>ERZ761602.514-NODE-514-length-83563-cov-5.279231_pt1 | contig 83563 bp, 75 predicted proteins | sample MGYA00512165_ERZ761602 | MGnify/ENA primary metagenome ERZ761602 (study PRJEB28899, sample SAMN02445085) | bioreactor sludge metagenome | biome: EBPR sludge; isolation source: Thorneside wastewater treatment plant | place: Australia: Brisbane, Thorneside Wastewater...
GTTTGGAACCAACGATCGCCCGAACAATGTGGATCAATTGTTCAATTTGACCTCGACCTCTGGGATGGGCAAATCCATCCGAGGCGATCGCGAAGGGCGTTCTTACGAAGCTAGTTTTGTTGGTGTGGCCCATGATGCCTTTCCGGGCGATCCCGAAGTGATCGCTTCGATGAAAGCGGCTCTTGCCCAAACGCCTGTTTCTCGTACCGATGTCGCCGTCGCAGATTCCGGAGTGCGACCTCCAGTAGAATTAGCACTCGCCAGTGGGAGCTTACCGGAAGGCGTGATGCCAGTGGATTCCGCCCAGCAAAGACAAGCTGCTGCCGCGGCTGCAAATTTCAGCCCCGTCATTGGCGATCCGGAAGAGAATTCATTTTTTGGCTGCGCGATTCAGCCTCAATCGACTATGAACATGCCCAATATCATTCTCGCGATGGGAATCCTGATGGCCGCCATCGGCCTCACGCTCATTCTCAGACGTCGACTTTCGGCAAAATCTTAACGGTCGCCGAATATTCTTCGATCATCGTCTGTAAAATTTCCCCGACGGGCTTCACATCGTGAATGAGCCCAGACGACTGACCTGCACACCAGACATCTTTGTACGTGGGAACCTGCGCCGCACGATCCATCAACTTCATGCCGCGATATTGAACGAGCATCTTATAGTATTTTCGAATCGATCGGTTGTTACTCAAGAATCGCTCAAACATATTTTGCTTCAACCCCCATTTCTTAACGTACGGGGTTTGAATGACAGAACAAGGTGTGCCCGAAATTTTCTCGGTGTAGACGATGTCCTCCACCTTGGCCTTCACGATCGCCTCTTTATATTGATTGTTCACCGGCGCTTCTTTGGAAGCGATGAAGCGCGTGCCTACGCTCACCGCATCCGCCCCCAAGGCGAGCATGGCCGCCATGCCTTTTCCACCGACGACTCCTCCTGCAGCCACCACGGGAATTTTAAATCGCTCTTTCAGAGCGGGAATGAAAACAATGGGCGTCACTTCTCCTGCGTGACCGCCTGCGCCCGCGCATACGGCGATCAATCCATCCGCTCCGAGGTCCACAACCTTCTGCGCAAACTCCATATTGGTGACATCGCAGTAAACTTTCGCGCCGTTCTTGTGCGCCTCCGTAATCACCTCCTTCGGATTCCCCAGCGAGGTGATGTAAAATGGAACGCCTAGATCCAAGCAAACTTTCAAATGTTCTTTGGCGTAGGGATTCGTTTTTTGAACAATCAAGTTTGCGCCGTAAGGTTTCTTCGTACCCACGCGAATTTTTTGGAATCCCTCTTTGAGTAAATCCGTCGTTCTAAAATTCAATGTGGGCACCGCGCCGATGGCTCCGTGCTCGGCCGCAGCAATCAACATGTCAGGGCCGCTCACTAAAAACATGGGAGCCACGAGAATGGGTAAGTCAATTCCTAGATCCTTGGTGAATGCAGTCTCAATCTTCATGTAACGCTATCGTAACGAAATTTCGTTTATGAGCCGAAGAGATTTCGAGATACGCTGAAGATATGGCGTCGAAAAAGCGAGTCCTGTTTCTGATCGGTGGAAAATCCGAAGAGCACGAAATTTCTCTCATTTCTTCCAAGCACATCCTAGAAGCCCTCGATAAGTTGAAGTTTGAGCCCTTGGTCGTAGTAATCGATAAAGGCGGCGCGATGTTTCATGTGAGCGTCGAGGATGTGATGAAGACGCCTCGAAATCCTCGCGAAGTGAAAACGCCGAAGGGCGAGCTCATTTCCATTCAGCCCTTTTCAGCGGCAGGGTCGAAACCGAAGATCCTCGTTGGCGGCCGCTCGTATGAATTTGATGTCGCCTTTCCCGTGTTGCATGGACCGGGCGGAGAAGATGGAAGCATTCAGGGACTCTTTGAATTCTCGGGCGTTCCGGTCGTGGGCTGCGATGTAAAGTCTTCGGCAATATGCATGGACAAAGGAGTGACGAAGCGCCTTTGCGCTTTGGCCAACCTACCCGTAGCGGCCTTTGAAGAAATTTATAAAACGGACGATTACAAAAAGTATCAGCCCACGAATTTTCCCCTTTTTGTGAAGCCGGCGAGACTCGGGAGTAGCATCGGTGTTTTCAAAGTGAAGTCGCAAGCCGAGCTCACGCATGCTCTCACCGAAGCCTTCAAGCTGGATGAAAAAGTTTTGGTGGAAGATGCCGTCGTAGGACGCGAGATCGAAGTCGCGATTTTGGGGAATCGCGGTGATCTCACCGTGAGTCCAGCAGGAGAGATTCGCATCAAGACCGAGTTTTATTCCTACGATGCCAAGTATGTCTTAGAAGATGCGGCCGAACTCATTTATCCGGCGCCCCTTCCTCCCGAGCAGTTGAAACAGTTGCAGGCGTTGGCAGTGGGCGTGTTCAATGCGCTCGAATGTTCCGGTATGGCGCGCCTCGACTTCTTTTTGCGGCAGAGCGATGGGCAGTTTCTGCTCAACGAGGTGAATACAATCCCAGGATTTACCCCCATCAGCATGTATCCAAAGCTCATGCAGCTCGCGGGAGTGGGGTATTCGGAGCTGATCACGCGATTAATTAACCTCGCTTCGCGGTAATAACGGGCCTCGCGCTGCATCGCCATCGATCCGCAATTCGGATTACTGACCTCTCTAGTTGCTTACCCCTCATTTTGAGGCAATAAATAGAGGGTGCCACGTCCTAAGGCCCCAGTTAAAACCGCGCTTTCACCTGAAACGGCTTGGGCGCCTTTGCAAAAGCCCGACTGGTTCCGCATCAAGCTTTCCGAGAGCGATCGCTATAAAACCATCGATGGTTTGGTGAAAGAGCATGGCTTGGCCACCGTCTGCCAGGAGGCGCGCTGCCCTAATATTTATGAATGTTGGAATTCGGGAACGGCGACCTTCATGTTGATGGGCGACACCTGCACGCGCGCTTGTAAATTTTGTCATGTGAAGACGGGTAGGCCGAACGCACTTGATCCCTTGGAGCCGCTTAAGATTGCAGGCTCGGTGAAGACGCTCAATTTGAATTACGTCGTTCTCACCAGCGTGAATCGAGATGAATTGCCTGATGAAGGCTCCAAACATTTTGCGGACACGGTTCGGGAGATCAAAAAGATGAACCCGGCCGTTAAAGTGGAGACGCTCACGCCTGATTTTCGGCGGACGCAAGAAACTTCCATTCAAACCATGCTGGAGTCTGGCGTGGATGTGCTCGCTCACAATATTGAAACGGTGAAGCGGCTCGCACCGAGTGTGCGCGATGCGCGATGTCGCCAGGAGATTTCGCTCCATTATCATCGCCTGGCCAAAAAATTGAGCCCCACCATTTTCACGAAATCTTCCATCATGCTCGGCCTCGGTGAGGATATGCATGAAGTTTTGGAATCCATGAAAGAACTTCGCGATGTGGACGTGGATATTTTGACCTTGGGTCAATATTTACAGCCCACCAAAAACCACCATCCGATCGTTCGATATTTTCATCCCGATGAATTTAAAGAATTGGAAGCGCGCGGTTTGGAAATGGGATTCAAGTTTGTCGCGGCAGGACCCATGGTTCGTAGCAGCTATCGAGCCGCAGAATTTTTTGTAGAAAGAATGTTAAACGAAAGGATCCAGATCTATGGGAACGTTTAAATTGCCTGAGTTAGGTGAAGGATTGGCCGAGGGAGAAATCGTCTCTTGGCGAGTGAAGGAAGGCGACACGATTCAAGCCGATCAGACGATGGTGGAAGTCATGACGGACAAAGCCACCGTCGAAGTTCCCGCGCCGCGCTCCGGTGTCGTGAAAAAACTTTATTACAAGGCGGGGGATATCGCGAAGGTGCATGCGCCGCTGATTGATATCGAGGAGACGGGTTCAGCAGAAGCTTCAGCGCCGAAAGCGGAAGCGAAGAAAGAAGAAGCAGCACCCAAGGCGGAGGCGGCGCCAAAGGCGGAAGCTGCTCCAAAGAAGGAGCAGAAAACTTCCGCTCCGCCATCATCGTCACCCAAAGAGACTTCGGGAGAGCGAGTCTTGGCATCCCCCGCGGTGAGAAAAGCAGCCCGGGAATTGAATGTGGATCTCTCAAATGTGCAAGGCAGTGGCGATCGTGGGCGCGTGCTTCGCGGCGATCTCGTTAAAGTGGGGACGACCGCTGCGACGATGTATAAAGCGGGTTTGGTCAAATCGAATTTGGAAGAGCGAATTCCCTTCGTCGGCATTCGGAGAAAAATTTCAGAGCATTTGACCGAGTCGCACAACAAAGCCGTGCATTTCACACACTTTGATGAAGTGGACTTCACGGAGATCATGGCGCTTCGAGATGAGATGAATAAATTTGCTGAAAAAGCCAACTTGGGAGTGAAGCTCAGTTACTTGCCGTTTTTCATCAAGGGTTCTATTTCCGCGATGAAGAAATTCCCCATTTTAAATTCCAGCTTGGATGAAGAGCGAAATGAAGTGGTGATTAAGCACTACTATCATTTTGGGATTTCCGTTCAGACCGACAATGGCCTCATGGTGGGTGTGGTGCGAGATTGTGATCAAAAAGACGTGTTTCAACTCGCTCGAGAGATCAAAGAAGTCGCGGATCGCGCGCGCACAGGCAAAGCCAGTTTGCAAGATCTCACCGGCTCGACAATTACGATCACCAACCCGGGAAATATTGGAGGGCTATACGCTACGCCTATCATCAATTACCCAGAGTCCGTTATTCTTGGAATGTTCCAAATCAAGAAGCGCCCGATCGTCAAAGAAGTGAATGGCGATGATGTCATCGTGTCCCGGCCCATGATGTACACCAACATCACTTGCGATCATCGCATCGTGGATGGCGCAATCGCGGCGGGTTACATGCGCCTTTTCTGTGAATACATGGAGAATCCCGCGCGAATGGCCTTCGTATAAATTTTTAATGGATGGATGGAGTAGAGGTTATGAAAAAATTTGATTCAGTAGTGATTGGTGCGGGTCCGGGCGGTTATGTGGCTGCCATTCGATTGGCTCAGCTTGGAAAGAAAACAGCGTTGATTGATCGCGATAACTTGGGCGGGACGTGCTTAAACTGGGGCTGTATTCCTTCGAAGGCGCTCATTCATGCGGCTCATTTGTATGAGACGATGCATCACTCCGCTAAAGAGATGGGATTTTCGTTCAAGGATCTCGATCTCGATATGAAAAAATTGGTGCAGTGGAAGGACGGCGTCGTTCAGAAGCTCACCGGCGGGATCGGCGGACTTTGCAAGCGCCATGGAATTGAAGTGTTCATGGGCACGGCGGAGTTTAAATCGGCGAAGCAATTGGATCTCACGCTGAATGACTCTTCTAAAAAAGAGACCATTGAATTTGATCAAGCGATCATCGCTACCGGTTCGGAGACGGCTTCACTCCCTGGACTTGCGATCGATGGAAAAAAATTCATCACCAGCAAGGAAGCGCTGAATCTTCAAGAAATTCCCAAGAAAATGATTTTAATTGGTGGCGGTGTGATCGGTCTTGAACTCGGTTGTTTTTATTCCATGCTTGGAACGAAAGTGACCATTTTGGAATACGCAAATCAGTTGTTGCCTGGAACGGATCTGGATTTGGTGAAAGTTGTCGAAAAATCCATGGTGGCCAAAGACGCAGAGATCTTCACGGGGTTTAAAGTTCAAGGTGGAGAAATCAAGGGTAAGAATGCGGTGGTAAAAGGTACGGCGGCAGATGGAAAGGCTATGAGCTTTGAAGCCGATGTTGTTTTGGTGAGTGTGGGCCGCAGGCCTTTTACGAAATTTCTTTCTCCTGAAAAAACGGGAATCAAATTGGATCCCAAAGGTTTTGTGACCGTGAATAAATCACTTCAAACCTCTGTGCCGCATATTTATGCAATTGGGGATGTTACCCCTGGCCCTGCGTTAGCGCATCGAGCTTCGCATGAGGCCGTGATAGCCGCTGCTCACATGGCGGGAGACAAATTCGCGCAAGTGGATTACCGGGTGATCCCGGGTGCAATCTTTACGGAGCCGGAAATTGCGTCGGTGGGTCTCACCGAAACTGAAGCGAAGGCCAAAGGTCTCGATGTGAAGATCGGCAAGTTTCCGTTCGCAGCGCTGGGTCGGGCTCTTGCGAATCAGGCCTCTGATGGATTTTGCAAATTGATTGGCGATGCAAAGACCAATGATTTGCTCGGCATGCACGTCGTTGGAAAAGATGCTGGAAATATTATCGCTGAAGGCGCTCTTGCGATTGAAATGGGAGCAAGCATTGAAGATTTGGCGATGACCATACACACGCATCCCACTTATCCCGAAGCGATAATGGAGGCGGCGGAGTCGTATTTTGGGCACGCCATTCACGTCTATCAACCGGGGCATTCGAAGAAGGAAGCGTCGAGCAGTGCCCCACCCAAGATCGGTGGCGGAGCGAAGGAAATTCGACCTTCTTAAAGTCGAGTGTGGCATGGCGGAATTGGAATTTAAATCGCTACTCGACTGGGAAAAGCCAAATTACCAGCGCATTTGGGATCTTCAGAAAAATTTGGTCTCTGCCGTGGCCACTCGCCATTCGCCGGAGACTGTTCTCTTTTGTGAGCATGAATCTGTGGTGACGTTGGGTCGCCGATCCCATGCCACCAATGTGCTTTCTAAAGATCTACCTCAGTTTGAAATTGAGCGAGGAGGGGATGTGACGTATCACGGCCCCGGTCAGCTCGTGATTTATCCGATTCTCAGATTGAGCGGAGAAATTTTTCCACGCGGGTTGCATGAATATTTGCGCATGCTCGAAGAAGTGATCATCCAAGCCCTCCATGAATTTCATCTCGATGCGGGTCGATTTGGTCCGACGGGTGTTTGGGTTCGTCAGAAGCGTTCCATGACGGTACGAAAGATCGCGAGCATTGGGGTAGCGGTTCGTCGATGGGTAACCTATCACGGTGCTGCGTTAAATATTTCCAATGCGATTTCTGATTTCTCTTCGATTCGACCGTGCGATTTTGATTCCAGCATCATGACGAGCATGCAAGTTGAAGGCGTAAGCGTGAACTTGAAGGAGATGGAAGAGCGCATCTCCTCAATTTTGCAAGCTCACTGCCCCGGCGCCAGAACTCGCAAAGAGTTTGGGGGGAGTGACCATTTCGTTCAGCGTTCGTCCCAGCTTCTGGCTGATCGCCTCAATTAATTTCAAAGATATAATGGGCGCGACCATCTTGAGCTGCGCATAGCTTTCAAGCGTGAGCGTCCAGAGGGTGCTCTGCTGAATGGCGGTGGCTGTAGCTCGCTTTTGCGTAGGCAATATCAAGGAGAGTTCGCCGAAACTGTCGCCCTCCTTTAAGTCCATGATCTGATTCTCCAAATGAATTCGTATGGCGCCGGAATCAAAAAAATAAAGGCATCGTTCCGAAGATCGAACGGGATAAACCTCCTCGCCTTCCGAGACCTTCCGCTCCTCCAGGAAATGAGCTAAACCCGAGCGCTCGTCGATGCTCCAGTCCTTCGTTAATGCGGACTTTTCCAACGTTGTGAACTTTCCCATGACGACAATCATCCGCGATGAGGCGGTCACGTCAATCAGTCATTGAAAAAGACCCGCCAATTGGCCTAGTGTGGGGTCAGTTTTAGAGGGGGGTTCATGAGGGGATTTTTTTACTCAATTATTGTTCTTAGTTTTACATCGCTCAATGTTGATGCGGGTTCGATCACCGTCAATGAATCGGGCCAAGATGGCGTGAATGGCAGTCGCGGCCATCCGGGAGAATCGGGCCGAAATGGTCGAGATGGAAGTCGCTATGGAGGGTCATTTGGACGAAGTGGTGAATCGGGATCGTATGGAGCGGATGGGCAAGATGCGTCCGATGCCACATCGGGAACGGATGCCAAGTCAATCGACGCTTCCATCTCTATCGATGAAAATAAAATTGTAGAAGTCGATGCAAATGGAATTGTTCACCGAGAACAAGTGGACCAACTCTCTGGCATCTATTTGAAAGCTGTGGGAGGCAAAGGTGGTAACGGCGGCGAGGGCGGCCCTGGTGGACGCGGTGGAAATGGCGGAGATGGTGCCGATGCCGATCGAGACTACGAAGGGGGAGACGGTGGCGACGCGGGATACGGCGGTCGCGGTGGCGTAGGTGGTAGTGCGGGCTTCGGGGGCAACGGCGGAGATATTCGCGTCCAAGTTTCCGACTCTCAGAGCTATCTGCTTTGGTATGTGACTATGTTCAACCGAGGCGGCGAACAAGGTTCAGCGGGTAAGGGTGGTAATGGCGGTAGCGCGGGAAGCGCTGGGGACGGCGGTACGAGCTACAATCGCGAAGGAATTTATCGTCGCGCTGGAGATCGCGGACGAAGTGCCGCCAGTGGACCTCAGGGGAAACCGGGTCGAATGGCGACCGGATCAACTCGAAATGGTTTGAAACGATACGCTTTAGTGACGGCTCAAGGAGTAAAAGAATATTCCTCACCCTTCTCGGTGGTCATCGAGTCACTGCAATTGGAAGAATCTCAACCGGATGGAATTCTTGAGCCGGGAGAACAAGTGAAGCTCCTCTCCATGACGCTGGCCAATGAAGCCGATATGCCTACGCCGAAGGGCTTGGGACTCAAAATTCGTGGTTTGGGATTCACAGCGAACGGCGTAGTTGGAAATGACGAGATTTCCATCGCTGAAGATCTTGCGGGTAAGCAGCGCACAAAGGTGGATTTCTCCGGCTCGAATCTGACGCAAATCATAGGAGAAAAATTGGGCGACAAGCCGTTTAGGCCCATGCTTTCGTTCAACGGAGTTTCAAGAGAGATCGATCTGTTGCAGTCGGACTTGGAGATTAAAAATCCAGTACAGTTCGAAGCACTTTCAAAAAATCTGCAAGTGATAGAGCGAACAAGCTCTACCCTTCAGTTGAAAGTTCGAAACATTTCAACAGCTGCGCTCGGAGGTCAGAGTGCTTCAGGCCGAAAGGTGATCGTACGACTTCGTCCCTTAACGACGACGCCCGCTTTCAAATTGGCAGAAGTATCCGATCCGACTGTGGAATTGGAAACGGCGAGCAAAGAGTATCCCGTATTGGAATCCAAGCAAGAAGGTCTCTTGGATCTCACCATCGATTTGAAAGCGGACAAGCCGCTTTATTCGGAAACCACTTACGCCGCTGAGATTTTGTTGACCAAAATTTCCGTGAATCCAAATACAGAACCCAAAGTAATTACGAGTGTTCCTGTGAAAGTGATTTCCAAGATATCGGATAGTCGAAAGATCGATATAAAGCAGAATGTGAAGCCGATGGATATCAAAGTGAAGTATGTGAAAAACGGAAAAACTTACCGAGTGAAAACGCTTTGGTTTGTGCGCGATCCAAATTCCAATTCGAATCGGGTTCAATATGATTTAGACAGTCTGTTCGATCCTGATTCGCCCAAATACTATGCGGAACTTCCCGAGCTTTCTAAATGGCTGCCCAAAGTACTTGAGGGGAAAGAATTCTCTAAGGAAGACGTCATAGAAATTCTTCAGTCCATCGTAAAACCTCGCAGCGATGAGGATAAGGACTGGGAAATCGATAGCATTCAGTAACATCGGAGTGGAGGAGATAGTCATGTCAACGAAATGGATAGGCGTTAGCTTGGCGCTAGCGGTCTTGGTATCATTACAAGGTTGTTCAGAAACAAAGATCACGGCTGGCGTGAGAGACGTCACGACGCCGAGCGGGAACAATGGAGTAGTGCCTGTGGTGGAAAGTGGCTCAACCCCCACTATTCCGAGCGACATTCCCACCTTCGAGACGACACCTGAACAGTTGAAAGCGACGACGGCCAGGGTGATCGCCGATGCGGAGGCAAGAATCTCGACTCTGAGTGCGCGCCCCGCGAAATTTATGACCTTTGAAAACACGATCCGAGCCATCGACGAATTGATGTATCCCGTCGTGACGGCGCTCAATCGCATTTACCTCATTCAAAATGTCTCTCAGGTAGAAGTTGTTCGCGATGAAGCCACGAATCAAGTAGTCACCCTTGAAGCTTGGTTGATCGGAGTCGATTATCGTCAGGAATTGTTTGATGCCGTAAAGGCATTTCGCGAGAGAAATCCCTCGTTGGAATCTCGAACGGATCTCACGAAGGAAGATCTAAAATACTACAATGAACTTTGGACGGGCTACAAAAGAGCGGGAATGTTGATTGAGGACGAGAGCGTTCGAAAAAATATCAAAGCGATGAAAGAGCAGCTTGCACTCGTCTCCACCGCCTTTGATACGAATATTCGCGATGCCGCTCCGATGGTGGGATTCACCGATGAAGAGTTGGTCGGTGTGCGTAAGGAATTTGTGGAATCGCTGCCTGTTGAAAATGGCAAACGCATGGTGAATGCGAATATCACGCCTGACTACATGGTGGTCGCTCAAAATGCGAAGCTGGAAGAAACGCGCAAAAAAATGGAATATGCGCGACAATCCATTGCTCAGGACGTGAATCAAAAAGTCTTGGCTGAAATGCTGGAGCTTCGACACAAAATCGCAGTGGCGCTCGGTTATGCGAACCACGCCGACTATGTGATTGAGCCCAAGATGGCGAAGACCGGCGAGAAGGCTTTGACCTTTTTGAAGGATCTGAAGGAAGGATTAGAGCCCAAGTTTAAAGCCGAGATCGAAACTCTTCGCGCTCTCAAGGCGGAAGAAACGGGTGTGGTCAATCCAGATTTTAATCTCTGGGATTGGAGATATTTTCAAAACAAACTCATGAAGGAAAAATATTCCGTGGATACGGAACAACTTCGCGTCTTCTTCGAGATCGGACAAGTAACCAAAGGCGTCTTTGGAATTTATGAAGAGCTATTCAGCTTAAAGATCGAAAAGATGGAAGCTCCTCAAAAGTGGGTGGATGATCTTGAGCTCTATGTGGTGAAGGATGCTGCTAATAATGGAGAAGTTTTAGGTTATTTCTATCTCGATAACTTTCCTCGACCGGGCAAATACAATCACTTTGCGCAGTTTGGAATAGTCGACGGTCGAATGCGATCGGATGGCACTTACGCCAAGCCGGTGGTGGCGCTGGTCTGCAACTTCCCGAAAGCGGAAGGCGACAAGCCCGCTGTTATGCGGCACGCGGACGTGGAAACGTTCTTCCATGAGTTCGGTCACGGCATGCACTCGATCTTGACGAAAGCGCATTACTCAAGTTTCTCAGGAACGAGCGTGGAGCGAGATTTCGTAGAATCGCCTTCTCAAACGTTGGAAGCTTGGGCTTGGGATGTGGATGTGCTCAATCGCTTTGCGGCGGACTATCGTGATCCCAACGTGAAAGTGAATCCCGAACTCGTACAAAGCATGAAGGCTGCGGATCTTGCGACTAAGGGTGCCGTTTATCGTCGACAACTCGTTTTCGGATTGTCCGATTTGCAATTGCACATGGGTGCCAATCAAAATGCGGCCGAGGTGGGTCGAAAAACCTTTGCGGATGTGTTCTTAGCGCTTCCAGAAGGTGCGGATTACACCGCGGGATTCGGTCACTTGAGCGGCTACGACGCGGGCTACTACGGCTACGCGTGGGCCGACGCCATTTCGCAGGATCTTTTGACAGCGTTCAAATCCGCCCCGGGGGGGCTGATGGATTCCAATGTGGGCATGAAGCTTCGTCGAGAAATTTACGAAGTCGGTGGAAGCCGAGATGCCAATGAATCTGTTCGCGCTTTCTTGGGTCGCGAATGGGAAATCGGACCATTCTTGAAAAGTATTGGAATCGGGAACTGAAAATCCGCGCTCTCTTTGAGCGCTTTCAAAAGTCGGGTGGTGGAAAGGGGACACTTTTTGTTAATTCCTGGAAACTATTGCATACAGGCCCTGTAGAGTCCCCTTTTAACCTATTTTAAGATCGGCACGGGTGTTGCGATAGACCAGCTGGTGGTGAAGTAAAGTGGCGGTCGCGTCTCTTTCCATTTAATGGAGGGACAGGCGATGCAACGAGAGTTTTCAAGATCTACTTATATTCTATTTCTTTCAATTTTAGTCTTTGTTGAAGGATGCGGCGGAGGTTCACAAGATGAACCCAATAGCATCATTTCTGGCACAGAGCAGGAAGAATCTAAGGCTCTTCAATTCACGAAGAAGCAATTTGACCTCGTGAAGGCTCCGAAGTGGCAATACGACGCGGGGATGATGTGGCAAAGGGGGAATGAGGTTCTGTTTCTGGATGAGAGAGTGAAAGAGGGGTCCATCGATTTTGGAATTCATTCGCTCGATCTATCGACTCAATCTCAAACAAAAATCGAGGACGTTCCTGCTGACGTTCTAGAACCTCGATCTTCTGCTTCTAGTTATTTTCAACCTTCCGATGGAAATTTCTTTGAGAGCGAGGGTTCCTACCTCCTGGGAAGCGATGGCAATACTTTTGTAATTTCAAGAAATGGCGACGTCCAAAAATTTGAACTGGCTGCGGACCAGGGTACATTCCGATTAGCGGCGCCTCTTGCCGACGGGAGCTGGTTGGTCGTTACCGAACAAACATCCGAATCGGCCGGAGATCTCTCCCGATTTTTTAAAGTGAATGAAGCGTCGGCGAAACTGGTTCTCTTTAAGGAATATCCCAATCTCGTAGATCAAATCGTTGGGGCAACTCCTTCACACCTATTATTTTTTGGAAACAACACAACCAAATTCAATTCACTTCACTTATCGACAGGCACAATTTCGACTTTGCGGACGTTTACTGTTGATCCTGATAACGGCTCTCTCTGCTCGGCTTCGATGGTTGAGCGGCTGAACTCTCGAATCTTGCTTTCGGTCTCTTGCTCAGAATTTGAAAGTATCCTCGTTTCTTCGTCCGGCTCGGACTGGCAAGACCTTTCCAGTATTGCATCCGTTCCTCAGGAAATCGCTCGCAGTGAAAGTGGAACCCATCTCTATTTTGCATCTGTTGCAAGTTCCGAACAGATTGAGCTCTTTAAAAGCGATGGTACATTGGCTGGCACCAAATCTCTCTCGCCCGGTCAATCCGATGTTTCACTCGCGGGAGTTGTTCAAGGACGTCTTATTTACTTTCAATCCAATCATCTTTACTCAGCACCTGTGCTTTCAAATGGGGATCTCGGAGCCAAAGTAGATTTGGGAGCGTATGCGACAACTCACACCCTTTCCTATTGGAAGTTTGATCAAGAGATTTTCTTTGTGGCGAGGTTCCGATCTGATACCGGCGCGACATTGTGGAAAACCAATGGGCTAGATTCAGGAACCATTCGCTTGCAGGCGATGCCCGGCGCTACGGTTCGACAATTTCTAAGCGGAGGTAAAAACGTTCATTATTTCTCCGTCTATCCCAATAACGATTTTGATCTCAACCAGGTGAAGGTGTATTTAACCGATGGCAGCCCGTCAGGAACCAAACAAGTCATGGATCTGAATTCACTGGGATTCGGAACAATCCACGAATTCAACCGAGTATTTGTAAATTCCAGCCATGAAACGAACTCGAATGATCATCTTTATTTTGTAAAAACTACTCCGGGTCAGTCTCCTCGATTGCAAAGATATAATTCTTTCACCGCACAAATTGAAGATGTCGTGATCTTACGAGAAGGAATCTCTCTCAAATCCATTCCGGATTATATGTCGGTGAGCAATGGAATTGCTTATTTTCTCGCGGGAGCAGGAAATCTGAATATCACCAACCTTTACGAACTAGATCTCAAAACGGAAATGCCTCGAGTGGTTTCCGATTTGACCACCGAAGATCGTTCGATCGACGTTGAGTATTTAGCATCAGAGGGACGCGCATTTTATTCCGATTTTAACTCCAGTAATGGAGAACAAAAAAACTGGATGGTAGAAAATGGTCAGCGTCGACTGATCTACCAGGATCTCAAATCAGCTGGCGGTGCCCAAATCCTCGATGCTTCCAATGTTCACGCGCTCTACGTGGATGAAATCTACAATGATTCGACCGAGCTTTATGATTTGGTGGTTCGGCGAGTAAAGTTGAGCGACGGAACTTACCAAGAGGTCAGAGCAGCGGGCATCGAAGATTTAAGTATCGAGAGCAACTATTCTAAGAGCCAACAAATTGGAGTTGTCTGTCAACAAGGCGATAGTGATTCGATCTGCAGAGAATTCAATTTTAAAGGACCAACCTTAAGCTGGACAGTCTTGCAGAAACCCGCCGGCTTCAATTCCATTCGACAAATCTCCTTCAGTGCTCAGAGAATTTATTTCGTTCTCGCGAATTCGATTTCTCAAGCAATTGCGGTGAAGTCCTATGGTTCTCCCCAAATTCAAATCTTAAGCACATTTCCTGGAGTTGAGATCTCTCTGGGGCAGTCAGAATTTACGAATGAGGCGGTGTTTACTACTTATAATTCGGCTTTGGATGAATTTGAACAATATCGGATCGGCAGTACCGATAGCAGCCTTCAGATCTATCGATATCCGATTGCGGACGAGGAAACTGTCTATGGCACATTGAACTCGCTCGAGTTCTATCTCAGCTTGCTAAACGGTGACCTTGTGATCCGCGAGTTCAATTTTTCGAGCTTAGAACTCAATCAATCTCAAGTGAACAATGCCTTTGAGAGCGAATTCTTCTTGGGAATCGAATCCCTCGTAAGTAACCAGGAGCGTGATCTTTATTGGTTGATGGGTGAGCGCCTCAGTGTGATCGATCGAAGCTCCACTCGGCCAAAGGTGCTAATCAGTAACGAGAAAGTATCGGGTGTAGGCTTTGCAGAAGGAAAATATTTAATTAGCTATGTAGACGATCCCTCTCGGTCTGAGGATCTTACCTTGATTAAGATGAAGAATTAAAAAAGTAGATCTTCGTAAAAGGCAGCGCGTTTTAGGGAGTCGTCCACAAGACAGACTTCCAGAACCCAAGCATAAGGTGAAAGCGCGTAGCCTTGATCTGCTAATTTTCCTCGATAGTACGTGGCGTGAGGAAAGTCGGCGAGGCGATGACCGGTCATGTGACGTCCAATCATTCGGTAGCCGCGTTTTTTTGCTTCTTCTTCCATGAAGGTATAGAGCGCTTCACCGGATAGTTTTTTTTCTTTCCATGCTGACTGAGACAATCTGAAAATTTCTTCGCTCGCATCGACAAGTTTTTGCAGTTTTTCATTTGAACCCACAACGAAAGCTTTTCCGACATCCGCTTCGTAATCGTCAAAAACGGGGCCGATATCGATGTAATACATATCTCCCGAATGCAAAACCGTGTCGGGCGTCTGCGGATCGCGAAACGGCTTCAGCGTATTTTCTTCAAATCGCACGTTAATTTTGTGCCAATGCTTTTCCACCCCCATTGATTTCAAATAGTCGGCGGCGAGTATCACCGCTTCGCCCTCTGTCATGCCAGCTCCAATTTGTTTGGAGATCGCATGGAGCGCGTCCCATCCGCGCTTTCGAATGCTTAAAAACTGCTCAAGTTTAAAGTGAGAGCCAAATCTTTCTTCCTCTCGTGAGAATTCTAAATTCATGAAGCACGTCTACTTTCCAATCGAAAAACAAGATGACGATACCCGATGGCTAGAAATCCTCCGAGCGTGCCACCGATGAGGTCCGCCACTAGGTCTAAAAATTCAGCCGTGCGATCCGGCACGAAGGTTTGATGGAATTCGTCGGAAAGTCCGTAGGCAAAGCAGAGAAGCACCGTGGTCCACATGGCCCAGCGCGTTCGAATGAATGAAGGAGAGTTTCGAAAGGGAGCGGTGAGCGCGCGGCAGATTACAAAACCGAGTGCCGCATACAAAACCACATGCACCATTTTATCTTCCATGGGGATTTGAAAATCCGGAAAGGTATCACCCGGAAAATTAGAAAGATAAAAAATCACCGCGGCGACAAAGAGGGTTGGGAGCCAATAGCGAAGAAAGGAGATTAGGCGGCTGGCCATTGATGCTCTTTCAAGGGCAACTCCCCAGCTTGCCAAGAATGACTGGCATCGGTGACGAGGAGATTTAAGAAATCCCCTTCCTTCACAGGGGCTATTCCAGGAACTTCGTCCGTAAAATGGATGACACGATTCTTTCGAGTTCGACCCGTCCAAAGGGACGCGTTGTTCTTGGATCGACCCTCCACCAAAACTTCTGCAATCTGTCCGATGTCTTCGGAATATTTTTTCTTACTGATCGCTCGTTGTGTATCGAGAAGCTCGTGAATGCGACTTTTCTTCTCTGCCAGAGGGACATCATCCACCCATTGCTCGGAGCGTGTGTAGGGACGTTCGCTATAGATAAATGAATAGATATTATCGAATTCCACTTCGCGAATGACTCGAAGGGTCTCTTCAAAGTCCGCACGAGTTTCGGTGGGAAAACCCACAATGACATCCGTTGAAAGGGCGATGTCGGGACGATACTTTCGAACGAGCTCCATTTTTCGGAGAAAATCCTTCGCGGTGTAAAAGCGCCGCATTTTTCGAAGAACTGCGTCGCTTCCGGCTTGAAACGGAAGATGCAAAAATTCACAAAGTACCGGGAAATCTCGGAAGGCGCGCGCAAGATCTTCATCAAAATCACGGGGATGAGAAGTGGTGTAGCGAAGGCGTTTTAATCCATTGAGTTTGCCGCCTTCGGATTCTTTCTGAAAGAGTTCCAGTAGTTGAAACAAGGAAGTGAAGGCGCCTTGTTTATTTTTTCCCCAGTATGAATTTACATTTTGTCCCAGCAGCATGATCTCTTTCACGCCGCGCTGTTGCACGAGTACCGCTGCTTCTTCTACGATCTCTTCGGGGGATCGACTGATTTCTCTTCCGCGTGTGAAAGGAACAATACAGTAAGAGCAAAATTTATCGCAGCCATTTGTGATGGTGATAAATGCTTGCGACTTTGCTTCGGGCCGTTTGGATGGAACGAGTAAGTCGCGTTCCTCGTCGCCCCCAATTTCATTCCACCTCGGTGTGAACTCATCCAACATCTCGGGTAGGTCGCGATAGTTATTGGTTCCAAACACTAAGTCCAAGAAGGGAAACTGCTTTTTCAATTTGGGTCCCTCGGTCTGGCCCACACAGCCGCCAAAGGCGAGCACTTTGGAAGGATCCGATTTCTTCAGTGCAGCAAACCGCCCCAACTGGCTGAGCGCTTTCGTCTCAGATTTCTCTCGAACCGAACAAGAGTTAATCACAATGAGTTGGGCTTCGTCGGGCGATTTGGCGGATTCAAAGCCTTTTGTGGCAAGCACCTGGAGCATTTGCTCGGTATCGTAGGTGTTCATTTGGCACCCGTAGGTTTGGATATAAACCTTCTTCACAGAGAACTGACTTACCACGGCTGGGTGGTGGGTGTCCTAATGATAAGTGGCTGGTTAATGATAAGTATCGGTATCGATCCGAACTTCATCGGAAATTTCATTGGGATTGTCGTCCGAGGGTGGAAAATCGGGGGCTAGGCGATCGCTACGGGCCTGAAGGGCCGCTAAAAATGTATCGCCAGGCGTGCGTTTGTTAAAATCCTCGGCCAATTGAGCGCTCAAAGTGGCCCATTCCGCACTGGCAATTCGGTCTCCAATCCCCCGGTCCGCCAAGATGAACACTCCATGCTCGAGTTCGGAAATGAAAATCAAAACGCCGGTCCGCTCGTGAGTGGAGAACACCTCTTGTCGCATAAAAGCTCGGTGGGCCGCTTCTTCCACTTCGGCTCTCTTTAAAGCGGTGGGGAGTACCCATCGCAATATGGGTTCAAATGTAAGTAGTGATGCAACGAATGCTCCGGCACCCACGCTCCATACCAAATTCCAAAGGACGAGAGAACCCGGCAGACTCGTCAATGCTACGAACAAGACAAATGTGAAGGCCACCGTCACCGCGGAGCGAAAGGTGATGTAATCAGAACTTCGTGTGGCTAGGACGGGCACGAATTCAACGGAGCTATACTTTTCCAACTCGGAGATCTTCGATTCAATCTTCTTCATGAAATCGAGCGTGATTCTCTCATGTCGCTCTTCCGCTTTCTTTTGCCGCTGTTTTTTTTCTGGCTGTTTTTCTTCTACTTTCATCATCGACCTAACTCTTTGTATTCAAACTTTCTGACGCCTTCAACATTTACCATCCACCGGTCGCGCCGCCGCCGCCAAATCGGCCACCGCCTCCGCTCCATCCACCGCCGCCGCCCCAGCTGCTACCGCCTCCACCTCCCCATGAAGAACCGCGGCCCCATGTCGAACCGGACGAGTAAGAAGTCCACCCGCCTCGCCCGCGTCTAAAGCCGCTCAGCGCTCCAAAAAATGGAAGTAAGAAAAACATCAAAAGAAACGCAACCACGATGAGCCAAATTACCCACTTTGGATCTGAGGATACCGGTAAATATTCTTCGGAGTTTCCAACGCGTCCCCCAGCAAGTTGAAATATTTCTACGGAAGCTTGGCGCAATCCTTCGTAGAAATTGCCGGACTGAAATGCGGGCCGGATGATGTGATCAATAATTCGTCCTGCCGTCACATCGGGAATCGCTCCGCTAAGTCCAGTGCCGACATCGAATCGCGTTTGTCGTTCCTTCACTGCAATGAGAAGGAGAACGCCATTGTCCGTCTGTTCTGATCCCAAAGCCCAGTTGTTCGCAGCGCGCGTTCCCAGGCGTTCAATTGGCTCGCCGTTCAATTCTTTAACGATCCAAATCTGAAACTGGACGGTTTGAGAAATCGTCTTCAAAAATCCATTGAGTGCTTCGCGTTCCTTCGCAGGGAGAAGATTCGCTTCATCCATGACGGGCGCGGTGAGAGGCGGGATCGCGCGCTCGACGGCAGCATGAAGTGCAAATAAACTTTGAGCTCCCCAAAAAACGAGAGCGAGCGCTAAGGAATTAAAACTTAACTGGTTAAAATTTGACGGCTGGCGCCTTCTTAATATCTTGTTCATTTTCCACACTAAACTGGGGCTTCTTTTCGAAATGGAAGAGGATCTTGTTCGTTAAGCTCGTTGGAAATACCGTCACTAAATTATTAAATTGATTCACCGACTCGATATATTGCTCACGCGCATAATTAATTCGATTTTCGGTACCTTCCAATTGAACCTGAAGATCTCGAAAATTCTGGTTTGCTTTCAGGTTCGGATATTGTTCTGCAACAACCATCAATCGGGATAATGCGCCCGTCAATTGACCTTGAGCCCTTTGAAACTCTGCCATTTTCTCCGGAGTAAGATCATTGGCGTTTACCTGAACTTGGGTGGCAGAAGCTCGCGCCTTAATGACGTTCTCTAGCGTTTCCTTTTCATGCTTGGCATAGCCCTTCACTACCTCGACGAGGTTCGGGATGAGATCAGCTCGACGTTGATACTGGCTAAGGACATCTGCCCAGCGCGCTTCGACGGCATTGTTGGATTGAGGAATCGATTGCACCCCACAGCCTGACAGGAGCGAAGTAATGAACAATAATGAGAGAATCCGTAAGGAATTTTTCATGCGAGAAATTTAGTCGAAAAGCTCTTTCAAATCGATGGGAGAATGGCAATATCCGACCCATGACTTTAGGTGGCAAAATTGCAGTCGTTACAGGCGCTAGCGCCGGCATTGGTTACGAAACCGCGGTCGCTTTAGCGGCGGATGGCGTGCGCGTGTTTGCGGTTGCCCGTCGTGCGGATAAATTGCAGGCTCTTCAACAGCGGTATCCCCAGCTGATCCATCCCGTGGTGCAAGACATTCGGGATAAAAATCTATCCGCGCTAAGAGATATCGCGGGATCTCACTCGGTCGATATTCTCGTCAATAATGCAGGTCTTGCAAAAGGACGCGACGCAGTTCAATCGGCGACGATTGAAGACATTACGGAAATGTTTGAAACAAATGTCGCGGCGCTCATTCGAGTCACCAAGGTTTTTCTGTCCGATATGTTGGAGAGAAAGTCGGGCGACATCATCAACATTGGATCCGTCGCGGGTCTTCACGCCTACCCAGGCGGCTCGATGTACTGTGCAACCAAGGCGGCCGTACACATGATGAGCGACGGTTGGCGAATGGAACTTCTTGGAAAGGGAATTCGCGTGACAGAAATTTTGCCAGGCATGGCGGAGACTGAATTCAGCCAGGTTCGTTTTGGCGGAAATTCAGAGCTCTCCAGGAAAACTTATGAAGGAATGCGACCTTTAAAAGGCGCGGATATCGCTGAAGCAATCCTCTGGTCGCTGAAGCGCCCGCCGCATGTGAATATTCAATCTTTATTGATTATGCCGACGGATCAGGGGGGTGTCGGATTTGTACACCGAGAACCCATAGGCAAATAAATCAGTCAAATTATGAAACCCAACTCCAATTGATGTCGGGTGAATTCATATTTTTTCGGTATTGAGCAGCCGAATTTGCTATCGCGAATCGCGTATTTTCTTGAGGAAGTGGAGGAAGGGCTGGAACTCCTTGAAGGGGTCGCGGAATTTCTCTCGATGCGATGTTTAAGTTCTTAGCTGGTTCCTTAGCCTGTTCTATTTCCACCTTTGAAATCGTCGGAGGTTCCGATTCTTTGGTGTCTTCAAGGCGTCTCCACACTCGGAGGGTTTTCGTGGTTGCAACTGAAGGTTGAACAAAGGCGCTTTCAATATAACCTGCGATGATCTGTACTCGCTGTAGAAATGAAAAATTGTTCGCAAGAGATCGAAGGGGTTCCACTAAATGAGATCGAATCCAACTTTGAAAGCCTGACATCGTGCTGCTCCTCAGTTGTGCGCTGCCTTCAGTCATGGAAAGGGCGGGACTGATGATCGTCGAACCCGCGTTCGCGATGAAGCTCCCGTTCGAGAGACCTCCTGCCACCTGGAATTCTACAGCCGATGACCCTGATTTGATTTCGGAAGTGTCGGCAGCGATGTAATCCGTACTGGCGGTAGAGCCTCCAGGAGATGTCGCGTCATTTGAGGTCGTGGAACTATTCGACGAGTTTGAATCGCTCATTGCTGAAAGAGATTCGCTTCCCGCGCCTCCGTCAGCAAACTCAGCAGAATTGGGATTGAGCAAAAAACTTTGAGAAAAATCGACATTCGAATTCGCCGGTAATGCATTGGCCGTAGGCGTTGAACGAGTCCCACTTGAAGAATTGGCCTGAGCAAATGACTTTTTACCCTTCACCATTCCTCCCAGAAAAAAACTCAACTCGCTTTCTTCATCCTCAAGAGTGAAATCGAAGCTTTTCTCTCGGGGCGAATGAGGAGCTGCTTCATTCGATTTCAAATCCAACTTTAGGGGCGTCACGGATTCCAACAACGCCGTCAAGGCGGGACGGTAGGACTCTGCCGTTCCCGTCGAAAGCGTTTTGGCGGGCGCGGGTGGAGCGATCGTTTCTGAATGGTTTGTTAGTTCTGTCTTAGGCGATTCAATTTTAGGCGCTTCTGTTTTCGTTTCTGATGTAGCGACTTTGGCGGTTTCAACTTTGGCGGTCGCCGGTGTGGACAACTCAAGGTCTTCAGACGTATCGGTCCCTTTCATGTAGGAACAAAATGCACCGACGCAAGTATCGAAAGTCTCTTTTCCGGCTTTCGCAACTTCATTGGCAACGTTGGTAACCTGGTCCGAAGTCAGCGTATCGGAACCCCCTGGGGCGAGAATTTCGTCGAGCTTGAGAGACGTATTCGTCCAGATACTTTTCAAATCGGATTGAAGTTCTTTTCCCGAATCTGACTGCAAGAATTTCTGAACGGCACAGACCCCTTTGACCGTCGCGACGGGTCCCGGAAGAATCGCCGCCGCTTGAGCACGAACCGAGGACGAGTCGATGACCAAGATAGGAATAAGAGCGCTAAAAAATTTAAGAAATCTCCACATCATGGGGTCTGCCTTGCTGTGTTGTTTCAATTGCAAGGAGGAGGCCGTTCAGGACCCTTAAAAGGGGCTATAATTGGCTTTAAACGCACTTCCAGAGCTGGGGAGATTTTGCAATGGGACAGCGATCTCCCATTTTGAGGCAAGGCCGTCGCATCTTTTCACTAGAGTCAATGAAGCGTATAGCACCGCCGAAATCGCGAATATTTAGGCCGCCACAGGATGAAAATTGGCGGAGATTTTTTCATGAACAGTCCGAGCGATAGTGCGTGTGCAAGATGAGTTATCGACGGGAAGCTCGTCTAAAACCTTTACTCGAATGCTTAGACTTTCCAAACTGCAGAGTCGCCACAGGTGCGCGACAAATTCCATATCCCCGTAATAGAAAATGGAATCGCGAACTTCTCGATTTAAACTCTCTCCGTTGGCCGCGTCGTAGTTGATCACGATCGGTAAAATATTCATCTGCGCGTGAAGTGCAGCTTCAAGAAGTCCCCGTCGAAACGGAAGTACTTGTTCGCCATTAGAAGTTGTTGCTTCTGGAAACACCGTGACATTCGACCCCTTTCTTAAGGTGGTGGCCGCTTCCTTGATTTCCTGAAGCAACCGTGAAGGACTTCGTCGCTCCACAAATAAACTTCCGCCTGCTGCCGCAATAGGGCCCAGAAAAGTTTTCTGAAGTTCTACGGAGGTTACGAAGCAGGACGGAATAATGGAGGAGATCGCCCAGATATCCACATAGGAAAGATGATTCGAGACGATCATGTAGTTCTTCTGCGCGTCGGGTCGGCGTTCAGGATTTTCAAGCGTCACAGTCATGCGCAATCCTTGTAACATCCATCGGCTAAAAAAGGCGGTGACGTGAATGAGGCGCGACCGCCTCACGCCGGGCTCGCGAGAAAAGAGCCCGACGATTTTCGCAGTGATCATGTAGGTGCTCAAAACGAGAATAATAAAGAGAATTCGAATGATGGGTCGAAGCCAGGTCGCCGCGTAATTCAAATGCACGCTCATCCGCGATATTTCCTTTCGTATGATTTATTCATCCGCTCTGAATCCAAAACTGTTAGATAGTCGATACACCGAAAATCTTTGTCGAACGCAGGTTCTCCGGCCAGCCGTGCTCCAGCTTTCACGTATACTTGCACGAGGGGAGGGAGAAGGTCAGCCGCAGCCGCATCGACCGGAGGCTGCCCTCCGAGTGGTTTGAACTCTAAAAAATCCATTTTGAATTCCTTTTGAACGCCCGTCTTGTATTCGTCCGTCCAAAATTCTTGAGATTCAACAAATTTGCAGAGTTTCAGAATATCTTGCACGGAGGTAATCTTCACGCTTGCACACCCAAACAGAAATCTTGAGCTGGTGCGCTCCATGTAATTCATCACACCTCGCCATAGTAGCGAAATGACGATTCCGTTTCGGTAATCCTTATGAATACATGCTCGGCCCAGTTCCAGTTTATTTCCCGGCAAGCTAAAGAAATTTTCTAGGGCGAATTCATTTTCGGAATAAAATGATTTCGAGAAAAGATTGGAAATGAGTCGATAGGTTCCAACGAGTTTGTTCTTTCGCTTGTCGATGATAATCAAGTGATCACAAATAAAATCGTAACGATCGATATCAATTCTCACAGGATTGTTTTTGTTCAAACCCTCTTTCATGAATATTTCGTAGCGAAGTCTTAGTACTTCTTCGAACTCTGCGCGACTATCTGCGGTCTTAACGAGGTAGTGAGCGGTATCGACGCTGAGATCGAGATGCGGATTGAAATTTGCCTTTCGATTTTGTTTCACATGGTAGGAGACGTAAGAGCGATCTACAAAGTTTCGGATATTTTCAATTGATTGTGCCAACATGAGCACCCCCTTAGCCCCATTCTACGGCGGGCAGAGCGTCAAAAGATTCAACGTGGGGTTAAGTGTTGCTAAGAATAAAGGGAGCTTTTGTTAAGCTCCCAACAATTTGAGATCTTCGATGGTATCGAGTGATTCGCAAGGAGTTTCCGGGCATATTTTTTTCAATAATCCCGTCAAAACTTTTCCAGATCCAACTTCGACGAAGCGAGTGACGCCGAGGCTAAGAGCGCGCTTCACGGATTCTTCCCAACGCACGGCCTGCGAAACTTGATCTTCTAGGTTCTTTCGAATGTCGGAGGCAGCGTGTTCAATGTCAGCGGTCGTGTTGGCGATGACTTGAGTTTGAGGAGCAGTGATATCGATTTCCGAAAGCGCCTTACCCAGTTCCGCTCCTGCATTCTTTAAGAGCGAGCAGTGAAAGGGTCCGGATACTTCCAATTTAGTCGCCGCCCTGGCTCCCAATTCTTTCGCTCTTGCAACGGCGCAGTCGATGGCGACGATGTGTCCAGAGAGGACCACTTGGCCTGGGCAATTGTAAGCGGAAGGCTCCAAAACTTTGCCCGGCAAAGATTCCTTAACCTTCTCGCAAAGATTCTGAGCAATCTCGGGGGTCGCTCCAAGCAGTGCCGCCATTCCACCGACTCCTGACGGTACGGCTTCCTGCATCAATCGACCTCTAAGATGAACGAGTTTGACCGCTTGAGAAAAAGAAAGCGCTTCCGAGAATACGAGTGCCGAAAATTCGCCGAGAGAGTGGCCCAACGCCACGTGAGGTGTAATGCCCTTTGATTTTAACCAGCGACTCATTGCCGTGCTCACCGTGAGAAGCGCGGGCTGAGTAATATCGGTTTCTTTAAGTTTTTCGGCGGGACCTTCTCGCAGGATTTGAGAAAGCGGGAAGCCGATACTTGCATCGGCTTCCCTTAAAGTTTCGAGAAAAATACTTTCAAAATCAGAGAATCGCGTAGCTAGGCCGAAGCCCATGCCTACCGATTGTGAGCCTTGCCCTGGGAAGACAAAGCCAAGCTTAGTCTCCATGACTTAGCCTTTGCGACCACTTGATCGGCTTGCACAATTCCATAACCGTACCGATTATCCATACCCTCGGGACCCTTATCAAGGACTGAGGAGTTGAGAATCTCGGTCAGTTTTTCGATCGTGAGCTCAGGAGCTGCGGCGAGTGCGAGCGCCACGACGCCACTTAAGTGAGGTGTCGCCATGCTCGTTCCAGAATATTCTGCCCACGCGCCTCCGGGAACGCTCGATTTTACGTTGTATCCGGGAGCGGAAATATTGGGCTTCGTGATGAACCGTGGTAATTTCTTCACCAACCAAATCACGGGCCCTCGGCTGCTGAAGCTTGTGAGCTCGCCATTTTCATCCACAGCACCAACGGCATAGGAGTGTGGGTAGCTTCCGGGAGCATTGATAGTCAGATAGGACGATCCCGAATTTCCGGCCGCGAAGCTCGGGAAAATTTGATGATCTCTCCATACTTGAATGACATTTTTAAACGCGTACACGAACTGACTCGAAGATCCCCAAGAGTTGCTGACCACGCGAGGAGCATCTTTTGTCAAAGGATCGCCGTCGGGATCTACCATGAATTCCATTGCTTTCAACAAGCCCGCGAGTTCCGCGCGACCTTCGCTGTCAAAAACCTTGGCCATGATGACCTTCGCACTTGGAGCTACCCCGATTTGTGTTCCGCTGGCATTTCCTCCGACGATGGTTCCGGCGACGTGCGTACCGTGACCGTGATAGTCTTTTCCATCGTTATCTTTGGTGAAGTCTTTGACCATGACCACCTTTCCCTTCAGGTCGGGATGATCAGCATCAATTCCGGTGTCAATAATTCCGACAACGACTTCTTCCCCGCGACTACCTTTTTCCCAAGCCTCGGGTGCATGTATCAGTTGAAGGCCGTAGGTGAACTGAGATTGATCGGCATTCACTTTTCTTTTGGACTCACTCGCTTTGGGTTCGTCGAGCATAATCGTCTTGTTTAAGACAACTCCATCGACAAGTCCGTTCTTAACGAGTTTCTTCAAACTCGCGCGATCAATTTTCATGATAACGGCGTTGGAACTCCAAAGTGTTTCATACTCTTTTGAATAGCTAGAAAGAGATTGTGTGATCTCCTCGGCTTGCATGGTGAGCGCCATTCGCTGCATCGATCGATCCGCCGTGATTCCTTGCGCTTGAAAGGAGGCATCGGGTTTCAGATACACGATGACCTCTTTGATAGATGGCAAAAGTTGTTGCGCAGATTCTTTTTCACTCATCCAGGTTTTCAAATCTGGATCTAGAAAACGCGCTTCAGCAGAAGTGAAAGCAAAAAATACGAACGTGAATGTTGAAGTTAACGAAATGATTCGACTCAGGCTCGACCTGATGGTCAGCCCGTTCGGACTTTTATTTGACATGAATTATCTCCCCCGACATTCACTATAAAATTTCTGAAGCGCCACGGCGAGAAATCCTTGGGGCGGCGCCTCAAATTTTTATGACACTAGTTGCTAACGCAGCGAAGTAGAATGCGGAGATTCGTCCAAACAGTTTGCCTCTGGCCCGAATCGAACGGGCACGGACCTTTCGGCCCCCAGGATTTTAAGTCCTGTGCGTCTACCAATTCCGCCACAGAGGCAACTTCGAAACTGATAAGAAATGGATAATAGAGCGACTTCGAATCGCTTTGCAAATGCTGAATTCCGAGCAAAAAATTCCTGCTGGGGGCTCTTAAGGACTTCGGCGTTGAATGAAGTCGAAACCCTGATCCGGTGGGGGCGCTAAAGGCAGCGTGTCGCCGGGATACGAGTTCCTCAATCTGTCCATGGATTCGATAACGTCCGCGCACGCGTTAAGGAGATCTATCGTCTGAACTTTTTCAGGAGAAAACTCTCGGGCCTCAGTGAGGTAGGTCGCTGCAGGATCTGAATTCATATGGCCATCGCGGCCTTGGTGCAAGTGAAGTGTTTCATGCGGATCCCCAGGCCGGTTTTCCAGATCGACTAATGTCACATCCTTACCATTGGCTCGCAATTGCTCCGCCAAAATTTCTAAGGCCACGACATCCATATGAAAGTCGGCCGAAGAATAAAGAAAATAAAGTGGGATGAGTGAGGCCCTCGGGAAGCCCGCGCGATGTATTTCACGTAAGGCTTCAATGCCTGAAATTACGAAATCTAAACTCTTTTTTAAGCGAAGCACTCTGCGGGGATGGTTAGCGGTTCCGAGAATTCGCTTTATCTCAATGGTGAGGTCGATGTCGTCCGAACTTGATATATGAAACAGAGGAAGCTCTCGGGCGAGGTATAAATTTGCGATTTTGTGTAGATCATCGATGCTAAGAATTTGAGTCTCCAGAATGATGGGGCTGTAGAATTTGATAGAGGCAACGTATTTCCACATCTCCGTCCATTTTTGATAAAGATATAATGCACTGATCGTACCCCCCGAATGGGCGACTAAATGGACCTTTTTAAATTTGTGACGATGAATAAGACGTTCAATCGCATTTTGAAGATCCATTCGAAGGCTTTTCGCACTCCCTTTGAAGTCAGGAGCTTCACTCCGTTGTACGAAGACCGCCGTACGAAAACCCTTGGACCGACAGTACGCCCTCGCTCTTTTCATATTTCCAGCGAGGGCATTGATTCCGGGAATAAATAGAAAAACTTCATTTTTTTGGATCGAATTTGAACTGATTTCGTCAGTGGTCATATCCGTCAGTTCTTGATGAAGGGTCTGATCCATGTAAGTGAAGGGGTCAAAGGGATTTGGCAGTTCTTCCGCATGAACAGCCGCTTTAAAGTGCGCTGAAGCTGTGAAGGAAAGAATGGCCAAAAAAATGGAGATTCTTTTCATTCGCATTCTCAATTTTTATCCGGCGAATCCGAATGCAGAACTCGCAAAAGATTTTCTGCATCAACGCTGTTCTCTTCGCTGGGTAAAGGGAGAGTAAAATAAAATGTGGTTCCCACTCCTTCCTGAGATTCGACCCAGATTTTCCCTTCATGACGCTCTACAATTCGTTTTGCAACCGTCAATCCAATACCCGTTCCTTCACGACTGGAATCTCTAGGTTCTAAACGCTGAAAAAGTCTAAAGACGCGTTCATTGAATCGAGCGGGCAACCCCTTTCCATTGTCAGTCACCGAGAATAAATAGTTCCTGCTTTGCTTAATGGCGCGCACTCGAATTTTGGGTCGTGTCTCTCTTCGGTACTTTAAGCTGTTATCGATCAGATTTTGAAAGAGCTCTACAAGTAAATTAAAGTGACCGTGAACGACGGGCAAATCGCGATAGAAAATCTCCGCGGAGGATTCGTCTACGAGATGCTTAAGATTGAGGCATGCGGCATCCACCACTTGCTGAGTGTTGACGGGGTTCAAGCGAATCTTAGAACTGCTGACTTGCGCATATTCTAGCAACGCTTGAATCAGATGCATAAGTCTTTGCGATCCTCCTAAGGCATAGCCAATGAATTGGTGGGCTTCGTCAGGAAGCTGTTTTGTATATTTCATCTGAAGAAGCTGAAGAAAATTTGTGATCATCCGAAGGGGTTCTTTGAGATCATGAGATGCAACGTAAGCGAACTCTTCAAGTTCCTGATTTCTACGAACCAACTCCTGGGCGTGCAGCTTGAGACGAGACTCTGCTTCGAGATGTTCTGTGATATCTCTCCCCACCCCTTGTAGTTCAATAATTTTTCCAGCGTCGTCGTGAATAGCACAGGCTTCCCATTGAAATTTTCGCCAGCCCAGGTGCGTCCAGGAGCGATGCACGCTCACCCCTCGATAGGGAGGTGTCGCAAGTTGCTTCATCATTTTGAATACTCTGGGCACGTCATCTGGGTGAACCTGAGGAATAAACTTCGTACCAATTAAGGTTTCGCGCGGCTTGCCTGCTTTCACACAGTAGGCATCGTTGACGAACGTGAATCGGCCTTCCCAATCAATTCTCACAATGAGATCCGTTTGAGATTCCACAAGTCCCTGGTATCGCTTTTCGCTCTGTCGATACTGCGCAGATAGGGGATCGATGTGGCCATCTTGCATCGGACGTCCCACGACAAATACAAACTCGCAGGATTCGATCCAGCTTAGGGTAAATTCAAACTGCCGTTTTCGACTCTGAGAATTTTCAACTGAGGAATTAAATCGAATGGGTTGACCTTCTTTCATCTGCTGAATGAAATGTATCCAAATATTACTTGTGCAATCCGGCAGGACTGCATTGATTTTTCTTTCACAGATTTCCGTGAGAGATAGCCCCGAGGTTTGGAGCAGCGCGGGATTAGCGTACAGAATTCCACCCTCGGAATTGAGGCAAGCCATCACGTCGTGCGAACCTAAAAAGCATTCGTGAATCCATGAATCTTGAATAAAGGGTTGGCCTCGTAAAATATTGGAGAACATTCCATCGACATGGTTTTCAGTCGTTTTTTTTACCGAGGTCGACGATATAAGTGGCTCTCCACGCAGAATTCGCAAAAAGAAATTTCGCTCCTGTCTAGTGGAGTTCGCAGCCGCAGGTTCCGATGAATTTGCGTTCATTCCGACCTTCCTTTATCCCTTGCCACCGACTTTTGCCGGATAAGATATCTCTATCTGCAGGCGTATCGTCTCGATAGACGACCAAAGTCCTAATTAGGACTAGAGGGTTGATATGATTCAATTTTTTAGTTGGCTTTGTAATAGAGCAGGGAAATTGACCTTCGTTCGAAGTCCTCCAGAAGGTCTATTTTCAAAGCTGAGGTTCAATTTGCTCACGCTCACGATTTCCTTGCAGAGACTTAATCCTAGGCCTGCTTTACGGCTGACGGCCTGTGGATCGTTAAGTTCTTCAACGAGTTCGGGGCTCATCCCCGCTCCGCTGTCATCCATCATCAGCGTTAGAGATCGATCCGGATTTCGCAGAAGAGAAATCTCAGCTTTGACATTGCTAGAGGTGTGTTTGTGAATATTGCGCGCTAAATTACTAAGAAGCAGAGAGAGCAGTTCCGGATCCATGAGGACTTCGTACGATTCCGAAGCCGCCCCACTTGCATTCAGTTTCAAATCGCGATGAGCCAGCTTTTCAAGTTCCTCCCAATGCTGTTTCAAAAAATCCCTAAGATCGAAGACTTCGGGTTTGTAAGGATCTTTGGCTCGATCTTTTGAAGCGAGCCTCAGAACGGTCTGAACAATCTGATCGATTCTCGACACCTCTTGGAGTGCGCTCTCGAGTAAATTCTTAGTTCTATCTGAATCCTTCATGTCTCCCATGAGACCCGTTTCGATTTCTCCCTGAATAATTGTTAGAGGAGTTCTTACTTCGTGAGCAATGAATCTCCCAAGTTGATGGAACTTCAGGAGAGATTTTTGCGATCGTAAAACGAGTTCATTAATTTTTTCAACGAGAGGGCGGAAGTCACTCGGAACCTCGTTCAAACCGAGAGGTTGCCAGCTCTTCAGCCGATCAAAATCCAACGCATCAATCTGCCTCATAATTTTTCGAAGAGGCGATAGACCTTGAACGGCTACCCAACGAGCTACAAAAAAGGAAAAGAGAAGGAGAGCGATGAAAACCAGGGAAAACGGAATCACGTTCTCTCTAAGGACCTGATAGCCGATTGGGCGAGGGGCGGCGATCTGAAGAAGAAAAACTCGTCCTGTAGGAGCTCGATAAGAACGAATAAGAGTAAAGTATTCTCGAGAGCTTCCCTCCATCACAAATATTCCGCGATCGATAAACCTGCTTTGTTGACGAATGTTTGTACTTAGGTCTCGAATGTTGATGTTGGAATAAATCAAATTCCCGCGAGAATCGTAAAGCCGGACAATTTCGGAAAGCTGAGCAGAATCGACAGTCTTTGGAATCAATGGATCGAGTTCGATGTCGGTTGAGTTGGCAATGAGGTCTAAAATTCCCAAAGAGAGAAGATTCGCCTCGGCCGCCTTGATATTGTTAGTGGCGTACCACTCTGAATTGCGAAGAATAAGTATCGTACTCAAACCCGCCGCTATGGAACAGCTGACGGCAGCCAAAAGCCACATGGCCGCCGTGAGACGTTGAGTGAGCGAGCGAGATTGCACAATTAGGTCGTCATATCAGACTGACCCAACCAATATCCACCTCCGCGTTTCGTATGAATGAGTGGACGTTGATTTTCTATCGTCATTTTCGAGCGAAGTCGGGTCATTGCCACCTCCACAACGTTAGACTCAGGGTCAAAATTGATACCCCAAATTCGATCTAGGAGCTCAGCCTTTGAGAATATTTTTTGCGGATGACGAGCCAAAAGCGTCAAAATTTTAAACTCTTTAGCTGTTAGATTTACTTGAACGGTTCCAATAAATACCTCTTGGGTATCAAGCCTAATTTTGAGGTCTCCGACCTTTAGAATGGAATCTCGGTTGATTTCTTTTCCGGCCTCCGCGCGTCTTGCTAACGTTCGAATTCGGGCAACCAATTCACTTACGTGAAAGGGTTTAGAGAGATAATCGTCTGCTCCATAATCCAATCCAGCGACGCGGTCTTCCACCTCTGAAAGAGCACTTAAAATGATGATTTTGGGTTGAACACTTTGCTTCCGCAGCTTCGGAATTGAGTAAAGAGAATCGTAGGCCTTGAGCAAGCGATCCAATACCAAAACGTCGTAGGATTGAGTCGATAGATGTTGTTCAACACCTTCTAAAGAATCCACACAATCGATTGTCATTCCTGATTGTTCTAGACCAGCTCGAATGAATTTCTGAACTTTGGGTTCGTCTTCAGCAACAAGTACTCGAATTGACATAGCCTATTCATAGCATTGGGCAAAAAACTCTGCCAGATCGAGCTGGCCACAGCGGCATTACAATTCAGTAAGCGGGCAAGTTCGCCTATTGAGTGAGGTTTTCCCGACTTGTCTGCTCGGGCTGGTGACCGTGTTGTCGAGCAGCCTGGGAGGCTTCGCCCCCTTTGCGACCAATGCTGGCCATATGATTGCGATCTCGACTGACAACCTCACCGCCCTTGCGGCCGATTTCTGCCATGTGCTGTCGATTCTGACTGACGGCTCGCCCACCTTTGCGCGCAACCGCTTTTCGTGTGGCGGGATCCGCTGAAGCGAGACCCCTTAAACTTTTTGATCGGCCGGGGTTTTGTGAGGATCCAGAACTTTGTTGCATCTGATTCATAGGTTGGTTCTCCATTGTCGTGGGTTCATCTCATGATGCAGGTCATCAGACTCACCGACCATCTATCCTAGGTCAGACATATACAAAATTTATTGATTTATAACGGGGTCTTCTTGACGTCGCGTAATCGTCATCGAGGATGCGCTGCGATGCACACCCCTCAAAATTTTCGGTAAAAATCGAAATAACCAAAATGAAACTTTAACGAGAATGCGACGAAAAAAATTCATCTCGTATTTCAGAACTCTTTTGCAATCCTCGGCGATGCATTTCGACAGCTGTGTATAAAGTTCAGCAGAGAATTTTGAATCAGAGACGACGATGTTGGCTTCCAAATTTCCGTAAAGACTAAAGGGATCCAAATTACATGAGCCTATCGTCGACCAGGATTCATCACACACGGCAACCTTTGCGTGAAGGAATCTTGGTTGATACTCGTAAAGCTCTACGTTCCATTTTAATAACGAACGGTACAATCCCTCTGTTGCCCATTTCATGAGGAGGTATTCAGATCTTCCTTGTAATATCAAACTGATTTTCACGCCGCGCCGAGAGGCTTGTTTGATTTTTCGGAGAAAGCGAGTTCCTGGAAAGAAATAGGCATTTGCCAATATGATTTCCGACTTCGCATTCTCCATGGCCGTCCAATAGGCTTTTTCTATGTTTCGTCGATGTTTAAAATTATCTCGTAAAATATATTTTGCTTTTGCATCTCCGGCTGAATTTCCACTTCCTAAACCCTGCGGATGGCGAAGATTTTTATAAAAACCAAACCACTGGTGCTCAAGGCGACGATGAAAATTTAAACATTGGAGATGAATAACTGAAACCAAAGGACCTTCCACAGCCGCCGCGAAATCCAAACGAGATCCTTCATCGGAAGTTTCGATTTGGTCTTTCGATATGTTAATCCCCCCGATTAAGGCAATTCGTCCGTCCACAACGACGATTTTGCGGTGCAGACGTTGCAATATCTGGGATCCGAATCGGAAAATATTGGGAGACGGGTTGTAAAATCGAAACCGAATTCCGGCTTGCTCCCATCTCTCTAGCCATTGCTTAGGCATCAATGCGGAGCCAAAGGCATCCAAAACGACATGGACTTCCACGCCACGTTCAGCGGCATTCACAAGAAGATTAGAGATTCGAGTCCCGACGGAATCTGCATAAAAAATGTAGCACTGAAGGCGGATCGAATTTCGTTCTCTAATGCCGGAAAGTACTGGTCTCCCGACTTGAGTAATCGGATCGAGTTGCCATCAATCCAATTACTCATAGTGCCAATCCAGAGGTAAAGTCTCGGCAACTAGAGGGTTGTGATCGGACAAATTCGACCAGGGTTGTCCATTTAAAGTTTCCGCATGGAGCACGGTCAAACCTCGCACGTAGATGCGATCCAAACTTAGGAGAGGGAGTTTTGAAGGGAATGTCTTAGGAAACATTCCATAGCGAATCTTATGAGATTCGCGGATTCCAAGGCGTTGGCAGAATGTTCGGTCTCCATTTTGAAGCCAGTCATTAAAATCGCCAGCAACGATGAGGGGCGTGTTGGCTGGAATGTTTTCCTCCACGTAATCTGCGATCATGCTGAATTGTTGTTTTCGGTGTCGTCCGAGTAAGCCCAAATGAACGCATATACAATGGATGGCTTGTTCATTTGAAAAAGCATTGCCGATCTCGCAGTGCAGTAGGCCGCGCTTTTCCAGAGCGTATGTGCTGATGTTTTCATTGTGCTTATGCCTAATGGGAAATTTAGAAAGAATGGCGTTCCCGTGATGCCCCTCCGTATAAACGGCGTTCATTCCATAAGCGAACTCAGGCCAGATAGTATCTGCGAGATATTCGTATTGTGGGACCTTGGGCCAGTTTTCCACTCGCGATGAATTCCTTTTATTTTCTCCCGATACCTCCTGCAGAAAAACAAGATCGGCCGATATGCTACGAATGGCGTCTCGCAGCTCACTCAAGACAAATTTCGTTTTTAGAGCGCTAAAACCCTTGTGCGTGTTCAGTGTAAGAATTCGCAAAGACCGCAGCTCCATGAGAACATCATTCCAGAAGAACTCCGTTCTTAAAAGTGCGGCGATGATTCATGTCCCATCGTCTTTCGAAGGACTTGATCGATCTTTCGGATGACTTCCGCGTAATCCTTTACAAACGCGGGTTTTACAATGAATGAGTCGATTTGATTGCGATAGGCTTTGGTGACGTGTTCACTCGTGTCCGCGCCCGAGAAGACCACGATGGGCATCTTAGGAAAGCGCTTGGAGCTCCGAACGAACTGGATCAAGGGTAGGACGTCCATATCGGGAAGGTGATAATCGAATAAACCGAGGTGGGGGAGAGAGTATTCTCCGTGCGAATCTAAATCATTTAAGTAGTTAAGGGCCTTCGTTCCCGTATCAAAATGAATGACTTCGGCCGGCGTTTTGTTTTCAGCAATAATTTCTTTGAAGATGAGCGCATCTCCCGGGTTGTCTTCAATGTGAAGAATGCGAGGCGTATTAGCCATTGCGTACCTAAGCCAGCTCCGCCGCCCCCGGTAGTCGAGCGGTGCGAAACCAAAACTTTTCGATATTTTGGAAGACTTCCAAAAACTGTTCCAGAGACTCAGATTTTCGAATGTAGCAGCTGGCCTGTAAGTCGTAGCTTATGTTGATATCTTGTTCAGCCTCTGAGGATGTAAGGACGATGACGGGGATGCGTCGCAATTCGCGATCTCTTTTTATTTCCTTCAGTACTTCTCGGCCGTCGAGTTTGGGAATGTTTAAATCCATAAGGATCAAATCAGGGCGAGGAGCTTCAACATAATCTCCTTCTCTCTTCAAAAAATTGAGAGCTTGATCGCCGTCCATCACAACGCTCACGCGAGTGGGGACCGTAAGACCCGAAAAAGCAATTTCGGCTAACTTAATGTCGCCAAGATTGTCTTCAACGTGAAGAATTTCCACCGGCCTTTCGGTCCAAGAATCCACTGCCATAACGAACCCCCGAGGTAAGACGCCCTAAAGTAAAAATCAAGTAGGGAAAATCATATTGAAGAATTCCGTTCGGCTCTTCACTGCACATTTCTGAAAGATAACCGTTAAATGAAACTTAATTGTTTTCTCAGTGTTTCCCATAACCTCCGCGATTTCTCGATTAGACAGTCCCTTCAAGACGAGACGAGAAATTTCTCGTTCTTTGGGCGTGAAGTGGTGCAAATCAAAAAATCGCTCCATCATTCCAATGAGACCTCGTGGTTCGTCCCACGCGCGCTCTAGAATTTTGAAAAGTTCATTTGGCTCAAAGGGTTTTTCCAAGAGGTGCGTCGCGCCCTTATTTAAGGAAGTCTTGGCAATTTCCAAATCCGCACGGGAGGTGATGACTACAATCGGCAATCCTTGACCATCGAGTTCCTGAATGAGGTCTAAGCCCGATTTGCCTCCTTCGAGGTAAACATCCGTAATCACAGCATGAAATTGATGATCTGCAAGGGCCTGAGAGGCGTCTCTGCAATTCTTGACCCACATACAGTTTAAGCCCTTGTGAGTCATTTCCTTTTGAAGCCAACTGCCCGTGAGCTCGTCATCTTCCACTAGGAGTACTCTGCCTTTTAGCTGATCTTGGCTCATGTGATTAACTTTAGGAGCGTCATAAGGATCTAATTTTTTTACTGCTACCATAATAAACAATGTCTTACTTGATTGGAGCGTAATTTCCCAGTAAATGGAGCGATCCTTCTGCCGGACCTAAGTTAGGGGTTACACAGAAGTTTCTTAATTTGCAGGTAAATACTTACTAAATTGATGCACTATGGATGCCCAAGAATTGATCAATGCCGATGCGATCGAAACATCTCTTAAAGTGTCATCGCATGCCGTCGATGAAAGAGAGATGCGAGCAGAATATTTTCACGATATCCAAAGCCCGCTCATGTCGTTGAAAGCGGGTCTATCCTTGCTCGACTCAATGAAAAATAAGGCTTCCGCTTCGTCAGGGGAATTCGACATCGTCTTAGAGCGAATGCGAAATCAAATCGTCAAAATTGACCGCGCCGCTAGGCTGTTGAAAGCCTCGCTCAGAGACTAACGATAAAGAAGCCTTCCGTTTTTACATTTCAGCTGCTGTGGGATGGCTGCGAACCCATTCGAAAAGTTGCGACTGCAATTCTTCATTGAGACGATTTGCAAATACGGAGTGCATCTCGTCGGAATTTTCTAAAAATTCGTCCAACGCTTTAATCTCGTCGATTTCGTCGGAAACCGTTTTTCTGCCATTCCTTGCAAAGGAGAGATTTGCCTTATCCATTTTGACCTCCATCTATCTTTAACCCTAGGTAACTAAGCCCAGCGTTATCGATTGCCATAGGTGATGACAATCAGACTTCTGTCCGATTCCATAAGGAGATGGATTTAATCTTCGTCACTTGGGCCGCAATGAGTCTCGTCATGTTCATTTTATGGATTATCGAACGAGCAACCAAAGATGCGAGCATCGTGGATGTCGGCTGGGCTTACGGTTTGGGATTCACTGCGTTAGGCTATGGCTACTTTGCGAATGGCGATGAGATCCGAAGAGGATTGATTGCGATTTTAGCGGGCGCTTGGTCTCTTCGGTTGGGAACCTATCTTTTAAATAATCGAGTGATCGGAAAATCCGAAGACGCGCGCTATGTTGAGCTAAGAGACAAATGGGGAAGAAAAGCGGGTCGAAATTTTTTTCTCTTCTTTCAGTTTCAAGCATTGCTTGTGGTCGCCTTCTCAATTCCATACTGGGTAGTTGCCGAAGCATCATGGAACAATGAACTACGCTGGCAAGATTATGTTGGAATCGGAATTTGGGCAGTCTCTGTCTTGGGCGAATCCATAGCAGACCGACAATTGGCACAATTTCGAGAGGATCCCGCTTCTAAAGGGAAAACATGTCAAAGGGGATTGTGGCGTTACTCTCGACATCCCAATTATTTTTTCGAGTGGCTGCATTGGTGGGGGTACGTTTTCATCGCATGGAATGCTCCCTATTGGGGTCTTTCACTATTGGGGCCCGCACTGATGTTTTATTTTCTATTTAAAATTACGGGCATTCCGCCCACGGAAGCCCGTGCACTGAAATCCAGATCGGATTACAAAACATATCAAGAGAGAACGAGCATGTTTTTTCCTTGGTTTCCAAAGAAGATAAAAGGGAGTGAAGTCTAAAGATGGGTTTAGGAATTCGAGTTGCTGAGAAAGGATGGGTGCCAGATGCGCTCATTCGAAGAGCGATTCGGCAGCTGCTTGAGAAGCGTAGGGGTGAACTGGAGTTCGGGGGCGTGGAGAGTCAGGGAATCCGTCTTCAAAATTTTATTTCGGAAATGCTTAAAGCTCCGATCGCTTTGGAGACTCGCGCGGCGAATGAGCAACACTACGAAATGCCACCGGATTTCATGAAGCTGGTCTTGGGACCAAGGATGAAATACTCAAGTTGCCTCTACCGTTCTGGAACCGAATCGCTTCAAGAAGCGGAAGAGACCATGCTCCAACTTACCGCGGAGAGAGCAGAATTAAAGGATGGTCAAAATATACTGGAGCTGGGCTGTGGGTGGGGATCACTAAGTCTGTGGATGGCGGAACAGTTTCCACGCGCAAACGTCCTCGGCATTTCCAATTCAAAACCGCAACGGGAATTCATTTTGAGCCACGCGCGTGAGCGAAAAATTAAAAATCTAGATATTCAAACGGTTGATATCAATGAATTCACGATTCCTTCGCAGCAATACGATCGCATCGTGTCGGTGGAAATGTTCGAGCACACTCGAAACTGGAAAATGCTATTTAAAAAGATTGCGGAAGGCTTGAAAAGCGACGGCAAATTATTTTTCCATATTTTCACTCATCATGCGCATCCTTATGCTTTTGAAACCGACGGAGACGATAATTGGCTTGGAAAATATTTTTTTACTGGAGGGATGATGCCTTCCGATGCATTGCCCTTTTACTTTCAAAACGATTTGCAATTTGAGTGTTCCTGGCGGGTGAGTGGGCGTCATTACGGTCAGACCGCAGAGCATTGGCTGCGGAACCTCGATGAAAACAGAGAATCAGCGTTTGAATCGTTTAAGAAAGTCTTTGGAGCAGATCAGGCAGCAACTTGGATTCAGCGCTGGCGAATTTTTTTCATGTCATGCGCTGAACTATGGAACTATCGGGATGGAAATGAGTGGCTTGTGTCGCACTATCGAGCGGTGAGGCGCTGAATTTCGTAGAGTATGGCCATCGCCCAATTGGCATCCACACTGGAATGGACGACATCACGCGTGAGCAAATGTTCAAGTCGCTTTAAAATTCCGTCGGCCAATTGCCAACCCAAGGGGTGATCAGCCTCTCGTATTCGAACGATGTGGAGTCTATCTAAAAAGGTCAGTTCAGTCGGCGAAATAGCGTGCCATCGCAATTGGAGAGTGATGAGAGCATCCTGCATTTCCACATATCGCGCTCGATCTGGACTTTCTAAATGTTTGAGGATTCGTTCCATCACTCTGGCCAGCAAAGGTTGGATTTGATTGGAGGCATTCATGGTCGAGCCGTGAGTGTAAAGAAGTAGCAGCAGATCCATCGTGTCAACCAGTGAGGGCCGATCCGTCGGACGGTAGCTCAGGTCCACAAGATCTTCCGCAAGCTTGAGCCATCGATTTAAAGTGATTTCATCCAGGGCTTTGCCTTTAGAAAGTAGATTTGCAAACATCTCTTCATAAACTCGAAGATGCATGGTTCCCAGTTCACTGACGAATTGGTCGTGATCCTCTCGGATCATGTCCAAAGCTTCGGGATGATTCGATCGAGCATGTTGAAGGAGTTCGGAGGTGGTGGTTTGGAGCACGACGGTTTGGTTGCCGAGCGCTTGGACTTCCAGGTCTCGGATTTTTTCAGCGGATCGTTCTGAATTTGTAAAATAGAAGATAAGTCCGTGGCACGCCCGAGCGAAATGAAATCGCAACGGCAGCGCTTCTAAAGACAATGGAACGCAGGCAATGACCTGCATTGCGAGAATCACCCTGAGGGTGCTCACACCTTGACTACCCCAAAAACCCAAGATTCTAGCGGTAGCAGAAAAAATCTCCCGATGTCCAGAAAGGCAGTTCTCGACACCCCCAACGAAATCTATGAGTCTACGAGAAACGGGGCATGAGAAAATGATTTCATTACAAATCAGTCTGGTAATTTTAGGAAGCGTGGCAATCGGCGGGGCCCTCGGATGGGTTATTTCGACGGTCATCTATAAAGAAAAAATGGCGGGACGCGATGCCCGACTCAGGGAGTTCGAGAGGCGCGCTTCTGAAACGGATAAAGAGAAGGAACAATTGGTCCATGTATTTCGCTCGCTTTCTTCCGATGCACTTCAAAAAAATAACGAATCGTTTTTAGAGCTCGCCAAACTGCAGCTGGAGAAATTTCAAGAGACTGCCAGGGCCGATTTATCCAAGCGCCAAGATTCAATCCAAGATTTAGTTAAGCCCGTGAAAGAGTCTTTGGAGCGGGTCGATCTGAAAATTCAAGAAATTGAAAGATCTCGGACCAGGGGAGATGAAGCTGTCCTTCAACAAGTGAAGGCTCTGGTCGATACACAGCGGGAATTGAAAACGGAAACTTCTCGTCTCGTGAATGCACTCCGAGCTCCGCAGGGAAGAGGACAATGGGGAGAGATGCAACTCCGTCGGGTCGTTGAGATGGCGGGAATGATCGAACACTGCGATTTTCAAACTCAGCAATCGGTGAAGACCGAGGAGGGGCGCCTACGTCCGGACTTGATTGTTAAATTACCGGGCAAAAAGAATATTGTCGTGGACGCTAAGACTCCTTTGCTGGCGTACCTTGAGGCAATTCAAGCCACTGATGGAAAAACGAAGAGAGACAAACTCGTCGAACATGCTCGACAAGTGCGTAAGCACATGGAGCAATTGAGTCGAAAATCCTATTGGGACCAATTTCAACCGGCGCCAGAATTTGTAGTCTTATTTCTTCCAGGTGAATCCTTCTTTAGTGCCGCTTTAGAATACGATCCTTCGCTCTTGGAACTTGGAGTTTCTCAAAATGTCATTCTAGCGACACCCACCACTTTGATCGCGCTTTTGCGGGCGGTAGCCTATGGATGGCGGCAGGAGAGTCTTACTGAAAATGCAAAAATGATTGGGGAGCTGGGTAAGGAGCTCTACAAGCGATTGAGTGATATGGGGGGACATCTCGGGCGTCTCGGGCGGAGCTTGGAGAGCTCCGTAGATGCTTACAATAAAACAATTGGAAGCGTTGAGACTCGCGTCCTGGTGAGCGCTCGAAAATTTCGGGAATTGGATGCCTCCAATTTGGGAATTGAGATGGAGGTAATTCCTCCGATAGAGCAAAAACCTCGTGGAATTGAGGCCCCTGATCTCACGCTGCGATCTGAAACAGAAAATTAATGGGAGTGCGCAACGGGTTGCGTAGTGCCGGAACAAATCGCCGTTTACCCTGGATATATCGAAGATTCAAAGCCTCTAGAGTGGTCTAAAGATTGCATTTAAATGGGGAATGTATGCGTTTCGAATCCTGGGAGTCATGGGGCTCCTTTGGTCCTCATCTATTTTGAGCACCGTATTCGCAAAAGATTGCGGCGTAGAAAATCGTTGGGGCATATGGGATGCAGAAATTCAGCGATTAACGACGGCCGATGTTTTGTACCTTCGTAAAGAATTTCGAGCAGGAATTTATTTTTTTAGAACGTTTGGAGATGATTCAGGACATCAGACGGTCAGTTTAGCGGCGTTCAATCCAAGAAAAATTCGACTGAGCGGAATGAAACTTTATCGAGTTATTCACCCTCTCATCCGAGTACCGGAAGAAACCCTCATGTCGATTGGGCGATATCGCCTTTGGGCCTTGAATCAAGCAGTCGAAGCTTTAGATCATCCCGATGTGCAAGGGATCGTTTACGACGCAGAAAACAAATATATCTCCGGAAAAAATCATCGAAAGTTGCTCAAAGATCTCAAATTCGAAGCGGAGAAGCGGGGAAAGTGTTTTGGAGTAGCAGTTCCCGATGATCCACACTACGAGGTCTTTCGATTGAACTGGTCGGATTACGAACGGCATGCCGATTTTATTCTCCCGTGGTTGTATCATAAGAATGGATCGTCTCAGTACAAGCGAGGAATTCTCCATATGTTACGGACTTGGGAGGAAATGGGGGTTAGAAAACCTGTTTATCCGATTTATGACTTCGGAAGAACCTTACAGAAAGGTCTTAGTCCGCAGGAGGCTTTAGAAGTTCCAAAATATTTAGCCTCCAATGGAGTAAAGACGATCATTCAATTTCAAACGATTATTCCTTTTCTTTGCGCCTTTCATTGCTGCGGCTTTAAAAATAATCAGTGCGTCGCTTCGAATGCCTATCTTCAGCGCTATCCCGAAAGCATTGCTCCCGATTCCGCATCCATATTCCGCCATCATTTTGAATCTCTTCGAATAAATTATGGCTATTAAGGCGTTCGCTTGAAAAGCGTTGACGTCGCACAATGTCCGCCATTCTATGGGGCCTATGTCAGTCGTTCGGTCGATTAAAGCAGCAGATGAATTTATCAAAGACTCCCTCTGTGATCGGGAGAGATATGAAGATCTCTATCGCCAATCGATCGCTGATCCAGAGAAGTTTTGGGCTGAGCAAGCAAATCGCCTGCATTGGTTTGAGCCCTTTCAAAAAGTGAAATCGACGAGCTTTAACCCGCCGATAAGTATCAAATGGTTTGAAGGCGGAAAATTGAACGTGTCTTATAATTGCTTAGACCGTCATTTGGAAAAGCATCGCAATACGATCGCCATCATTTGGGAGCCGGATGATCCCAATGAAGCCCCCAAAAAAATAACTTACGGCGAACTTCATCTTCAGGTTTGTAAATTCTCAAACATCCTCAAGAAAAAGGGCGTCAAACGAGGAGATCGAGTGACGATCTACATGCCGATGATTCCTGAGGCGGCGGTTGCAATGCTCGCTTGTACTCGAATTGGAGCGATGCACTCGGTGATTTTTGGAGGATTTTCTCCCGACGCCATCGCGGACAGAATTCAGGATGGTCAGAGTGATTTCGTCATTACAGCAGATGAAGGCATTCGCGGTGGAAAGAAAGTTTCATTGAAAGCAAACGTGGATCTCGCTTTGAAGAAATGCCCGAATGTGCGGGGCGTATGCGTCGTGAAGCGCACCGGCGGGGAGATTGGCTGGGTGAATGGCAGAGATTTCTGGTTGCAGGATGAGTGGGAAGCCGTGAGTGCAGATTGTCCCGCGGAAGCGATGGATTCTGAAGATCCTCTCTTTCTCCTCTATACTTCCGGATCGACGAACAAACCCAAGGGCGTACTTCACACGACGGGCGGCTACCTCACTTTTGTGTCGCTCACTCATCAATATGTTTTCGACTACAAACCGGGAGAAATTTATTTCTGCACGGCTGACGTGGGTTGGGTGACCGGACACTCTTATTTGGTGTACGGCCCACTTTGCAATGCAGCAACGACGGTCATGTTTGAAGGGATTCCCACTTATCCCACACCCTCGCGGTTTTGGGATGTTGTGGATCGTCATCAAGTGAATATCCTCTACACCGCTCCCACGGCCATTCGCACCCTCATGCGCGAGGGCGAAGCGCATGTTAAAAAGTCATCGAGAAAATCGTTACGATTGCTCGGAACTGTAGGAGAACCCATCAATCCGGAGGCGTGGCTTTGGTATTACGATGTCGTCGGTGAAGGGCGATGTCCCGTGGTGGACACCTGGTGGCAAACCGAAACTGGGGGAATCTTAATTTCCCCTCTGCCGGGGGCAACAGCCTTGAAGCCTGGCTCAGCGACACTCCCATTTTTTGGAGTGAAACCGATGATTGTGGATCAGACGGGCAAGGAACTGAAGGGTGCATGCGAAGGAAATCTATGCATTACGGATTCTTGGCCAGGTCAGATGCGAACAGTTTATAGAGACCATGCGCGATTTGAATCCACCTATTTTTCTACTTACCCAGGCTCTTATTTTACGGGCGATGGCTGTCGACGGGACGAAGATGGCTACTATTGGATCACAGGCCGAGTGGATGACGTTATCAATGTCGCTGGACACCGCTTGGGTACAGCGGAAATTGAATCGGCGCTTGTGGCACATACGTCCGTGGCTGAATCGGCCGTGGTCGGCTTTCCTCACGACATAAAGGGACAGGGAATTTATGCTTTCGTGACATTGAAGGCGGGAGTGGAGCCTACCGAAAAATTGAGAACCGAACTTATCCAATGGGTAAGAAAGGAAATTTCTCCGATAGCCACGCCCGATCAAATTCAGTGGGCTCCTGGACTTCCGAAAACGCGTTCAGGCAAAATTATGCGAAGAATCTTGCGTAAGATTGCGGAGAATCAGTTTGAGAGTCTAGGCGATACGACGACGCTCGCGGATCCCGCAGTCGTGCAGGACCTGATTAAAAATCGCGCGAAGTGAAAGAATCCTCGAAAGGACATCCCATGACGACGACCTCTGCAGAAATTCAGAAATTGGAAGCTGAAATTGGAGCGCTTTCTAGGAAGTTGGGCCAGCTTCGAAAGGATACGGCCCCGCAGAGGGTGAAGAACTATAAATTTCAGGATTTAAATGGAGAGCACACGTTGCTCGATTTGTTTGCCGGCAAAGAACAACTTCTCGCCATTCACAATATGGGACAAGGTTGCCGGTATTGCACGCTGTGGGCCGATGGAATGAATGGATTTCTGCCGCATCTTGAAAATGAATTTTCTGTCGTGCTTTTTTCGAAGGATTCTCCAACACTTCAACGACAATTTGCCAATTCTCGAGGTTGGCACTTCCGAATGTTTTCGCATGGAGGCGGGGAATATATCCAAGAGCAATCCGTAATGACGGGCGAGCGCAATGGGCCGGGACTTGTTTGCTACTTTCGAAAGGGCGATGAAATTTTTCGAAAGAACGCGAGTGCTTTCGGACCTGGCGATCAATTCTGCTCACTTTGGCACATCATCAGCTTGGCGGGGCGTAACGAAGAAAACTGGACGCCCCAATACAATTATTGGAAGCCAATGGCACCCGCTCAAATGGATGACGGTGGAAAAAACGTTATCTAGTTCCTGCGGATCCGGCCGAGGGCCTTCCAAATTGAGTGTCGGGAATTTCTTCCCCTAATTTTCTGAGCTCCGCTTCGATCTGATTTGTGAGTGTTTGGAAATTTCGGATTTCTGCTGCTCGATCAACTTCCGTGCGAAGATGTCGACGACTGTCTATTCGATCTTGATCAAAGTGAGCCGTGGGAAACTCATGGGATCGGGAGAGAAAGACTGAACGGAGATAGTGGAGCTCTGTAACTTTCACTCCGTTCGAAACTTTTGCGGCGATCACGTTATCCACGAGCGTCTTCCAGTCTAAACCCAGTGCTGCAATCCTCTTAAAATCGGATCGCCCGCGATCGACTCCCATCGAGCTTCGGAGACGATTAAGCGCTTCCTGCCAATTTCCTATCCGAATTTGTCGATTGATGGCCCAGCGATTTTCAAAAAGAATTTTTCCAATCGTCGCAAAGGATCCGGCGGAATAATCTCGGGGCCCCCAAAGTATGGGCCGCGAAGAATAATTTTGAGATGCTGCGAAAACATCTTCAATGGAAATGCCGCATTCACGCGGAACAGGATCGCCGGGCTTTGCTTGAAGGTTCGCATCGATGGAAAGAATCAGGACGATCGCCAGCGACGAAATTTTGGGGAACCAGCCCATTCCTCTCTTATAAAGCAATTCCCATGCCATTTTTGGGAGGTAAGGATATAAAAAAACCCCTTCTCCAAGAAGAGAAGGGGTTTGAAAGTTTTAAACTTTTACGAATTTTTAAGAAGCTGCGCGCGCTTTGTGCGTGTGGACAGAGCCTGAACCGGTGTTCGCTGCGGCAGAGCGAATGCCGGAAATGCGCATTCCGTAGAACGATCGCCACACGAAGAAGAGCCCGACTGCGAGAAGAATTACGCCTACCGTCAGGGCCGTTTCTCTCGTCGCCGCCACCGCGATTTCAACCGCGAGTAATCCGAAGAGAGTCGTGAACTTGATAATCGGGTTGAGAGCAACGGAAGAGGTATCCTTGAAAGGATCGCCGATCGTATCGCCCACCACGGTGGCGGCGTGCAATTCAGTGCCCTTTTCTTTCAGATCTACTTCCACGACTTTCTTGGCATTATCCCAAGCGCCCCCGGCATTCGCCATGAACATAGCTTGGTAAAGTCCAAATACTGCGATCGAGATCAAATAGCTCGCGAAGAAAGTTGCATCAAAGCAAGCGAAGGCAAGAGTGAGGGAGAAGACCACGCCGAAAATGTTGATCATCCCTTTCTGAGCATACACCGTACAAATTCGAACGACGGTCTTCGACGTTTCCACCGAAGCCTTTTCTTGCGAATCCAATCGGATGTTTGCCTTGATGTATTCGACCGCTTTGTAAGCGCCTGCCACCACGGCTTGCGTAGAAGCTCCCGTGAACCAATAAATCACCGCGCCACCACAGATGAGGCCCAAGAGCACTCGTGGATCCAAAAGATCCAAGCTCAAGTTCAACATGAGGATGATCGAGAAGATCATCGTGGTTGCGCCGATGACGGCGGTTCCGATGAGCACCGGTTTGGCTGTTGCCTTAAATGTGTTACCGGCGGAGTCATTCGCTTCAAGCAAATGCTTGCCGCGTTCGAAATTCGGTTTGAATCCGAATTCTTTTTGCACTTCGTTCCCCACATTGGGAATGGATTCAATTTGAGAAAGTTCAAACACAGATTGAGCATTGTCCGTCACCGGTCCGTAGGAATCCACGGCGATGGTCACAGGCCCCATGCCGAGCATCCCGAAGGCCACAAGTCCGAAGGCGAACACGGCCGGGTAGACCATGAAGGCATCCAATCCTTGAGTCGAGGTCCAGTAGGCCACGAACATCAAAGCGGCGATGATAATCCCCTTCCAAAATGCCGAGAAATTTCCAGCCACAAGTCCGGAGAGCGCGTTCAACGAAGCGCCCCCTTCGCGAGAAGCGGCAACGACTTCCGCCACGTGCTTTGAGTGAGCGGAGGTAAAGATCTTAGTGAGTTCAGGAATGATGGCCGCCGCAGCGGTACCGCAGCTGATAATCACCGAGAGTTTCCACCAGAGACCCGCACCCATATCGAGCAGCAGCTCATAACTGACCAAGAAGGTGACTGCGACAGAAATCGCGGATGTCACCCACACCAACCAAGTGAGAGGAATTTCGAAATCGAATTCATCCTTGGTCCAGAAGCGAGCTTTTTGAATTACGTTGTTGATCCAATAAGATCCAATCGAGGTCGCGATCATCAAAATACGCATCGCGAAAATCCAAACGATAAACTTGGCGTGAAGTTCGCCAGCATTGGGTTGAGCAACGAGGCCGGTCTCGGACATCGTCATACCGACGGCGAGTAAAATGAAGGAGATCAAGGCTACGCCCGTGACGCCGTAGGTTTCAAAACCGTCAGCGGTCGGACCGACCGAGTCTCCGGCATTATCACCGGTACAATCGGCGATTACGCCAGGATTTCGAGCATCATCTTCCTTGATTCGGAAAACGATTTTCATCAAATCGGAACCGATGTCGGCAATCTTTGTGAAAATACCGCCGCAAATACGAAGCGCAGAGGCTCCAAGCGATTCTCCGATCGCGAATCCGATGAAGCATGCTCCCGCAGCGTCCTTAGGAACGTAGAGGAGAATGAAGATCATCATGAGAAGTTCAACACAGATCAAAACGACACCGATCGACATCCCTGCGCGAAGCGGAATGTCCATGACCGAGTAAGCGCGATTTTGGAGAGAGGCAAAAGCCGTGCGGGAGTTCGCAAACGTGTTAATTCGAATTCCAAACCACGCCACCGCGAAAGAGCCTGCGATTCCGAGAAGCGACCAAAATAAAATAAGCGCTACTCGGCCAAACGGCATGTGTTCGAGGTAGAAGAAGTAAATGAAGATCGCCGTACCAATCACAGCTTCCAAAATCAGAAGGAGCACGCCTTGCTGAAGAAGATAGGTTTTACAAGTTTCGTAAATGAGACTCGAAACTTCAGCCATCGACTTGTGCACGGGAAGTTTCTTGATCTTCAAGTATTCCCAAATGCCGAACAGAATTCCTGCTCCGACGATCACAAGTCCCCAGGTCAGGATGCTCTCTCCTGAAATGGTGGAGCCGAAGAGATTATAAGTTCCCCATGACTCCGGAAGAATTAAGTCAGCTTCGCTTGCAAAAGCAGAATTGCTTCCAAAAAGCGCCGCCAACACACCAAAAAATGTGCCGTATAGGCCTGTGCTTAAGATTTTTCTCATCCGAGCAAAGTCGCCAAAAGGTCAAAAAAAAACAACGGTTTTGATGGCGAATTTTGGACCTAGAAGGCTTCTAGAGCCCTAACGTCGCAAGTAGTAGGGAACGTCGGCCAGCACTTTGTAGCGCCTATTTTGCCGCCGTCGAAACAACAGGGCAAACTTCAAAAAGAACGCAGTCTGGTTATGAAGGAGGTGATGCCACCATTTAACCGGCACGAATTCCGGGATGACGACGGTGATCGCGGTATCCGTGGAAGTTGAGTCCCGAAGATGGTCGAGATGGTGCACAATAGGTTTAATCACGGATCTATAGGGCGAAGGGAGGATGACCATGGGAACGTCTGGGACCCACTTTTCCCACTCACGTTTGAGGCCCTCCATTCTTTCGTGATTTCCTAAATCAACGTAAAGCGCGCTCACATCGTCGCTCAATGTTCGGGCGTATCGAACGGCTTCTAAGACTCCGCGATGAATGTCGCTCACCGGCATGACAACTTTGTGAGAGGAGAACGGTTTGGGCGCTTTGGCGTAATCGAGGGAGATCTGTACCTTGAACTCCTCGTAGTGGCGATTGATGGAGTACATCAAAACGACGAGGCATGGAATGGCGATGAAGGTGATCCATGCGCCGTCAGTGAATTTCACAGCCAACACGACGGTGCCTACGACCGTCGTGCAAATAGCGCCGACTCCATTTAATGACATTCCAAAATATCGGTGTTTGCTCCCTTCTCGAAGCCAGTAACGAATCATTCCAGTTTGCGCGATGGTAAAGGTGATAAACACGCCCACCATGTAGAGAGGGATCAATCGATGTTCATCCGCTTGGAAAAGGATGACGAGCATTCCTACGATTAGCCCCAAAATGAGAATGCCATTGGAGAAGACCAAGCGATCGCCGAGGTTCGCAAGTTGGCGTGGAAGGAAACGATCTTGCGCGAGCAGACATGCTAAGCGGGGAAAGCCGGTGTAAGCCGTGTTGGCCGCAAGAAAGAGAATAAGAATCGTGGAGATTTGAACGGCGTAATATAAGAAGGACGTCCCAAATAAATAGCGACCTACTTGCGATACAACGGTTTCATGTTCATGAGGAGCAATTCCGAGCCACGACGCCAAAAAGCTGGTGCCGATAAAGAAGAGCAATAGAAGTCCAAGCATGAGGAAAAGAACCTTCGAAGCATTTTTCGCTTGTGGGGGACGGAAGGCACTCACTCCATTACTTACCGCCTCGATCCCGGTGAGCGCAGCCGCGCCGGATGAGAATGCCTTAAATATAATGAAAGCGCCGAGGGTCCAGTACCCACCGGGAGGGGGTTCGATAGGAGGTAAGGGCTGTCGGGGGATGTCGCCTAAGCCGATTTTTACAAGGCCATACAGGATCATGGAGCCGTAGATAATGATGAAGGCGTAAGTGGGAATTGCAAATGTCGTTCCCGATTCTTTGACACCCCTTAAATTGAGGATGGTGACGATGGCCACCATGATGAGAGCGATATCCACTTCGTGACCTATCAGGCTTGGAAAGGCCGAGCGGAGTTGGGCGACCGCGGCGCAAGCGCTTACCGCGACTGTCAAAGTGTAATCAACAAGCAGGGCTGCTGCAGCGATCAGGCCGGCCATCGTTCCTAAATTTTCCCGACCGACTAAATAAGCGCCTCCCCCTTGAGGATAAGCGTGAATGATCTTGTGATAGGAAAAACCTACGATGGCGAGAAGCGTTCCAATGGCAAAGGTAATGGGAAGCGTAAGAGAAAAGCCTGCCGCACCGACAAGCACGAGAACTTTCAACATTTCTTCGGTCGCATAGGCCGTTGAAGAAAGAGCGTCGGAGGAAAGCACGGCTAATCCGCGCCGTTTATTCAGCCGCTCATTTTCTAAGTTCTGAGTTGCTAAGGGGTCTCCAATCAGGAGACGTCGAAAACTAACGAACGCCACGATCCTCTAAAATTACGAGTGTTTGATTGTCGAAGTAAACCCTTCAAGTTTCCTTTGTGACAATTCGTAAGCCGTGGGCATTTAAATCCGACAAAAATTCTTGATTTTGTAGAGCGACTTCCAATGGAACTGCACCTTTTTTTGTCTTGCCCTGCACGGCATGAATGAGAACGAGCGCGGCAGGAAAAGCGGTGCATCTTTCCATTGCCGTGAAGCCAGTGGCCTCATCATGAAAGTCCATCAAATCAAATTGGATTGTCTTTGACTTTCCATTTTTCATTCCATGACAAGTAGCACGCAACACCACGAGGTCTCGATCATTCTCAAAGCGAATTGCCTCCGGCACAACGGCATGAAAAACATCTCTAGGGGAGACTTCCATATTTCCGATTTTTACAGGAGTAGTATTCAATAGACCCAGATCCATCATGCATTTCATTTTTTCAAAATGACCGGGATAGCGAACTGTTTTGTAAGTAAATTCCTTCACTTTGTCTTGAAAGGTCCAAGGGCAGGTCGATATTCCGCCCGTTGTCGTAAATGCTTCGCAACTTCCCACGGGCTTTTCGAATTCTAAAGTCTCCAGTTCGGAAAACGTGTCGATCTCTTTTACCTTAGAGTTTCGAATGATCCATGCTTTCCCAAAATATTCGTTCGTTAAGCCTTTGATGCTAAAGACCAACTTGTACCCTAACGGAGGTCGTGGCGTTTGGGGAAGACCACCGCATCGCACATGGATCTCTTCCGCTTTATCCAACATCTCGATGCCCCTTGCTGCCAAAGTATTCCCAAGGCCGGGAGCAAGTCCGCAATCCGGTATGATGGAAATATTTCTCGCCGCTGCGTCCTCGTGCATTTTGAGTTGGGCTTTGACCACATCCGTGTTGCCGCCAAGGTCAACCATGTGAACACCTGCTTCGATCGCGGCGCGGGTAATGCCTTCGTTCAACTCATAAGATGTCGCGCTCAATAGACCATGCATTCCCGAGAGCGCAGCGCGAAGGCTCGCAGCATTTTTTGCGTCGACCGTAAGCGATTCGGCGACTGTTGATTTCATCAATTGGTTAATTCGTTTCGCCGCGGCCTCGGCGACTTCCGATCTAAAATCAGCCATGACCACGCGGGATGCCTGACCAAATTTTGCGAGGTCGTAACCTGCTGCTGTTCCTTGCATTCCAGATCCCAAGACGAGGTAGTTATATTTCATGGCGCTTGCCATCTTAGTCAGCTTTGGCTTTCCTACAGAAGCTTTTTCGAACTGGAGGTTCCGTGAGTGATCTGTTTTTTGAGGATCGAATAGACTCGGGCAAGCGACTTGCCGATGAGTTGAAGAAAAAAGTCTCCACCCTTAAACCGACGCTCGTTCTGGCTCTGGCGAAAGGAGGCGTGATTACGGGTCAAAAGGTTGCTGAGGAAATGAAGTTGCCTTGGGATGTTCTGCTCGTTCGCAAATTGGGAGCTCCTTTCAATAAGGAATTAGCGGTGGGGGCATTAGTCGAAGGCAATCCTCCCAAAGTTTTCCTCAATGACAAAATGATTCAGATTTTAAAAGTTTCTTCGGAGTATGTTGCTTCGGAAACGAAAGAACAAACGGCAGAAATTCTGCGGCGAGAAAAGATTTATCGAAATGGGAAGCCACGAAAAAACATTCATGGAGAATCCGTCGTACTGATCGACGACGGAATAGCGACAGGCGCAAGTGTGAGAGCGGCTCTGGTAAGCCTTCGTGCTGAAAAAGCCAGTAAGATCATTCTCGCGGTTCCGGTGGCTCCGCCGGAGCTGATCGAAGAGATCACTCAGAATAAAGAAGTTGATGAAGTCGTTTGTCTGATCTGTCCGAAGGATTTTCGCGCGGTGGGTCAATTTTATAGAGATTTCCGTCAGGTTACAGATCAGCAAGTTTCTGACCTCATGAAGTAATTGAGAGGGTTTTGTTCCACTGTTTTCCGGGTTGCGTTGACCCCTTAAGGGTTCTCCTATAACCAGGAGATATGTGGGGAAAGTTTAAAGGCGTCGGAAAATGCACAGCGATTGGCTTTTTGACGTTTTCGGTTTCGATTTTGGGTTGTGGCGACGGCCATGATTTACACGAAATTTTAAAGACGGCCCCTTCGTCAAAGATTCATGAAGTACTCAGCACCTCTTCGGGGCCATTTGAAACTTCCAATCCTTATTTAGAAACCTTCTCGGAGAAAACGACAGTTCCGGTGGAGCTAACCTTCGATCAACTTCGAGAGAGTACGTTGAGCTTTCAAGAGCGATCTTTGGGAATTGTGGTGAAGAATCAGAAATTAAAAAATCTTTTAGATCAACGCGGAATTCGGATGGGCATACGTACGAATTTCAACTTGCTTGGAAATATTGATTTGGTCGCAAACTACGAAGGTCGTTCCTATTCTTTGCGCCTGACGGATGCGACAGAATATAAAATTGATTCTCAGAAATTGGAACGCGCGCTCCTCGTAAAATATAAGGACAGCTTTGATTCTCAAATCCAAGTGAGTGGATCACTTTATCGTTCTCCCTATTTGAGTAACCTTTATCTTCTAGACACCTTGTATCGCTCGGCGGGTGGTTGTTTTGGTTATCAGTGCGTGGAAGAACGAACAGTTTACTTGCTCACTCAAGACGAGCTGAAGCGCTTGCGAGTTCTTCAGTAGGCATCGCCATATCATTTTTTAAAAATTCAACTTCAGTTCGCAGAGCGTGAAGCACATCCTTCGCGGATGCTTTGACAAGCTTTCGCACACCTTTCACCATTTCCTTTTCGCCCTGCTGAAGACGGTTCAGTAAATCCTTTGGCGTGTAAGGAACATACAATTCATGAAAGGCATAAAAATGAATGGCCTCGTGAATTTTTCTCATCGATTCAATCTTGCTGTTCGTAAAGGCTACCCATCGATTCAAAAATCGAATGCGGCTTAGAATCTCGAGATAGTATTCCTCGGAGATCGCGCCGCGGTGGAATCGAGAATCGCGAGTTTGGGAACCGCGAGCGTGAATTCGATCGTGATCCATAAAACCCTCTGGATTTTCATATTGCCCGTCCGCCCATGCATGTTTGATCTGAATTCCGAGAAAGGAAATGGGAAATGGCATAGCATTGTTAAAATCTGAAATGGAAAGATCCGCTGGAGTTGAAATGGTGAAGAAGTTTGGAGCGTAAATCAAATCATCCTGTTCCGAGCCATTCCATCGCCGCTCAAAAATTTTAATCTGATCATCTACATTTTCAATGCCTGCGATGGGCGTGAGACGCAGCCACCGATGAAAAGTTCGATTTGCACGCACGAAAAATCGGGCGAGAATCTCACGTTGACGAATGGTGATCGATTGCAACTGAATCTGATTTTCCAAGACACCAATGAGGTGGTTTCGCAAGTCCGTATACGCCTTTCCTCGCCAGCCAAAGCGCCCAAGGAAATTTCCAGCCCAGTTCCATTTGGTTGAGTTCAACAGTCGATCCGCTTTCAACGTGTCGAGCATCCATCTTAAAAAGGATTCGTCTTCCGAAAAAATATTGGCCTCTGCATTGGGTTCCGGCGATTTATGCAAAGCGAGCCAGAGTCGAAAAGCATGCTGTGTGGCCGGAGAGGTCGGCGCGTATTCCGCTTCAATTTCCGAGACGACATCCGCGCACTGGGCCGGCAGCGCTTGAGTAGTCAGGCCGAAGCAGAAAAAAAAAGAAAAGAAATATCGAAGATAAAAACTACGAAGCGGCCTTATGAGCATCCAGGTCCCGTCCTATAGCCAGAACGGCTTCATAGACTTCATCTATGACATAGGAGGGAGTTGAAGTTCCTGCGGTAATCCCCACGTGGTCAATCCCCTCGAACCATTCACGCTTAACTTCCGAAGCTTTTTCAATGTGATAAGCCGGCAATCCCTTATCATCACAAACCTTTTTCAGTTTTTTTGTATTGCTGGAATTGTGCCCCCCCACAACGATCATCAAGTTCACTTCATTGGACAGTTTTTCCACGGCAATTTGTCGATCTTTTGTGGGTTTACAAATCGTATCCACAAATTTCACATCTTTTGGTGAGCCGTCGGAATTCGTCAGCATCTTGATTTTCTCAACGATGGGAAGCACCGTCTTGATCTGATTAGTGGTTTGAGAAACAATCCCGAGCTTCGGTTTATCCGCCAGCTTTTCAAAATCCTTCTCGTCGGCCACCACCACGTATTCTCTAAGATCTGAAACGATGCCGCGCACTTCCACATGGCTGGCCTGTCCCACGACGACCGGAAAATAACCTTCGTCCACCAATCGTCGCACCGCTTTATGAACCTTCATCACGAGCGGGCAGGTGGCATCATAGACCGTAAACCCCTTTTCTTTAGCGCGTTGATGAACGGATTGAGCGGCACCGTGAGCCGTGATCATGACATTCGGCGTTTGAATGTTCGCCTCGACAGAATCCACAATCTCTACGCCAGTATCCCGCAATTGTTGGACAGTCTGCGGGTTATGAACCAATTGTCCAATGATTGTAAGGTTGCCTCGAAAGCGAGGATCCATGGCTTCTTTAATGGCATCATCGACGCCGAAACAAGTGCCTAAGGAATCCGCCAGGGTGACTTTCATAAGCTCATTTCGTAGTCGGAAGCGACCTATTTGCCCAGGCCTTTTTGAGGGCAGAGATCCACGAGAAAACACTTCGAGCACCTAGGTTTGCGAGCGACGCAAATGGAACGGCCATGGTGAATGAGCCAATGAGGAAGCTCTGTCCAATATTTGGCGTCAAATTTCGCGCTCAAATCGCGTTCAATTTTCACGGGGTCTTTCTCCTTCGTCAGGCCCAGTCGAAAGCTCAGGCGTTTGACATGCGTGTCCACGACCACACCCGCGGGAATTCCAAAGGCATTTCCAAGTACGACATTGGCCGTTTTTCTTCCGACGCCCCTCAACCGAACGAGTTCTTCGATGGAACGAGGGATTTCTCCCGAGAATCGATTCACCAAATCCTTTGCCATTTCAGTGAGACTTTTTGCTTTGCTGCGAAAGAAGCCGGTAGATCGAATGAGTTCCTCCACCTTTCCAAGAGGCGCCGCCGCTAATCGGGCTGCATCTGGATAGGCCTTAAACAGAGCCGGTGTGACTTGGTTAACTCGGGCATCCGTACATTGAGCGGACAAAATCGTGGCAACCAAAAGCTGAAAAGGATTCTCAAAGTCGAGCGAGCATTTAGCATGGGCATAGTGTTCCTGAAGGCGGTCGACCAAGGCCAAAATTCGCGTGTGCTCTGCTTTTACAGCGGTTTTAGCTCGATTCACGACGGCTGAATCTAGTGAGCCAATGGTAGACGGGCCAGTCAAATTCGCTTACAAATTCCGGAATGGCAAAGGCGCCCAAAAACGCAATTCCTGAGGACCTAGAAGGAGCATTGAAAGCTCTGGAAGGGGTTGTCGAGAAGTTAGAGGAGCCAGACCTTCCTTTAGAAGAATCAATCGAGTTATTTGAATTTGGCACAAAACTCTCGGACGTCTGTTATTCCAAATTGAAAGACGCCGAGAAAAAAGTGGAACTGCTTATCAAAAAAGTACCGCAGCCCGCTTCGCGCGAAGATTTTGAATCAGGAGATTTACCCGTCCATGATGCCTAAATCGACGGAAGCTTTCGATGAGGCTGCGTCTCGGCAGGCTTTATCGGGCGCTACCTTTTCTGACTATCTTCATGAACAGCGCCTCAAGATCGACGAAGCATTGAGTCGCTGGTTTGCGGCGGGCGATGAGAAAGTTTTACAAGCAGTGCGCTACAGTTTGCTTTTACCCTCGAAGCGGTTGCGTCCCATTTTTTGTTTGGAAACGTGTCGAGGATTTTTAGGAAGCGACGCGCGCGCTCTGCCCGCAGCGATGGCGCTCGAGATGGTGCACACCTATTCGCTCGTTCATGATGATCTTCCGGCCATGGACAATGACGATCTTCGTCGGGGAAAGCCGACCAATCATAAAGTCTTTGGCGACGCCCACGCGATTTTAGCGGGCGATGCTTTGCTGACCTCTGCTTTCGAAGTGTTGGGCAAAGCTGGAAGCTCCGAAACTTCTGCTAAGGCTCGAATCGACTGGGTCGTGGAATTGTCCGAGGCGGCTGGAATCGCTGGCATGGTCTTGGGCCAAGCCTTGGATATGGAGGCTTCAGGTCGAACGGCTGCGGTGGAAGAATTGGAATCTCTTCATCGAAAAAAGACGGGTGCCCTTCTTGCTGCATCCGTCGTGATGGGCGGAATTGCAGCCGGGGTGGACCAATCGATCTTAAATGGACTACGAGCTTTTGCCTTAGATATGGGCTTGGCTTTTCAGATTCAGGACGATGTGTTGGATGTGATTGGCGGCGAGGAAATCGGGAAGCCAACTCGCAGCGATGAACGCAATGTCAAGGCGACGTATGTTTCTTTGTTAGGTTTGGAAGGCGCAAAGGCGCAGGCAAAAAAGTGGAGCGATAACGCGATGAGACATCTAAGCGGCATTTCCTTTCCCTATGGAAATCGGCTAGAAGAGCTCACACGTTTCGTAATAGAGCGAAGAGTTTAGTCGCGATATGCGAAGGAGGAGATCCTAAATGTCAGAGCCCATGAATCGACAGGAATTGATGAAGCGGTACCCACTCAGCATGAAGGTCAATTCCGCTGCCGATTTGAAAAAATTGAAGCCGGAACAACTTCCAAAGTTAGCGGAAGAATATCGCGATTATCTCATCGAAGTTTGCTCTCGCAATGGCGGTCATCTTGGACCTTCTTTGGGCGTTATCGAACTCACCTTAGCGCTTCATCGCGTATTTGAATCTCCGAAAGATAAAATTCTGTGGGACATCGGACATCAAAGTTATCCGCATAAAATGATTACCGGCCGTTTCGAGCGGCTTCAAACTTTGCGTCAGCAAGATGGCGTGTCGGGATTCTGCCGCCGTCACGAAAGTGAGCACGATATTTTTGGCGCGGGTCATGCGGGGACTTCCATTTCTGCTGCGATCGGAATTGGCGAAGGGTATCGACGAAAGGGCGATCCTCATAAAGTGATCGCGATTATTGGTGATGCGGCTCTTACCTCTGGAATGGCGTACGAAGGATTGCACCAAGCGGTCGATTTAAAAAAGAATTTGATCGTCATCTTGAACGATAACGAAATGAGTATTTCTCCGAACGTGGGAGCGGTAAATGCGTTTCTCACGAAGAAGATGTCCTCGCCTTTCGTCCAAAAGTTACAGGATGATTTTAGACAGTTCTGCGATTCTATACCGGTCGTTGGGCAAGAAGTGAAAGAGGTGCTCTCTCGCGTGAAGCACACCGTAAAAAATTTCTTCATACCCACCGTCATTTTTGAAGGTTTAGGCTTTCGATATTTCGGTCCGTTCGATGGGCACGATACTCATTTGCTTATTGAGACCTTAGAAAATGTGAAGCAGATGAACGAGCCCGTGCTGATTCATATTCTTACGGAAAAAGGTCGCGGTTATGCTCCGGCTCTTGCCGACAAGGTAACTTTTCATGGTTGTGGTCCCTACGATCGGGATACCGGCAAGATCATTAAGGAAAAGGGCAATGGTGCTCCGGCCTATACCAAGGTTTTTGCGGACACTTTGCTGAAGATGGCGCGGCGAGATGAAAAAGTGGTGGCTATCACCGGCGCGATGCCCACAGGCACGGGCCTTACCGTGTTCGAAAAAGATTTGCCCGATCAACTCTATGATGTCGGGATCAGTGAACAACATGCGGTGACCTTTGCGGGGGGACTTGCGATCGAAGGGTTGAAGCCTTATGTCGCGATTTATTCCACCTTCATGCAGCGTGCTTACGATCAAATCATTCACGACATTTGTATTCAGAATTTGAATGTGAAATTTTGTATGGATCGTGCGGGCTTTGTGGGAGCCGACGGTGCGACCCATCATGGTGTGTTTGATATCGGCTACATGCGTACGGTTCCGAATATGGCCTTATGTGCTCCGAGAGACGAGCGAGAGCTGCAAGAGTTGCTCGTCGCCATGGATCAACATGTCGGCCCCTCGGCCATTCGTTACTCTCGTGGAAATGGCGTGGGTGTAGAGCTTTACGAAAAGATTGAAGATGTGGTTCCCACTCCCTGGGGCACTGGTGAGCTTGTGTATTTGGGCGGTCCGAAGAATTCGATGCCGACCGATGCGGAGTCTCCCTCTCAACGATCTATACCGCTCGATTGGATGGAGAGAATGGTGCGCGTGAAGAAAGCGCACGTGGATGTCACACTCGTTGGAATTGGTATTTCGGTGCAATGGTGCTTACAAGCGGCGAAAAAATTAGCGGAGCAAGGGATCAATGCTTTGGTGGTGAATGCTCGTTTTGTGAAGCCTCTGGATGCGGATCTCTTTCGACGAGTGCAAAAGATGAGTCCTCGCATGATTACCGTGGAAGAAAATGTACTCATGGCTGGATTTGGTTCTGCCGTGATGGAATTCTACCAAGGCGAAGGCGTGCTGCATCAGATGGAAATTCGCTGCTTAGGAATTCCTGACCAATTCTATGAGCAAGCTTCTCAGGGTGCCTTGCAAAAAATGGCGGGAATCGATCCTGACTCGATCGCGCGGGTCGCCCAGGAGCTTTGCCAAAACTCCGTAGAGGTTTGGACAAAGCAACAAGTCGGCGGCAAATCCGCCTAAGAGGCCGCTCAAGAATCTGCTGGAGAACGCCTAGATATTTTGGTGCTCCTACGACATTAGGGGCCGGCTCCTCCTCGCGTTGAGAATTTTCGACTTCATATTATTTTTTGCGCCGCTCGGAGAGCTCCATCCGATTCTTTCGCGACCTCTCCATGTAAAAAGTTTAAGTGTTCGTAGTTGAGACTCGCTGTATTCGAATGAGGCTAATCGGGCGGCAGTGAACTTGTAGGACTAGCGGAGACCTTACTCGCCCGATGGAGGCGGTTGACCAACGTCGAATGGACGTCGATAAAACGGCCGTTCCTCAGGCGAATAAAGAGCGTCTCAAGGCGGAAGGGATGAACTATTTCTAAGGATTAGCTTCCAGGAAATTCCGAAGGGGCACTTCCGTCGAAGTGTCCTTTTTATTGGTTCGCAACTGAATGCCATCGGCAAAGAGCTTCAGACGTTCGGGGCTCACTTCGAATCCATCCTCGGGGAAAGCTTTTCCAGCAGTGGGATTTCCGCGCAGGTGATCTTTGGGATGGTGCACGACCTTGGCGCCATCGAAACCGCCCGGCACAAGGCGAAAAGGCACATCCACTTTCTGCTCTTCAAGTTGTACCCGAGAGGGGATGGGGAGCGTGTAATAGTCCCCATTCGATAAAATCTTTACGACAGGTGTCGTATATTTTTTCACCGGCACGTGCAATTTCTGAGGGATAGTTTTGGGCCACTGGACGCTAAGAGCATTTTGAATTTTAGGAGCGGAAGATCCGCCTTCACGATTTGAGATGCATTGTCCTATGGAATTTTTTCCGCGATACACGATTACATGTCCCCCATTTCCCCCGGGAAGAGGTGTGATTTCATGCGTGGTTACGGGAATATCCACGATCGTATCGGTGAGATCTCGAAGATAGGAGGCGAAATCAATGGAGCTTTGGTCGACGGTTCGCGTGAGCTCGACGGGATATTCAGTTTCCTCCAAAAAGTGCGCCAGAATTTGCGGATGATTCGCCGTCACATAGATAGGCAAGCTGGCAGATTCCAAATCGCCTTCTCGCTTGTTGATGTGCATTGCAATTCCAAAGGCCGACGAGAGTTGAAACGAGCGTGAGAGAGATTCCATATCGGATGGAAGATCTCCGTGAATCTCCTCCAACTGTCGGCGAGCATCTTGGAAGTAAGGGTTTTGATTCGTGGAGAGACGCTGAATAGCATCCTGGACATTCTTTGGAGCTTGTCCGGCACTGGCCACAATGGCTTCGGAGAGCCGCGCGCTATCTCGCTCAGAGATTTGAAGCGTAGGAGCGCCCGGATCAATTCTAGGACCCGCACCAATGCGATCTACAATCTGAGGAAGCCGAGTCGCCGATTTAGAATAATAGGTAAACCAGTTCGCAAGGCTGGATTTCTTAAATTCTTCAGCTTGCTCGGGCGTAAGGTAGGGAATGGCTTGAGAGGGCGTCATCATTCCGGCATTGCCACCGCGTGTGTTCAAAAGCGCATTGGGTCCGCAGTCAACATAGGCTCCCGCCAGAATTAAGTGGCCGGCCGATGTGCCCGTGTTGTCGACTTCGGAGGCTGGCGTGGTTTGAATCTCTCCACCCAACTGAATATTTTTGGCGATCACAATCAGGTTTCGGCCGAAGGTGCGAAGAATGGTGTCGGGATTCAACGTAAACCTTTCGACATTGATAAAAATTGGACGTAGTTCGTCTCGCGTGCTCGTACTTTCATTTAGTAAATTCAAATCAAATTGAAGATTGATCGCGCGCGATTTCGCATGGGTGGAAGAAGGAATGGACCCAGGAGTTACATTCAGCGAGAGAGAGGCCTCCGTCGTTGGGGTCGGATTCTTTTCAGCCGTTAAAGATCGCGTTAGAAATTTTAAAAAGCTTTCGTCATCGAAAGCGCTTCCGGTGAGGATGATGGCGTCGCGTTCTTCGAATGCTTGGCCTTCATAAAACCAATCGCGCATGGACACTTTCCCAAGAGTCATAGAAAGCTCTTTGGAGGTAGCGACAGTCGTCGAATTCAAGCGACGCGTTTTCTCCGCACGCGCCTCCGCTTCTTCGCGTTTTTTATTCTCAAAAACGGATTTCAGCTCGGGACCCGATTGAATTTCAATCCCGGGTTCTGCGCAGCCAATAAATAAAATCATAAGGACAATACTTCGTTTCATTTTTTCGAATCTCCTATACCACACCAGCCAGGAATTTGGCCGAGTACGGCGAAGAAATGCGAAAGCCATGCCGAAGGCTAAGTTATTGATTTTATTAATGATAGAAGCTCGTCAGTGTCCGGATGCCGGAGATATTCGGGCGCCCTGCTACTTTCGGGTGAGGTTCAGCGTCTGAGTAATCGTAAAATCCTGAGAAGGATTCGGAAAGGCCACCGACCGAAACGCGCTAGCAAAACAGGAACGAAGTTTGTCGCGAGATGAAGTTTTTACGCCTGCCTTTTGGCCAAGGTTCACCTGAGTAACAACGCCCGATTTTGCGGCAACGTCGATAGCGAGTTGAAGGGTTCCATCCAGCGCGGAATCAAAAATGAGAGCGTCTTCGTAACATTCCTTCAATCGAGCTTGAACTTTTTGGATCACGGCCAAGATTTGAGCTTCCGAAAGATTCAAAGGTTTTTCATCTTCTTGAGCGTCTAATCTCCACGCGTCTCGCCAACCCGCGGCATTTATTTTTCCAGTCTTTGCGCCAGTGCCACCTTTGAAAGCATCATCAAATGCCTTAGAGGCGTCGGCGGTTTTGATTCTGGAGCCTTTCTTTGTAGGAATTCCCCATGAATTTAATAGTTTTCGTGCTTGAGCCATTTGCATCGCAGAAACTTCTTCGGAAGAAGCTGACTCTGAAAACTCCTGTGTGGGGGGCGCTTGCACCACATTCACCGTTTCCAGTTTGGAGAGATCAACGGGTTTTAAAATGATCCGATGACCCGGCCTCCAACTCAATATGCCTACTACGGAGCAAAAGAAATGTACGGCAAATGCTAGGATCAAACAGGCCGCCACGCGTTTGAACTGCTCTAAGATATTTCGATGTGTCGCCGGTCGAAGGGTGATTTCGAGTTTTTCGCCATTTGTAAAATCAATGACTAGCATCTTGGGAGTGCTCACCCAGCCGAGGGTGGTGCGATTGGCGGAATGAATCGATAGCGAGCCGGGCGCCCAAATGAGAGTTCCTTCTCCATCTCGTAATTTGCAGTGATTGGGAAGAGACACGGATAAGCCCGTTTTTGCGAGCGAAATTCCGATGGAGGGGTCCTCAGGATCGAGAGGTAAGGCCCGTTGCTCGACATTCATTTTGCGGGCGAGGTTGGAAATGCTGCAGCTGCCGCCGACAAGAGGATAACTTTGGGTCATGTGAACCTCGCCCTGAGGTCCTAAATGGCGAATGTCGAGAAGGAGCATGGCCCGCTACATAGCGGATTTTCTTCAGTTCCGGAAGCCCTCCTCAAAAACTCAGTGCTTTCGTCTTACTTAGCCGCTTCATCCAGTTCGCGGTAAGGCACGGTTCGGAAGGGGTTGCCTTTCCAGGAGATGTTGGATTTCGCATCGGGATCAATTTGGAGGCCAGACTCTTTTAGTTCCTCTACAATCCGCTTGAGATATTGCCAGCCAGTAATCGCGTCTTTCATCAGACTAGAACTGTAATCACTGAGATCGACCTGATTGAATGAAGATTTTGAATCTGTTCGAAACAGATTGATGATTCCCCCGTAGAGAGGAGTAGCCTTTCCGTTCGATGCGGCATGGAGCGCATCCACTGCAGCATTATGGGCCCAATCCTTTTCATCCATATCCCAAAAGATGCCTCGGATGACGCCTTCAAATTCATAAGCCAAAAAATGAATTCTCACATTGATCCGGTCCTTTCGATCGGACCACTGCCAGCTATTCGCGAGATCTTTGATCGATGTGTACATCTGGCTCATCCCAATGAGCGTGTGATTGAAACGTCCTTGACCAAAAGATCCGGAGATTACACTGCCACAGCGCATGGCTCTGAAAGCTTGAGGCATGAGCCATCTTCCACTACCGCCGGAGGCAAGGACCTCCATAGAGACGGCTGAAAGGAGGATAAAAAAGCTAAGGAGGCGCACCCACGAACTACCCATGTGAGCTTCTTAGCACTGGCTCAACAACGAGGGAATAGACCCACTCAATTTTTTTTTGGATGTTCGATTTTGCGAAGTTCTTCGACGGACAGAGGCTTAATGAGGTCCTTTTCCAGACGAATGAGATTAGCGAGAGCGGCTTCTTCCACCTTTTGATCGAGCTGAGAAGCTTTCAATTCGACAAGAGGCGGTTTCTTCACATTGCCCTGAATATAAAGATCCTCAAGTCGAATGACCGTTCTTTGCGTTAGGCCCCAGGTAAGAGTGAGGGAAAGAAGAAGACTCATTTTTTCTCCCCGGCCGTTTCTTGCGTGCTGTAGCGCTTTTTCAATTCCGCTTTCATTTCATCTTTCTTTGCTTTGAATTCTTCTTCCAGGCCCGCAAGGCTCGGATCAATCAGAGCCGAATCGATTTGAGCGGAAATGGCGCTGATATTTTTTTCGAGTTCAATCACAAAGAGCGGTTTTGCAATCGTGTTCCAGGTGGCGCTACCAGCGGAAAGCGCATCGACCGCACGGTCCATGTCCTTTAACCAGCGGCCATATTTTTTGACGAAATCTTGAGAGAAATCGGAGGGGAGCGATTGGCTGGAAGGAAGATTCTTCAGTTTATTCCACTCCTCTCGCAACTTTTTTTCCTTCGGCGTCTTCGCGTGCTGAGAGCTTAGCTCTTCCCAAAGAGCGCTCAAATCTTCCAATTCGGAGGAATCGCTTTCGACTTTCTTCGCCAAAAGGATGCCCCGCTTTTCTAAGAGCGAGCGTGATGGCTTCTTTCCAGAACTTGCCGAGCGCTGTTGCTCGAAATCCACCCACGTCTCGGGGTTGATTTTCTGTAATCGCTCTAGCAAAGCCTGATCGAACTTCACCTCCAGCAAATTTTTTAAACGGTCAACGCCTAGGATGTCATAGATGGAACGAAAATCTTCATCATTCAGTTTCAGAAGAATGCTCTCGTAGAACGTCAGATATTCTGCAGAGTAATCTTTAAAGGACTTGTCGTCGTCAGGATCGAGGACGGCGGCGGCCTCTCGGAGCCGCGAGAGATCAATGAGAATTTCGGCATGAGCCCAATTCCATTTTTCAGTTTTCGCCTTGACCATTTCACCTTGGAAGAATGTGAGGAGCCGCTCTGCGGGAACCTGACGAGGTCGGGTTTTCGCACAGTTTAAGAGTTGTTCTTCCGAAAAGGCATCCATGGATTCCAAGATGGAATCAAAAAAGAAGCATGGAGACTTTCGGAACGTAATTCCACCGCGTTGAATGTCTTCCAATAAAACCTCTTTCATCACGCCATTGGCTTTCAGTTGTTGCAAAAGCTGTCGCTCGCGATCGCCTGGGAGCATTTGAGGAGAAAAAGATTGCAGTAGATAAGTCGTGAGCTCGCGCACTTGGTCATTTGGGAGTTCGCTCATGCGATCAAAGAGGGATTGAGGAAGTTTTCCAATATCTATCCAAATTTTTGGAATATCGCGAAGAATTTGTTGCCTTAACGCGCCTTCGGATTTGGCATACACATCGAGAAGTCGATTGAGTGCTTCTTCCCGTCGCTTCAAATTCCATTCCACCCAAGCGATTTTGTAATCCAAAACATCTTTATCCGCGTCCGGTCGGGAGGCCGACTGTAAGTAGAAATCTTCGGCTTCTTCGAACTGAGCTTTGTCGAACATGCGATCGCCCATTTCTTTCAGCCAACGAACGGCGTCGCCATGCTCAGGCGCGCTTTTTAAAAGATAGCGCAGGTAGGATTCGCGACGAGAGTAAGTTTCGGGGCTGGCCTCTAATATAAGGATGGCAATTTCTCGAATTTCATCGGGATCTTGCGATTTTTCAAATGCTTTCTCGAGCGTCGTGAGTGCTTCGGCTTTTTTCCCCTTTTGAAGAAGTTCTAAGCCTTTCGCTTGAAGGGAAGCGCCTTCGGAGGAAACTAAAAGGAGGGACAACATTAATTCGAACATTCGTTTGCCACTTTCACTCTTAATTGTTTGGGATGGGCTTTCGTGTACCACTCTTCTTTGCCCTTCCAAAGGACGCGAGCCTCCAAATGATCTTGGAAAGGTTTCAATTCCTTTGTTTTATCTCCCGCCTTTCCTTTGAAATGAAGTTCGCTAAGCGACGTAATTTGATCCAAAATTGGCAATTTGGATTTGGGCCATCGTGCCCGATACTCCGAGAGCAATGCGTGTAGAGGCAGTGTTTGGCAGTGACGAAGGAGGCCGAGCAGTTCGAGGACATCCATGCCCTCGCCTTTGGCGGTTGTGGGCCAACGACGGCGATAATATTGCGCGTAAGCAAAAAATTCGGGCCAATGTTCGGTCCGATAGAGAATTTTCATGCTCTCCTCGGTGGCAATACGAAAGCGATCGCTCGATTGGGGTATCTCTCTGAAAAATTCCAGAGCTTTATCGGCATCCGTTTCGGCTAGCTGCAGGTTCTGCTCGAAAAGATCGAGGCCGGGGGCAGCCTCAGTCGAAGTTGGCGTGAAGGCCAGCACCCAAGTGAGTACCGGCACGATGGCCCAAAATCTGAACATATAAACCTGCATTCTTATAGAACATCATGCGCTGTTCGGCCGACCAAAGGTAAGAAATTTTCCAAGAACTTGCTCCGTTTACGTCGTCTAAGCTGCGAATGGCTCCGGCGCCACCACCCACAATTAAATCAACGCGAAGCGGAAACATATTGAGCACGTTCCATTGGCCAATCATGAAATCCACCGTGGTATGCGAGAAAAGCGCCCACTGTTGGGTCGGAACTTTCACCACGAGGCCCACCGCACTCAAATCCCGAAAGGCTCGGCCCGATTGAGAATACTGAGAGTGTGTCCATTGAAACAATGCGCCAGTCGAAAAATAGCGCCACACGCGCACCTGCGCATCAGCAACGATGGAATGCAAATCCAAGAATGAATTGGAGATGTCTTGAGAGTAACCCACCTTGAAATGGACGAGCGGTGCTTCTCGATCTTTCGTGTCTTCAAAATAAAGATCGCCGTAGGAGACGGGCTCTTCGAGAGAAATCAAAAACAAAGTAGCGAGTGTAGTTATAAACATCATTTCGAGCTTTCGGACTTAAACATATCTGAGGTGGTAGAAGCCTGAAAAGACGGATTGTTGAGATCTTTAGCGTTCGAGACCAATTGGAATGCGTGAACGCCTTCACCGATTCCTTTTAACTGTAAATGACCGAGATCCTTCCATATGAAAAGATCAGCGGGCGTTTGATTTTTGACTGAGGCTGAAGTGCAGATTGTATTTGGTCCCAACGCGCGGGTGTGATTTTCAAGGCGTGATGCGACATTTACTGTGTCTCCAATCACCGTGAAATTGAGTCGATTAGAACTTCCTACATTTCCAAGAATGACATTTCCGCTGTTTATCCCAATCCCCAATTCGACCGACGGATATTTTTTCTCATGCAATTGGACGTTTACTGAAGGAAGTTGGCCGATCAGCTCGCAGGCTGCATGCGAGGCCTTCAGTGAAGCCTCCACGGTGTCGAAAACAGCGATGAATCCGTCGCCCACAAATTTTTCGATGTAGCCGTGATTCCGAGAGATGCAAGGTTCGAATTGGCGGAAACAGGTGTTCAAAAAATCCACCACAAATTCGGGCTCGAGCTTATCGGCGATGCCTGAAAAGTTGAAAATATCGCAGAAAATGACAGCGACAGATTTCTTTCGGACTAATTGAAGCTGTCGTTGGTAATCGTCTTGGTCATCTGCCACCGTCATAAGTGAATTAGCCACTTCGGTAGGCACAAATTTTTGAAAACTCTCTCTCAGAACCTGTTGTTGCATGGAGAATTGTCGTGCAGTTTGAAGATTCTCCTCCAGTTGATCCAAAATTTTTGTATTGTGAAGGGCAATCGCCAAGTGGTCCGCCAAAGTCATTAAAAGATCTTGATCGGAGACGGTGAGTTTCTTTCGAGAATCAACGTAATCAACAGCTAATACGCCAACGGCATTTTTATGAATATCCAAAAGCGGAACGGCAACGAAGCTTTGTGAGCCGAGCGTTTTGGCAAAACGTCGAGAGCGCGGTGACAGATGATCTAGTTTCTCTTCAACCGACGAAAGGAGAAGGGGCTGCTTCGTATTTACGACGCGAACGAAAAATCCACTTGTGTTGTCGGAATCCAAGTTAAATTCCGTTTGGCTCAGTAGTTCGGACATTCTTGCATCAAAACCGTGAAATGCTTTGATGCCGAGAACGTGTCGATGAAAATCAGCGATGAGTAAAATGGATCGATCATACCCGAGAAGGCTACACACATTTTCGACGACAGTTTTGGCGAGCGCATCGGGCTTCACCTGCTGGTGGGTGAGTCCGGAAATTTTTCCCACTACGGCGAGCTGATTGTTTTTATGCTCAATCTCGCTTAGGGCCTGCGAGAGAGATTCATTCTGATTGAGGAGATCTTGTTTTTGAGACTGATATCGCTTCCGATAATATAAGACTGAAAGCAGGGCCGCGCCAATGACAAAGGTAGAAGTTCCAACTCTCCAGTCCATGAATAACCAACCAAGGAGAGAAAAAATGATTGTGGCAACAATGGCAGTAGTTTCGATGACGACTTGCCGTTGAGGGGTCCATCGAACTTGGTAGAGGCACCGACGATTTCCTCGATGAACGCACTCCGGATGTTCAATCAATCCGGGAGCCAGTCCAAACATCTTCGGAACGCCTGCATAAATTCCCATGCGATTTTCACACATGTATTGCCGTTCCGGAATTCCATCCTCGGGAATTGATTCGATCGTTGCGGATCCATTTTTTGTTTCTAAAGCCTTCACTTTAGCTGCTTTGGAGAAATGCACGGCATATTTGGCGGAGGCTTTGTATACACTTTCCACGGAAAGTAAGCTCGTAAGTAGCTGGTGGACGATGGGGCTGAAGGTCTTTTTGTGAACAAAGAGTCCCGCTTCATAAGCGATATTTTTGATGCCAGTTACTTCGACAATGCGATCAAAGAATCGATCGCAAAATTCCAGATCGAGCCAGGTGGCATCGTCGTTCAATCGGTCAACGGAAATGGGAATGCTATCCAGAAAATCGCTGACTTGCCTTTCAGACCACTTCAATTCCTCCCGAGCGTACTCAAGATAAATTCGGAAGATTCGGGAATGAAATGGTTTCGACATTCGAAATTAGCCTAAATTTTGAGCTTTTATATTTTCCTGCGTTTTCGTTCTGAAGGCCTGAACCAATTCTTTGAAATCCTTAAGAACAGTTTTGGAGTGCGTCTCGAAATCTGGAATGGCTTGTCCACTGACTACCCAGCAGGTGTAGATTTTCGTCCAATTGATTCCGTTAGGACGAACATAAGAAGCGGGCTGCATAACCGCTGGAAGAATTTCAAGAGGTTCGAAGAATTTTTTGTGTGCTTCTATAATTAATTTCTCGGCAAGAAACGCTGATAATTCTGATTGTGGATCATTGGAGAAAATATAAATTGCGTTGGTAAGCTCAGAGAGATTCAAGCCGCTGCTTGAAACTTCAACGAGCGCAAAAACCGTTACTGAGTTCATTTCGGTGGAAAGGATGTGACGTTCACGGCGTAATTGAAGGGCGGCATACTCGGCGGACAACCCAAGCTTCCCGGGTTCGGGTCGGCTAAGCCCGAAGGCGCGGACGAGCGAGAAGAGATTGGCGTTGACCAAGGTGTCTACGAGCTCCCGATAGGAATTTGAAGCGTCAATGGCGATCTCAGGGGTTTGGGTTTCGTGATTTACCATCTGAATTTCCGATCGAGTTCCGTAAAGGAAATCGATGCAGCAGGATTTGTTTACATCGTTGATGCGCCGAGAAGACTCGCCAAACAGAAGCGCGGGATACATGTTATCGGGCCTGAAGAAAGAGATACAGTAATTGGTGGCATTGCGAATGTTGGCTTTCTTGTCGTAAAAGAAATCAGTAATCGCTTGGAGAATGGCCTGCGCGGCGGAAGTCCCACTGGCTTTTAACGCATTCAAGTGCTGAATGATCCATGCGTCGTCGTAGAAGCGAAGGGCTGAAATGTGACCTTTGATTTCAGCGCCTTCCTTGAAAACCATTTTCTTCACAATGGAGTTATCGGCCGAGATTAATCGGTGGTGCGTTTCTAAGATCTCCCGCGATTTATTTTGAATTTGCTTTCGTTTGCTTTGGTAAATGAAATTGGTTTCGAACATGAACTCCCAAAGAAGGTCGAGATCGTCTTCAGTGACGTCCTGAATGAGGCCACCTTGAGCGTCCTGTGCGTAAGATGTGATGTCTTTGATGAGTTCCACGGGAGCTTGTACAAATTCGCCACCAATTTTGAATTGAGTCATCTGACCGTCAGTTCGAAAATCCACATGCGCAATTTCAAAGGTAAGCTCGCGCTGCGGGCGATGCGGAAGTTGAAGTTGGCAATTTTTGAATCGCATACCTGGAATGACAGGAAAGCTTGTGCGTTCCAAAATGCAAGAAAGACCTGAGGTGGAAATTTCAAATACTTGGCCTTCGATTTTTCTCCCGGGGAAGAAGGGGTGTTCGGCGGAAAAGAAGCAAGGCTTTTGATCCAGCACGGGAGTTCTCTTTGCCGATCGGGCGATTTCTCCCATCTTGAAGGGCGTATTTCGCTTTTGGAATAGCACTACAATCTCATAAGAGTTTTCAATGGAAGGAGAGCGTCTTTTCATATTCACGCGACTTACGACTCCTGAGATCCGTAGAACCGGGCTGTCGTTGAATTCGATATCAAGAGAGTCGATTCGATCGCCGGGCAAGATTAGGCCTTTAGATCGATCGACGAAAAGGCTCATTCCTAGTTGGGAAACTTCGTAAGCCTCCGCACGGTCGATGACGATGGGGCCGACACTTGTTTCCGCTTTAATTTTTACAGAAAACTTAGCTTCTGCAGAGCTCGCGATGGAAATACGTGGGTTGCGGCGCAAATTGGTTAGCAAAATTTCTTTTGGTAGCACCACGCGCAGGTTGTTTCCCTCGACGGCGATGAGTGTAGTCTGAAATCCAGCGCGCTTTCTTTTATAACCAAAGGTGACTTCTACCTGGGAATTTTTCTCCGGAACCATTTTCAACCCAGAACATTCCAGGATGACTTCTTGCTCCGTTGAGTCAACAGCCACCGCCGCTTCTTCTATTTTTTGAACGGCGCCATTTTCTTTTGCCAGGGAGAGATACAGCGGCGTTCCCGAAAAAATAAGATACTCCAACACGGCACCAATTTTTGGCGTATTGATCTGCTGAGGGGGTTGAGTTCGGTAATAATCTTCAAGGGATAGGACTCGCTTTTCCATGCTTAATTATATAAGCGCGGACAAATAGAGGGCAGGTGCCAGCGAGAGTTGATCCGGAGCATTCAGCGCGGAATGTTATCAAGATGCAGCGATTATTTTACAGCTTCCACCAGAATGAGCGGAGTGTAAGAAAATCGCTCGGGATCTTTGAAAAATTTAAGAAATTCATTTTTGAATTCGCGGATGTCAAAATCCAATTTGATCACGTTTTCCTCAGCCAATTGTTCAATCATTTCGATCTTTTGCTTCCAATTCTCAAAATCTCGAGTGTTTGACTCACCGTAGATAAGATGATGGGGCAAAATATGAACTTTGATGTCGTTCAATTGCGAGCGATAGAACATCGTGTAAAGCTTTCGCCCTATGTAGGGGTCAAAATACTTAAGCCGCTGAAGCTCACTAATAACCTGATGGAGTTGCGCTTCTGTAGAGGGCTTCAATGGATAATGATTTAGGCAGTTATAATCGAGGTCTCCCACCACAATTTTCGCACCCGGTTTTGCGACTCGCAAAAATTCTTTGAGGACGACATTCGGATCGTTCAAGTATTCGAATACGAAGCGGCAGAAGATATAATCGACGCTCTCGTCTTCGAGTCGAATTTTCTCGAGTGGTGATTGGCGATAAATCATATTCTTGGCGGAAACATATTCCTCTGCATGCTTGAGACGATCCTCGGACTGATCGACTAAAATCACTCGACCATCCTTACCCACAATCTCACTCATGATCTTTGAGACGAAACCAGCTCCGCCTCCAGCATCGACGGCCACCATTCCTGCCTTCAGTCCCGTAAGCTCAAGTTGTTGGCGAGATGTGTCCGCGTCGCTTTTTAGAATGAGGCGATCCGCTTCTCGCGGAGATTCCATCAAGTATGGCATTAACCAAGCTCCTCTCGCATTTTTCTCATTGTATCGTTGTAGGGGGGCTTTTCAAAAATGCCGCTGCCGGAAACAAAAACCCGCGCCCCTGCGTCATAAAGAGAGCGAATATTTTCCAATTTCACGCCGCCGTCGACTTCTAGTTCGATGTTCGTGCCTTTGATCATCGCCGCGCATTCTTTTATTTTTTGCATCATTTGCGGGATGAATTTTTGTCCGCCAAATCCGGGATTCACGGTCATCAGTAAAATCAAATCGAGATCGGGGAGCACATGCTCAATCCCGCTTAACGAAGTTGCGGGATTGAGCGACACACCCGCTTTGCATCCGAGTTGTCGCACCAATTGTAGAGAGCGATGTAAATGTTTCGTGGCCTCCGCATGCACAGTAATGATGTGCGCGCCCGCTTTCGCAAATTCCGGAGCGTAAAAATCTGGATCATCGATCATCAAATGCACATCGAGCGGAATGTCCGTGAGTTTGGAAATCGCTTTCACCAACACGGGGCCGAACGTGATGTTGGGGACGAAATGTCCATCCATGATGTCCAAATGCAAATAGTCAGCGAGTTTGGGATCCAACTGAGCAATGTCCGCTTCCAGATTTCCAAAATCGGCGCTGAGTAAACTAGGGGAGAGCTTAAAATCTGCATTTGCTTTTTTAGGACTCATGCTTCGCTCCTAAAATTAAACCGGTGGGTACTTCTCGGCCGCGCAAGAAATCCTTGGCGCTCATGCGATTGCGATTCTCGAGTTGAACTTCGGTAATCCCCACACATCCATTCTGACATGCCACCACGATCATGCCATCTTGGGTGTCCACAATGGTGCCCGGCTCAGCGTCCGTCATGCGCGGAATTAGCTCGGTGCGATAAATTTTTAAATTTTCGCCCATCAATTGACACTGCGCCACAGGCCAGGGGTTCATCCCCATGACTGATCGATGAACGAAGTGAGAGGGCTGATTGAACGAGATCATTCGCTCATCCTTCTGAAGTTTGGCGGCGTAGGATCCCACGCGCGCATCCTGAGAGCGTCGGATGATTCGATTCTCGTGAAAGAGTTTCAAGCAATCGAGAAGGGCCTGAGCGCCCAGATCTTTCAATCGATCGTGCAGACTTCCCGATGTATCGGAATCCGAGATGGGAGTTTGTACCTGAAGCAAAATATCTCCCTGATCGAGGGGCTCGATCATCCACTGAATTGTTACGCCCGTTTTTTGTTCGCCTTCCATGATGGAGCGAGCGATAGGCGCGGCACCTCGATACGCAGGCAAAAGTGAAGCATGTACATTCAACGGTGCCACTTTCGGATGGCTCAAAATATCATTCGGAAGAATTTGTCCAAAGGCCACGACCACTAAAAAATCACAGGGTGTTTCTAGTATTTTTTCTCTCGCTTCACTCGAGGATTTCAATGATTCCGGTTGATAGACTTCAATCCCATTTTGAATGGCCACTTCTTTCACAGGCGGCGGCTGCAATTTTTGGCCGCGGCCCTTGGGACGATCCGGCTGCGTCACGACGAGGGGAATGGAATAGTCCGACGCAATTAAGGCTTCGAGACTGGGCACGGCAAAATCCGGAGTGCCCATAAAAATGACTCGAGTCTTCGAAGACATAGATATGAAAAATCTCAGAGGTTGGGTCGAAAGTCGAGGAACGCTTAGAGCCGCGAACCGGAGAGTTCGGGAATTCTCAGGCCTTTTCGGTCCATCTTTTTGAGTTTCTTAAGATACATCATTCGCTTCATTGGCGAGATGCGATCGGCGGCCACGATGCCATCCAAATGATCGATCTCATGCTGAATGACAATGGCGAGGAAGCCTTCGTCGGTGATGACTTGGCGTTTTCCCCAAGCATCCAGATATTCCACCGTTATCTTTTTGGAGCGTTCCACATCTTCACGAAACTCAGGGAGGCTTAAACAGCCTTCTTCAAATGTCGTTTTGCCTGAGCGCTCTGTGATGACAGGATTGATAATCGCAAAGGGTGGACGATCGGGATAATACGAACTCACATCCACTACCAAAAATCGTTTGGAAATATTTACTTGAGGCGCGGCAAGGCCCACGCCGGGAGCTTCAAGCATTGTTTCAATCATGTTGTCGATCGTCGTTCGAAAGGCATCATTGATTTCGCTGGGATCAACCGGTCGGGCGATCTCCAGAAGCGTCGGATGCGGATATTCGATGATTTCAAGCAATGCCATATATGCCCAATTCTATACCTCCATTGTACTCGGAATTCCAAGCTCGCGACCGCAACTAATTTATTGCGCTCGCGTAAGGCCCTAGAGATGATTATCCCGTGAGCTGGCGACTTAGATCTTTATTTTTACGGGCCCAAAATGCGGTGGAAGAGAATCAATTTGATGTGGCGGACCGAGTGTATAGCGACATTTTGGATGCAGATGGAAATGCAATGGAAGCGCTGCTCCATAGAGCCCACCTCCGTTTGCGCATGCAAAAGTTGAATGAGGCGCTCGCGGACATTGAGCGATTTACACAAGCGCGTCCGGAAAGTGGCGTTGGGCACATGTTGATGGGTGAAATTCTCATCGAAAAAAAAGATTTGATTCGTGCGCACCAGTCTTTGCAGACCGCTTGTCGTCTCGAGAAAGATAATGGTCGTGCGTATTACCAGCTTGGACGCGTGTGTATGGAACTTGGTCGCAAACACGAAGCCGCCGATTATTTTGAGCAAGCGCTTTTCTTTGAGCGCGACTATGCCATGGCTCAGTGGATGGCTGGCGGATCGACTTAGGAAATCAAACTGTTGTAGTAACTCTGCCCGGGCAGAGTTGCTGGAGTGGGGTAGCCTCCCTTTGAGAACTGTTCTCGCTAAGAATTCGCTAAGATTCTAAGACTTGCTGGACAAAATTTCATGCCTGGTCAAAAACGTTGGCCTGGGTGTGTATGGGTTTTTTCAGGGGTTGGATTTTTTCCTTTCTAATGATCACCGCTAGCTTTCCTAGCGCTTTGCAAGCTCGATCTTGCCTGGAAACGCTGGATCTTCTTTTTGGGCGTTCCATTCTCTACGATATTTCTCCAGCATCGACTTCGACTTTGGTGAGAAAAAAAATTCCTCTTCCAGCAGCTTTTCCCAAGGAAGTGAAAGGAAGAGATTCTGGAAATTCGTATGAGATCGACGCATTCGTAGAGGTGAATACGCAAACTCAGCTCGGACAAATGCAGATTCAGTTTCATTCGCCCTTCGAGTCCGGCCGATCGCCTACGATTTACGTAACCCCTAGATCCGATGCATCTCAAAACGCTCATGAAATCCTTCTCAGTTTCCCTCAAGGGAGTGCTGGGGAGATCCAAGACTGGAATTTGCTCCAGTATCCTCTGCAGATTTTGTATGAACGCTCCACGATTGAGGACCGCTACTCGATGCGATTGGATGATCGCCTTTTACAAGATCAACTCAATGACCAGTTGATGGAATCTCTTCGTGAGGTGGGATATCCCGGCGCTTTGGGAAAGCGAGCCCAGCGAGGTAGTTCCCACGGCCTACCGAGAGGTTTAAGCGCGCATACGGATTTTATTTTAGAAGATATAGAGGGGAGCAGGTTTGAAAGCTTTCTTGCATCTGCAAAGCATCATCACGACTTTGTCGAAAAGGCCCATCAAATTTTGCAGGACTCTCCACTCGGGCGAATTTTTGGAAATGCAGCGTTCGAGTGGTCGGCGGAGCTTGAGATTCGTTGTACGCGCTTCACACTTTCCGATGGACGTCCTGCGGTGAGTTATCAGTTCCATATTTCATTTCGACCGAATCAGTAAAATCACTCACATTTTCATAGCAGAAGCCGATAGAACTATGTGTTTCTTCCCATCGGCTCCAATCTTCCATTCTTTCGATTTCCGTTTGTCACCGTCGCTTGGGTGATCATGAGCGTCGTGATCTACGGCGGAATGACGCGCGTGGAAATGGAGCGAATTTCTGAGCATTCGAAGGTGGCTGCGGCTACGGCTGAGGAAAAAGTGGAGCAGGGCACTACCATGTTTAAGCAGAGCTCCACGTATCGCATGGCATTTGTGCCTTCGGAATTCGAGTCAGGCCTTTCCTGGAAGCTCGTCACCTATCAATTTACGCATGCGTCGTGGGGCCATCTCTTTTCCAACATGTGGTACTTCTTGATTTTCGGTTGGATACTGGAAAACGCAATTGGAAGCATAGCATTTCTTTCCTTTACTCTTCTCTTTGCGGCCCTCGCCGTACTTTCCGAACTCGTTTTTCAAGCGGACTTAAGCATTCCCATCATAGGAGCGTCCGGTTCAGTGGCCTTCATCATGGGAGCAGTCGCTGCCATGTTTCCCCGCTCGAAAGTTAGACTCATGCTCTTTTTTATTCCTCTTCCGAATTTTCCAAATACTTTTTTTCTTCCTTTGAGAGTTCTCATTTATATTTGGGTGCTCTTTCAGATTTCGGGCTTGGCACAAAATATCTGGCTGGATCCCAAGCCTGTGGCATTCGCCACGCATCTTTCTGGTTTCGGACTCGGGATTGCCGCCGGTTTGCTTTTCCGACGCCAAATTCGTCGCCGGAAGAATTCTGAAAAATGGGTCGATATCGAATTGAGTGGGCGAGACCTGAAGACGTTTTATCAGGGAATGCGAGCGCTCAATGAGCAAAAGGTCGAGGTGGCTTCGGCAACGTTGGAATCCATCAGCGACAAAAAGCCGTGGATGATTCCGCTGCAACTTCAACTCTTTCGAATCGCAGTGGAAAATAAGCTTGAGAGCGTTTCATCACACATCTGGAAAAATGTTTTGCCGTCCCTAATGTTGTTAAAGAGATCGCGCGACTTGGAATGGATGCTCGATTCCTATCTCAAAAATTTTGGATCACTGCCAGAGATGGTGGTGCAGGAGCAGGTTCAACTCAGCCGCTTGCTCAAACCTTTCTTCGACCGAAATGAGCAACTTTCGTTGCATCTTCAGCCCTTGCGGTCACAAGCGAGCGAATAAACGAAACGCCACGCCAATTGAGCGGGGGGACTTCCCTAAAGTGACGCGGAGCCGTATCATTTTTGTAAGGGTATGTTTGTTTCTCTGGTTTGTTTCTCTCAGGTTGCCTTGCGTTTGGGAGTAGTAAGCCTCGATACCGAGGTGATTCGCGCGAATGGAGATAGAGTTCGGTTTCACGACGGCGTGTGTAGTTGGGGACCGCCCCAGGCCACTCGACGTTCGTGACCGGAGACTCTACACTAAGGACGAATGTTCGACCGCCTGTTCGACTATTTGCGTCGTGAAAAGCGACGCTATATTTTCTTAAAGGCTCTCCAGGCCTTTGCCGGGGGGCTTTTTATTTTAGGCGTAAGCCTTCAGCTGTGCGCTATTTTCTATCATCTCATTCAGGCTTTTAAAATTTCGATGCTCGCCGCTCAAATTTTTACCGGGGCCGGCGTGTTTTTGACGGTGGTGGTTTCCGTAGCAATCGTTGTTGTGCAATTTCGGAGAAGTCTCCGGGGCGCCACTTTAGCCTTTGTGGCCAAACGCTTAGAAAGCCAGTCTCCATTTTTTCAGGAACAATCGCCAAAACTAAAAGGTGAACTTGCGACCGCCGCGGAATTTTTGGAATCGCGACGGGGTACCTTTGGCTCCGCCGAGTTTGAGGAGGGCCATATCGCGCGCGTTCAGGGAATGATGAATGCCTTTCAATCTCGGTTGCGCCCAAGCTTCGCGCTTTTTGGGTTGATGGTCCTTGGCGCTTTGCAAATCACCTTCTCTATTCAGATTGTAAAATATATTCGCCCCTCACTTCCGAGCTCAGTTATGGCGTGGCTTCCCGATCACTATGAAATGCGCTTACCGGGTGGAGAAGAGGAGAGCGAGAATTGGACGAAGCAATCAGGTTCCATTTCTGGAATGGCAGGAGCCGATGTTCGGTTCGTTCCGCCTCCCATGGGGCCGCTCAAAACATTTTTATATGTTCAGGAAACCGGCAATCCGACGTGGATGCGTGTGGAGTGCAAAAAGTACTGCGAATGGAAGTTGCGAGAGCGAGGCCTCTATGCGATCGGGACTATGTTTCAAAGATCTTCATTCTTTCCTCTTCAAGCATCTCCCGACGAGGCTCCGCGCGGCATTATTCTCGTCCAGGAAGCGGGAACGCAAGACTACATTCCAGCTTCAACGGTGGAAGTTTTAAATAAGTCTCATCTGGATCTGCAGGTGAATGCGACGGATGATGTTCAACTCAAATCCGTTGAACTTCGACATCGATTTCAAGACGAAGATCAACTCATTCAGAGTTGGAAGCTCAGCGGCCGTCTCCTTAAAACCCCCTATCAGTTGAAGATGGAGGGTTGGAAGGGCGGACGACATGAAATCTATTTGAGAATTCGAGATTACGTTCAAAGTTTTGATTCCAGCTCCATCTCCATTTTATTTGCGGATGATGAGACGATTCGAGAGAAGCGAATGCAAGACCTGCGCGCCTTGCTCGATGAATGGGTGCATGTTCTTGGCGATTTATTGGAAACGGATCGCGACCGGCAACTTTCCAATATGCTTTTGAAGCGCCTCGACGACATGACCTATCCAGACGTTGAAGAAGGCACACTTCTTGCGGCCTATGTGAGAGAGTTGAAGCGGCTTGCTAATCGAATAGAGCGATGGGCGAAGTTCTCGCCCGATTTCAAAGAGTCTAAAAATCTCGTAGAGAGAACCGAGCGACAGATTTTGTACGGGCTCTCTCTTTTATTTCAAGAAAAGACAGGTGAAATTGCTGAAACTTCCAATTCGCTTCGATCTTCGCAAGCGGACATCAATAAACTTCTGGAGCAATTGAAAGCAGGAAAGACCGATTTGGATCCCCAGGTTCTAGAGGAGGCCTTCAAAAAACTCGCGGAGAAGTTAGCGGAACTTCAGAAAAAGATTCGAGATCTGCCTCAAGGCCCTGAAGATGAGTTGATCAATCGAGAGGCATTGGAAGCACAATCTCAAGAGGCGGATGAATTGGCTAAGCGCATTGAAGCGATCAAAGATCAGTTGGCAAAAGGAGATACGAAGGGAGCGCTTCGCGAGTTAGAATCCCTCATGAATCAACTTTCCATTCTCACGAAGGAAATGGAAAGAGCGGTGGATCAATGGGAATCTAATTTGCAGGCGGGTTCCGTTCAGCAGATGCAGGAATATACCAAGAAATTGGAAGAGATTAAAAAGTCTCAAGAGGATTTGGCGAAGCGCACCGAGGAGCAAAAGAAAAATGCCGAGCAATATGCGAAAGACTATGCTTACAAGCCATCGGATAAAAAAATAGAAGATGCACTTCAGAAAAAATACGACTCGCTCAAAGAAGAGCAGATGAAAATTGAACAGAAGATGAAACAAGCGGGCGAGGATTTCGAGCGCAGTCTTGAAGGGACGGAGTGGAAGGACGTTCTTCGCGGCGACGAGGCGAAAGACATGGAATCTCGCATCACCGATCGGATGGGGGATGCTGGAAAAGCTTTGAACGATCGTGAAGGCGTACAAGCGGTAACCCAACAAAAGGAAGCTTTGGATCTGCTCAATCAGATGATGGAAAAGCAGAAAAAGATGCAGGATCAAATGCAATCCGCCGGACAGAATCCCACGGGCAACCGAGAGGAGAACCGCAGCGAAAAAATGGAAATCATCGGCTCCGAAGGGAAGGGACAGCGCGAGCGTAAACGAAAGATCATGGAATCGCTTCGACAAACAGTGGATGAAAAGTACCAGAAATCCCACGAACAATATTTCGAGGACATGCTGCAGCGATGAGAATCGCATTCGTCTCTTTCATTTTCGTCTTTGCCTCGCTCTCGCTTCAAGAGATACAAGCGCAGCGATTAGAATCATTCGATTCCCATTTTGCTAAATCTCCGCTCGGAAAAGTTCAGAGCAAAGAGTCGGCGGGCTTCAAGGTGCAGTGGGTGCATCCGCGAGACGAAATCTTTGTGGATGCGCTTCTCAGTTATCTTGAAGCGGCGGATCAAGATCTCAAGCCGCTGTTTAGCGCGGCTTCCGGTCTCAAAGTTAAGAAAGTACCAGTAGAAATTTTTCCGGATCTTAAGACTTTTTCCGCCGTTTCGGGTTTGTCGCTCGCGCGATTTAAAGCGACCGGAACGATAGCGCTCACGCTCGACCAGAGGCTCATGATCCTTTCACCGAGGACGATGACGGGAGGTTACAGCTGGGCAATCACGGTGGTGCATGAATACGTTCATTATTTGATTCGCGAAATCGCTCCGGATCATATTCCGATTTGGCTGCACGAAGGAACGGCTCAACTTTATCAGGGGTTTCCTTACGAAAAAGATCCTCAGTTGCGGCCAATGCAATGGGGATTGTTCAAGCGCTTCAAAGATAAAAAGGAACTTCTCAATCTGGAAACTTTGAAGGAGCCATTTCCCTATCGGAAAACTCCGGAGGAGGCGGAGCTCGCCTATGTTGAGGCGCTTCTCTTTGTGAAGTGGTTGGACAAAAAATGCGGCGTTTTAAAGTTGATTCAAAAAACAGCGGCCCTTCGAGATCTGGATAAGGCGCTTACCTTTTGCACGGGCCTTACGCCCGCGCAGTTAAATGCAAGGTTCATTCCTGAGATTTTAAATCCCATTGTGATTCCCAATCTAAAAGAAGTCGCATTTTTTGCTCGCGATTTTTCCGGCAAAGATCCATTGGATGTAGAAAGTCGACAGGCGTCAAAGGCCAATCGAAATCTGGCGCAGCTTTCTTCTGAATTATTTAAGCAAGGTCGTTGGCGTGCGTCGGGTTTGGAAATGGAAAAGGCCTTGAGTAACGAGCCTACATCGCCTCCCAGTTGGAGAAGACAATTGGCAAATTCCTATTTGCGGTCGGGCCAATCCCAGCAAGCGGTTCGAGAATTGGATCGACTACTTCATGATTATCCCGACGACGCCGCCGCCTGGTACATTCTTGGGGCAGAACGCCTCAAGAATAAGCAAACGGAGAGTGGATGGCAGGCGTTTCTGCGAGCTTTCTTTGTGAATCCATTTTTGGATGGGCTTCATGAGGGCATGCAAGCCATGAAGGAACAGAGCCCGTCTTTGACGTATAAGTTAGATTAATTTGATTATTTGCCTGCGTCTCGGCATGCCATTTGCATTGAAATGCATTTATGGCAGCTAAAGTGAAGGCCTCAATAGTCATTTTATTCTCTCTCATCCTCTTCTTTATGGGCGGTGCTGCGTATGCGAGTCGCTGTGGTGCGGTCATTCGACACATCGATGTGGTGATGGAAAAGATGTATGCCTATCCGGGAGATCTTTACGCAAAGTATGTAAGATCATTTCTCGCACTCCATAAAAAGCATCCATTCTTTGGAGATCCTACGTTGGAGCCGACGCTTCGAGAAGTTTTGAAACAATTCGACTCTTTGGAAGAGAGCAAAACTTCCATCTGGCAAGGTCTTCAGAGGTTCGCGAAGGATGCCCGAATTGTTCCAAAGGATGCTGAGCACCTCTATTATCAAATTGAGGAATCGCTTTTCGACTCCGATAAGGTTCTCAATTACAAAATCGATTCGCTTATCCAATCGTTCGAAAGAATTCGAGATTTGGCAGCAGTACATCGACGGAGAGCTCTAGAGGTCGGGCAGGTGGCGGTCGTTGAAGGAATTGATCAAATTGAACGAGAGCTTTATGAGGCATTTCGTGAACGAATCGATATCGCCACGCGGAATGATCAGTTGATCCGTGTTCGAGTGCTCACTGAATTTGGTATTTTACCGAACTCAGCCAAGTAAAGGAATTAAGCCGGCGGGCCATCCACGAGCCAGTGCGCCGTGACTTTGGCGACAGCTTCTCCAGCAGCGTTTGTAATTATTGCTTGAACCTCGAAAGATGTTTTTACGAGTGGAGAAGGAAGGTTTTCTTTAAATTCACCGACCGCCGTAAGTGTGCCGCGGGCTTTCTTCAAAAAATCAATTTCCAAATGGGTAATGATTGCTCGGGCATTGGCAGGGATTCTGGAGACCACTGCGAGGCCGGACGCTGCTTCGCCCATATTCATCAGCGCCACCGCGTGAATCGAGTGCAAATGATTCCGAACTCGTCTGCGATCTTTCATCGTCACCACCGCTCGACCGGGCTCGAGCGCTTCGATCACGGGGCAAATACTGGCGGTGTAGGGTACTTTGAAACGAAAAATTAAATTGAAGAGGCAGCGCCCGATGACCGGAATGCCATTTAATTTCGTCCACATATTCATTAAGAAGGAATGCTCGCCTGCCATGCTTCAGTTAATCGCCGCTTCCGCGTCGCGTCAAATTGGTTTCACAGCGTTCTGGCCAATTCGTAAGTCCTCCGAAACAATAGAGAAATGAGCGACCTTCAACTTCAAAAGAAGACTGTGGAATCCTTTCAAAAAGTTCGTGAGAACCTCCATCAAGTCATCGTGGGCATGGACGATGTCATGGATGCTCTTTTTTGGACACTGCTTTGCCAAGGTCATGCGCTTTTTATCGGCGTGCCAGGTTTAGCAAAAACTTTGCTCATCTCCACGCTCTCCGAACTCGTCGGCCTGAAGTTCAATCGCATTCAATTCACGCCAGACATGATGCCAAGCGATCTCATCGGTTCAGAAGTGCTTGAGGAGGATAAGGCCACTGGTAAGCGAGTGTTTCAATTTCGAAAGGGCCCGCTCTTTTGTCAGATGCTTCTCGCGGATGAAATCAATCGCACGCCCCCGAAGACTCAATCCGCACTTTTGCAAGCGATGCAAGAGCGCAAGATTTCCTTTGCGGGCACCACGCACACGCTGGAAGCACCGTTTGTGGTGTTCGCCACGCAAAATCCTATCGAGTCTGAGGGCACCTACACTCTTCCCGAGGCGCAATTGGATCGCTTCCTATTCTCGATTCCCATTCACTACCCCAATTCAGCGGATGAATTGGAAATCGTAAAGCGCACTACCTCGCCATCTTCGCAGGATTTACAACCCGTGTTGAAGGCAAGTGATCTCATGGAAATGCAGAAGCTCGTGCTGCGTGTTCCGATGGACGATAAAATCAGCGAGATGATCGTGCGCCTAGTCCGTCGTTCTCGACCTGAGGAAAAGCAATTGCCCACAGAATTGGCGGAGGTCATTCGCTTTGGGGCGGGGCCTCGAGCTTCGCAAGGCATTGCTCTGGCAGCGAAAGCCCGTGCGCTGCTGTCCGATCGATTCGCCGTTCGCGAAGAAGATGTATTGGCGGTTGCTCCTTATGTTCTCAAACATCGATTGGTATTGCGACGTTTGCGAGATCGCACCGAAGATCAAATTGTTCACCAAATTTTGCAACAGGTTTAACTCATGACCATTCTCAGTTTGAACGAAGGGCAGCTCGTCGAGTTCGCCAAGCGTATTGAATTGACCGGCACCCAACTCCTCGAAGGCCTCCATCAATCGAAGCGAGGGGGGCAGGGTTTGGAATTTCATTCCACGCTGCCTTATAGCGAGGGGGAAGATGCGCGATTTATCGATTGGAGGCGCTTCGCATCCTCCGACAAATATTTCGTGCGTTACTACGAGCGCGAGGAAAAGACTTCGTGGTCCATTCTTATTGATCACTCAAAGAGCATGACCTACGGGAATAAATCCAAATGGGCGCGTGATTTTGCGGGCACACTTTTATTTCTCGCAAAAGTTTGGGGAGATCGCTTTCAATTGTTTCCCCTTGAAAATATGCCTCTTGAAGAATGTTTTCAGGCACTTCTTCAACAAAAAGCAGGATGGGCTGCGGATGCATCTCTTCCCGCCTGGGCTCCTATGCGGGGAGACCGCTGCGTCGTAATTTCTGATTTTTTTTGGGATGCTTCGTTATTGGAAAAAATGAAAATGGAATATCAGTCGATCGCTTCGCAACTTGTCCTGGTACAAGTCTTGGATCCCCGAGAACAATCGTTTGATTTCCGATATCCCCAAGAGTTTCGAGACCTGGAAAGTTCTGATCGACTCATTTTGGATCCCAAAGCAATTCGACGTCGTTATCAACAGGCTCTTCAGGAGTTGAAAACCAATTTGCCGAAAGGACTGCTGCATCCCTCGTTTTATATGAGTGTTTTGTCAGAGGGAGAGGACATGCAAAAGCAGCTCTTTCATTTTTTTGAGAATGTCACATGAGTTTTTTTGCTGGGGTTATTTTGTGGGCAAGTATGTTGGCGTCGCTTCCCATCGCGATCGCGCTTTGGTCCCGCTTTCGACCGAAGAGAGAAGAGTTCGGCGGCTTTTACCTCTTGCGCCAGCTGATGGAGACTCAAAAGCGACGTATTCGGTTGCTGGAATTGATCAAGCTTTTGAATCGCATCGCTCTTTTCATTCTGCTCGTTTTATTTTTTGCCGACCCTCTGAAAAAGGTGGATCGCATCGGTGAAGCTGCCAATGGATTTGCGATCTTGCTCGATATGGGAAGAAGCATGCAGGCTACTGCAGAGCGAGGATCGATTAAGCTCGCAGATTTTCAACAATCAAAACTTCGTGAGTTGCTTGAACAAATTCCATCGCAGTCGCGTGGCGTACTTTTGGGGTTCTCTCAACGGTGTGAAGGCATTGCACTCGATGGGAAGAACCTCTTCACCGCGCGACCCTCGGATTGGATAGATGCCTTGGATGATTTGAAACTGCCCTATACGAATCTTCCTACCACGACTCAGGGATTCACGGAGTGTTTCGGCCGCATTCAATCGATCTTTGATAAGAAGGAAGTCTTTAAAGCGGTGCTCAGTCCTTTGCCGAACACGCTTTCTATAGAAGCTCTACAAAATATGAAGGTGCGACACGAATTTATTCCAGCACCGGATGTGATTTCACTGGAGGAGCCAACATTTTCTCAGGAACTGTCCGGAGATAAAGTAAGTGTTTCGATCTCGCCTCTCAAAACGAGACGCGCCGAACTCATCCATCGTGAATCCGTGGAGCAGTTGGGGAGTGTGCAGGCTCAACTCGATCTTTTGGCGGAGGATCAAACGTGGCTACATCTTTTCGATGACGAGATCTTGCATGACCCATGGGCGGGGCATCAGATCATTCCGATTCGAAAGCAGCTTACTCATCGAGTTAATCTTTGGGCGCAAAAGGAAACCCCTGGCTACCTCAGTCTTCTTGCGGCTTTGAGGAGTCACGTGGATCTGAAAGTTCAGCGACAAATCGGCGGCGAACCCAGCGGAGATCCCCTCATCATCTATGGACCGTATTCAGGGAGCTTGGAGCCATTCGCTCGTTCCCGGGTTTGGTTTTTTGTAGATCCGGAAGGAGCTTCTCCGTTTAAGCTTCGCGATAAAAAGCAGTGGGCGAGTGGTGCTCAGTCAAGAGATGCCATTCGAGCCTTTCAATTGCATACGCGAGATGGAGAAATTCTCATCCGAAAGTACGCTCTGTTTGATCTGGACGAATTTGACACGGTGGAGAGTTTTGAGGATGGAGCACCGGCACTTTTAAAATCTCGATTGAGTCGAAGTGTGCTTTGGGTGTCACCCTTTGATTTGGAAGATCTTACGACCGATCTTTCCTTGGAGCCGACTTTTATTCCGTATCTGTACCGTCGCCTCGATCGTTGGTTGGAAGAGGGAGGCGACGTACAAATTGATGGAACGATTTCGCAAAACTCTTGGACGCCCATATGGTTGATGAAGGGTTCGACGCCAGCGGCTGAGAGTGTCGTGATAAGGAGAGAGTGGCCGGGAATTTATCTCTCGGGGGCTCGAAGCATCATTGTTCCGCCGGTGCGACTGCCGGAAAC
>ERZ761602.515-NODE-515-length-83450-cov-5.698735_pt1 | contig 83450 bp, 63 predicted proteins | sample MGYA00512165_ERZ761602 | MGnify/ENA primary metagenome ERZ761602 (study PRJEB28899, sample SAMN02445085) | bioreactor sludge metagenome | biome: EBPR sludge; isolation source: Thorneside wastewater treatment plant | place: Australia: Brisbane, Thorneside Wastewater...
CCGCCCCCCCCGCCCGCCCCTGCGCCGCCGCCGCCCGCCCCCGCCGCGCCGGCGCCGGTCCCGCCTGCACCCGTGCCGCCTGCGCCCGTGCCGCCGCCACCGGTCCCCGTGGCGCCAGCTCCGCCTGCGCCCATCGCTGCGCCGCCTCCGCCGCCCATCGCGGCGCCCGCGCCCGTGGCGCTTGCGCCGGTCGTTGCTGCACCTCCAATCGCAGCTCCCGCACCCGTCGCCGCGCCCGCGGCGGTGATCAGCGACGTCGAGGCGCCCGTGGCCTCGGGCAGCGTCCGCCCCCCGCCCCCCGCGAGCCTCCCGAGCTCTTCGGGGCTCTCGAGCTCCGGGAGCCCGAGCGTGCCGCGCTCGTCGGTTCGTCAGGCGGCCGCGAGCGACGGCGTCGTCGATCACGTCCAGGCTTCGGCACATCGAGTCGCGCTCGCCAAGCTCATGGATCGCGCGACGCAGACCTTGCCTCTCGAGTCGCTGTCCACCGGCGCGCACGTCGAGCACGGGCTGGTGTCGGCGATCGAGCGTGCGCTCGGCGAGCAGGCGCAAGCGCTCGGCGCTGCACGCGAGCTGCCCGAGGGGATCGACGCCGAGGTGCTCGTCGCCGAGGCGCGGCGCGAGCTGCTCGAGCTCGGCCCGATCGGTCCGCTGCTCGACGACGAGCACGTCGAGGAGATCCAGATCGTGCGGCACGATCACGTGATCGCCGTGCACGACAAGCGCCAGATCGCGACCGAGATCGCGTTCACCAGCGAAGCGGCCGTGGCTCGCGTCGTACGCCGGCTCTGCGTGCGCGCGGGCGAGCCGCTCCGCGACCGAGAGCTCTTCGTCGACCGGCGGCTGCCGTCGGGCGTGCGCTTCTTCGGCGTGTTGCCGCCTGCTTCCGGCGACGGCCACATGCTCGTGCTGCGCAGGCCGCAGCGCGCCTTCGCATCGCTCGACGATCTCGTCCGAGCAGGGACGATTTCCCGCGCGATGGCGACCCTGTTCACCCACGCCGTGCAGGGGCGCGCGAACATCCTCGTCACCGGTGCGGTGCAGTCGGGCGCCTCCTCGGTGCTCGGTGCGCTCGCTGGCGCGGGCAGCCTCGACGACCGCCTCGTCGTGCTCCAGGAAGACGACGAGCTCGTCTTCGACCAGCCGCACACCATCTCGATGTTCCTCGGAGACACCGCCGTCGAGGGCGCTCGGGCCGTGCGTGCGGCCATCCGCGTACGACCTGACCGGCTCGTCGTGGGCGCCTTCGCGGGGCACGTCGTCGGAGAGGTCGTCGACGCCATCGGCGATGGCCTCGACGGAGTGTTGGCCGCGGCACGTGCTCCGAGCTTGCGCCACCTGGTCGCGCGGCTGCCTGCCGACCTCACGGCCTCGCGGGCCGGCCTCGTGCTCGACACCGCGCGCGAGTGGTTGGCCTCGTCCTTCGATCTGGTGGTCGAGGTGGCGCGGCTGCCCGACGGGCGCACGAGGGTCATGCGCGTCGCGGAGTTCGCGCTCGAGCCGGGCTCGCCGCTCGGCCTGCGAGACGTGTTCGAGTTCAGCGTCGACCGGACCGCGGCAGGTGGCACGGTCGAGGGCAGCTTCCACGCCACCGGCGTCGTCCCGCGCCTCGCGGAAGACCTCGTCGCCCGCGGCGTGCAGCTCGACGCGTCGATCTTCAAGCGCGCTGCTCGCTGAGCTCCGGCGAGCGGAGGAGCTCCTCCGAGGTCGCGCGCTTGACGGCGCGCTTTCTCGGCGTCACCACACTCGGAGACCGCACATGGCCATCCGCACCATCTTGCACTACCCGGACCCTCGCCTGCGCCAGAAGGCCGAGCCGGTGGCCGGGGTCTCCCCCGAGATCAGCTCGCTCATCGACGACATGGCGGAGACCATGTACGCCGCGCCCGGCGTCGGCCTCGCCGCGACGCAGATCGGCGAGCCTCATCGCCTCTTCCTGGTCGACATCGCCTCCGAAGACGAGCCGAGTGACCTCAAGGTCTTCATCAACCCGGAGATCCTCGAGCGGCGCGGCAGTCAGATCTGGGAAGAGGGTTGCCTCTCCTTCCCCGGCGTCAGCGAAGACGTCAAACGCGCGGCTTACGTGCGGGTGCGGGCCCTCGACCGCGCGGGTGAGCCCTTCGAACTCGAGGCCGAGGGGCTGCTCGCCGTCGCGATCCAGCACGAGCACGACCACCTCGACGGTGTGCTCATGGTCGATCACCTCGGCGTGCTCAAGAAGAAGATCGTCCAGCGCAAGATGCAGAAGGCCGCGCGCTGAGCGTCGCTCCAGGCGGAACGAGCCGCGCACGCTGAGCGTGTCGCGCTCGGGGCCCGAGCCCGAGCGCCGCACCGGTCAGGTCTTCAGCCGCGCGACGGGAACTCGAGCTTGCCCCAGACGTAGGCGTCGCGCCCCACGCACTCCCACTGGGGATCGGCGATGCGCGGCGCTTCGGCGGGCGTGTCAGGGCCGGCCCAGTCGACCGCGCCCGGGCGACCTCGAGGCCCGAGCAGCACCGGCGCGATGAAGGCGTGCATGCGGTGCGCGAGGCGCGCCGCGAGCAAGGTGCCTGCGAGCTCCGCGCCTCCCTCGACGAGGACGGTGACGGCCCCGATCGCCGCGAGCAGCCTCAGCGCTGCCTCCACGTCGATGCGCCCCTCTGCGGTCGCCGCCACCCGGATCACGTTCACGCCGTGCGATGCGAGTGCACGCTCCGCCTCGGTCGAGGCCTCGAAGGTGGTGATCACGATGACCGGCGCCTCGGTCGCCGACTGCGCGAGCTTGCTGTCCGGGCGCAGGCGCAGCGCGGAGTCGAAGACGACCCGGCGCGGCGTGCGGCCCTCGAAGGCGGGATCGCGCACGGTGAGCAGGGGGTCGTCGGCGAGGGCGGTGCCGATGCCGACCACGATGGCGTCGCTCTGCGCCCGCAGCTCCTGGACCTTGGCGCGCGCTTCGGGGCCCGTCACCCAGCGCGAGGCGCCGGTCCGCGTCGCGATGCGCCCGTCGAGCGAGAGCGCGAGCTTCAGTGAGATGTGGGGCATGCCCGTGGTGATGAAGGTCGCCCACGGCTCGATGAGGTCGCGCGCCTCGGCCTCTGCGACCCCGAGCGTGACCTCGACGCCCGCCTCTTCGAGGCGCTCGATGCCTCCACCGTCGACGTGCGGGTTGGGATCGCGCGTTCCGATGAAGACCTTCTTGATGCCGGCCGCGAGGATCGCGTCGACGCACGGTGGCGTCTTGCCGTGGTGGTTGCAGGGCTCGAGCGTCACGTAGAGCGAGCCGCCGCGCGCCTCCGCGCCCGCCATCGTGAGCGCGGCGACCTCGGCGTGCTCCGCGCCGGCGCGCAGGTGGTGGGCCGAGGCCACGAGCTTGCCGGCGGCGGAGAGCACCACCGCGCCGACCGGTGGGTTCGGCGAGGGAAGCGCGCTGCCGGCCTCGGCGATCGCCTGACGCATCGCTTCGACGTGCTCCGGTGCGATCGTCATGTGGCGCTCCTCTCGGGCTGGGCGACCGCACCTTCGGCTCCGGGGCGCGGCTCTACGGGCTCGGACTCCCCCGCAGCGAGGCGGCCGAGCTCGGCCGCGAACTCTCCGATGTCCCGGAACGATCGGTAGACCGAGGCGAAGCGCACGTAGCCCACCTCGTCGAGCTCCCGGAGCCGCGTCATCACCTTCTCACCGATCGCGGCGGACGGGATCTCCCGCGCGTCGGTCAGCGCGAGATCACGCTCGATCTCGTCGGCGATGGCGGCGATGCGCTCGGAGGAGACCGGGCGCTTGGACAGCGCGATGCTCATGCTGGCGATGATCTTCTGCCGGTCGAAGGGCTCGCGCCGGCCATCTTTCTTCACGATGGCGGGCACGGTGTACTCGACGCGCTCGTAGGTCGTGAAGCGGCGCTCGCAGCTCTCGCACTCGCGCCGGCGACGGATCACGTCGCCGACGTTGGACGCGCGCGAGTCGATCACGCGATCTTCGCCGTGTCCGCAGAAGGGGCAACGCACGGCGATCAGCCCGAGAAGCGTGAGAGCAGGAGCGAGGCGTTGGTGCCCCCGAAGCCGAAGGAATTGCTCAGCGCGTGAGCCACCTTGCGGCTGCGCGCCTCGTGCGGCACGAAATCGAGCGGCGCCTCCGGATCGGGGTCGTCGAGGTTCGCGGTGGGAGGGATCGTCTCCTCGGCGATGGCGAGCGCGCTGAGCGCCGCTTCGACGCCGCCCGCGCCGCCGAGCAGGTGGCCCATGACCGATTTGGTGGAGCTCACCCAGAGCTTCTTGTCGAGCGCGTGAGCGCCGAAGACCTTCGCGATCGCGCGGGCCTCCTCGAGATCGCCGTGCGGGGTCGAGGTGCCGTGGGCGTTCACGTAGTCGACCGCGTCGGGCGCGACGGCGGCGTCGGCGAGCGCAGCGCGCATCGCTCGCTGGGCGCCTTCACCCTCCGGTGCGGGCTTGGTGAGGTGGTAGGCGTCGCAGGAGGCGCCGTAGCCGGTGACCTCGGCGTAGATCCGTGCCCCGCGCTTCTTGGCGCGCTCGAGCTCCTCGAGCACGAGCACCCCCGCGCCTTCTGCGCAGACGAAGCCGTCTCGACCACGATCCCACGGCCTGCTCGCTCGCTCGGGCTCGTCGTTGCGCCTGGAGAGGGCAAACATCGCCGAGAAGCCCGCGATGCCGAGCCCGCTGATCGTCGCCTCCGAGCCGCCCGCGACCATCATCGAGGCGCGCCCTCGGCGGATCCACTCGAAGGCCTCGCCGATGGAGTGGGCGCTCGAGGCGCAGGCGCTCGTGTTCGCGTAGCTCGGACCGCGCAGCCCCAGCGTCATCGCGACCTGGCCGGCCGCGAGGTTCGCGATCACCACGGGGATGAAGTAGGGGCTGATGCGTGAAGGCCCCTTCTCGTGCAGGGTGATCGACTGCTGGTAGAGGTTCTCCAGCCCGCCGAGTCCGACGCCGATGAAGCTACCGGTGGTCTCGAGGTCGGGGTCGTCGCTCGTGAGGCGTGCGTCGTCCCACGCCATCTTCGACGCGGCGATCGCCAGGTGCGAGAACCGCCCCATCTCCTTCAGCTTCTTGCGAGGGATGTAGCGCTCGGCCTCGAAGCCCTTCACCTCGCCGGCGATGGTCGTCGGGTAGCCAGTCGCATCGAAGAGCGTGATCGGACCGATCCCACTCTTGCCTGCGACGACGTTGGCCCAGGTCTCGGCCGTACCGACGCCGCAAGGGGTCACCAAGCCGATGCCCGTGATCACGACGCGTCTCATTGGACCTCGATTCCTCCGCGCCCTGCCCGAGACTCGGCGCGCACGATCGCGCCGAGCCGAGAGCGCCGCCGAGCACGCTCGCGCGGCAGCCCTCAGGCTCGGAGCCCGACCTCGCGCCTCTCGGGGCGTGGCCGAACTCCGAGAACCTGCACGCTCACTTCTTCGCGTGCTGCTCGATGTAGCTGATCGCGTCCTGGACGGTGCGGATCTTCTCCGTGTCCTCGTCCGGGATGTCGATCTCGAAGGCCTCTTCGAAGGCCAGGACCAGCTCCACGAGCCCGAGCGAGTCGGCGCCGAGATCGTCGATGAAGGTCGACTCCGGCTTGATGTCCTTCTCGTCGACGTCGAGCTGCTCCTTGATGATCCGCTTCACCTCGGCCGTGATGTCCCGACCTTCAGCCATGGTAATCCTCCAGATGATCCGCGACCGACTTCGAGCCGGCCTTGGGGGGTACTGCCAACCTGCGGCAGCACCGAGAGTCTGTCGCTCGCTCGAGCGAGCGGCCCTTCGAGCGACCGCGTACTAACCTAGTTTCGAGCGCCGCGGCACCCCCAATTCGCCTCGCCGACGCGCGGCACGAAGAGGGGTGCGCTGGTGCGTCGAGCGGGGGCGCTCGAGCGAGGCCCCGGCTCAGACGTACATGCCGCCGTTGACCCTCAGCGCTTGCCCCGTCACGTAGGCGGCCTCGTCCGAAGCGAGGAAGGCCACGCACGCCGCGACCTCGTTCGCGGTCCCCGTGCGTCCGAGCGGCACGGCCTCGAGCATCTTCGACTTCGCCTCGGCGGGCAGCCCCGCCGTCATCTCGGTGTCGATGAAACCCGGCGTGACCGCGTTCACCGTGATGTTGCGCGACGCGTACTCTCGCGCGAGCGACTTGGTGACGCCGAGCAGGGCGGCCTTGGTCGCGGCGTAGCCCGTCTGACCAGCGTTGCCCATCTCGCCGACCACGCTCGACAGCAGCACGATGCGCCCCGTCTTCGCGCGCATCATGACCTTGATGGCCGCGCGCGCGCAGGCGATCGCGCCCTTGACGTTGACGGCGAAGAGCCGGTCGAGCTCCTCCTCCTTGATGCGCAGCGCGAGGCCGTCGATGGCGATGCCGGCGTTCGCGACCAACACGTCGAGGCGCCCGTGGCGCTTCGCGATCTCGGCGACTGCCGCCTCGGAGGCGGCCATGTCGGACACGTCGAAGCCCACGGCCTCCGCCTTGCCACCGGCGGCTTCGATCGCGGCGACGGCCTTCTTCGCTTCCTCTTCGCCGCGCACGTACGTGAGGACCACGGTCGCGCCGTGCGAGGCGAGCGCCTCCGCCGTCGCGCGGCCGATGCCTCGCGAACCGCCCGTGACGATCGCCACCTTGCCTTCGAGTCGGAACATCGCTTCTCCAGGAGTCCTTGGATGGTGCCACTGTCAGGGGCCGCGCCCCGGTACCGTCGCTCCGCGTGGGCTGGCGGTGAGCCTCGAGCCAGCTCGTCGGCGAGCCTCGAGCCAGCTCGTCGGCGAGCCTCAACCCAGCTCGTCGGCGAGCCTCGCGACCGCGTCGGCGTCGGCGACGTTGATCACGCGGATGCGTTTGTCGATGCGCTTCACCAGCCCCGCGAGCACCTTGCCCGGCCCGATCTCCAGCGCGAGCGTGACCCCCGAGGCCGCCGCGCGCTCGATCGAGCGCGTCCACTGGACCGGAGCGTCGACCTGACGCACGAGCAGGTCGGAGACCCGAGCGCCGTCGGCGTTCGGCTCGGCGTCGACGTTGGCGATCACTGGAAAGCGCAGCGGCTCCACGCGCACCGTCGCGAGCTTCGTGCGCAGCGCGTCCGCTGCGGGGCGCATGAGGGCGCAGTGGAAGGGCGCGCTTACCTTGAGCGGGATGCACTTCGCGCCGCGCGCCTGGGCCAGCTCGAGCGCGCGCGCGACGGCGCCGGCCGAGCCGGCGATCACGATCTGCCCGGGCGCGTTGAAGTTGGCCGGCGACACCGGCTCCTCGGGCCGCGAGGCCTCCGCGCACACGGCCTCGAGCACGGCGGGCTCGAGACCCATCACGGCGGCCATCGAGCCCTGCCCGGGAGGCACCGCGGCCTGCATCGCCTCACCGCGCGCGCGGCAGAGGCGCACCGCGTCGGAGAGCGTGAGCGCGCCAGCGGCGGTGAGTGCGCTGTATTCGCCGAGCGAATGCCCGAGCGCGACGGTCGGCGCAGGAAGCGACGGGTGCGCCTCTCGGATCGCGGCTACGATCGCGGCGCTCGTAGCCACGAGCGCGGGCTGCGTGTTCGCCGTCAGCGTCAGCGCCTCGAGCGGGCCCTCGAAGCAGAGCGAGGACAAGCTCCGGCCCTCGGTCTCCCCGAGCGCCGCGTCGGCCTCGTCGAAGACCGCGCGGGCGGAGGCGTAGGCCTCCGCGACCGAGCGGCCCATGCCGACCTCTTGGGAGCCTTGTCCGGGAAACAGCCAGGCGATCTTCATCGGTCGTGCTCTCCGGGGTCACGCGCCAGCGTCACCCGCCGAGGGTAGAGGCGGGGCTCGCGCGCCGCGCCCGAACGCGCTGCGCGCTCGTCGAGCAGGGGGCGCTCGAGGGGCGCTTCGTTGAAGGTGCTAGTTTCCGGCGCGACCTCGAACGACGCGCTCGGACGGCGTGAGACGCGTGCCGAGAGTCGGGCTCCGCGCCTCGCGCTGCGCCAGCCCAGCGTTCGCCAGGCCAGCGTTCGCCAGGCCAGCGCCTCGCCGACTCAGCGCATCACTCCGCCGGTTCGAAGCCGTCGTACTCGAAGCCGGACTCGGCCGAGGCTCCGCCCTGCCCTGGCTCGGCGATGAAGAAGCTCCCGCTCGAGCCGATGAGGCTGCCGCCGCCGCTCGGGATGAGCGGCTCGCAGACGCAGGTGTTGCCCACGCACTCGCCGATGCCCAGCTGCTCGAGACACATCTGCACGCACGCGATCGGGTCGCAGCTCCCACCGCCGGTCGTCGTCGAGGAGGAGGTGGTGGACGCCGTGGTGCTCGCCGTCGTCGAGGCGGTGGTCGACGCCGACGTCGAGGTCGTGGTCGAGGTCGTCGACGTCGTGGCGCTCGTGGTCGTGGTGGTGGTCGACTGCGTCGTGGAGGCGCCTCCCTGCCCTGCGCCACCTTCGTCGCCGCCGCCGAAACCATCGGAGGTGGACTCTGCGCAGGCGAGACCGAAGACGAGCGCGAAACACGCGGGAACGGAAGCGAGGACGAAACGACGCATGGTTACATCTCCACCGAACGAGCTAGATCGTGATTACACCGACGCCTCGCCAGAAAACAGGGGCAACGGCGACAGCTGAGGAACGAATCGTGCTCGCACCACGGCCGAAGGCGCACACCGCGGGGTGCGCGCCTCCGAACGCTGGCCGCCTCGGAGCGGCCGCCGCGAGCGAGCCAGGCCTGAGCGCAGGCCCGGCAGCTCGCCTCAGGCCGGCGTCTTGGTCGCGACGACCTTGCGCCCGGCGTAGTAGCCGCAGGCGCCACAGGCGCGGTGCGTGCGCATCGCTTCGCCGCAGTTCGGGCAGGCCACGAGCTGGATCGGCTCGACCTTGTCGTGCTGCGCGCGGCGCATGTCGCGCTTCGGGGGGGTCTTCTTTCGCTTGGGGACGGCCACGATGATCTCCTTGACGTCGGGTGCAGGACCGGCGCGCCCTGAGCGGGCTCCACCGGAGAGCAGTCATTTCTTGTTTCGGTGAGCGAGCGAGGCGCGGATTCTCGGCTTGCTCTTGTGCGAGGCCTTGGCAGCCTTCGACAGCTCGCGGGGCGAAGGCCGCGGTGGCGTGGCTGGTTCTTCGCCGCCACCATCCGGGAGCAGCTGTCGGAGCGCTTCGAAGGGGTTCGAGCGACCGGAAGAACTGGGTTCGGCCGCGGGCACGTGGCCCACGGACGGGGCGTCGTCGATACCTGGACAGGCCTCGGAACACAAGGGGAAGCTGGGGAGCTCGAGGAGGAGCGCCTCGCGGACGAAGGCGTCGAGCACCACTCGCTCGCCATCGTACTCGTCGATCTCCGCCTCTTCCGAGCTGAACTCGTACTCGGGCAGGCTCGCCTTCGGGGTGGAGCCGGCACGCGCGCCGCCGCGCTTCGCCGAGCCGTTCGAGCGCGCGCTCTCGCGCGCTTTGGGCACCGAAACCGCCGAGGTCGACGTGGACACGTCGCCCTTCTGCGAGCCCTTCGCGCTCGGGACGGCGGGCTTCGAGGCGCCAGCGCGTGCCGCCCGGCGGCCGGAGGAGCCACCGTGCTCGTGGGCGAGCCCCGGCCGGGGCTGGAGCAGCAGGGACAGCTCCCCGTGCAGCTCGAGCTCGGCGGGCCCGAGGCACCGCGCGCAGGGCACCCGCACCTTGGCGTCGACCTCGCCACGCACGACGACGTCGGCGCGACCCGAGCTCGACAGGCGCGCCGATACCCGCCCTGGCCCGAGCGCGACCGCAGAGGCCTCCTCGAGCTGTGCGTCGAGCCAGCTCGGCGGGAGCTCGGCGTCGAGGCGGAGGCCTGCGACGTCGATATCACTGTGGGGAACGACCAGTAGGGGCTGCACGACGAACTCCCGGGGGCCGGCCGGATTAGCGCCGATCGCCGTCTCACGCAAGCTCTTCGCCGCGAATCGATCCGCGCGGCTCCTCGGGCCGAGCGGCTTCGCCCGACCCGTCGCAGGCCGAGGCGCCGCGCTCACGCAGGATCGCGGACCCGCGCTCCGACGTGTAGGGTCGCTCCCGTGTGGTGGCGGAACGAAGCTCCTCCGGTGCGCTGGGTCGCCGCCGCGATCTACCTGCTCGTCACCCTGGCGCTGCTCGTCTCCGCGCCGAACGAGCGCCTCGGCACGCACACCCCGTTCAACCACTTCGCCTTGCTCGCCGAGGCCTGGCTCGATGGGCAGCTCCACCTCGCGCGGGGCGTACCCGAGTACACCGGCCACAACGACTTCGCCGTGTTCGACGGCGAGGTCCACGTGAGCTTCCCGCCCTTCCCCGCGGTGCTGCTGCTGCCGGTCGTCGCGCTCGCAGGCTCCGCAGAAGCGACCCGAGACGGGCTCGTCTTCGTGCTCTTGGCCGGGCTCGGCCCCGCCCTGCTCTACGTGGCGCTCGCGCGGCTCAGCGAGCTCGGGCGCTCGCAGCGGAGCTTCGTGGAGAACGCAGGGCTCGCGCTGGCCTCGGCCTTCGGGACGGTGTTCTGGTTCACCGCCGTGCAGGGCACGGTGTGGTTCGCCGCGCACGTCACGGGCTTCGCGCTCGCCGCCGCTTTCATCGCGACGAGCCTCGACGCGCGCTCTCCCCTCTGGGCGGGAGTCGCGCTCGGGCTCGCGTGCGCGACCCGCACTCCGCTGCTCTTCCTCGCCCCGCTCTTCTTCGTCGAGCTCTACGCCCGCACGAGGCGCGAGCTCGACGCCGCCCCCTGCGACGGGGCGGCGTGGCGCCGCGCCGCGCGCGACCTCGCTCGCTTCGCCCTGCCGGTGCTCGTCGTCGGCGCCCTGCTCGCGTGGCACAACCACGCGCGCTTCGGCGACGCCTTCGAGTTCGGTCACCGCCACCTCGCCATCGCCTGGCGACCGAGGATCGAGCGCTGGGGCCTGTTCTCGCTCCACTACCTCGGTCGCAACCTGGGCGTGATGCTCGCGAGCACGCCGTTCCTGGGGGCGAAGGGCGCGCCGCTGCAGATCAGCGGACACGGCCTGGCGCTCTGGATCACCTCGCCCTTTCTCCTCTGGGCGCTGTGGCCTCGGCGGCTCTGGGGCGCGCGGCGGGCGAGCTACGTGGGGGTGGCCTGCGCAGCCTTCGCGGTGGCCCTGCCCGCGCTCCTCTACCAGAACACCGGCTGGCTGCAGTTTGGTTATCGGTTCTCCAACGATTTTTGCCCGCTGCTCGTCGTGATGATCGCGCTCGGCCGACGCAGGCTCGGCGCGCCGTTCTGGGGCCTCGTGCTGCTCTCCGTGCTCGTGAACGGCTTCGGTGCGCTGAGCTTCCAGCGCCCGGGTTGGGAGGCCTACTACGCCATCGAGCCCACCCAGCGCGTGATCTTCGAGCCCGATTGAGGCCTCGGCGCGGGCGCTCGCACCTCGGATCGGAGCGACTTGACGACGCAGCGGGGCGCTGCGACACGCCTCTCGATGAGCGAGGTCCTACTCGACCCGGCGGGGGTGGCCGACTGCCTCGCGCGCATCTCGGCCGAGATCGCCGAGCGCGCACGCGGGGATGAGGGGCCTCTCCTGCTCGTCGCGATCCGCCGCGGCGGCGACCCGCTCGCGACGCGCATCGCGCGGAAGATCGAGGCCGCCGCGGGGCCCACGATCCCCGTCGTGCTCGGCTCCGTCGACGTCACGCTCTACCGCGACGACGCCGCCACCGCGCTGCCCAACCCGCGCATCGGGCCGAGCCGCATCCCGGTCGCGCTCGAGGGGCGACGCGTGGTGCTCGTCGACGACGTGCTCCACACCGGCCGCACGATCCGCGCTGCGCTCGACGCCGTGCTCGACTACGGGCGCCCTCGCCGGATCGAGCTCGCCGTGCTCGTCGACCGCGGAGGGCGCGAGCTGCCCATCCAGCCCGACTACGTCGGCCTCCGGGTCGAGGTGCCCACCGGCCGGCGCGTCGAGGTGGTCGGTAAACGCACCGGGCCCGAGCCGGGCGACGTCGAGCCCTGGGCCATCGTCGTGCCGGCGCCGGCCGCCGCGCCCTCGCAACGGAGCTCCCGATGACAGGCTCAGCGCCTCCCGCGCCCGACGCAGCTTCAGCCACGGTCCCGCTCGACGACTTCGGCCCGGCCTCGATCGCGCCGCCGTGGCGGCATCGCTCGCTGCTCACCGCGGCCGAGCTCTCGCGCGGCGAAGCTCTCCGCCTGCTCGACGCGGCGGAGAGCTTCTTCGAGGTGTCGCGCCGCAGCGTGCGGAAGGTCCCCGCCCTGCGCGGAAAGACGCTGCTGAACGTGTTCTTCGAGGCCTCGACCCGCACGCGCACGAGCTTCGAGCTGGCGGGCAAGCGCCTCAGCATGGATGTCGTCAACTTGAGCGGCTCGTCGTCGAGCACGACCAAGGGCGAGACCCTGCTCGACACGATCAAGACGCTCGAGGCGATGCGACCCGATCTGGTCGTCATCCGCCACGCCGCGAGCGGCGCCGCCGAGTACGTGGCGCGTTCGAGCGGCGTCGCCGTCATCAACGGCGGCGACGGCACGCACGAGCACCCCACCCAGGCCCTGCTCGACGCCTTCACGATCCGCAAGCACAAGGGCGCCCTCGAGGGGCTCACGGTCGCGATCTGCGGCGACATCCTGCACAGTCGGGTAGCGCGCTCGAACGCGGCGCTGCTCTCGACGCTCGGGGCGCGCGTGCGCTTCGCCGCGCCGCACACGCTGCTCCCACCCCACGCCGAGGTGCTCGGCGTCGAGGTCCACGACCGGCTCGAGCCGGCGCTCGAGGGCGCCGACGTCGTCATGATGCTGCGGGTGCAGAGGGAGCGTCTCTCGGGCGTGTTCCTCCCGACGATGCGCGAGTACAGCCGCACCTTCGGGCTCTCGAAGGCGCGCCTCGCGCTGGCCAAACCCGACGCGATCGTGATGCACCCCGGCCCCATGAACCGCGGCGTCGAGATCTCACCGGAGGTGGCCGACGGCGCGCAGAGCGTGATCCTCGATCAGGTCGAGGCCGGCGTCGCCGTGCGCATGGCCGTGCTCTACACCTACGCGGCCGAGCAAGCTGGCTGAGCGCGCGGGCGGAGCAGCAGGCTCGACCCGCCGACTTGTGCCGCTGAACCGTTCCAGTACTTTGCACGGAATGTGTGAGCACCCGCGAGAAGCGCTCGAGTCTTCGACCTGGATCTACGTACGCGGGATGCTGACGGACTGGCGGCTCTGGGGCCTGGGCTTCGGTGGAGGGCTCGCCGCCGGGCTGCTCTCCACGGTGCTCGGCTACGGTGGTAACGCCGCGGGCGCGGCCGTCGGCGTGACTCAGGGGCTCTACTGCGCAGCAAGGTTGGGGCGTGTCCGCCGCTGCGCCCGCTGCGGGGAGACGGTGCGCCTCCCGCTCCGAGAGGCTCCGCCCTCCAAGCTCGGCTGAGCTCCGCCACGACGCTCCGCTCACGCGCCGTCGCTCGAACGCGGTTACTCCAGATCGAAGGGAGCGACGGTCGTGCTCGCGAGGCCGGGGATCGCCTCGGCGATCGCCGCGCCCGACTCGGCGTGCGTGCCGACCACCGAGATCACGAGCTCGTCCTCCGGCAGCCGTCGACGTAGCGCGGCGTTGATCGTGTCGGCGTCGAGGGCCTCGAGACGCTCGAGGTAGCTCGCGTGGTAGCCCTCGGGCAGATCGAACAGCGCCTCCTCCAGGCGCTGGTGCACGCGCTTGCGCGCGGTGTCGATCTCGAAGGCGTGCGACCTTCGCAGGTAGCTCTTCACGAAGTCGACCTCGTCCTTGCTGAGCCCGCTCTTGCGCAGCTCGCCCAGCAGCTCGAGCATGAGCGCGAGGCAGGGCGCGGCGTCCTTCGTGCTGGGGGCGGCCGACATCGTGAAGGCGTCGCGGTGCCGATCGAAGCCGGCGCGCGAGTAGGCCCCGTAGGACCAGCCTCGTTTGGCGCGGACTTCCTGCATCAGGCGCGAGGTGAAGGTGCCACCGAAGGCGGTGTTGCCGACGATGACGGCGAGGTGGTCCTCGTCCTTCGCGCTCGTGCCGAGCCCGCCGACGAGCATCTGCATCTGCGTGCGGTCGGGTTTGTCGACGAACACGAGGTGTCGCCCGGGCTTCGGACGGGGCTCGTCCACCGGGTCGGGGGCTGGCTCGCCCTCGGGCAGGCGCGACAAGAGGCGCTCGGCGATCTCCTCACCGGTGGACATCGACACGTCGCCGCTGATCGCGACGACCGCGTTGGCGCGGCAGTAGTGGCGACCGTAGAAGGCGCGCACGTCGGCGGTGCCGAGCGTATCGAGCGAGGCGAGGCTGCCGGCGACCCGGCGACCGTAGAGGTGCCCCTCGAAGAGCGTGCGCCGGAGCGCGCGTCCGGCGAGCGTGCGATCGCTGTCCCGCGACTCCACGATCTCGGCCTGGGCCTCGCGCAAGAGCTTGCCGAGCTCGACCTCGTCGAAGCTCGGCGCTCCGAGCACCTCGCTCACCAGATCCACGAAGGCGTCGAGCTTGCGGCTGATCACCTCGGCGTGCACGTTCGACGCGCTCACCGAGACGTCGGCGCCGAACTCGCCGCCGAGCGCGTCGATGGCCTCCTCCGTCTCTTCGGCGCTGCGCCCGAAGGAGCCGCGTCGGAGCATGCGCGCCGTCGTGCGCGCGAGCCCCTCCTTGCCGACGGGATCGTTCACCGCACCCGAGCGGAAGCCGATCGCGACGGAGACGATCGGGAGCGCGGGGCTCGGCTCGACGTAGACCTTCACGCAGCCACCTCTTCCTCGTCGGCTTCGTCGCCCTCGCCGCCTTCGTCCTCGGCGCTCGGCCTCACGAAGACGAGCGTGCGCCCCGTCGGCACGAGGTACCTGCGGGTCACTCGCAGCAGATCCGCGCGCGTCACGCGGCGGTACTGGGCGAGCTTGCCGAAGAGCGCGCCCGGCTCTCCGAGCACGGTCTCGTAGAAGCCGATCGTCTCGGCCCGCCCGCCCACGCTCTCGAGGCTCTGGAGCGTCCCGAGCTCGAGCCTCGCCTTGGCGCGCTCGAGCTCGGCTTCGGTCGGGGGCTCCTCGTGGAGACGCTGGATCTCCGCGTCGAAGGCCGTGAGCAGCTCTTCGCAGGTGTGCTCTTCGCGCGCCGTGACGCCCATGTCGAACAGCGCCGGGTCGCGGAAGGAGCCGACCCAGCCGCGCACGTCACTCGCGATCTCGAGCTCCTTCACGAGCTTCTTGTGCATGCGCGAGGCGCGGCCGCCGAAGAGGATCTCCCCGAGCACCGACAGCGGCGCGAAGTCGAAGTCGCCGATCGCGCAGGACTTGTAGCCGATGGCGAGCTTCTCGGTCGGCGTGGGTTTCTCGATCTCGAGCCTGCGCTCCTCGGTCTGCGGGGGCTCGGGGTGCACGTCCTCGACCGGGATCGAGCTCGGCTCGAGCTTGCCGAAGTGCTCGTCGACCAGCGCCAGCGCTCGCTCGAGATCGAGGTCGCCCACGAGCACCAGGGTCGCGTTGTTGGGGGCGTAGTACGTCCGGTAGAAGGCCACGCAGTCCTCGGGGGTGAAGCCGAGGATGTCCTCCATCCAGCCGATGGTCGGGACGCCGTAGCCGTGGACACGGAAGGCCTCCTTGTAGAGCAGCTCGCTCACCGCGCCGTCGACGTCGTCGTCGACGCGCTGCCTGCGCTCGTTGGCCACGACCTCCTTCTCGCTCGCGACCTGCGGCTCGCGGAGCACGAGCTTCGCGAAGCGCTGGGCCTCGAGAGAGAGCGCGAGCTCGAGCGCCTCGCGCGGCAGGTTCTGCTGGTAGTAGGTCCAGTCGAGGAAGGTCGCGGCGTTCGTCTCGGCGCCCGCTTCCTCGAGCAGACGATCGAAGGCGCCGTGCGCCTGCTCCTCCGTCTCACCGAACATGAGGTGCTCGAAGAGGTGGCAGATGCCGGTCTTGCCTGGCTTCTCGCAGCGAGAGCCGACGCGCACCCAGGTCTGCAGCGCGATCACGGGCGCGGCAGGATCGATCGAGGCGAGCAGCGTGAGCCCGTTGTCGAAACTGAAGCGGTGCACCCTGAGCGTGGAGCCGACCGGCTCGCTGCCCTCGTAGCGCACACGCGCGCCGTCGCGCCCCTCGCGCCTCCCCGCCGCGCACACCTTGTTCGCTGCCTCGCCCGCGAGGGCGTCTTCGCTTCGCTCCTGCTCCGCGCCTGCGCTCACGCTCACCTCCTCTTGGCTCCGCTCGCCTCTCGGTCGGCCTTCTCGTCCGACCTCGGCCGTCTCCTCAGCGCGAGGGTCGCGAGCGCGAGCGCCGCGAAACCCAGCGTCGCGTACGCCAGCGTCGTGCCCTCGCCGCGCCCCCGCCCGAGGACGCAACCGCCGCCCCCGACCAGCGCCGTGCTCTCGGGCCCCGCGCCAGGGGGGCCGGTCTCCACCCACAGGTGGCTCGTCACCGTGGCGCGCGCGCCGTCGGCGTGGACCTCGACGCGGTAGCGATCCTCCCCGGAGACCGGCGCGCTCACCGCGCGCCGCAACACCACCTCGTCGGCAGCGACGTCGATGGGCTCCTCGGGGACGCCGTTCTTCACCCACACGGCCTGCATGCCTCGCGCGCCGCTCAGCTTCGCCGACAGCTCGACGGAGGCCGCCTTCACGGTGTCGCCCTCGAGCGCGCGGTCGGCGTCGAGCTCCACCATGGGGCTCGACGGGCCGAGCACCTTGACCACGGTGCGACCGGAGCGGATGCCGTCGACGATGCCGGCGTGGCTGAGCTCGCCCGCGAGCACCATCGTCGTGGGGGTGCCGATCGGCGTGTTCGGCGCGCTGACCTCGACGCCTGCGCGGTGGTCGTCGCTCCCTCCGACGGGCGCCACGTGCCTGCCGGTGTCGCAGAGCGCGTCCCAGAAGGCGATCGCCTGGTTGCCGAAGATCTGGCTCGTGCCGGCGGTCACGATCTCGACCGCGTCGACGGCCTCGGCCTCGAGCGCGTGCTCCCAGGAGCACCCGATGCAGAGGCTGCCGAGCGCGAAGTTGGGGTGGTTGATCGACACGAGCGCCGACTGCGCGCGGAAGGCCTCCGCGACCGCCTCGATCGTCACGCCGGGCTGGCCGATCTTGTGATCGACGAAGGACGTCGCGCCGATGCCGTTGGCGTGGCCGGCGTAGCTCGTCCACTCCACGCCGGGCAGGATCAGCACGTCGCTCGAGCGCTCCTGCGCGTCGACGATGTAGTCGAGCTGGCTCGTGGTGTTGTGATCGCTGAGCTCGACGAAATCGAGCCCCTGCGCACGCGCGAAGGCGACGATCTCGTCGATCGACGGGCGCGCGTCGCCGCTCTCCCTCGAGTGCACGTGCAGGTCGCCCGCGTACCAGCGCAGCTCGCTCGAGAGCGGGGCGCTCGGCACGTAGGGCACGCGCTCGTCCTGAGGCGCGAGCGTGGGCGCGTCGCGCAGCTGGATCACCAGCTCGTAGCTCGCGCTCGGGCCGTCGATCACGGCCTTGCCGATGACCACGCTCCACGTACCAGGCTCCATCGGGCCCGTGAGGTAGCTGCGCGAGGCCGCGAGCGCGCCCACGACGATGGGCTCGGCGTTGCCACCGCCCCAGCCGCGGAAGCCCACCGTGTCGTAGAGCCCCCAGTCGAGCACGTCGGCGTCGGACAGATCGTCGTGGGCGATCTCGATCTCCTGCGTGCCCTCGGGGACCTCGAACTCCACGAGCACGTGGTCGAGCCCCGAGGCCTCGACGGTGCCGCTCAGGCTGAGGGTCGAGTCGGCTCGCGCGCTGGGCGAGACCGCGCTCAGCACGAGCGCGGCGGCGACGGCGGAGCGCGTGGCGACGGCGGAGCGCGTGGCGACGGCGGAGCGCCTGACGACGGTGGAGCGCGGCATCGAGGCGAGCCTCAATCGATCTTGAGGATCGCGAGGAAGGCCTCCTGCGGGATCTCCACGCTGCCGACCATCTTCATGCGCTTCTTGCCCTCCTTCTGCTTCTCGAGCAGCTTGCGCTTGCGCGAGATGTCGCCACCGTAGCACTTCGCGGTGACGTCTTTGCGCATGGCGCGCACCGTGGTGCGGGCGATCACCTTCGAGCCGATGGCCGCCTGGATGGCTACCTCGTACTGCTGGCGCGGCACGAGATCCTTGAGCTTCTCGGTGAGGCTGCGCCCCACCGGGTAGGCCTTGTCGCGGTGGGCGATGATGCTGAGGGCGTCGAGCGGCTCGCCGTTCACGAGCAGGTCGACGCGCACCAGATCGTCGGGTCGGTAGCCGACGAGCTCGTAGTCCATCGAGGCGTAGCCGCGCGACGCGCTCTTGAGCTTGTCGTGGAAGTCGAAGAGCACCTCGCCGAGCGGCACGTCGTAGGTGATGATCACGCGGTCTGCGGAGGCGTACTGGATGCTCTTCTGCTCGCCGCGCCGCTCCTGACAGAGCGCGAGCACCGTGCCGACGTAGCTGCTGGGCACGTGGATCGTGAGCCGGTAGATCGGCTCCTCGATGCGCTCGATGCTGCCCACGGGCGGCATCTTCGCCGGGTTCTCGACGCGCAGCTCCTCGCCGTTCTTCAGGTAGACGTTGTAGACGACGCTGGGCGCGGTCGTGATGAGGTCGAGGTTGTACTCGCGCTCGAGCCGCTCCTGGATGATCTCCATGTGGAGCAGGCCCAAAAAGCCGCAGCGGAAGCCGAAGCCGAGCGCCTCCGAGGTGTCCGGCTCGTAGGCGAAGGAGCCGTCGTTCATGCGCAGCTTGCTGAGCGCGTCGCGCAGGTCTTCGTACTGGGCCGAGTCGGTCGGGAAGATGCCGGCGAAGACCATCGGCTTCACTTCCTTGAAGCCGGGCAAGGGGTCGGTCGACGGGTGCACCGCGTCGGTCACCGTGTCGCCGATCTTGGTGTCGTGCACCGTCTTGATGTTGCCGGCGATGAAGCCGACCTCACCCGGGCCGATCTCGTTCAGGGCCGTCGGGTGGGGCGTGAAGACGCCCATCTCGGTGATCTCGTACTCGCGACCGGTCGCGATGAACTTCACCTTCTGACCCTTCTTCAGGGTGCCCTCGACGACACGCACCATGACGACGGCGCCGCGGTAGCTGTCGTACCAGGAGTCGAAGATCAGCGCGCGTGGCGTGACGTCCGCCTTGCCCTTGGGAGGCGGCACGCGCTTCACGACGGCCTCGAGGATGTCGGTGATCCCGACGCCGCTCTTGGCGCTCGCCGCGATCGCCTCGCTGCAGTCGAGGCCGATGACGTCCTCGATCTGCTGCTTCGTCTTGTCGACGTCGGCGCTCGGCAGATCGACCTTGTTGAGGACGGGGATGATCTCGAGGTCGTTCTCGAGCGCGAGGAAGACGTTCGCGAGCGTCTGAGCTTCGACGCCCTGCGAGGCGTCGACCACCAGCAGCGCGCCCTCGCAGGCCTGCAGGCTGCGCGAGACCTCGTAGTTGAAGTCGACGTGCCCCGGCGTGTCGATGAGGTGCATCGTGTAGGTCTGGCCGTCCTTCGCCTTGTACTTCAGGCGGACGGTCTGGGCCTTGACCGTGATGCCCCGCTCACGCTCGATGTCGAGCTTGTCGAGGAACTGCTCCTGTTTCTCGCGATCGCTGAGCGCGCCAGTCACCTCGAGCACGCGGTCGGCGAGCGTCGACTTGCCGTGGTCGATGTGGGCGATGATGGAGAAGTTGCGGATGAGGCTGGGGTCGGTCGGCATGGAACACCGGGCTCTGCGCCCTAGGGAGCGTGTGGGCGTGCCTTAGCAGCGCGGCGCGCCGGATGCGTGGCCTTCTTCGGTCGGAGCGCACTCTCCGCGACGCGGAGCCCAGGGACGGCCTGAAGAGAAGCCGAGACACGCGAGAGGCCCCGGGCCCGCCGAGCAGCCGACCCCCGCGAGGAGCCCACCGAGCGCGAGGAGCCCACCCCCGCGACGAGCCCACGCAGCGCGGCTCAGGACTTCTTGGTCGAGGATGCTGCGGCGCCGGGAGCACCCGCGGCCGGCGCCGCAGCGCCGAGCGGCAGGCTGGGCTGAGCATCGGCGGAGAGCGTCAGCTGACCGGGCAGCACGTGCTCGTAGTGTTTGAGGACCATGTCGATGCCCTCGCGGATGTAGACCGCGATCGGGACCTTGGTCCGGTCGTGGAGCAGCTTGAGCCGGTCGGCCTGCTCGGGCGTGATGTAGATGGTCGTCGATACCTTTTTTCGCGACATGTCACGCCCGGCGAGTTCCGCTCACTGACAAGACGTGACCTTAGATGCTGGTACGTGTGTTGTCAATCCGAGCCGTTGCCGTCGGGGCTCGGAGGTGGCTATGCTGCGCGCAGAGATTCCGTTGATTCGGCGTCTGGGGCGCTCGACGTCGAGACGTCCCACCTCGGGTCGGGCGGCGCTCGATCCCTTCGTTCCACCGCCTTGCGCAGGCCGGCTTGGGGGGCACGCTGCCCGGATTCGGGTGGCAAAGCGTGGCTCGGCTCGGCCTCAACGATGAGCAGATCTTCATGATATCGAAGACTTCGGCGATGCGGCTCCGGGCCACGCTCGGGCTCCAGACCTTGCTCTTGCTCTCGGTGGCGGGCTGTGGGTCTGCCCAGGTATCGACGGCGGACGGCGACAAGACCCGCAACGTGGCCTTGGTGCACGAGCCCTGCAACCTCGACTCGGCCCGCACGGTCGACGTCAACGGCGACGGGCGTCCCGACATCTGGCACGTCGAGACCGGTGGCCGAGAGGTCTGCCGAGCGATCGATCTGAACCTCGACGGCATCAAGGACGCCTTCATCTACTACGACGCCGAGGGTCGAGAGCGCCGCCGCGAGTCGGACTTCGACCGCGACGGCTTCCCGGACGAGATCAGCTACAGCGAAGCAGGCGTCGTGGTCCGCAAGGAGCGGGAGACGAACTACGACGGCAAGCTCGACACCTGGGACTACTACGAGAGCGGTCGGCTCGCGCGGCGCGAGCGCGACAGCACCGGCGATGGCAACATCGACCAATGGTGGAGCTTCAACCGCCCCGACGACCCGAAGTGCGCGGTGGTCGCGAGCGACGGCAACGCCGACGGGCAGCCCGATCCCGGCACCGAGGTCGACCTCTGTGGCGAGAGTTACAAGGCGCCGGCGGCGCCCGTCGCCACGGAGACGCCGGCGCCACCCGCGTCCGCCGCAGCGCCGGCGACGGCCGCGCCGCCGGCGACGGCCGCGCCGCCGGCGACGGCCGCGCCCGCACCGGCTCCCCCGCCCGAGGCGAAGCCTTGAGCCCTCCGCGGTCACTGTCCTCGATGCTCCGATGGAATCGCCCATGAAGACGCTCGACTCGCTCCGACGCAGCCTGCAGCTCTCGACCGTGCTCGCGGTGCCGTTCGCGCTCGGCGGCTGCGGATCGCCCACGGCCGCCGAGGCCTTCAACAGCCCCGTCGTGCAGGCCCCGCGCCCGACCTTGGCCGACGGCTCGCCCGACGATGCATCGCGCTGCGAGTGGCGTGGCCGCCAGGACCGCGAGGTCATCGAGACGGCAGGCGCAGGCGCGATCCTGCCGAACGTGCGCCGCGTGTATGCGGTCGTCGGGCAGGGCCCGGACAGGCAGCGCGCGCTCGTGTGCCGCGAGGTCGACACGAACCTCGACGGCGTGAAGGACGTCGTCCGCACCTACAACGACAAGGGCGAGAGCCTGCACGAGGAGGCCGACACCAACCACGACGGCCGGATCGACACGTGGATCACCTTCGCGAAGGGCCGCCTCGCCGAGGTGAAGCTCGATCGCAACCACGACGGCAACCCCGACGAGTGGAAGCTCTACTCGGAGGGCAAGCTCGTGCGCGCGCGGCGCGACACCAACGGCGACGGCAAGGCCGACCGCTGGGAGCTCTACGGTTCGAACGGCACGCTCGAGCGCATCGGCGTGGACGTCGACGGCGACGAGCGCGTCGATCGCTGGGACCACGACACGGAGGTCAAGCGCGCTCGCGAGGACAAGGAGCGCGCCGAGGAGGAGGCCGAGGCACGCAAGGCCTACGAGAAGGCCGAAGCGGAGCGCAAGGCGGGTGAGTACGCCGAGGCCGAAGCCGAGGGCGACGCTCCCACGAAGAAGACCGAGCGCAAGCCGGCCGCGAAGCGCGCCCAGGAAGCCGGCCAGAAGTAGAGCCGAGCGAGGCCCCCTCGGGGCTGAGCCTCGCAACTGAGCCGCCTCGCAACTGCCCTCAGGGCTCGCTGGTGCCCTCGCGCCCGTAGACGTCTTCGAGGCGCACGACGTCGTCGAGCTCGGGCGTAGACACCTCGATCACCACCACGTCGGTCTCGGCCACCATGCGGTGGATGGTTCCCGGCGTGACGTGGAAGGTGTCGCCCTCGCGCATGCGCTTGCCCTCGTGGGCCGTGGCCGGGCCGATCTCGAGGAACAAGGTGCCCGACTGAACGAGCAAGGTCTCGTCCTTGATTCGGTGGTATTGGCGCGAGAGCTTCTCTCCCGCTCGGATGTGGAGCAGCTTACCGACGTAGCGATCGGTGTGCGCCCACACCAGCTCGTGCCCCCAGGGTTTGTCGACCCGTCGCATCCCAATTCTCTAGCATCGAACGGTCATGGAAGAACGCCTGCAGAAGATCATCGCGCGCGCGGGGCTCGCCTCGCGCCGCGCCGCCGAAGAGCTCGTCACCGGCGGGCGCGTGCGCGTCAACGGGCGGGTGGTCACCGAGCTCGGCGCCAAGGCCGACCCGAGGAGCGACAAGATCGAGGTCGACGGCAAGAGGATCGAGGCCGAAGACCCGGTCTACCTCATCCTCCACAAGCCGAAGAACGTCGTCTCGACGCTGAGCGATCCGGAGGGCCGACCGACGGTCGCCGAGCTGCTCAAGGGCATGGGGGCGAGGCTCTACCCGGTGGGCAGGCTCGACTTCGCGACCAGTGGCGTGCTGCTCGTGACGAACGACGGCGACTTCGCCCAGGGGCTCTTGCACCCGCGCAAGGAGGTCCCGAAGACCTACGTGGTGAAGGTGCAGGGGGTCATGGGCGAAGAGGACCTCGATCGCTGGCGCCAAGGCGTCACGCTCGAAGACGGGCGCACCGCCCCCGCCAAGGCGCGCCTCTTGCGCTACGAGGACGACAAGACCTGGTTCGAGGTCACGATCCACGAGGGCCGCAACCAGCAGATCCGCCGCATGGGCGACGCGACGGGCTTCCGGGTCATGCGCCTCGCGCGCGTCTCCTTCGCGGGGATCACGCACGAGGGCCTCAAACCAGGCAGCTTCAGGCACCTCTCGGTGCAGGAGCTCACCGAGCTACGCGAGGCCTACGGTGTGCCCAAGCGCGTCAAACGCGCGGCGGCCGCGCCCGCGAGGCGCAAGCGGGCCGTCGATGCGGCGCGCGAGGAGGGCCGCGGCAAGAAGGCCTTCGTCGCGCGCGGCGAGGCGACGAAGCGCGGCGAAGCCCCCAAGCGAGGCGAAGCCCCGGCTAGATCGGCGCGAAGCGACCGCTCCGGAACGACGCCTCGAGCAGCTGCCCCACGCGGGCCTCGAGCTCGCGGGCGCGGGGATCGCTGAGCGTCGCGAGCGCGCTCTTGATCTCGCCGAGCGACTTGAGCTGGCTGAAGAGCTGCACGTCGCCGAGGGCCGAGGCGCCGGTGAGCACCTGGCGGATGCGCTCGATCTCTCCTGCGAGCGCCTCGACGCCGATGCCGACGGCGCCGACGCGACGCCGGTCGGGGTGCTCTCGGTAGAAGGCCTCGAGCACCGGCTGCACGAGGCCCTCGAGCAGCTCGGCCTGGTCTTCGTTGTTCCAGACGTGCTTGAGCACGAAGAAGTCGCTCGCGTCGGCCGAGGCGCGGCCGTCGAGGAAGGCGCTCGCGGCGAAGAGCTTGAGCATCTTCACCACGCGGCGATCCGAGAGCGAGATCCCTTCGGCGCGGATCTGGAACACGAGCCCCTTGTAGGTCGAGAGGAAGGTGTCCGAGAACTGCAGGCGCTTGCCCGACTCGCGACCGAGTCGCGCGAGCTCGCTCGCCGAGAGCAAGGGCTCCACCTTGCGCCCCTCGGCCTGACGCACCTCGTGCTCGAGCCCGCGCAGGAGCAGATCGCTGAAGTGGTAGGCGTCGAGGTTGTCCGAGCGCACCCGGAGCAGGAAGCGGTCGAAGATCGCGTTCAAGGTCTCGTCGCCCGGGACCTCGTTGGAGGCCGCGAAGACGCTGATGAGCGGGCAGCGCAGCACCTGGCCGCCGCTCGTGTACTTGCGCTCGTTGAGCAGCGTCAGCAGGGCGTTGAGGATGGCGCTGTTCGACTTGAACACCTCGTCGAGGAAGACGATCTCCGCCTCGGGCAGCATGCCGCTCGTGTTGCGTCGGTAGCTGCCCTCGCGGAAGGCCGCGATGTCGACGGGGCCGAAGATCTCGTTGGGCTCGGTGAAGCGCGTGAGCAGGTACTCGAAGTAGCGAGCCTGCATGAGCTCAGCCAGTGAGCGGATGAGCGCGCTCTTCGCCGTGCCCGGCGGACCGAGCAAGACGCAGTGCTCGCCTGCCACGACGGCCACGAGCATCAAGCGGATGACCTCGTCCTTGCCTAGGAACTGACGCTCGAGCTCGGCCGCGAGGGCACGGAGGCGCTGGCTCGTCTCTTGGCTCATGGGGGCCAAGAAGTACCACGGTTGCGCCCGGCCGCTTCGCGCCGCGCGCCGTTGCGGCTCGGCGGCGGTGGCCGTATGAAGGGGTGCTCCGCGTGGCGGAGCGAGGCAGGGGGTCGATGAACGTCCGAGCTCATCCCACGGTCCGCCCATACGCGCTCGCGCTCGGTGTGCTCCCGCACCGCGGCCTCGAGGGCAAGCTGTCGTTCCTCAGCCCCTCGCTCGCCTTCGACGTCGCCACCGCGCTCGTGCTGGACACGCTCGGGGCGCTGTCGACCTTCCCCGTGCGGCATCGCGTCGTCTTCTCCGACGGCGAAGACGCGGTGATGCGGCAGATCAAGCTGCCTGCCACCTGGCGAGAGCACTCGCTGCGCGGGAGCACACAGGGTGATCGCGTCGCCAACGCGCTCTCCGATCTCGCCGGGCTCGGCGCCGAAGCGATGATGCTCGTCTCCGCCGACGGGCCCATGCTGCCGCTCGGCCAGCTCTTCGACGGCATGATGTGGCTCTTGCCGAAGAACCGTGTCGTGTTGGGCCCGCGCGCGGCCGGCGAAGGCGGCCGAGAGAGCGGCCTGTACGCCATCGGCAGCGCCGAGCCCCTGCCCTACCTCAGCGCGATCGACGGCGCGCTCGGCCTCGACGGGCACGTCGACGACGAGCTGCTCCCGGACGTGGTCGGCCGCGTGCGCGCACAGGCCGAACGCGCCGGCAGCGAGCTCATGACGATGCCCCCCAGCTACCAGGTCGACTCGCGCGAGGCCTTCGCGCGCTTCAAGATCGACGTCGCCGGCGGCCTCTTCGCGCCCCACTGCCGCAAGCTCTTCGAGCGCCCCGAGATCGCAGAGCTCGGCTGAACCCGCATTCGCGCCGCGGCACGTCGAAGCGACAAAAAGCAAAACGGGGCTGGAGCCCCGTTGCGCAGCTTCAGTTCCGGGTGTGGGGCGAAGCCCCACGAAACTTGGCGGTGTGGGGCGAAGCCCCACGAAGGCAAGCTGACTGGGTCCCGCGTGGCCAAGACGCCACGTCGAAGCGACAAAAAGCAAAACGGGGCTGGGGCCCCGTTGCGCAGCTTCAAGCGTGGCGCAGCTTCGGGAGCCAGCAGCACTGGCCGACGGGTCTCGGTGAGAAGCAAGGCGGGGCTGGGGCCCCGCCGCGCAGCTTCAGACCGGGGGTGTGGGGCGCGAGCCCCACAAAAGCATCGAGCGGGAGACGAGATTCGAACTCGCGACGTCAACCTTGGCAAGGTTGCACTCTACCACTGAGTTACTCCCGCATGCTTCGTGCTCGGGCAGGCCCGAGAACCAAGCGAGAACGGCATCTTACTTAGGCCGACCGAACTGTCAACGAAAAATCGAAGCGCATGTCTACGCCAGCCCCGAGCGCCGCCTCGCTTCGCCGGTCGGGCGCTCAGACGCGGTCGACGGCCACCACACCCGGGATCTTCTGGAGCCTGCGCATCACGTTCTTCAGCTGCGTGAGATCGGTGCACGGGAAGGTGAAGACGTTGGTCGCCTTGCCGTCGTCGCCCGCGCGACAGCTCGCCTCGCTGATGTTGATGCCCTGCTCGTGGAAGGTCTGGCCGATCGTCGCGAGGATGCCGAGCTTGTTCTGCGTCGTGACCTTCACCTGGACCGGGCGGTTGATCTTCGCCTTCGAGTCCCAGGCGATCTCGACGCGCCGCTCGGGGTCGGAGTCGAAGGCCTTCGGGCAGGTGCGCCGGTGCACCGTGACCCCGCGCCCACGCGTGATGAAGCCCACGATCTCGTCGCCCGGCAGGGGGTTACAGCACTTGGTGTAGCGGACGAGGATGTCGTCGACGCCGTTCAGCACGATGCCCGCGCTGTCCTTGCCGGTGATCTTGCGGACGAAAGACTCGATCGTGCCCGGGCGCAGGCTCGCGGGTGAGGCGTGTTCGCCGTCTTCCTTCGTGGGGGCGAGCAGCTCGATCACCGCCTTCACGCCGAGCTTTCCGTAACCGATCGTGACGAAGACCTCCTCGAGGCTCGAGAGCTTCGTGTGCTCGAGCAGCTTCTTCGTCTCTTCGTCGCTCTTGGTGAGCTTCGCGAGGCTCAGGCTGTGGGCGTGCATCTCCTTCTCGAGCAGGCTCTTGCCGAGCTTGAGCGAGCGCTCGCGCTGCTCGGTGCGGAGGAAGGTGCGGATGCGCGAGCGGGCCTTGCCGCTGACGACGAAGTCGAGCCAGTCCTTGCTGGGGCTCTGGTTGGCGTTCGTCATCACCTCGACGACGTCGCCGTTGCGCAGCTTGTAGCGGAGCGGGACGATGCTGCCGTTGACGCGCGCGCCGGAGCAGTGGTCGCCGACCTCGCTGTGGATGCCGTAGGCGAAGTCGATCGGCGTCGAGCCGCGCGGGAAGACGCGCACGTCGCCCTTCGGCGTGAAGACGTAGACCTCGTCCTGGAAGAGGTCGACCTTCACGCTCTCGAGGAACTCGCCCGGGTCCTTGAGCTCCTTCTGGAACTCGATGAGCTGGCGCAGCCAGCCGAAGCGCGCGGCGTCGCGGGGGTCGACGCCTCCCGAGCGCTCCTTGTACTTCCAGTGTGCGGCGATGCCGGCGTCGGCGACGCGGTGCATCTCGTGCGTGCGGATCTGCACCTCGACGCGCTCGTGGCCGGGCCCGAGCACCGTCGTGTGCAGCGACTGGTACATGTTGGGCTTCGGGAGCGCGACGTAGTCCTTGAAGCGCCCCGGCACGGGCGTCCACTGCGAGTGCACCACGCCGAGCACCGCGTAACAGTCGGCGACGGACTCGACGAGGCAGCGGAAGGCGACCACGTCGTAGACCTTGTCGAAGTCGCACTGCTGCGACTGCATCTTGCGCCAGATGCTGTAGAGGTGCTTCGCCCTGCCCGTCACGTCGGCCGCGAAGCCCTGCTTGGCGAGCTTCTGGCTCATGACCTTGCAGACCTCGCGGATGTACTTCTCGCGCTCGGGCTCGGACTTCTTCACCTTGGCGACGAGGTCGGCGTAGGCGTCGGGCTCGAGGTAGCGGAACGACAGATCCTCGAGCTCGCTCTTGAAGCGCGCGATGCCGAGGCGGTTCGCGAGCGGCGCGTAGATGTCCATCGTCTCGCGCGCGATGCGGTCCTGCGCTTCGCTCTTCATGAAATCGAGCGTGCGCATGTTGTCGAGCCGGTCGCAGAGCTTGACGAGCAGCACGCGGATGTCGCGCGCCATCGCGACGACCATCTTGCGGAAGTTCTCCGCCTGACGGTCTTCGCGCGAGATGAAGTTCACCTTGCCGAGCTTGGTCACGCCGTCGACGAGGAAGGCGACCTCCTCGCCGAACTCCCGCTCCACGTCGTCGAGCGAGGCGCTCGTGTCCTCGACGCAGTCGTGCAGGAGGCCCGCGCACACGCTCGCGGCGTCGAGCTTCAGGTCGGCGATGATCGCCGCCACGTTGACCGGGTGGATGAAGTACGGGTCACCGCTCTTGCGCTTCTGCCCGTCGTGGGCGTGCTGCGCGAAGTGGTAGGCCCGCTCGATGATGGTGACGTCGGCGTGGGGGTGGTACGAGCGGACGCGGCCGACGAGCTCCTGCGTGGTCAACATGTGCGAAGCTACTCGCGAGAAAACCTACCACCCATGACCGAGAGCGGCAACGAAGCGGCCCGGATCACACGGGAAACGGCCGAGGCCGGCGACGCCGACGCCCGGAGTGCCCTGCCCGCCCGCCGGCGCGTCGGCGCCTACCTGCACTTCCCCTACTGCCTGAAGAAGTGCCCCTACTGCGACTTCACCTCCTTCGCGAAGGCGCGTGACGAGATCGATCACGCCCGCTACGCCGACGCGGTGCTCGCCGAGCTCGACGCGCGCCTCTGGAGCGTCGAGGGCGCCGAGCTCGCGTCGATCTTCGTCGGCGGCGGCACGCCCTCGCTCTGGGAGCCGCGGGAGCTCGGGCGCGTGCTCGCGGCGATCCGCGCGGGCTTCGCCACCGCCGCCGACGAGCTCGAGATCACCATCGAGTGCAACCCCAGCTCGCTCGATCGCGATCGCGCCGAGGCGCTGCTGGACGTCGGCGCGAACCGCCTCAGCGTCGGTGTGCAGTCGCTCGACGCGCGCAGGCTCGAGTTCCTCGGCCGACTGCACGACCCGGACGGAGGCCTGCGCGCGATCGAAGACGCGCTCGCCGCGGGGGTGCCGCGCGTGAGCGGCGACCTCATCTTCGGCGTCGCGGGAGGCGCGGCGCAGAGCGCCGAAGACGCCGCGCGCGAGGTGGAGCGCGTGGCGGCGACCGGCGTGACGCACCTCTCGGCCTACGGGCTCACGATCGAGCCGGGCACGCAGTTCGGGACCGAGGCCAGGCGCGGCAGGCTGCCGATCGCCGCCGACGAGACGATCGTCGACTCCTACTTCGCCGTCGAGCGCGCGCTCACTGCGCGAGGCTTCGCACACTACGAGATCTCCAACTACGCGAGGCCCGGCGCAGAGTCGCGGCACAACCTCGGCTACTGGCGCGGCCTCGAGTACCTGGGCCTCGGCTGCGGCGCGGTCGGTGCGCTGCTCGAGCCCGCGTGGGCCGATGCGCGACGGCGCGCCGGAGCGGCCAGCCGAGCGCGGCGGTACAAGAACCGCACCGACCCGGACGGCTACGTCGAGCGCGCGCTCGCCGGGAAGAGCACCGAGCGCGAAGAGGAGCTGCTCGACGCCGAGGCGAGGCTGCGTGAGCGCATCATGCTCGGGCTCAGGCTCGAGGGCGGGCTCGATCTCGACGAGGCCGGCGCTTCGCTCGGCGTGGCCGGGTGGACGAAGGAGCGCGAGCGTGCGGCGGCGAGGCTCGAAGGGATGGGCAGGGTCGCGCGCGACGGCGGGCGGGTATGGATCCCGGGCGACGCGCGGGTGTTCACGGACGCGGTGGTCGTGGAGCTGATGTAGAAGTCGGAGCGTGATGGCCCAGGAGGGGAAGAAGCCTCGGAAGATCGCGACGTCGGCGCCGAAGGCGGGGACGCCGGCGCCGACGGAGGCCACCGGGGCGAAGGGCGACGCGAACGCGAAGGCTGACGCCGAGGCGGACGTCGATGGCGGCGCTCCCCGCCCCTGGCTCCTTCTCGTGGGGATCGTGCTGCTCACGGCGGTGGTCTACGCCCCCGCGCTGGGCGGGCCGTTCCTGTGGGACGACCGGTCGCTCATCGAGCAGAGCGGGCGTGTGAAGGACCTGAGCTCGTGGAGCTCGCTGTTCACGGGCGGCTTCTGGGCGGGCACGACGCAAGAGGACATCTCCGGCGCCTACTTCCGCCCGCTCTCGACGCTCAGCTTCGCCGTCGACTACGCCCTGCACGAGGGCAACCCCGCGGGCTTCCATCTCACGAACCTCGTGCTGCACCTCGCTTGCGTGGGGCTGTTCTTCGGGTGGCTGAGGAAGCAGGGGCTGCGCCTCGGCACCGTGGCGCTCGCGACCAGCCTCTGGGCGCTCGCCCCGCGCCTCGCCGAGTGCGTGGCGTGGATCTCGGGGCGCACCGACGTGCTCGCGGGACTGTTCTCGCTCGGTGCGCTCAGGCTGTGGACGAGCTCCGGCGAGCGCTCGAAGGCGCGCGACGCGCTGGCCTGCGCGCTGCTCTTCGCGGGCTTGCTCAGCAAGGAGGTCGCGCTCGCGGCGGTCGTCGCCTGCGCCGTGCACGCATGGCTCTCCCCACCTCGGCTCGTCGCCCGCGTGCTCGCGCCGCTCGCGACCTTCGGCGTGTACCTCGGGCTGCGCGCAAGGGCACTGGCGGAGGCGCCGAGCTGGGAACACCAAGCCACCTCGGCCACCGAGCGCGTCACGCTCGTGCTCGAGTCGATCGGCCGCTACGCGCTGATGATCGTCGATGCCTGGCGGCCGCGAGCGCAGATCGGGTACCGCGGCGACCCCAGCGAAGCCTGGGCTGGCGTGGGGCTCTGCGTATTGCTCGCGCTCGCTGCAGGAGCGGTGCTGCTCTCACGTCGACGGCTCACGGAGCTGCCGGTGAGCGGGATCACCGCGGGCACGCTCGCCCTCGTGGGACTCGGCCTCGTCGTGCACGTCATCCCGCTGCCCATCTACGTCGTGAACGCCGACCGCTTCCTGTACGTACCGCTGCTCGGTGTGTTCTGCGTCGCCGCGCTCGCGGTGGATCGATGGCTCCCGACGCCGCGGCCCGCGCACGGTGTCCTTGCAGCGGGGCTCGTCGGTGCGAGCGGTCTCGTGAGCTTCCAGCGCGCGGGGCTCTTCGCCGACGACGTGGCCTTCTGGGTCGAGGCCGTCGAGACCAGCGACGCTCGGAACCTGCTCCCCACCTACCAGATGGGAACGCTCTACTCGCGCGCTTCGATGAACGTGGAAGCGCTGGACGCGCTCGGGCGGAGCCAGGGCTGGGGCAAGTCCGGGAGGAAGGGCTATGCCACACAGCTCTTGCGCGCGGGGCGATGCGGCGAGGCGCGGGAGATCTTCGACGCACTCGCGGCGAGCGCGGGGACGCTCGCGAGCGGCGTGCGCAGCTCGATGTGCCTCGGGGAGCTCACCGAGGCGCGCGCGCGACTCGTGGCCGCGCGCCAGGTCTTTCCCGACGACGCAGGCCTCGCCGCGCTCGAACGAGATCTCTCCACCCTCGAGTCGGAGCCCGAGCCCAGTGCACGCCCGGACGGCGCGCGAGCGTGGGAGGCGCGCGCCCTGCGGCTCAGCCGTGCGGCGAGGCGAACCGAGTCCCTCACGGCTTGGCTCGAGGTGGCACGGAGCGACGACGCCACCGCCGAGCAGCTCGAGACAGCCGCCGCGCGCCTGCTCGAAGAGGCGCCGCTCGCCGAGGCCACCGAGGCGGTGGAGCGTGCACACAGGCGCGAGCTCGCCTCCAGAGAGGGGCTGCGCCTCTGGCTCGAGGAGCGCATCGAGCGCGAGCGCAAGCTGAGAGAGGCCGCGAGGCGACTCGAGAAGCGCTGACTTTCGGGGGCGCTCAAGGAGCTGGGCCGAGCCGCACCAACTGGGGGAAGCCGTCCCAGCCGTCGAGGACCTCCTCGAAGGGGCGACCGTCGACGACCTTCGCGAAGACGGCTGGCGGCATGCCGCGTGTGTAGACGTACACGGGCTGACCGCGCTCGAGCAGGGCGCGTGTGAGCGCTGGCGCAGACTCCCCCTGATCGACCCAGGGGTCGAGCACGAGCACCCGATGCGTGAACGTGAGCGGACCGAAGGCGTCCTTGTTGCCCCAGTACGCGTAGAGCGCGGCGCCCGGAGCGATCGCCTCCGCGACGAGCTCCAGGCGGTCGGCGTTCACGGCGCGCATGGCGCGGGAGGCGCGCAGATCACTGCCGAAATGCACGCCCCCGCCCCAGCCCACGGCGGCGCCGAACACGCCCCAGGCTGCGAGCGTGAAGGCGTGGCGTCGAGGGACGAGGGCCGCCCCTGCGGCGGCGAGCAGCGCGATGAGCGCGATCGTCAGCGGCGCGACGCTGAGCCACCACGCGGTCGCCGCGCCGCCCAGCCCCATCGACCACGCGGCGTAGGCGAAGGGCAGTGACGCCAGCGCAGAGTAGGCGAGCTCGTGGGTCGACGGCCTCGGCAAGGCGAGCACGGCGGCCACCGCGAGGTAAGGCAAGAGCTCGAGCAGGTAGCGTTGGTTGAAGCAGAGGCCGTCGGTGCGCAGCGGGCCGGCGAGCGCGAAGGTCGCGACGACGGCGTAGACGACGAGGCTCGCTGCGCGCAGCTCGCGGTCGCGTGCCGAAGGTGCCGAGCGACGCCAGACGAGCACGAGCAGCAGCAGCCCGAGCGCAGCCCAAGGCGCAGACTGCAGCAGCGACTTCTTGAGGATCTTGCCGATCAGGATGGCGCCCGAGTCGGGATCGCGTCGGAGATATGGATGCCCGAGCCTCATCCACTCGGGGAGCTCGGGGTGAACCCGGTAGTCGACGATGCGCATCCAGAAGGCACGCAGACTGGAGAAGACGCGGCTCTCGCCGGATGCATGGACGGCTGCTCCGACCGTGACGTAGCCGCTCGCCTTCGAGACCGGGTTCGCGACCCCCGTGCGCAGGTGGTTGATGGACGCCGACACCACCAGAGGGACGGACAAGCCGAGGGCGTAGCCGAGCAGGCTTCGCAGCCGTGACCGAGCTCGAGCGGCGCCTGCCGTGTGGGCTGGCGCCGCGGTGGGCAGGACCAGCAGCCCCAGGGCGACGGCGACGGCCGGGACGATGTTCGGATAGCGAACCCCCGCAGCGACTCCAGCGAGGCAGCCAGCGAGGGGTAGCGCCCATGCGGGCTGCGCGCGCCGCCAGGCGCTGGCGCACGCGAAGGCTGCGAAGACGAGGGCCACACTGAGCGCATGCGGCCACGCCCCCGTCGCGTACTCCAGCATGTAGCCACCGAGCCCCAGCACGAACATCGCGACGGCCCGCTGCGCCGAGCTCGCGTCGAGGCGCGCCATCCAGCGCTCCACGAGAAACAGGGTGAGCGCGAAGCTCAGCACGTTGAGCCAGAAGAGGCCCGACAGCCCGAAATGAGAGAACGGCCACGCGACGAAGGCCCAGAGAGGCGGCGTGTGTGGGTACACCGGCGTGGACTCGACGCGCAGCTCTCGGAGGCTCGGGTTGAGCGCTGCGAGCTCAGGGGAGGCTGGCAAGCCCTCGGTGCCGGGAACGTGGAACCCGCCGGCTCGGAGGGCGGCCAGGCTCGTCTGGTAGTGCCCCTCGTCGACGGTGAAGACGCCTTCGATCGTGCTCGCCCCCACGACCAGCGCGACGAGCCCGCAGATCAGCGCGACCCACACGCTTGCGGGAACGGGCGCCGCTGCGAGCCGCTGCGGGGGCATGGCGCGCTTCTACCACCTTGCGCTTCATCGCGAATCGTGATTCGCGATGAAGCAGCCAGGACATGGACCAGAGCGTCTTCCTCCACGCCTACCGAGGCCGACAGAGCGCGCTGCATCACGCCTCCTACTTGCGCATGTCCAAGGTCTTGCTGTCCCTCCGGGCGATCCATCGCCTCGGCATCGATCTGCACCGCGCGAGCGTCCTCGACTTCGGATTCGGCGCGGGCAGCTTCTTCCGCCATTGCCCGAAGACTGCTCGCCTGGCCGGCCTCGAGCAGGACCCGCGCACCGTCGACGAGGTGGCCGCGATGCTCCGTGAGCGCGGGTTCGTCCACGTCGATCTCCAGGCCGTCGAGCCCGCCGCATGGTCCACGCACCCGCTCTTGTCAGGTCGCTACGACCTCATCCACCTGAGCCACGTCCTCGAGCATCTGCCCGACCCCGCAGCCTTCCTCACCCGGATGGCCGCGTGCATCGCTCCAGGTGGGCACGTGCTCGCGCTCGTGCCCCTCAACGAACGCGCCCAGAACCCGCATCACCTCCATCGCGTCGATCGTCAGGTGGTCGAGGCGTGGTCCGAGCGCGCGGGGCTCCGGCCCGTGTACTACGAAGAGGCCGACCCACTCGGCTACTGGCCGCAGCCGCTGTACACGGCGAACCATGGCTGGAGACACCGAGCAGCACAGACGCTGAGCCTCGCGCTGGGCGTCCCGGCGACGCTGCTCGGCCCCGAGCGGTGGTTCGCCTTGAGCGAGGCGCTTCGCAGTCCGACGCGCTCGCTCCCGAGCCAGGCCGTGTTCGCCCTGGAGGCTGGGGCGAGGCCCGGCTCGTGACCCTCGGCGGGCGCGGCCAGTCCGAGGACCCGACGCAGGGGCAGTGGCGCGAAGCGAAGCCGGTGACGGTGCTGGTCGTCGGGCAGACCCCTCCGCCCGTGCACGGACAGTCGCTCGTCATCCGGAGCTTGCTCGAGGGCAGCTACGGCGCGATGCGCCTCGTGCACGTGCGCATGCAGTTCTCGGCCAAGCTCGGTGAGGTGGGGCAGCCGCGCCTGCGCAAGCTCGTCCACCTCGCCCGGCTGGTGAGCGAGATCCGCGCCGTGGTGCGGCGCGAGCGCCCGGACGTCCTCTATTACCCTCCCGCCGGGCCGGATCTCGTGCCCGCCCTGCGCGACTTGCTGGTGCTCGCCAGCGTACGCCGGCTCTTCCCGAGGACCGTGCTGCACTTCTTGGCCGCTGGCGTCTCCGATCTGCTCGATCGGCTCCCACCTTCTGGCGCACGCTTGCTCCAGCTCGCCTACGGCGACGCGGACTGCGCGATCCAGCTCTCCGCGCACACGCCGCCAGACGCGGCGCGCTTCGGGGCGCGTAAGACTGCGTTCATCCCTCTGGGCATCGACAGGATCCCCGAGGCCGACGGGGACCTCGGCGAGCTCAGGCGGGGGATCCCTCGACTGCTCTACGTGGGCCACCTGCTCGAGTCGAAGGGCGTCGGTGTGCTGCTCGAGGCCGTGAGAGCCTTGGCGGAGCGAGGCCATGCATGCGAGCTCGACCTGTTCGGGGACTTCGCCGACGCAGGCTTCGAGCGCCACGCGCGCACGTTGGCCTCGACGGCGCCCGCCGCTGGGAGCATCCGATTCCACACCGGCGCGAGCCAAGCCGAGAAGTGGTCGCTCTACGCGCGAGCGAGCATCTTCTGCTTCCCCACGCACTACGAACGGGAGGCGATGCCGCTCGTCGTGCTCGAGGCGATGCAGTTCGCGCTGCCGGTCGTCGCCACACGGTGGCGGGGCATCATCGATCTCGTCGAGGACGAGACCACCGGCTTCTTGGTCCCCTGCCGTGATGCGGTCGCCTTGGCGGATCGGATCGCCGTCTTGCTGGAAGACGCCGAGCTGCGTCGCGCCCTCGGAGAGGCGGGCCGCGCCCGCTACGCAGCGCAGTTCACGCTCGCGCGGTGGCGGGAGGCGATGGAGCGGGCGCTCGTGGACGTGGCTCGATGAGGCCCTGAGCTCGCCGTCGGGGTCGGCACGACGCGGGCACGGTCGTGCACGGTCGTGCACGAGTACCCCCACAGGATCACGAACTTCCGACGGCCAGGCCGCCGGGCTACCCTCGGGGGCTGCGCTGCGCTGCGCTGCGCCGTCGACGCTCGCCCGCGTCGCCCCCTCTGCCCTGCCCCCGCCACCGTGCTCTTCTCCATCGTCACGCCCTCGTTCCGACAGCTCGCTTGGCTGCGGCTCTGCGTCGCGTCCGTGGCGGATCAGGTGCACCGCTCTCGGGTGGGGCTCAGGGTCGAACATCTGGTCCAAGACGCGGGGACGCCGGGGATCCTCGAGCTCGCGCGGGAACTCGAGCAGCGCTCGGCGGGGGCAGCGGCTGCAGCTCCGGGCGGTCTTGGATACCGCTTGGAGGTCCACGTCGAGCCCGACCGCGGCATGTACGACGCCATCAACCGGGGCTTCAGGCGCGCCGAGGGTCAGGTCTTCGCGTACCTCAACTGCGACGAGCAGTACTTGCCGTGGATCCTCGAGAAGGTCGCCACCCACTTCGCCGAGCACCCGCACACCGAGGTGCTCTTCGCCGGCGCGATCGTCGTCGACGCGGCCGGCAGCTACCTCTGCGATCGACTCCCCACCCTCCCTACGCGGTCCCACACCCTGGTCTCCGGCAACCTGGCGTTCTTCACCTCCTCGACCTTCTTTCGCGCGTCGGTCCTCCGTGAGCGAGCCCTCTGGTTCGACGCGTCGTGGCGGGCGATGGGCGATGCCGAGTGGGCGCTCCGACTGATCGAGGCCGGCGTGCACATGGACACGGTCGCCTGGCCGGCGTCGGTCCACACCGACACAGGAGAGAACCTCGCGCTGTCCGACGGCGCCGTCGCCGAGCGGTCACGATTGGCGCGCATGGCCGAGTCATGGCTTCGCGCGGCGAGACCGCTCGTCGTCGGCGCACATCGCCTGCGGAAGCTCGCTCACGGCGCCTACGATCCAAAGCCGCACTCCTATCGGATCTACACCCGCGAGAACCCGGAGCGGCGCACGGCCTTCACCGTCGAGTCGCCGTCGTGGCGCTGGCGATGAGGCCGAGGCGGGGGTGCGTCGCGTGCGGGCCAGCCGGCGCTCGCGCCCGATGCGAGAGGGAGACATGAGCGACACGGTGATCGTCACGGGCGGGGCTGGATACGTCGGCAGCCACACGTGCAAGGCGCTCGCGTCTGCGGGGTTCCTTCCGGTCACGCTCGATGACCTCTCCCGGGGCCACGTCCGGTCGGTCCGATGGGGCCCGCTCGAACAGGTGTCCTTGCTCGATCGTGAAGGGCTCGCGCGCACCCTCGCCAAGTGGAGACCGGTGGCAGTGATGCACTTCGCGGCGCTGGCCTCCGTCCCGGAGTCTCTGCTGGATCCCGCCGCCTACTGGCGCGTCAACGTCGTGGGAACCCTCGAGCTGCTGGACGCGATGAGTCGCGCTGGCGTGGCACGGCTCGTCTACAGCTCCAGCTGCGCCGTCTTCGGCACCCCAGACGTGCTCCCGGTCTCCGAGCTCACGCCACAGCGCCCTACCAGCCCCTATGGAGAGACGAAGCTCGCTGCCGAGCGAATGCTGCACCACTTCGATGCGGCCCACGGCCTTCGCTCCGTGTCGCTGCGATACTTCAACGCCGCTGGTGCCGATCACGACAACGAGATCGGCGAGTCCCACGATCCAGAGACGCACCTCATACCGACGGCGATCGCTGCGGCCCTACACGGCGGGCCTGCGCTGACGATTCACGGTGACGACTGGCCGACACCGGACGGCACCTGCATCAGAGACTACGTACACGTCTCGGATCTCGCGCGTGCCCACGTCGCGTCGCTCCGATACCTGGAGGCCGGCGGGCCGTCGACGCGCATCAACCTGGGGACCGGCATCGGCCTCTCGGTCCTGGAGGTGCTCTCCGCCGTCGAGCGCGCCGTCGGCGTGGCGGTGCCCCATCGCGTCGGCCCGAGGAGGGCCGGCGACCCCGCGGCGTTGGTCGCCGACCCGCAGCAGGCCAAGCTGGTTCTCGGCTGGGTGCCCGAGTTCACCTCGCAGATCGTCCCGACCGCCGTGGCTTGGGCGAAGAGCGGTCAGGGGGCGACCGACGTGCGACGAGGCTAGCGTTCCCCCGACGCTCAGACCAGCGACCCCACGCGGCGGTACACCTTGGCGTACTGTTCGCCGATCCGCACACTCGAGAACGTCTCGACGGCGTACGCCCGCGCGCGCTCCCGCAGCGACGCCGCGGATCCCGTCACCTCCAGGTCGGGGAGCTGCCCTACACCGTGTGTCCCGACCTGTCCGAGCGCCCAGAGTATCCCTCGGGCGAGACTGCGAGGCTCGAAGGGCTCCGCCAAATACCCGGTGCGCTCGTGCTCCACGATGTCGGACATGCCGCCCACGTCGAACGCGACGACTGGCGTACCGCACGCCAGCGCCTCGACGCCGGTGTTCGGCAGGTTGTCCTGGCGAGAGGGCAACACGAAGACGTCCGCCGCACTGTAGAGAGCTCGCATGCTGAGGTCGTCGTTCAGACGGCCAACGTACTCGACCGGGAAGCCGAGGCCGCGAGCACCGCTCCGCTCGGGCTCGCCGAACACGAGGAGCTTGAGCTGCTCCGTCATCTCCCCAGACTCGGCTCGCCACTCGTGCAGCTCCTGAAGCGCGGCCTCGAGCAAGTCGAACCCCTTGCGAGGGTCCCTTCCGCCACCGAATGCGCCGAAGAGCACGGCGCGCTGCTCGCTGCCCAAGCCCACGACTTCCCTCGCCGCTCGGCGGCTCACCGGCTTCCAACGATCCATGTCGAGGGGGTTCGGAACCCACTCGACCGCCCAGCGCCGCGTGAGTGGACTCTGCCGCGCGCACTCCGCCATCCACCGGCTCGGAGCGACCATGTGCATCGGCCGCAGCCAATGTCGACGCTTCCGCTCGAACGCCCAGCGCTCGACGTCCATGGTGTTCCCCGTGCTTGCCGGCGCGTAACCGCTCCGCCATCTCTCGTCCGTCGCGTAGTGCTCCGTGCCACAGAACGGCCACATGTCGTGCATCGTCCAGACGATCGGCTTCTCGATCTTGCCGATGTCCTCGATGGAGATCATCTCGCCGCCTACCCAATGTAGGTGGACCAGGTCGGCGTCCGAGGCGTTGATGGTCGCCGGCCAACCAGAAGGGATGAGCGCGGGCGAGCGCAAGGTCATTCGCTCCGACCGCAGCAGCCCGTCCAATCGAGACGCGACGTGACCCCGAGCCGAATATGCGAGACGTGCCAGCCCTCCGAATGGCGCCATCACGGTCTCGTCCCCGGACCCGCTCCGAACGACCCACATCCGTGAATCGACCCCTGCAGCGAGCACCGCCCGGTGGATCCGGTAGGCAGCTCTGGCCGCACCGCCTTCGGTGTCGGCGTAGCTCAGGTGGAGGACTCGCACGTCAGCCTTGCCTCCTGAGCTGATGGTCCAGGACTCGGTGCGTGAGCACGCGTCGGACTCGCCCCGGGAGCGGCCGGAGCCAGCGATGGATCCGGCGCGAGCGGAGCTCCACGTCCCGCGCGGCTGCGAGGTCGAGGGAGCCCACCCTCTCGAAGGCTCTCCCGTATTCGACCGGCTCTCGCGGCCTGAGGCCTGCGCGTTCGAGCACACGCTCCCAGGTCCACTCGAAGTGGAAGTTCTGCGGCAGGTGACAGAGGACCACGGGACGAAAGCAGTTGGCGATCAAGTATGTGCCACCAACACGGAGGAAAGTAGCCGTGTCCACGGCCAGCCCGAGAGGATCCGAGACGTGTTCGAACACGTCCGTCGCCACCATCGCGTCGTATACCCCCGTCAGTTCAGCACGATAGCGAACGTTCTCGCGGCGCGCTGCGAGCTCGACGGCGACAGGGTGTGGGTGCGGCTCGATGATCTCCACTCGGGCGTCTGGGAGCGCCGACCCGAGCATCCTCGCCAAGGCTCCGAAGCCGCCCCCGAAATCGGCGACCCGGCGCGGGCGTCTGCGGACCAACCATTCGACGAAGCCTCTTCGGTGGGCCAGACTCTCCGGGTCACGCTCCGTGAAGAGTCCATTGAGCAGCCATACAGGATGCGCATAGAAGCGCTCGACGCGATGATCGAGTCGATGGGGGTCGCACCCGAGATCTCGCCAAACGTCGTCCATGAGTTTCCACAACCGACCGACACTCAACGGACTCCCACCGAGCCCTTCGAGCACCATCCGCACCCAGCGAGTCTCCTCGCGCGGCAAGGCCGAGAGGATCTCCTCGTCGAGCAGCCCACGGACTTCGATCATGCCGCCTCCCCCGACGAGGGCCCGACTGTCCCCAGTCGACCATGGCGATCGCAGAGTGACGCGGCGACCCGAGGCGGGCTCGGAGCGGTCGAGCCGGCGGCGACGAAGCGTTGCGCCGTTCGGTGCCCCGCCTCGTCATGCGGACCGGTCGGACCAACAGGACGCTCCAAGGCTCGCGCGAACGAACCGGAGCTCGACGCCACACCGTCTGCGCACGGCACCCTCACGAGGCACCGCCACGCCACTGCCACCGAGATCGGGTGGATAGCTGCCAGAGGCTCCGGACCGACTGGGGAAGAGACCTCGGGAACCGCTGAGATCGGCCGCCGAAGGCGTGATCGAAGGCGAAGCGATCGGCCTTCGCGTCAGCCTCGACCCGCTCCGGGTGCCTCAAGGGCCCGAGCTCTCGCAAGGCGAGACCGGCCAATGGGCTCCTCGGGCTCGTGGTATGCGTCGCATCGCGTCCGAAACCGATGTTCGAGACCAGGTTCACGTTCGGCGTCGCCGTCAGCCCTCGACGGTACCAGATGCTCGCGGTCCACGGGTAGGCCCAGGAGTCTATGGCGCCCGCGTGTACTCGGTCGAAGATCCCTTCCCAGTACCGGCGCTCGACGGGGTCAGGGTGAAGGACCGCCCACGCGCGCGACGATCTCCAAGACGGCCAGAACGAGACGGCGCCATCGAAGTGGCGCCAGGCTCTGGCCCAAGAGGCCCACCCCCAGCAGTGGTTGTACTTGGAGAAGTAGTACGAACCAGTTCCGCGCTCCTGCCCCCCCTGGAAGTTGTCGCCGGTGACGGCCCAGACGCGCTCGTCCCTCGCATAGCGCTCGAGCAGCGCATCGCAGTAGCCGAAGAAGTCCGGGTGGGGCAGGCAATCATCCTCGAGGACCACCGCGCTCTCGACCGCGGCGAAGACGCGATCCAGGCCGGAGCTGACGCGCCGCTTGCAGCCGAGGTTGGAGTCCGCGTAGTGGCGCTCGACCTCGCACGGCCAGTCGACCTTCTCGACGATGCGCCGAACCTCCAGGCAGCGCCGTGCGTCGGTGGGGTGTGCGCGTCGTGGGCCGTCCGCGATGATGAACAGCCTGGAGGGCCGATGCTTTCGGATTGCCGCGAACGTCCGTGCGGTCAGCTCCGGACGATTGAAGACGACGTATGCGACGGGGCGGTTGCTCATGGCGAAGACCGGACGAGCAGGGGGCGCCTGGATCGGACTCCCCCGACGGGGAGGGCTCGGCCGAGACGCCCCGAGCAGCAGCGACAGGTGCCGATGCTCACTCCCATCAATGCACCGCCTTCGAGAAGTCCGGGTCGCGGTGGGCGGCGATCAGGCCCCCGGAGATGGGCTGACTCTCCGACAGGACCTGCCCAGCCGATCGCAGAGGCCACAGCGGGCTCCCCCCCAAGAACGAAGCACAGGCAGCGAAGGTGCTCGGCGGCGCGACGATGTGGTCGCAGGCAGACAGCTCCAGGAAGCTCTGAAACCAGTGACCTCCCCGGTTGAGGGTCCCGCTCGCGAGCTCTACCGGAAGATCCGCCCAGCGCTCGAGCGGGAATCGTTCGTCTCCGGCGAGCAGGACCCCGACCCTGCGACCCGGAAAGAGGGCGCAAATCTGGCGGGTCCACGCGACGTATTCATGCCACCCATGGTAATGGCGGCCCGAGGCCCACTGGGCGTAGTCCCCGCGACGCACGAACAGCCCGACGAGCACGTCGTGCCGTCGCCGAAGCGCCTCGACGTGGCGGCTCGCACTGAGCCACGGCGCCGTCGCCGGGAGGAGGAGCTGCCGCACCCTGGCCTGGTGGCGCTCCAGTGCGCCCCATGCTTCGAAGCGCCAGCCGCTGCACACGACATGCGCATGTCCGGAGCCAAAGCCATCGACATCCAGGTCGCACGACTCCCCCGAAGCGTCATCGAGTTCGACGACCCCGGTCGTCGGCCACAGGTGGCCACCACCGACCAACAGCGCACTCACGCGAGGGTCGGCGTGACGCAACACGCGGTCGGGGAGCACCGAGCGCAGGGCGGCGAGGCCGTCGAGCCAGCGCTCGCCCCAGGGATAGACACATCCTGGATGTAGTCTCCAGGTGGCGAACAGCCGTGCATACGGCCAGAACGCGACGTCGACGACGCGCCGCGCGGACGGTGCGTCCAGGACCCAGGCGAGCCAGTGCGCGAAGCGGAGGAGCTGGTTGCCGAACCTACCCCCTCCCCGCGCATGAATGACGGTCTGTACCGTGGAATGCCTCAGCTCCACTGACTCCTCGACCGGGGTGCGAGGGCAACGAAGTTCGCGTAGGCGAAGTGATCCATCCACGGCGCGTAGCGACGGACCTCCACCGCACCAGGCAGCAGCTTGCCCACGAGGTAGCCACGAGCCTCGAGCAACTCGAAGAAGTCTCGGAGCCGATGGCCCGCGTCCAGGGTCGTCCCCCCGTACTCGAACTGGATGAGCTCCACCTGTTCCGGGTCGAGAAGACTGCCCAGCCCGTGGAGTGCGCTCAGCTCGGCCCCCTCCACGTCGAGCTTGAGGAAGTCGACGCGCGAGACCCCCTGGGCGGCAAGCAGCTCGTCGAGCCGGATCGCCTCCACCTGGTCGATGACTCCGGTTCCCGCGGGGCCGATCCGCACGACGGATGCGTGTTGGCTGCCTGGAGAGGGCGCGTACAGGGCGCTCCTGCCCGATCTGTCCGAGACCGCCAGGCTGAGGATCTCCACACGACGGTCGGAGGAGAAGCGTTGCCTCAGCGTCGCCGACGCGTCGGGGCTGGGCTCCAGCGCGAGGACCCTGACGGGGACATGCCAGCGTTCGGAGGCGGCGAGCACTGCGAAGGTGTAGTTGCCGACGTTCGCCCCCGCGTCGACCACGACGCGAGGAACACCGGCCGGACGAGGATCTCTCGCCCAGCGGGAGAAGAGCGCGCGGAGGAGGCGTAGCTCCCCATTTCGACGTGCGCAGCAGTCGCCATCGTTCTCGGCCCAGCGATGGAGGTGCCCGCCCATGAACCGCGCTGCCCGACGAATCCAGGGAGTTCTGGAGGCGAGTCTCATGGCTTTCGCAAGTGGAGAAGGATCGTGCCGAACCCTCGCTCGGGCTGGTAGTCGGCGAGCAACTCCCGACCGTAGAGGTAGGCCTCTTCGACGATCTCGAGGCCCTCGCAGCACTCGAGCAGGTAGTCGCGGGTGAAGGCTCGGTGGGCGTTGAAGTACACGCGGCACCTGCGGTCGACAGGCACGCTGAGGTAGAGATCGCCCCCAGGCGCGAGCACGCGCCTCAGCTCGAGCAGAGCCTTCTCGCTGCCGCGCGCGTCGAGCGGATCGCCGTAGCGCCCCAACCCGATGTGCTCCACGACACATAGGGAGGAGAGGCTGGAGATCGAAGCATCGGCGAAGGGCAAGGACAACGCCGACCCTTCGACGAAGGTGAACCCCGGCACATGGATCGGTACGGGCCGGATGTCGACCATCGTGACGGGCACGAACTGGGCGAGGATCGCCATCGTCTTCGCGGAAGAGCCTACGTCGACGTGCGCCGCAGGTCGACGCGAGGCCAGCCGCCGCGCGAACCAGGTGTCTTGCACGAAGTAGATGGGCTCGATGGGCGTCTCGTCCGTGCGGTCGAGCAGACACGGGAGCAGGTGCGCGGTGGAGAGCTCGAAAGGGCCCCGCGCACCGGCGAGCTCCCGATAGCGCGCGAACTCCACCGCGAAGCGGGAGAGCGCAGCGACGCCTCCCATCGGTCGCGGTCCGAGGCCGAACTGGGCACTGAGCGCACGCCCGCTCGCCCGGGCAGCACGCAGGAGGGGAACCCGAGCGAGCACGTCGCGCACGCTCACGTGGCTCCTCTCGACCTTCCCGGGGATCGCGGGTGGCTCACAGATGCTCCCTCAGCCATCGGCGGAGTCGGCCGCCGCGGGGCCTCTGGCGCCACTCGACGGTGGCCTCTGCCTGCAGCAGCTCCCGGGTGCGCACGGCGAGGGAATGCGGTACCGCGAGGAAGACGTCGTCGAAGAGATAGACGGCGCGGCGCCCCCCGGCGGACAGCGCCGAGACGACCGTCGTGAGGTCGGGCCAGGCCTCCGCGCGATGGGGCGCGGGGGGAGGCGCGGCGAAACACCGGGCGTCGTCCACGAGGATGGCATCGTCGACCGTGCGCCCATTCACAGCCGAGAGCTCGTCGAGCAAGGGGCACTCGCTCGCTTCGCCGTGAGTCGGACCTCCGCTCCAGTGGGCGTCGAGCCAGAACAAGCAGGGCTGGGGCCTGTCTCGGAGGGTCGCGCGGAGCTGTAGGCGCGAGTCGCCGAGGCGGAGCTCGATGTTGGCGCGGTCTCGAAGACGACGTCGCGCTTCGGCATGGAGCTCCGGAGAGGCCTCGATGCTCACGACTTCACGGAAGTGAGACGCTGCCCAGCGCGCGGTGTCTCCGCGGAAGGTACCGGTCTCCACGAAGCACCCGATGTCGAGCCATCGTCGAAGCTCGAGGACGACTCGTTCAGGTGGACCCATCCGTCGCTTACCCATCACGCTCCGGCCAACAGGCGACGCCGAAGCCCGTGGCCGCCTCGGGCCGCCAGGATCGACGCATGGTGGCACGGTAGCCGCTCGGCGCGGACGAAGCACGGAACCTGCGGACCAACTCAGCGCCCCTCGAGGCGGCGAAGACCGAGGGCCGCCGCGATCGTGCCGAGGTTCCGCCTGGCACCTGGGTGGAGCAGGTCGAGCAGCAGCGTCGTGAAGGTGAAGGACACGAGCGAGGCGGCCACGCAGCCTGCCGTACCCCAGCCCGGGATGAGTAGCAGGTTGAGGCCAAGGTTCACCGCGGCACCGGCAACGGCCGTCCACATCGCATGCACGAACAACCCTTCGTTCGTGATGAAGAGCCCCCTCGCGACGCCGAGGTTGGTCAAGACCAGCCGAACGCCGAGCATCGGAAGGATCGCGGCCGAGTCCGCGAAGCGGGCCCCGAAGACGAGCGCCACCAGCTCCGTCGCGAACAAGGCCACGAGACCGGACGATGCGACGCCCACCACGAGCACGGCACGATACAAGTCACGCATTCGACGCTCGAAGAGCCCAGGCTCTGCTCCCCAAGCGCGCGCGACCTCGGGCGCCGCGGCGGTGGCGAGCGCGGTCGGGAGGAAGCTCCAGATCGTGACCATCCGGAGCGCGGCGACGTAGTAGCCGACCTCCTCCGCGCTTCGGAGTCGCGCGAGGAGGACCTGGTCGAATTGTGCTTGGATCTGGACGGCGATGCCGGCGCAGGCCACGGGCCAGGTCTGCGCCAGCAGCCGCTTCGCGTAGCTCGCCCGGAAGCTCCAGCGTAGCTCCTGGGCGGACCTCCGGACGTACGCGAGGGACCAGCCCAGCGCACAGAACGCGAGCTCCAGCCCCGTCGTCGCGGCGAAGAACGGAAGGGGAGCCTCGACGAGGATCAGCCCTACCTTCACGAGGTTCACCGCGATCGCCGCGACCGACCGGATCCACGCCGGAACCCTGGAGATGCCTCGCCCCTGGAACCAGAGGTCGACCACCTCCGTCGCCTGGAACAGCGACCCAGCCAGGGTGAGGACGATCATGAGGAACACGAGATCGGCGCCTCGCGCGACGAAGGCCACGGACGCGCCGAGCGTGATGCCCAGCGCGGCTCCGGTCAGCTTGAGCGCGAGTGCGGTGCCGAGGATCGCGCCTTCGTTCTCGGGCTCGCGGGTCAGATCGCGCACGACCAGACCGTTGATGCCCAAGGACACGATGGCCATGAAAGGCGCGCTGAAGGCCACCGCGGCGCTCAAGGTGCCGAGCTTCGCGGGGCCCAGGTGACGGGTCACCCACGCGCCGACCACGAACGCGAGCGCGAGACGGAACAGGTTGTCGGCTGCGAGCCAGAGGGAGTTGGCCGTGACCCGGCGGACGGTGCGGCGTTCGCTCCACTGCGCCCTGAGGCGCGCCGTCAGGCGCGCGAGGCCGGACGGCATCGGGAGGTCTCGAGCTGGAAGAGCGGCGATCGGGCCTGCGGCTGGTGCCCCCTGCGCGAGGTCGCGAGAGACCCCGCTCGACGCTTCGAAGGACCCCGCGTAGCGCGCACCTACTTCGCCCCTCTGCCGGTCACCACGACCGGCAGCGTCTTCGCCAGGAGCTTCAGATCGAGCCACAGCGACCACTCGTCGACGTAGCGCAGATCCATCGTCATCCACTCCACGAAGCCGATCTCGCTGCGGCCGCTCACCTGCCAGATGCAGGTGAGCCCGGGCTTCATCGAGAGTCTACGCCGATGCCAGCCCCGGATCTGCTGCTGTTCGGCGAGCGGCAGCGGCCTCGGGCCCACGAGGCTCATCGCGCCCGAGAGCACGTTGAAGAGCTGCGGGAGCTCGTCGATGCTCGTCCGTCGCAAGAGCCTGCCGAGCGGGGTGATCCTCGGGTCGGCCGCCATCTTGAAGGTGGGCCCGCCGGTCTCGTTCGCGGACTCGAGCTCCGCCTTCCGGGCCTCGGCGTCGCTCACCATGCTGCGAAACTTCAGCATCTTGAAGGGGCGCCCACGAAGTCCGGCTCGGTCCTGAGCGTAGAGGATGGGGCGACCCATCGTGGCCCAGATCGCGAGCGCGGTGGCGCCGAGCAGTGGCGCGAGCAGCGCGATGCCCAAGGCGGCGGCGACGACGTCGACCCCATGCTTGATGGCGAGCAGCGCGGCGCTCTTCGGCGCGACGTCGTAGCTCACGAACTCGTTCTCCCCGAGGCGCTCGAGCCGAGGCGCTGCGCGGTGCGGCGTGGGCAGCTCCAGCGCGAAGCTCGCGACGACGCCGTGCGTTTCGCAGACACCGAGCGCCTCTTGAAGCTCGTCGGGGTGGTGCAGTGGCGGAAAGAAGAGGACCCGATCGATCGGATGGTCGTGGAGGACCTGCTCGAGATCCCGCAGCGACCCGAGTCGAGCCGGCGCCTCCGGCGCGCCCTCCGGCGGGGGCGCCTCGCTCGCGGCCCCGGCGTCGCCGCCGAGCCGGCCCACGAGCTCGGGAGGGAACGCCGCGTGGGCCGCGACCTCCGCGAAGGCTCGCATCGGCGCAGACCAGGGCCCGACGAGCAAGACCCTGAGCCGGCCGAGCCCGCGGCGGTGCTGGAACGCGAGCCAGCGCGCGAGCAGGCCGCGCTCGAGGTAGAGGAGCAGGAAGCTCGAAAGCAGGAACAGCGCGACCATGCTGCGGTTGATCTGTCCCTGCGTGAGGAAGAGCACGGCGCTCAACCCCACGAGCCCGGCGAGATGCAGCTTCGCCAGCGCGAGCCACATCGCTCCCCGGCTCCACACACGCTCGACGACCCGATGCAGTCCGAGGCTCGCGACCAGCACCAACCAGAGCGGCAGGGCCGCGACGACGAGCCCTGCGTAGGCCTCCAGCGGGGGAGGCTCCCGCAGCTCCGGGACGAGCCCGCGCAAGGTGGCGTGCGAGCCGTAGGCGAGCAGCATCGCGAGCACCACGAGCACGCCATCGGCCACGAGGACCACCGTCCCAAGCGAACGCGCTCTCGTCGACTCCACGGCCGAGTGAAGCCTAGCCCGGCGGCTCCGGCGGAGATACTTCGTGTGCTAGTCCTGGGCGGTGCACGCCCCCCCGAACGCCGGCGAGGTCCTGGGACTCCGGGTCGATCGGATCGCGTACGTCGAGGCCGTCGATCGCGTGCTGGCCGCTGCTTCCGAGCGCCGGACCTTCCGCGTGGCGGCCGCCAACGTGCACGTCGTCATGGAGGCCCACGACGACCCCTCCTTGGCGGCGCTGCTCGCGCGCTTCGAGCTCGTCGTGCCCGACGGTCAGCCGCTCCGCTGGATGCTGAACGCGCGCGGCGGGCCGAGGCTCGAGGAGCGGGTCTACGGCCCGGAGCTCACCCGCCGGGTGTGCGCGGGCGCGGCGCTGCGCGGGCTCCCGGTCTATTTCTACGGCTCCACCGAGGGGGTGCTCGCGGATCTCTCCGAGGCGCTGCGGGGGGCCTTCCCTGCCCTACGGATCGCCGGCGTCCGCGCCCCTGGCTTCGGCGAAGCGCTCTGGCGTGAGGCCGAGGGCGACGTCGAAGGGATCCTCGACAGCGGTGCGCGCATCGTCTTCGTCGGACTCGGCTGCCCGCGGCAGGAGCGCTGGGTGGGGCTGTACGCCGAGCGCCTGGGCCTGCCTTGCCTGGCGGTCGGCGCCGCCTTCGATCTGCTCGCCGGACGCAGATCCATGGCGCCGGCCTGGCTACAGACGCGCGGTCTGGAGTGGGCCTACCGCTTGGCCACCGAGCCCGAGCGCACCTGGAGGCGCTACCTGCTGCACAACCCTCGCTTCGCGGTGGGCGCGATGCGCGCCTTGATCGCCGACCAGCTCCGAGGGTCTCCGTCTCGTCGCGGTGATGGCTGAAGATCGCGCTCAGCCGCAGAAGCGCGAGCCCGCGCAGGAGGTCTCGCACACGTCGCAGTAGATGCAGCTCGCCGCGCGGTCCCAGTCCTCGATTCCGGCGGCGTTCTGCATGCGGCACATCTCGTCGCAGTCGGTGTCGCCCTGGCAGTAGAGCATGCACTCGTCGAGACCCACGCAGACGGGGTTGTCTTGGCAGGCGGCGAGCAGCGGCGCGCAGTCTCCTTCGGAGGCGCACACCCCGCAGTCCTGGCAGGTACCGCGTGCGTCGCAGCCCGTCGGGCCCTCGCCTCCGCCGCTCTGGCTTCCCCCGCCCGCGCCGCCCGCCCCGCCCTGCTGTCCGGGCATCACGCAGCCGCTCAGGAGCCAAGCGACCGAGAGCGCGAGAGCCGCGATCGATGCGGAGGAGGAGGCGTGGCGCGCGTGCATGGGAGGCCGCTAGCACGCAGCCTCAGGGCGGGCCAAGCCGAGAGCGAGCGCCGACGGTGTGTGGAGGGCGATGTGCGGGAGGGCTTGCGCCCACGTGCATCGCTGCGCTAGAAGACTCCCCGTGTCGCGGCACTGCGCGAACACGCGAAGCTGGCGGAATTGGCAGACGCGCTGGATTCAGGTTCCAGTGGGGTAACTCCCGTGGAGGTTCAAGTCCTCTGCTTCGCACCGAGCGACGCGACCCGTGACCACTGACGGGGTCGATGCCCACATCGAGTCGGCCCAGCGGGCGCTCCTGGAGCGACGCTGGGCTGACGCGTTGCGGGCGCTCGATGCGGCCCCCGTCGCAACGAGCTCCGCCGAGTCGCACAACCTGCGCGGGCGCGCGCTCGTCGGGCTGGGTCGGCGCATCGAGGCCTGCGAAGCCTTCCGAGACGCCATCACGGCGGATCCGTCGGATCCGCGCCCACGCTCGAACCTCGCGCTCCTCCTACGTGACGAAGGCGCGGTCGACGAAGCGATCAGCCTGCTCAAGCAAGCCCTCGGCCTCTCGGGGCCGAATGCGCGCACCCTCGCGAACCTGGCGAACACCCTCGTGGTCGCGGGTCGAGCGGTGGACGCCGAGGCGGCCTACCGACGCGCGCTGGAGCTCGAACGCAGCGTGCCCGCGCTGCTCGGGCTGGCGCGGCTGCTCGCGCGATCGGAGCGCTCCTCGGAGGCGACGGAGCACTTCGTCGAGGCCGTGCAGAGGAGCCCCGTGCGCATGGAGCTGCTGGTCGAGCTCGCCAACGCGGCCGAGCCCGCGCGGGCGCTCGAGCGTGCCTGCGGCGAGCTCCTCACGCTCGCGTCGAGCGTGACCGACCTCGAGCAGGCTCGCACGCTCGCGCGCTTCGGCGCGAGCTACGCTCAGTGGCAGCTCGCCGAGGCGGCGGCGCGGCGCGGCGCGGCGCTCGACGAGGCCGACGCCGAGTGTGTGCTGATCTGGGCGCGCGCGTGGGCGCAGCGCGGTGAGCTGGCCGGCGCGGAGCGCGTGCTCGCCGAGGCGGCCAAGCGTCTCGACAAACCCTCGCTGTGGGTGGAGTGGGCGCAGCTCGCCGGGCGGATCTCCGGAGCGGAGCGCTCCGAGCGCATCTTGACCGACGCCGTCACGGCCAACCCACGTTCCGGCGTGCTGCTCGCGCACCTCGCAGCGGCGAAGATCGAGCGGGGGGAGCTCGGTGCTGGTGAAGGCCTGCTGCGCGAGGCGCTCGTGCACGAGCCGACGAACGCGGCGGCGCTCAACGCGCTCGCAGGCTCCAGGCTCAACTTCCGCCGCCACGAGGAGGCCCTCTCGGGCTTCGAGCGGCTCGTCGCGCTGCACCCTCTGCGCGCGGAGCACCACTCCAACCTGGTGTTCATGCGGCACTACCTGGACACGCCGCCGGAGGTCCTCTCGTCTGCGCATCGGGCCTTCGCGGACAAGTTCGAGTGGGCCCGCCCGATCGCGCGCAGCTCCCTCGGCGCCGACCCGGAGCGCCGCATCCGGGTCGGGTACCTCTCGTCGGACTTCTTCGATCACAGCGTCGCGCGCTTCATCGAGCCGATCCTTCGCGCGCACGACCGTTCGAGCTTCGAGGTCCATTGTTTCGCCACGGTCGCGAAGTCCGACGAGGTGACCGCTCGGCTCCGGAGCTTGGAGCTCCACTGGCACGACGTCTCGGGGATGGGAGACGCCGCGATCGCGAGGAGCATCGCGGCGGCAGGCATCGACGTGATCGTCGACCTCGCTGGGCACACCTCGCAGAACCACCTCAGGTGCTTCGCGTACCGGCCCGCGCCCGTGGCCTTCACTTACCTCGGTTACCCCGACACGACCGGGCTCCGGTGCATCGACTACCGGCTGACCGACGGCGTCGTCGACCCGGAGGGCGACGCCGACTCGCTGGCGTCCGAGCGCCTCGTGCGGCTGCCTCACACGGCCTGGTGCTACGAGCCCGGCGTGGACGTACCGATCGACGATCGCGAAGACGGCCCGATCACGTTCGTCAGCTTCAACGCCCTCCACAAGGTGACCGACCGCGCGCTGGCGACCTGGTCGCGCATCCTGCGGCGCACACCAGGCTCGGTGCTCGCGTTCAAGTCCTGGGCGCTCGGCGAGCCGGAGGTCCAGGCTGCGCTGCTCGCCGACTGCGAGGCGCACGGCATCCCGCGAGAGCGCGTTCTGGTGCGTGGCTTCACGCCGACCCGCCGCGAGCACCTCGCGATGCTCGGGGCGGGCGACGTGGCACTGGACACCTTCCCGTACAACGGCACGACGACGACCTGCGATGCGCTGTGGATGGGTGTGCCCGTGGTGACCTTGCGAGGCCGGGTGCACGCGGGTCGAGTGAGCGAGAGCCTGCTCCGAGCGCTCGGTCTCGACGACCTCGTCGCCGAGGATCTGGACGACTACGTGGAGCGCGCCGTCTCACTGGCTGCCGACGGCACACGGCGCAGGCGGATACGCGCCGAGTCGAGGTCCCGCTTCGCCGCCAGCCCCCTCGGGTCGCCGGCTGCGTTCATGCCCGGCTACGAGGCCCAGCTTCGCGAAGCGTGGCGAACGCACTGCCGCGAGCTGCGCGAAGGGCGTGCCCCTCGAACGGGTGAGCTGGTCGTTCCGCTGGGCGGTGACGTACGCATGTTCGTGCCCGGCGACGTCACGCGCGCGCCGAGCTTCGCGCTCGTGGAGCACCAGGGTTGGCCGGAGGCCGAGCTCGACGCGTCGTGTGCGCTCCTGGAATCCGGCGACTCGGCCATGGACCTCGGAGCCGGCTCGGGCATCTACGCGCTCAGGTGGGCGGCCACGGCCCTCGAGAGGTCGAGCACCGCGCCGGGCTCGGTGCTCGCCGTGGACGCAGACGAAGCGGCGCTCGAGCGGCTGGGGCGCAGCGCCCGCGCGCAGGGCCTCAGCCACCTCTCGGTCGAGCGCGCGACCGGCTCGACCTGGCGCGCCGGCACGGCGGGCCCGAGCCCGCGCCTCGTCCGGCTGAGCGCGGCCTTCGTTCCGCGGCTGGAGCAGCTGCGGGCGCAGTGGCCGGCGACCTGCTTCGTCGTGGAGCTCGGATTCGAAGCGGAGTCTCGGCGGAGGACGCTCGAGCTGCTCACGAAGCTCGGAGACCCGCTCCGGTGGATACCGAGCCTCGCGCTCTTCGTACCGATCCCGCGCGAGCCGAGCTGCGACGAGAGCGTGAGCGCTGCGTTCCTGCCGCCGCTGCGACGCGACGCATGGGCGGAGACGTTCGCCGCACGCGTACTCTTGCCCTCCCCCGCAGCGCCCCTCCGGTCGGCGCAGCCTGACGCGGCGACCGCGGAGGCGATCGAAGAAGCGCGAGCCAGTCATCGCCCCGCCCACGAGCGCTACGAGCTGCTGCGCGTGTTGGCCGAAGCCACGGCGGGTGCGCGGACCCTGTCCGAGCGCCTGCACCATGCCTGCGTACGCGCGGAGCTCGGCGAGTACCGCGCTGCGGCGCGTGCGCTCGAGCCGCTGCTCGAGCAGCTCGGTGGACTCGAGCCGCCGGCGCCGCTGGCGCCCCTGCTCCTTCGCTACGGGGGGCAGGAGGTGCCACGCACGCCCGCTTGGCTCGAGGCCCAGGTGCTCGAGGCTTGGCTGCTCTGGTCCGCGACGAGCATCGCGTCCCGAGGTGTGGCGGAGCTGCCCAAGCTCCTGCGCCTCTTCGCGCTCGGCTTCGCCACGCCGCTCACGGCGAGGCGCCTCGGCCTGCTCGCCGCGCGCGAGGGCATGCTGAGCTGAGCGCCTCGAGGGCTTGTGAGCCGAAGCGCCCTCGTCGAGACTGACGCCTCCACCATGACGTCGCACTCGGATCCGCCGCTCGGCGTGCTCGCTCGTTCGTGCCTTCGTGCCGCCGAACAGGGCGGCCGAGATGCCGTGCGTCAACGGATCGAGCAGGCGCGTGAGCTCAGCGCGGAGGAGCTGAACGACTGCGCGAACGAGCTCGCGCGCGCCGGCGCGATGGCGCTGGCCCAGCTGGCGTACGAGGAGGCGATGCGGCGCGACCTCTCGAGCGCGAAGCTGCTCGCCAACCTCGGCCGCGCGCTCGTCGCCCAGGGGCGTTTCGCCGAGGGCGCGAGCTGGCTCTGCGCCGCTGCGGAGCGCGCGCCGAGCTCCCTCCCCACGGCGCGCTCGACGCTGCGCGCCCTCGAGCAAGCCGGCAGGCGAGACGACGCCGCCTCGCTCGCGTCGCGCCTCGTCGGCGCGGGGCTCGAGCCGCAGCTGTTCGCGCTGCTGTCGCCTCCGCGAGAGCAGAGCGCGCCGGCCGAGGGCTCGCCCGCAGCCGGCTCGAGTGCGCCTGGCGCTGCCCGAGCGGCGGAGCGTGCCCGCGCGCTCGCCCGTCAGGGTCGGCGGGAGCACGCCGCCGAGCTCATCGACGCGCTGATCGAAGACGCCCCCTTCGAGGTCGCGGCTTGGCTCGCGCGCAGCGACTTCGCCGTCGGCGCCGAGGCGCAGGCTCGCGTCCTCGAGCAGCTGACTGCGACGATCGGCGATGGCGCGTCGCTGGACGCACCGGCGCTGCTCATCGAGGCCGCGAGGCTCTGCGACGAGCTCGGCCAGAGAGCGCGCTGCCGCGCGTTCCTCGACCGGGCGGCCCAGCTCTTTCCAGACGCACCCTTCGTCGCGAGCGCGCTCGCAGACTCGGCCGCCGACGCGGGTGAGCTCGACGAAGCCGTCCGGCTCTGCGAGCGGGCCGTGGGGCTCGCGCCGGAGGAGCCCCACCTCCGCGCACGCCTCGCCTACCACCTGGTGAGCGCCGGGCGTCCCGGACGCGCGCTCGAGCTGCTCGAGCAGTCGCTGAGACGCGCGCCGTTCACGATCGAGCTCCACCAAGCTCGGCTGATGACCTCGCTGTACGTGGAGGGGCCGGATCACCGCGCGGCCCACGACGAGTTCGGGGAGCTGTTCGGAGAGGTCGAGCAGCCGCTGGGCGCTCCGGCGCCGAGCGCCGGGCGACGTCGACTGCGCGTCGGCTACTTGTCCGCCGACTTCTGCGATCATCCGGTGGGGCGTTTCGTCTTCCCGATCCTCGCAGGGCACGACCGTTCCCGCTTCGAGGTGTACTGCTACTCCGCTACGCGCCGACTCGACGCGTACACCGCGCGCATACGAGGGCTCGACCTGGTCTTCCGCGACGTGCGCGGCCTGGGTGAGCGAGGACTCGCGCAGCAGATCCGGCGCGACGAGATCGACGTGCTCGTCGACCTGTCGGGGCACTCCCACGGCACCCGGCTCCGAGCCCTCGCGTGGAAGCCCGCGGCCGCACAGCTCAGTTACCTGGGCTACGCGCACGGCACCGGCCTCGACCAGATGGACTTCCGAGTCTCCGACGAGGTCGCCGATCCCTCGGGCGCGTCGATCTCCACGGACGCCGAGCGCGTCTGGCGCCTGCCTCACACCGCGTGGACCTACGACGCACCCGTGAGCGCGCCCCCCGCCGCCTGGCGCGGCGATGCGTCGGCGCCACGCCTCGTCGCGCACCACAACCCAGCGAAGATCTCGCCACGCTCGATCGACCTCTGGGCGGAGATCCTGCGCCGCCTCCCGCAAGCGACCTTGAACCTGGGCTCGCGCGCAGCGCTCGTTCGTGAGCACTACGAACGCGAGTTCCGACGGCGGCAGGTCGACCCGGCCCGGCTCGTCTTCCCTCCTCGACTGCCGATGGGCGAGCACTACGCAGCGCTGAGCGCGGCGCACCTCGCGCTGGACGCCTTCCCCTACCACGGCACCACCACCACCGCGGACGCGCTCTGGGCGGGGCTCCCGGTCGTCACGCGTTTGGGTGAGACGCACGTCGCACGTGTCGGTGCGAGCCTGCTCGCGGCGGTCGGGCTCGACGATCTCGTCGCTCCGACCGACGAGATCTACGTGGAGCGAGCCGTCGCGTGGGCGACGGACCCCTCGCGCCGCGAGACGATCGGGCGCGAGCTCCGGGAGCGGCTGCTCGCGTCGCCTCTCGGTGACGGCGCGCGCTTCACCCGCAGCTTCGAAGCCGCGCTCCTCGGCGCGAGAGACGCGGTCGAGGCCGATCCAGAGCGGCGCCCCTGCCGTGGCGACAGGAGGCGCGTCCGCCTTCCGGACGGCGTGTACGTGCTGCCTTCCTCGCTTCGTCACCCGTCGACCTTCTCCACGCTCGAGCACCGCGGCGCAGACGCGGCGACCCGAACACTCGCGGAGCGCCTCGCGTCGCGCTGGCGGTATGCCGAGCTCGCACCAGTCGACGCGAGGCGGAGCATGGCCTTCGCTTCCCGAACGGATGCGGCCGTGGAGATCGTCGACGGAGACGAGGAGAAGCGACGCTGCTTCGACGCGAGCTTCGCGGCGAGCGGCGTCGAGGACCGAGCACGGACTCGCGCCGGTGATCCGACGGACCTCGAGCGTTGTCTCGGCACGCTCGACCTGCGCACCCGGCCTGCGATCTGTGGCTTGGGCTTCGTGAGCGCGGAGGCCCTCGCGCTCCTGGCCGAGCTCGCCCCGGGGAGCCTGGCCTACGGCCCGCGTCCACACGACAGGGACTGCGATGCGCTGACGGGCGACGGCTGGTGCGTGCTCGACTGGCGCCCGGGCGCCGGGCTGTGGAGTCGGTCCGAGGGGCTGGGCGATCCACGCGCCGAGGCCTCGCTCTGGGTCCCTCGCGAGCAGCTCGACAGGCTCTCCGCGCGACTGCCACTCCACGCCGCCCGTGTGGATGCTGCGCTCGCACGCGCCGCCCAGCCCGACGAAGCGCTCGCTTCGCTCGAGCCCCTGCTCTTCGCCGAGCTTGCGTCGACGGGAGCCTGTCCGCTCAGCCTCAGGTTCCTCGCCACCGCGAGCCTCGCGACCGTGGAGCCGGCGGTGCGCGTCGCCAGCCTCGAGCGTGCCTGGATCGAGGCGAGGCTCGAGCTCCTCGAGCGCCCCCGGAGCCTGCCGCGCACGCTCACCGCCGCACGGCTGTCCCTCGCGCTCGGTCGCCGCTCCGACGCGGTCGACCTGCTGGGGCCGTGGATCGACCGCCCCGAGCTCCTCGAAGAGGGACGGCACCTCTCCGATGAGGAGGTCTGCCTGGCGCCGGTCGCAGGCTTCCGCTCGCCGCGCCTCGACGAGCTCGGCCCGTGGTGCGTCGCACAGGCGATCGCCGTGAGCGTGCTCACGCTCTCGAGCTGTCTCCCACACGCCCCGACGGTGCTCGGCATGCTGCGCCAGCTCGCGCGCACGGGCTTCGCGCATCCGGAGCTGCGTCGTCGCGCCGGGCTCCTGCTCGCCCTGAGCCCGAGCTTCGACGGCGGCGGTGCCTCGGCGACTTGGTCCGAGCCGCGCGCCACAAAGGAGAGCCCCGGGTGAGCTCCGAAGAGCTCGAGCGCGTCCAATCGCTGCTCGCGGCGGGAGAGCTCGAGCGCGCCGTCGAGCTCGCCGAGACCGTCGTCGCGGCCGCTCCCGACCACGCCGAGGCGTGGAACACGCTCGGGACCGCGCTCGCCCGGTGTGGCAGGCGGGATGCGGCTACGGAGGCCTACCGTCGCGCGATCGAGCTCGCGCCGGGCGACCATCGCCCGCTGGCGAACCTCGCAGTGATCCTGCGCGGCGCCGGGCGGCTCGACGAAGCGTGTGGTCTGCTCGAGCGGGCGAGAGCGCTCGCACCCGGCTCCGCGAAGGTGCACACGAACCTCGGCAACGTATTGCTCGCCCTGGGTCGCCACGTCGAAGCCATGGCGAGCTACCAGCGCAGCGTCGACATCGAACCCTCGCTCGCTGCGCACCGCAGCCTGGGTCAGCTCGCGCGACAGCACGGCCGACACCAGCTCGCGCTCCAGCAGCTCTCGCTCGCCCACCAGCTGGCGCCGGGCGATCTCGGGCTGGTCGCGGATCTAGCGACGACGGCGGTACACGCCGGGCAGCTCGAGCTGGCGCGTGAGTACGTCGGCCGCGTGCTGCCCTCGCTCGCGACCCTCGACTCGGCGCTGTCGGTCGCGCGCTTCACCGCGAGCCTGGGCTTCTTCGGCGAGTGCGAGCGAGCCGCGCGCCTCGCGATCGAGCTCGACGCCGGTTGCGGAGAAGCCGGGCTCCTGCTGGCCCACGCGCTGAGCTCCACCGCGCGCGTGGCCGAGGCGGAGCGCGTGCTCGCCCCCATGGCGGCGATTGGCGAAGACGAGAGGCTCTCGCTGGAGCTCGCCCGACTGCGTCGCCGGCTCTCGGATCCACAGGGCGCGCAGACGGCCCTGCTGGGGTGGCTCGCGCGGCATCCCGAGAGCGTCGCGTCGCGCCTCATGCTGGCCGACGAAGCCGTGCGTCGTGGAGAGCACGAGCAGGCGCGGCTGCTCGCGCGGCGCGCCGCGGACCTCGCCCCGGACGACCCGGCCGTGCTGGGGACGCTCGCGAGGATCGAGCTACGTCGCGGACAGAGCGCGATCGGCATGCGCGCGCTCGAGCGCGCCGTCGCGCTCTCCCCGCGCAGCCTCGCGCTGCACTCGAACTACCTGTACGCGTTGCAGTTCTCCGAGGCCACCGAGCCGCGCCAGCGCTTCCACGAGCACCTCCGCTTCGGCGCGAAGTTCGATCACCCCGAGCAGATCCATCGGCCGCCGGTGGACTACACGCCGGAGCGCAGACTGCGCGTCGCATACCTCTCGCCCGACCTGCGGGATCACTCGGTCGCGCGCTTCATCGAGCCCATTCTGCGTTTCCACGATCGATCGCGCTTCGAGGTGAGCTGCTACTCGACGTGCCCGTCGCCAGACGCGACGACCCGGCGACTGGCCGAGCTGGCCGACGCCTTCCACGACGTGCGCGGCCTCTCGACCTTCGCGCTGGCACAGCGCATCGCCGACGACCGAGTGGACCTCTTGTTCGAGCTGTCTGGTCACACGGCGGACCACCGGCTGCGGGTGTTGTCGAGCAGACCGGCGCCGCTCCAGCTGAGCTACCTCGGGTACCCCGACACCACCGGGCTCGGGTCGATCGACCTGCGCATCACCGACGAGATCGCAGACCCTCGCGGCGCGTCCGACGAGCTCGCGACGGAGCGACTGCTGAGGCTCCCGAGCGCGGCCTGGACCTACACGCCGGGATGTGAGCTCCCGCTGCCCACCGCGCCGAAACCAGAGCGCCCGGTGCTCGCTTCGTTCAACAACCTTCGCAAGCTCACGCCTCGCATGCGGCGACTCTGGGCCGCCATCCTCGAGGCGCGCCCCGACGCCCGCTTGCGCTTGAAAGGCGACCTGCTGAGCGACGCGGAGTCCGTGCCGGCTTTCCTGGATGGGTGCGAGCGCGAAGGCCTGGACCCGGCGCGCCTCGAGCTCCGGCCTTGGTCGGCGTCGCGAGAGGAACACCTGCGCTGCTACGAGGGGGTCAGCGTCGCGCTCGACACCTTCCCCTACCACGGCACCACGACCACGATGGACGCGCTGTGGATGGGGGTGCCCGTGATCGTGCTCGAGGGTGCCACGCACGTCTCTCGCGTCGGCGTCAGCTTGCTCCGCTCGCTGCAACTCGACGAGCTCGTCGCCTCCACACCCGAGGACTACGTCGCGCGCACGCTGGCGCTGCTCGACGACCGACCTCGCCGCGAGGCGATCCGCGCGAGCCTGCGCGAGCGCATCCTCCGCTCGGTGCTCGGCGACGGTCGGCGCTTCACCTCCGAGCTCGAGGGTGCGATCCGCGACGCCTGGCGCGAGCGCTGCGCCGAGCACGCCGCTGGGGTGCTGCCGGAGCGCTCCGAGCGGGTCGTCTCGCTCGCCTCGGGCGTCGAGCTCGTCTGCGTCGACGATCCGCGCACGCGCGAGCGAGCCACCGCGGTCGACGCCACCGACGTCGACCAGCTCACGCTGGCCATGCACACGCTGCTCGCTCCTGGTGAGCAGATCGTCGACTGCGCTGGCGACGGCTTCGCCCACGGCGCGATGGCGCTCGCCGCCGGGCGACGTGTGCTCCTCGTCGCCGACGACGCGGCCGGTGCGCAGCGAGCGAAGGCCACCGCCGCGCGCAGCGGGCTGTCCGGCCTCGAGCTGCTCGTCGCGCCGGATCTGCGCGCGCTCTCGAGAGCGATCGCGGAGCACCGCCCCAGGGTCCTCCGCGCGAGCGCGGACGCCCGAGGCCTGGAGCTCGTCGAAGCTGCCGCCGCCGCTCTCGCGGAGCTGGGAATCGTCGTGCAGCTGGAGCCCACGACACCCACCGCGCTCACCGCGTGTGCCCGAGGCCTCGCGGCCGCAGGTTTCTCGCTCGCTCGAAGCGGCCCCCGACAGCTGTTCCTGCTCGGGGCGGAGCCCCCTGAGCTCAGCGCTCCACTGCACGCGATCCCGACCGCGCGGCTCGATGCGCTCCGCTCGCGCGGGCTGGTGGCGGACCCCACGGCGCGCTCGTCGCCCGAGCCGAGCGACGTCGGGCACACCCTCAGGCTCTTGCTCGAGTCCGGGATCGTGCGTGGGTCCGCCGATGACCGCGACGCTCGCGCGCTCGCCGCGTGCGCCGAGGCCCTGCTGAGCCCACCGGACGACCCTGGGCGCGGTGCGCTCGTCGATCGACTCCTCGAGCACGCGGCCGCGCTCGCGGCGAGCCGCGCGCTGTCGCTCTCGGTGTCTGCGCGTGCCGCCGTCGAGACCGGTCGCTTCCTCAGAGCGGCGGCGCTGATCTCGGAGCTCGAGCGCCTGAGCGACGCGGAGCTCTGCCAGAGCGCGCTGTGCAGCGTGCTCCCGCGGTACGACGGCATCGAGACCGACGCGACGCTCCCGTGGTTCCGGTCGCAGCTCACGGAGGCCAGCATCCGTCTGGCCGCGCGGTCGGTCGCCGATCTGCCCGACGAAGCGCTCGCCCGGCTCGACCGTTTCCAGGCCTTCGCGGTCCCGTCGATCGGCATGGACCGTCGACTCGGGCTGCTCTCGGCGAAGCTCGACGCCTTCGATCCCTGATCCGCAGGCGGAGCTTCGCACTTGCCCCGTGCCGGACTCTGTCCGAACCTCGTCGCGGCGATGACTACACGGAGCGGACGTCTGACGCAGAGAGCACGAGAGCGACTCGCGGTCGGTGAGCTGCTGCAGGCGAAGACCCTCGCGCACGCCGCTCTGCTCGACGGCCCCGACCTGGAGGCTGTCAACACACTCGCCACGATCGAGGTGCGCCTGGGTGAGACCGCGCGCGCGGAGCTGCTCTTCCGGCGTGGGATCGAGCTCGACCCCGCGAGCCACAAGCCCCACGCGAACCTCGCCACGCTGCTCGGCAACCAGGGCCGTCTGGGCGAGGCCATCGCTCACGCGCGCCGAGCCGCGGCGCTGGCGCCGGAACACCCGAGATTCCGGGTACAGCTCGCCCGCTGGCTGCTGCAGGCCGGCGATCCGAACGGTGCCGAGGCGGCGCTCGACGGAGTCCAGCAGGCGCCAGGCGCGGAAGCCCTGCTCGACTCGCTGCGGGCCGCGATCTCGACTCGGCGGGGGGCCCTCAGCGCCGCGCGCGAGCACCTCGACGCCGCCAGGGCGCGGAGCACGAGCCCCGACCTCGACGCTCTGCTGGACGACGTGCGCCTCCGCTGGGCGATGCACGACCTCGACGATGCTGCGGCCCTCGCCGCGGAGCTCTCACGCTCGGAGCCCGCGAGCTCCTCGGCGATGGAGCTCGACGTCCTGTTGGGCGACGCCAGAGCGCCCGCCAGCCCGGCGCGACGCACCGCCTCCCGCCGAGAGCGCTTCGAGCTCATCCACGGCCGCGCGCGCTTCGTATCGAGCCCTGCGGGCGCGGCGAGGCTCGATCCCTCGAGGCTCGCCGTGACCGTCTGGGCGCACGGGGTCGACGAGGTGCCTTCGCTCAGACGCTCGCTCGAGGCGCTCCAGGCCGCTGGGGCTGAGGTCCACGTCTACGCCGAGCGACCTGCCTACGAGCACCTCGAGGGTTCGAAGCTGCACGAGCTGGTCGACGTCAGCGGCTGGAGCCATGCCCGAGTCGCCTCGGCGCTACGCGAGCTCGGAGCGAGCGCGTACCTCGACGCCGCCGGCGCGGGCCCCGCGGGCCGGAGCGCGGTGTGGTCTCAGGTGGAGCAGCTCTCGGGTCTACGCGCCGGTGCCGCGCTCGGCCGGAACCAAGAGCTCCGGCACAGCGCCACGGCGCTCCGAGTCGCGCCCTCGAGCGTCACGAGCGATCGGGGGCCGCTACCGCTCGGCGCGCCGCGCGTGCTCGCGGGGCTCGACCCAGCGCATCGCTGGGCCGCGCACGAGAGGCGGGCGCTGCTCGAGTCCGGCGCCTCCCGCGTGGTGATGCGGGGCCACCCCGACGATCTGAGCGCCGTGTCCCCCTCCCTGCCGCGCGCCGCTGCGGCGCTCGAGCTCCGCGTCCCGGTCACTCGGCCCGTCGAGCCAGGGGATCTCACGGGCATCGACGCCCTGATCTGCCCGGCAGCCGGCTCGATCTGTATCGCGCTCACGGCGCTGGCGGCCGGCGTGCCCATCGTGGCGATGCCGGGGGGCGCGCTGTCGGAGTTGCTGCGGAGCTGCGAGCTCGACGACCTGCTGCTCCGCGAAGGCGAGGCCTTGATCGACGCCGTCGAGCGAGCCGCGCGTGCGACGCTCGAGCACCGCGACGGGCTCACGAAGCGCCTCCTCCTGTCGCCGGTCGAGGCAGCAACGAAGCTCGACGCCGAGCTGGGCCTCGGGCGCCCTGCCGTTCATGCCAGCCGGTCGGAGCTCGGGGCCGAAGACCGCGTGGTCGAGACCGACGCCGGGCTCGGGGTCGTCGTGCCCAACGATCTCGACAACATCTCCACCTACGTGCTCGTGGAGCAGCAGCGCTGGTTCGAAGACGAGGTCGACTTCGTCGACGCCTTGCTGTCGGAGGGTGACGTCGTCGCGGACATCGGCGCGAACCACGGTGCCTACGCGCTCCCGATGGCGCGGCGGGTCGGCCCCAAGGGCAAGGTGCGCGCCTTCGAGCCCGCCCGCGACACGGCGCGTCGGCTGAGGGCCAGCGCGGCGCTCAACGAGCTCGGCTGGCTCGTGGTCGAGCAGAAGGCCCTCGGCGAGCACCCCGGCATCGTGACCCTCTCGCACGGCAGCAGCCCCGAGCTTCACCAGATCGGCACCGGGCCGGGTGAGCAGGTCGAGGTGCGCCGGCTCGACGACTACCTGCCCGAGCTGCGAGGTCTGAGCTTCGTGAAGCTCGACGCCGAGGGCTTCGAGGAGCCGATCCTGCGCGGAGGTCGCGCGGTCCTCTCGACGGAGCAGCCCCTGGTGATGTTCGAGCTCAAACACGGCAGCGAGGTGAACCACGCGCTCATCGAGCGATTCCGCGAGCTCGGCTTCGGCTGCTACGTGTTCGTGCCCGCGCTCGACGCGCTCGTCCCGCTCGAGCTCGAGGCGATCGATGGTTTTCAGCTCAATCTCTTCGCCGCGACCGACGAGCGTGCCGCGCGGCTCGCCGCGCGCGGCCGGCTGTTCGACGGCCGCGTGCCGGAGCATCTCGCTCCCGACCTCGAAGGCGCGAGCCGATGGCTGCGCGAGCGCGCCTACGGCAGGAGCTTCGGGGTCCAAGCGACACCCCTCATCGCCTGGCAGCTCATGGCCGAGGATCGTCGCCGCCCCGTCGGAGAGCGCAGAGCCTCGCAGCTCGCGGCGCTGCGGCTCTCGCTCGGTGAGCCATCCAGCGAGGTGGGTGTCTGCGAGCTGCTCACCCGGGCGAGGGTCCTGCGCGGTGCGGGCCTACGGACGCGCGCGCTCTCGCTGCTCGCGCGAGCTCGCGATCTGTTGGCGGCGCGGTCGGCGAAGCTTGCGCCCATGCTGCCCGTGCTGCCTCGCTTCGACGCGCTCGAACCCGCGCTCGCATCGGAGTGGCTCGAGGCACAGGCGCTCGAGGCCTCGGTGCGCTTCCAGGCCTACAGCTCGTGCTTCGGTGGCGACGAGCCGCTCGCGTGGCTGCTCCGCCTGCAGGAGCTCGGCCACCACGCAGACGAGATGAGCCGCCGCCTCTCCCTCATCCTCGAGCGCAAGCGGCGCCTCGATTGAGCAGCCTTTCGCGCCGCGGTGGGTGCTCCCCGCCGCGACGCGCGCGTGGCAACCCTGCCTCGACCGTGCATGATCGTGGGTGACCACGGTCCCTACCAGGACGACACGATCCCATGACGACCGATCTTGCGACCCTGCTCGGCGCGCACCTACCTCAACTTCGGATCGTCGACGTCGGCGCGATGGATCTCGGGCCTGGCACCGCGCCCTACGCACCCCTGTTGGGCCTGCCGGGTGTCGAGGTCATCGGCTTCGAGCCCAACGAGGAGGAGTGCGAGAAGCTGCTCCAGCTCGCGAGCCCGGGACACCGCTACCTGCCCTACTTCGTCGGCGACGGGACCCAACGCACGTTCCGATTCTGCTCCTGGAACGCGACCAGCTCCCTCTACGAGCCGAACCAAGAGCTCCTGTCGCACTTCGTCGACCTGCCCGACCTGCTGCAGGTCAAGCAGCGCGTGCCGGTCGCCACGACCCGCCTCGACGACATCCAAGACCTCGGCCGCGTCGACTTCCTGAAGATCGACGTCCAGGGGGCGACGCTCGACGTGCTCCGCGGGGCGCCGCATGTGCTCGAGACCACGCTGGTCGTGCAAGCCGAGGTCGAGTTCGCGCAGCTCTACGAAGATCAGCCGCTCTTCTCGGAGGTCGAGCTCGAGATGCGCAAGCACGGCTTCCAGTTCCACTCCTTCGTGGGTCGAGCGCTGCGCCCCCTCGCACCGATGGCGGCGGCGCCTCCGGACAAGGCGCAGTGGCTCTGGGCCGACGCGGTCTTCGTGAAGAGCTTCCTCGCCTTCGACGAGCGCTCCCCCGACGAGCTGCTCCGGCTCGCGCTGATCATGGCGAGCCTCTACGACGCCGCCGACGTCGCGCTCCACGCGCTCCGCGCACACGACGCGAAGACGGGCTCCGAGCTCTGGGAACCCTACTTGCTGTCGCTCACGACCTGAGCGCGGAGCTGCTCCGACCTCTCATTCGGAGAACCCGCACGAGCGCGCCCGCCCCTACCGCCGCGAGCACGATCACGAGTGGATCACTCGACACGCGAACCCTCGGGTTCCCGTTGTAGACCGCGAGCACCGCGAGCACGGAGAGCAGCACCCCGACGAGCACCACGAGCCCCGCCCTCGCGCGGCCGTCGCCTCGGCGCGCGCGCCCCCCGAGCACCCAAGCTCCACCGATCGCCGGGAGGAAGCCCAACCAGAAGAAGCCGCGTGAGGACAGGTCGATCTCCTCGTCGTGCAGCATCGAGCCCGGCCAGAAGGGCTGGTGCGGCCAGCCGCGGCGCGGCGCGAGGCCGAGCCCCTCGAAGAGCGCTTCGGCGGCGCGCGAGAGGCTCGCAGGATCGCGTAGGGCGAAGCGGAGGCCCTCGCGATAGAAGTACGCCTCGTCGTCGAGCCGCGCGCCTTCGACGCAGAGCCGCTCGAAGCGCGTGCGGTTGAAGTGGGTGCTGACCTCGACGATGGCACCACCCAGGCTCGAGCGCACGGCCTTGCAGTCGCTGCGCGCGAGATAGAAGTTCACGCCTCCGTTGGTCGCCAGCAACGCAGGAGCGCCACGCACCGAGCTGTGGTGCACCGCGAGAGGTGCCATCACGAAGAGCCAGGCTCCGACGAGTAGCGCGAGCCCGCGACGCTCGTGTCGTTCCTTGGAGGCGACCAACCAGATCGACGAGAGCGGCAGGAGCGCGAGCAGGCTCGGGCGCACCATGCACGCGAGCGCGAGCACCGCGCCGGCCGCGAGCGCCGCTGGCCTCGAGGAGCTCGACAGCGCGTGCACGGCGAGCGCTGCGCCCAGCGTCAGCAAGAAGCTGAAGAGCGTCTCGCTCAAGAGAAACCCCGTGTAGAACACGAGCGGGAAGTAGAGCGCGACACCGAGCCCGGAGAGCCAGCCGACGAGGCGACCGCCGAGTCGGTCTCCGAGCCAGGCCGCGAGCGGCGCGACGAGCGCGCCGAGCACCGCCTGCGTGCCGGCGACGAAGCGCAGATCGCCCGGTGCGACCCGCTCACAGAGCGCGAGCCATGCGGGGTAGCCGACCGGCGTGAAGAGATCCCAGGGCACCCGAGGCCGCTCGAGCAGCGCGCGACCTCGTTCGAGGTAAATCGCCATGTCGGCGACGACGTAGAGCTCCGGTGGGTGCTCGACGAGCGCGAAGTCCCAGCGCCGCCACAGCGCCAGGAGGAAGACGGCGGCGAAGAGCAGCTCGACGCGCCCAGCGATGCGCCCGAGGCGCTCGAGGCGCGCTGGACTCGAGCTGGCCGTCGCCATGCGATCGCCGGTCTCCGCTCAGCTGAAGCCGAGCCTGCGCAGCGCGACCTCGCGCACCCCGGGGATGCGGAAGCGGTAGATGAAGGCGTCGGCGAAGTAGTGCGCCATGACGAGGGAGTTCAGCACGAACAGCGCCTCGTGGAAGAGGCGGCTCCCCGAGATGCCGAGGGGCGCGGCGAGCGGAGATTGAGGGAGCCCCACGAGGAAGAGCGGCAGCATGCTGAGCCCGATGAGCGGCCAGACCCAGGCGGCGCTCGGCCCGCGCGCGGTGTCACCCTCGCGCGGCTTCATCATGCGCGCGCACAGGAAGTAGTACTCGAGACCGTGGATCGTGCCCCAGACGATGCCGCCCCACACCGGCGACACGATCGCGAAGCTCACGGCCGCACCGTGGGTGCCCACGTGCAGCATCTTCGGCAGGTTCGCCCCGCGATCACGCCCGAGCTCGACGAGCAGGGCCGCGACGAAGAGCAGCCACCCCGCGACGAGGCCGTACGCGAGCTCGTAGGGCAGGATCGCCGGCTCACCAGGGATGGCCTGGAGCAGCGGGAACATGCGCTCGGGGCCAGAGGGGATGAAGAGCCACGAGACCATGACGAGCACGAGCCCGACCGAGACCCAGTGCTGCTGCATCGATCGCTCGCGAGCGCTCGGCGCTGCGTGGCGCAGCTCGCGGCCGCGCAGGTTGTAGAGCGACCAGATCCCCTTGGCCTGCGAGAGCCTGTGGTGCGTGCCGAAGATCGCAGCGACGGCGATGGGGAAGCCCGACCACGCAGGCAGGTAGGCGTCGAAACCACGAAACACCGACCACGCGACGAGGAAGGTCAGGAGCGAGCCCACGATCACGAGGCGAGGCTGGCTCGGCGTCGCGCGCAGCACCTCCGGCCTCGCCGCGAGCAGGAGGAAGGTGAGGATGACGTGCGTGGTGTTGCCGAGCACGAACTGCGAGGTCCAGAGCGCCGTCGACGGCTGCTGGTGACCCCAGACGCCGAGCGCGAACGCGAGGAAGAGCCACGGTCCGAGCATGACGATCAGGTCGGTGTAGCGACCGTGGATCCAGCCTCGCGGCGACTCCAGTGTGAAGACTGCGCTGGTCATGCGTGTGCTGCGCGACGGAGGTGCGTCGCGTCGAGGCGGCGCCCGTGGGGGAACGAGGATACACCAAGTGTGACCGGCGCTTCGGTCACCAGCCACGCTTCGCTCAGCGCGGCGGAGCCTCGAGGCGGGCGGGTGCGGCCACGAGCACGCGCTCCAGCGCGCGTGCAAGCCCCGACGCGTCCGAGAGCGCGCTCGCCTGGTAGCGCGCGACACGCTCCACCCTGCCCGCACGCAGCTCGGCGACTCCGTCCGCGAGCTCTCGGAGCCTCGCGACGTAGGCTCCGCGGCTCGACACCGAGAGCTCCCCCAGCCCCACCTCCCCGAGCAGGCTCGGCGAGACACGTGACGCCGGCGTCTCCCCGACGAGCGACACGACCGGCGTGCCGACCGAGAGCGCGTCGCAGGTGGTCGTGGTGCCGTGGTAGGGGAAGGTGTCGAGCACCACGTCGACCTCGGCGATCTCGGCCAGCGCCGCCTCGGGCGACGCCACCCAGCCTCGCAGCTCCACGCGCGCACCGAGGCCGCGCGCAGCGAAGTGGGCGCCGAGGCGCGCGCGCACCTCGGGTTCGTCGAGCGCGCTCGCGCGCACCAGCAGGGTGCTCTCCGGCAGCCTCTCGAGGGCCTCGCACCAGAGGGACAGCGTCGCGGGCGAGAGCTTGCCGAGCCGGTTGAACGACCCCATCGAGAAGGCGCGCTCGGCTCCTGGACCCGGCTGCATGCTCAGCTCGTGCGCGGAGGGGTAGGCCCAGCTGGTCCGCCCCAGCCTCGCCAGGCGCTCGGCGTAGTCTCCTTCGCTGCCTGGCGGATCGACCAAGGCATCGGTGATGCGTAGGTCGATCGTCTCGAGCCCGGTCGTACCTGGGTAGCCGAGCCAGGTGAGCTGCAGCGGAGCGAGGCGTAGCGCGAGGATCTCGACGACGCTCTCCGAGGTGTGACCGCCGAGATCCACGATCACGTCGAGCTCCGCGTCCGCCACGCGGCGGCGCTGCTCCTCGAGCGAGAGCCCTCGCAGCTCGACCCAGGCGTGGGCCGCCTCGAGCCGCGCGCTCGCCGCGTCGTGCTTCGGGGTCGCCGAGAGCAGCACGGGCTCGACCACGCGGCGGTCGTGAGCTTCGAGCACCGGCTCGAAGAAGCGCATCACGACATGCTCGCAGAAGTCGGCCGAGAGGTAGCCGACACGCAGTGCCCGCCCTTCGCGCGGGCGGCGTGCCCTCGCTCGGGCCTCGATGGCCGCGGCGTCGGGTGTCGCGAGCGCACGGGCGCGTGCCTCCCTGCCCCAGCCGAGGTGCGCGCCGAGCAGCTCCTCGCGCGCGACGGCGTCGTCGTGCGACGCCACGAAGAGGTAGGTCGATCCGCACTCGCAGCGCTTGTGCTCGGGCGCGAGCTGCCACGCCTTGCGCGCCGCCTCGGTCGCCTCGGGCACCTCACCGAGGTGATGCAGCAGCATCGCGAGCGCCTGCCAGGGCTCGTACCTCCCCGCGTCGAGCGCCGACGCGCGCTCGAGCTCCCCCCTCGCCTCTCCGAAGCGCCGAGCGCGACGCAGAGCATCGCCGTGGTTCCACGCGAAGGGCGCGGAGCGTGGGTCGAGCGTCGCCGCCCTCCCGAGGGCCCGGAGCGCCCGCGCATCCTCGCCGCGCCTCTGCAGGAGCAGCCCGAGGTTGTTGTGGGCCGCGGCGGACCCAGGCTCGAGCTCGACCGCGCGCATCAGCGCCTCGAGCGCCTCGGCGCCTCGCTCCGCCTGCTCGAGCGCTTCCGCGAGCGAGAGCCAGGTCGTCACCGCGCTCGGTTCGAGCTCGAGCGAGCGCCCGAACGCGTCGAGCGCCGCGTCGAGCTCCCCTGCGCGTCGCCTCGCGCGCCCGAGGTTCGCCCAGGTCTTCGCGCTGCCGCCGGCCCGAGCGGCCCGCTCGAGCAACGACCTCGCCTCGACCTCATCGCCCGCCTGCCCCCGTAAGAGGGCGAGGTTGTTCAAGGCGCGCGCGTGCTCGGGGGCGCGCTCGAGCGCCGTGCGCAGCAGCGACTCGGCCTGCTCGCGCGCGCCCTCCGCCAGACGGCTGCGGCTCTCTTCGAACAGGCGCTCCGCCTCGGCCTCGTCTCGGGGGCGCCCCATCCCGAGCAGTGTAGCCGAGCCGCTCGCGAGGCCGATGCCGCTGCTCGTCGCTCCGCCCGCCGGGCCGACGTGCTAGAGCCCTGGCCTCGAGATGCCCGCACCCCGCCCAGCTCGACTCGCGCTCGCCGACGGCACCCTCTTCGAAGGCCTCGCGCTCGGCGCGCCGCTGCCCCACGACGGCGCCGTGCTCGGCGAGGTCGTCTTCACCACGGGCATGACCGGCTACCAGGAGGTCTTCACCGACCCCTCCTACACCGGCCAGATCGTGACGATGACCGCGCCGGAGATCGGCAATACGGGCATCAACGAAGACGACACCGAGAGCCGCGACGCTCGCCCCCAGGTGCGCGCGATCGTCGTGCGACACCTGAGCGAGCTGCGCTCGAACCACCGCGCGACCGAGGGGCTCGACGCCTGGCTCACGCGCCACGGCGTCACGGCGCTCACCGAGGTCGACACGCGCGCGCTGGTGCGCCACCTGCGCGATCGTGGGTCGCAGAACGGCGCCATCGGCGAGGGCAGCGCAGCCACGCTCGTCGATCGGGCGCGCTCGGCCCCGAACATGGAAGGCCTCGATCTCGTCGCCCAGGTCACGCCCGAGGCGAGCTACACGGTCGAGCGGGGCAACCAGCCAGAGTGGCGCGTGCTCGAGGCCGGGGGGTCGCGGCCCCACGTCGTCGCGCTCGATCTGGGCGCCAAGCAGAACATCCTGCGCTCGCTGGTCGACGCTGGCTGCCGGGTCACGGTCGTGCCCGCGCGCACGACGGCGGCCGAGGTGCTCGCGCTCTCGCCCGACGGCGTCTTCGTCTCCAACGGCCCAGGCGATCCGGCCGCCGTCACCTACGCCATCGACACCGTGCGCGATCTGCTCGGCAAGAAGCCGCTCTTCGGCATCTGCCTCGGGCACCAGCTCTTGAGCCTCGCGGCCGGCGCGCGCACCTACAAACTCAAGTTCGGCCACCGCGGGCTCAACCAGCCGGTGCTCGACCAGACGACCGGCCGCGTCGAGATCACCTCGCAGAACCACGGCTTCGCCGTGGAAGTCGCGACGCTCCCGAAGAGCGCCCGCTCGACGCACATCCACCTGAACGACGGCACCAGCGAGGGCCTCGCCCTGCCCGAGGCACGCGCCTTCAGCGTGCAGTACCACCCCGAGGCCGCCGCCGGCCCGCACGACACGCTCCACCTCTTCTCCCGCTTCGTCGCAGCGATGACCGCCTGAAGCTCCGCGCGCCCAGCGACCGTTCGCGCTCCATCGATTCGACCGCAGCACCCATGGCCCACGCCCCCGCCGCACCGAAGACCATCCACCTCGTCAGCCTCGGCTGCCCGAAGAACCGCGTCGACTCCGAGGTCATGCTCGGCGTCGCGCTCGGCGACGGCTACAGGCACGTCGACGATCCCTCGAGCGCCGAGGTCATCGTCGTGAACACCTGCGGCTTCATCGGCGAGGCCAAGAAGGAGAGCATCGAGACGATCTTCGAGATGGCGCAGCTCAAGGAGAGCGGCGCCTGCCAGAAGCTCGTCGTGGCCGGCTGCCTCTCGCAGCGCCACCCGAAGGAGCTCGCCGACGAGATGCCCGAGGTCGATCACTTCCTCGGCTCGAGCGACATGCTCAAACTCAAGAAGGTGCTCGAGGGCGGCGCCGAGCGCATGCTCGTGGGCACGCCGGCCGACTGGCTCGTCGCCTCGGCGAGCCCACGCACGCTCTCCACGCGCCCGGGCAGCGCGTACCTGAAGATCGCCGAGGGCTGCAACCGCAGCTGCTCCTTCTGCGTGATCCCGAAGCTGCGCGGCAAGCAGCGCTCGCGCACGGTGGCCGACGTCGTGCGCGAGGCCGAGCAGCTCGCGGCCATGGGCGTGAAGGAGCTCAACCTCATCTCGCAGGACACCGTGGCCTACGGCCGCGACCTCGAGGGCCGCCCCACCCTGCCCGAGCTGGTGCGCGCCGTCGCCGAGGTGCCCGGCATCGCCTGGGTACGCCTCTTCTACCTCTACCCGGAGACGCTCACCGACGAGCTCATCGAGCTCATCGCGCACCACCCGCGCGTGCTGCCCTACGTCGACATGCCGCTGCAGCACGCCGCCGACGCGATGCTGCGCCGCATGCGCCGGGGGCACGGCGGTGCGCGCCTGCGCACGCTGGTCGACAAACTCCGCAAGAAGGTGCCCGATCTCGTCTTCCGCACCGCCTTCATCGTCGGTCACCCGGGCGAGACCGACGAGGAGTTCCAGGAGCTCTTGGACTTCGTGCGCTGGGCGGAGTTCGACCGCGTCGGCGTATTCCAGTACTCCGACGAGGAGACGAGCCTCTCGGCCGAGCTGCCCGGCAAGGTCCCGGCACGCACCGCGCAGAAGCGACACCGTCAGCTCATGAAGCTGCAGCGCGAGATCGCCCACGCGAAGAACGCCGCGCTCGTCGGGCGCGAGCTCGAGGTGCTCGTCGAAGGCGAGAGCGACGAGCACGAGTACGTGATGATGGCCCGGCACCGAGGGCAGGCGCCCGACATCGACGGGCAGGTCTACCTGTCGGGCGGAGAGGCCACGCCGGGGGAGCTGCGGCGCGTCGTGATCAGCCAGGCTGCAGACTACGACCTCGTCGGCGAGCTCGTCGACGAAGGCGAGGCGCCCTCGGTCGCAACCAAACCGGCGAAGAAGGCGCCCAAGCGCCTGCGTGTGGTCTCTGCGGGCTGAGGTCCGGGGCTGGGCGAGGTCCGGGGCTGGCGCGCCGGCCCGGCGCTTCGCGCCAACGAGGATGGCTCGCTTCAGCCAACTGGGTTGGCGCGCAGCAGGGCTGCACCGGGAATTCTCCGGGGAACCCGCGTCGGCACGGGTTTCGCTAAGCTGCGTGTGGCCCACCATGCAGCGCCGCAAGCTCAGCAGCCTCTTCGCGCTCGCCGCGCTCGCGCTCGGTGGAGCCTGCCTGAGCCCGACCTTGCCGCTCCCCCCACCCGAGGAGCCTACGGCCATCGAGCTGCTCGGCGACGGCGAGACCTGGTCGATCCGCGGGCGCGCTGCCGAGGGCGCGCAGGTCATCGTGCTCAACGAAGCCACGGGCCGCGGCGTCGTCTTCGAGGACCGCGACCGCGCGGGCATCTACTCGGTGGAGCTGCCGGCCACGGCCTGCGATCTCGCCAGCGTGTCGATCGTGCTCGACGGCGAAGCGAGCGGCAGCACAAGCTTCGTGATCCAGGAGCGACAGGGCGGCGTCGACGTCGACCCCTCGACCTGCGCCCCCTGAGCCGTGCCCGACGAAGCTTGGTGGCTCAGGCCCCGAGCGAGCCGTCGCGAAGCCCTGGCGGGATCTGATAAGACACCGAATCGTGAGCGTTCCTCCGCCCAGGCAGCCTCCTCCGCCAGGTACGCGGGCGCTGGTCGTCGACGACGAGCCCTCCCTGCGTGAGATGCTCACGATCGCGCTGCGGCGCGCGGGCTACGAGGTCCACGCGGCCAGCGGCGTGGGTCCGGCGCTCGAGCTCTTGCGCGACGCGCCCCAGCCCTTCCCGCTCGTGCTCACCGACCTGATGATGCCCGACGGCTCGGGCCTCGACGTGCTCGGCGCCGCCAGACAGCGCTCTCCCTCGAGCGAGGTCATCGTCATGACCGCGCACTCCACGGTGGAGGCCGCCCTCGACGCGATGCGAGGCGGGGCCTACGACTTCGTCGTCAAGCCCTTCAGCCCTGCGCACATCGTCGCGCAGCTCGACAAGGCCCTCGAGAAGCAAGGCATCGCCTCCGAGAACGAGCGGCTGCGCGCGCAGCTCGAGCGCCTCGAGCCAGCGAACCTCGACCTCGGGCAGAGCCCAGCCATGCGGCAGGTCTCCGAGCTCGTCGAGAAGATCGCGAAGACCAAGACCACGGTGCTCATCACGGGCGAGAGCGGCACCGGCAAGGAGCGCGTGGCGCGCGCGCTGCACGAGCGCAGTGACCGCGCTGCCGGCCGCTTCTTGGTGGTGAACTGCGGAGCCTTGCCCGAGGCGCTCATGGAGAGCGAGCTCTTCGGCCACGAGAAGGGCGCGTTCACCGGCGCGGCGGGCCGCACCCAGGGGCTCTTCCGCGAGGCCGACGGTGGCACGCTCCTGCTCGACGAGGTCGGCGAGCTCCCGCTATCGTTGCAGGTCAAACTTCTTCGGGTGCTCCAGGAGAAGAAGATCCGCCCGGTGGGTGGCACGAGCGAGATCCCGGTCGACGTGCGCGTGCTCGCGGCCACCAACCGCGACGTCGAGGCCGACGTGCGCGAGGGGCGTTTCCGCCAGGACCTCTACTACCGCCTCAACGTCATCCGCATCCCGCTGCCGCCGCTGCGCGAGCGTGAGGGCGACATCGGCAGGCTCGCGGAGCGCTTCGTCAGGAGCTTCGCCGCCGAGATGGGCAAACCTCTGCGCGGCCTCTCGCCCGACGCTCTGCGAGCCCTCGAGCGCTACCCCTTCCCGGGCAACGTGCGTGAGCTCGAGAACCTGGTCGAGCGGGCGGTCGCGCTCACGAGCGGCCCCACGATCGGCCTCGGCGACCTGCCCGCGTCGGTGAGCGGGGTCGCCTCGCTCCCGACGCCGCTCGTGGGTGAGCTACCTCAGGCGGGCATCGAGCTCGACGCGGTGCTCGGTGAGCTCGAGCGGCGTTACATCCAGCAAGCGCTCGAGCGCACGGGCGGCGTGCGCACCCAGGCCGCCAAGCTGCTCGGCGTGAGCTTTCGGTCCTTGCGCTATCGCCTCAAGAAGCTCGCGATGGACAACGAGGGAGACGACGACGACGACGACGACGCGCAGCCGCCAGCGAGCAAGCGGAGCGGCGCGAGAGAGGCTTGAGCTTGCCGGGGAGCGAGCATGCGGCGGCGCTCGACGCGATCGAGGCGATGCTGCGCGAGGGCCGAGCGGATGACGCTGCGCAAGCGCTGCGCGAGCTTCTCGCCAGGCGCGACGACGACCCCGAAGCCTGGAACTCCCTGGGTCGAGCGCTCGCCGCGCTCGGTGACCTCGCTGCCGCCGAAGAGGCCTTCGCTCGGGCGGTCCGCGTCGACCCGTCGCACGACCGCGCGGCGTGCAACCTCGCCAAGCTCCGGAGCGAGCGGGGCGATCTCGAGGGCGCCGCCCGTGTGCTCGAGTCCGGCGGCGAGCGACGCCCCGACTCGCGACGCATCTTGCGCGCCTTGGGTTTGTTGCGTCTGCGGCTCGACCAGCCCGAGCTCGCCATCGCTCCGCTCGAGGCCGCGCTCGCGATCGAGCGCGACGAGAAGCTGCTCGCCGCCCTGGTGGAGGCGCTCGACGAAGTGGCACACCGAGCCGAACGCGCCCGGCTCTTCGACACGGCCGAGCAACATCTGCGGAGGGCGGCGGCGCTCCGCCCGGACGAGCCGAGCTTCGTGCGAAGGCTCGCGGTGTTGCTCAGCTCGACGCGACGCGTGCCGGAGGCGCTCTCCTTGCTCGAGGCCTACCCGGCGGAGTTCGAGCCGAGCCTGTGCTCGACCTGGCTGCACCTCCGGCACTTCGTCACTGGGTGGACCCGCGAACGAGCGAGGCTCGATCACGAGGCCTACGGAGATCGGTTCCTCGGCGCCGAGGTGGGGCCACGCCTCGCGCCGCGCTCTGCGCCGCGGGCCGAGCGCCTGCGCGTAGGCTACTTCTCGCGCGACTTCCGCAAGCACGCCGTGGCTTGGTTCTTCCTCCCGATCGCGCGCACGCACGACCCCGCACGCGTCGAGCTGGTGTTGATCTCCGACGTCGCGACCCCCGACGAGGTCACCGCCGAGCTTCGGCGCCTCGCGCACCACTTCGTGGACGTCTCGGCCATGAGCAACGCCGAGCTGCGCACCGAGCTGCTCCGCCTCGAGCTCGACGTGCTCGTCGACCTCGGCGCCCACACCGCCTTCACGCGTCTGCCGGCCTTCGCCGAGAAGCTCGCGCCACTGCAGCTGAGCTACCTCGGCTATCCCGATCGCACCGGCCTCGTGAGCTACGACGGCCGCATCGTCGACGCGTGGAGCGATCCACCCGAGCTCGACGCGGTGGCGCGGGAACCTCTCCTGCGCCTCGCGGTGTGTGCGTGGAGCTTCGAGCCGGGTGTGTCGCCGATCTCGGTGGAGCGTCCTGCGCGGGAGCACGTGGTGTTCGGCAGCTACAACTTCTACGGCAAGCTCTCGGACGAGACGGCAGAGGTCTGGGGGGCCATCATGCGTCGCGTGCCGCGGGCACGGCTGCGCCTCAAGAGCGCCAGCTTCGGCGAAGAGGGCGCGCGGCTGCGCGCTCGGCGCGACCTCGGCCGCTTCGGCATCCAGGCCGAGCGCCTGGATCTCGTGCCGTACACGCGGACGCGCGAAGAGCACCTCAGCAGCTACGCCGAGGTCGACATCGCGCTCGACAGCTTCCCCTACAATGGGACGACCACGACCTGTGAGGCGCTCTGGATGGGCACGCCGGTGGTCTGTCTCGGGGGAGAGTCCCACGCAGGGCGGGTGGGTCTGAGCCTGCTCGAGGCGATCGGTCACCCTGAGCTCGTCGCACGCGAGGAGGGAGAGTACGTCGAGATCGCCGCCTCCTTGGCGGCGGAGAGCCCGGCGCACCGGGCCGCTCGTGCACACACCCTGCGCGCAGATCTGCTCCGGTCTTCGCTCGGCCGAGGGCGGGCACTCAGCCTCGCCCTCGAAGCGCTCTACGCCTCCCGGCTCGCCCGCTCCTCTGCAGTGCAGTAGGCCCAGGAGGCGCACTCGTGCGACACTGTGAGCTGCCCCTTTGAGTCAGCGAGGACGCGCGCGATGGACCAACTTCGTCATGAAGGCATGACACCTAGCTTGTCGTACCGGGCAGATCTCGGGGCGGAACCGCGGCAGACCTGGCACTGCGCATGTGGCACGCGGCGTGCAAGCCGGGTCGGCGTGCGTCGAGGATTCACCCTGGTCGAGCTGATGATCGTCGTGGCGATCGTCGGCATCCTCGCGGCGCTCGCGATGTATGGCTTCCGAAAGTACCAGCTCGCGTCGAAGTCCGGAGAAGCGACGGCGATGCTCTCGGGCATCCGCGGCGCACAGGAGGCCTTCAAGGCCGAGAACCTGAGCTACCTGAGCTGCACGGCGGCGGCCGGTACCATCACCGACGGCGATTTCTACCCTCGCGCGCTCTCCGTGCTGCAGACCAGCGACCAAGGGCAGCGAAAGGCGTCCTGGGATTTCCCCGCGCACACGCGCTTCGCGTGCTTCCGCGCGCTCGGAGCCCGCCCCGATGGCGCCGTGAACTTCAGCTACGCCACGACCGCGGGCCTGCCCGCGACGGGGAACACCGCCATCAGCGTCCCCCAGAATTTCGACCGAGGCCTGACGATCACCGCGCCACGTGAACCCTGGTACGTCGGCGTGGCCTTCGCCGATCGCGATCGCGACGGGGTCTACGCGAAGCTCATGGTGTCGTCCCTCCAGAACGAAGTCCACATCGAGCAAGACACCGAATAGCTCGATCCACGGAGTCCATCGACTCGAAGCGTTTCACCCGCGAGGCCCTGGCCGGCCACCTCGCGAGGCCTCCTGCGGGTCCAGCCCGCGGTCACGGTCGGCCGATTCCCTCAGGAGGCATCTCAATGCGAGCTTTCAAGCGTCACGGAAAGTCTGGTTTCACCCTCGTCGAGCTCATGATCGTCGTCGCGATCATCGGCGTTCTCGCCGCGCTCGCCATCTACGGCGTGCGCCGCTACCTGCAGAGCGCCAAGACGAGCGAGGCGAAGAACAGCATCGGCGCGATGTCGCGCGGCGGTGTCGGCGCCTACGAGCGCGAGACCACGTCGAACGAGATCGTGGCTGAAGGCAGCACGGCGCAGTCCTTCACCCACGACGTCTGTGCCGGCGCGGTTTCGGCCGTGCCTGCGGCGGTGTCGGCGATCTCGGGCAGGAAGTACCAGCCCAACTCGGCCCCGACCGCCGACTTCGAGACGGGCAGCGCCACCGGCGGGTGGAAGTGCCTCAAGTTCACGATCACCAACCCGATCTACTACCAGTACCACTACGCCGCGACGCGCGTGTCTGGTGGCACGACGGGCACGAGCGGCACGCGCCTCACGGGCACCATCCCCACCCCGGGCTTCCTGGCCTCGGCCGTCGGTGACCTCGACGGCGACACGATCTACAGCAACTTCGGCATGCGCGCCGCCGTCAACACCAGCACGCGCTCGATCCGCCTGGACACCCAGGTCGAGATCGTCGACGAGTTCGAGTGATCTGCACGCAGCGAAGCGTGCACGCCTCGTGGAGCTGATCTAGCCTCACGGTCGTGCGCTTCTCTCTGCTCGAGCTGGCGGCCATCGTCGGGATCGGAGGTTCGATCCTGGCGGTGGCCGTTCCCTCATTCGGGCGCTCGCTCTCGGCGTCCAAGCTCAGCGAGCCGCTCGACGCGCTCGCGCGCATGAGCCGCACCGCGGTCGCCCGCGCCGAGCAGCACACGCAGCCCGAGAGCTTCCCGCCCTCGGTGGAGCTCACGCCCGTGGAAGTCCCCCGAGGCGTACGTGTGCGCGCTCCCGAGGGCAGCTGGGAGCACCTCAGCTGGCGCGCGCTCGACTTCCGCTTCGAGCACGAGCAGGCCTACGCCTACAAGTTCGAGAGCAGCTTCGACCCGGTGAGCGGGCGCGCGCGCTTCTGGGCGACCGCGCACGGCGATCTCGACGGCGACGGCACGTGGTCGACGCTGCAGACGCAGGGTGAGCGCCTCCCTGGCGAGGCCGCCCGGGTCCTGCCGGGGCTCTTCGTCGCGCGCGAGGTGGAGTGAGCCCGACCGACGCAGCCCTTCGGCCGCGCCCGGGCGATGCGCTCGCCGTGGGTGTGCTCGCCTGCGCGATCGCTGGAGTCGCCGCCGCGCAGCTCCCAGCGCGGGAGCTGCATCAGCGGGTGCGTGAGACGAGCGAAGCCTATCTCCTCCCGCCGCCCGAACAGCTCGTCGTGGCTTCGCTGGGACACCGCGCGGCGCTCGCGGATCTGCTCTGGGCGAAGGTGCTCGTCACGCAGGGGCTGCGTCTGCAGGAGCGTCGCCGCTTCGAGACCGTCGTGCCCTACCTCGACGCGATCCACGAGCTCGACCCGACCTGGCGCGATCCCTACCGGATGGCCGAGCCACTCATCAACTTCCAGACGGTCGCCTCGCCGCTCGAAGACGTGCGCGCCGTACGTCGTATGCTGGAGCGAGGCGTGCGCGAGCGCCCCTTCGACGCGGAGCTCTGGATGCTGCTCGGCATCTACGTGAGCTTCATCGCGCCGAACAGCTACCTCGAGGGCACCGAGGAGGGCGCGCGCTGGCGTCAGGAGGGTGCCGAGTACCTGATGCGCGCCACCGAGCTCGGCGACGCGGACGCGAACATCGCCTGGCAGTCGATGGGCGCGGCGGGCGTCTTCCTCAAGAGCGGCCAGACCGAGCGCGCCGCCGAATTCTACGACCGCATCCTCGCCACCACCGACGATCCCGAGCTGCGCGAGCGCGCCCAGCTCCACCTGGCGAAGCTCGCCAGCGAGGAGCAGCTCGAGGCGAAGCGCGCGCGCATGCAGGCCTTCCAAGAGCTCTGGCGCGATCGCTACCCGGGCATGTCCATCACGACCGTGCTCACGCTCGGCCACCCGCGCGACACCGCCGCGTGCGCGGGCGCCAGCCGCGCAGTCGCGGCCGACGCCCCTCGCTGCGCGAGCTCCTGGTCGGACTGGGCCGAACGCTCCACCGGTCGCCGCTGACCCCCGCTCGGGCGCCGCCGGAATCGGACTGAGCTCGAGGGAGTCGCCGTGGCGAACCGGAGTGGACGGAGTCCACGCAGTGGACGGAGTCCACGGAGGTGCACGAGGCGCCGAAGGCGCGGAGTGAACGCCCGAGGCTAGAAAGCCCTCCGCAGGCCTACTTCACGTAGGCCGAGGAGGGCGATCGAAGCATCGGGCTGCGCAGCAGGCGGATCCCCGAGCTCAGGGGAACTTGACGGCTGCGGTGGCCGTCTTGCCAGCCTGCACGGTGACGGTGCGCGACTGCTTGCCCTTCTCGGGGTGGATGAACACGACGGTGTAGCTGCCCGGCGGGACCTTCACGCTCTGGGGCGTGGAGCCGAGCGGGCGGCCGTTCATCACGACCTTCGAGATCGGGATCGAGTTCATGTTGAGCGTGCCCTGCCCGCTCGCGGCCGGATCCTTCGGAGGATCCTTCGGTGCCGCGGTGGCGGTCGTCGCCGCGGTCGCGGTCGTCTTCGGACCAGGTCCGGGTGCAGGGCCGGGCGCAGGGCCAGGCGCGGGGGCGGTCGTCGGCTCGCTCGAGGCGGACAGCTCGATCGGAGCCTCGCCCTTCTCGCTGAGCTTGATGCGGATCGTCTTCTCGGCGGCGCCGTCGTCGAAGCTGATGTCGCGCTTGAAGTCCTCGAGGCCCTTCTTGGTGGCGACGAGCGACCACTGATCCTTGGTGTCGATGTCGATGCGCACCGGCGGGCTCTTCCACACCGAGTCGGCCAGCTTCTTCTCCACCTTCTTGCCGTTGATCGTGCTCGACAGCACGACCTCGGCGCCCTCGGTGTCGAGCTCGAGCGTGAGCCGCCCCTTGAGGACCTTGAGCTGGATGTCGCCGAGATCGGCGAGCTTGCCCTTCTCGACCTCGATCGTCTTCTCGAGCGGCTCGAGCCGCTCGCTGCCCTCGAAGCGCAGCTTGCGCTGGCCAGGCTCGAGATCGCTCAGGTTCACCGGGAGCGTGCCGCGCTCCTTGCCATCGACGAGCACACGCACGCCAGCCTGCGAGGAGCTCGCCTTGAAGCCCGTGCCGCTCACGACCGGGGCGTCGGGGGTCGTCGCTTTGTCGCCTCGGTCGTCGAGCGTGATGACGACGAGCTTCTCCTTGCCGGCGTCCACGGTCTCGGTCGTGTCGACGGGCTCGATGCCCTCGGCGATGACCTTGACCGTCTTCGGGCCGGGGGACAGCTCGCTGACCACGCAGGGCGAGGTGTCGCAGCGCTTCTGACCGTCGACGAAGATCTCGCTCTTGGCGAGCGACTTGCCGCTCTTCGCCTTGACCTCGATCTTCAGCTGACCGCTGCGCGGCATGAGCATGAAGACGCCCAGCGCGACCACGGCGACGAGCGCGAGCGCGCCGAGGATGACGCCGAGCTTGCCTCCGCTGTCGCGGCTGCGCACCGAGGTGTTCTCGTCGAGGCCACGCTGCGCAGGCGGAGGCTGAGCGGAGGCGACCGGGACGGGAGGAGGCGCAGGCACGGCGGCGAGCGTGGTGGCGGCAGGGTGGGCCGCGGCCGGCGGCGGCGCGCTCGGCGCGACGGGCGCGGCCGGCGGAGGCACGCTGCGTGGCGCAGCGGTGCCGCCGGAGCCGGCGAGCAGCGCCGCGGCGGAGCCCACCTTCGAAGACACGGGGCCCATCTCGGCGGCGGCCGCGGGCGGCGGGGTGCCAGCCGCCGGCCGTGGACCCAGCCCCAAGGAGGTCGCGTGCTTCTGCTTCTCGAAGACGTGGGTCGACTCCTCCTCGTCTTCCCAGTCCATGTTCACCGCGGCGCCCTTGGTCGTCGTCGCGGCCTCGGTGGACGAGTCGGTCCCCTTCGGCGGCGTGATCTCCTCGAGGTCGGCGGTCGCCTTCGCCTTCTCCTTGTCGGAGCCGAGGCCGAGCTGCGAGCCGATCGAATTGGGCGGCGGCGGCACGGCCGCGACGAGCGTCTGCGGCGCCTTGCTCACCGGCGGAGGCAGTGGAGCCGGCAGCGGCGTGGCGGTGGCAGCCGAGGGGAGCGCTGGGGGCGTGGCGGAGGTAGCCGAGGGGAGCGGAGGGGGCGTGGCCGCCGGGATCGAAGGCGAGGAGCTCGACCTGGAGGCCCCGGGCGGAGGCAGGTTCGGCGGCTTGATCGAGGGCGGCGGCACCGCCGGCACCGAGGTGGGCGGGTTCGTGGGGAAGGGCGCCGGTACGCCCAGGAGGGTGCTCTTGCCCTTGGACACCGGCGGAGGAAGCGACGCCGCTCCACCAGGCTTCAGCGACGGGGGCATCGACGGCGGTGCAGCGTCTGGGATGCTCGGCGAGCGGGTCGACTTCTTGGCGAGCCCCTCGAAGACATCCAGGTCGCTACCGCCCTTTTCCTCGGCCATGTTCAGGCTCTCCTCGAACTCTTGCGCGCTGGAGCGCGCCTCGACTGGAAACAACACCGCCATCGTGCTCGCCACGATGCCCTCGCCGTCGGGCTCGGGTGCGAGCGATCGAAGATCGGCGATCAGGTGTGCGGCCGTATCGTACCGCTCCTTCGGGCTTTGCGCGAGCACCTTACGGAGGATCGCGAGCATCCGACCGTCGAGCCCCGGGGCGACCACCTCGGGGTCCGGCACGGAGCCGCGCGCGATCCGCTCGAGGGCGTCGACCGGACGCAGCCCCTCGAAGACGGGCTTGCCGGCGAAGAGCTCGAGCAGGAGCACGCCGAGCGAGTAGAGGTCGCTGCGTGCGTCGAGTTCCTCACCCCTGACCTGCTCCGGAGACATGTAGCGCACGGTGCCCTTGACCTCGCCGATGCCCGTCGTGCGGCTCTGCATCGCGCTGCGGGCGATGCCGAAGTCGACCAGCCTCACGCGACCGTCGAAGCCGACCATGACGTTCGAGGGGCACACGTCGCGGTGCACGAGGCCGAGCGGACGCCCATCGACGACGAGCGCGTGCACGTGCTCGAGCACCTGCGCGAGCTCGAGGGCGAGCTGGACGGCGAAGGCGCCGTCGAGCGAGACACCGCGCTCACGAGCGCGCGCGGCGATGGTGTCGAGATCGCGGCCGCGGATGAGCTCGTAGGCGACGAAGCTCCCACCCGGTGCAGCGCCCCGCGCGACGACCTTCGGCACGCCCGGATGCGCGAGCAGCTCGATGAGGTCTGCCTCCTGCTCGAGCGAGCGCGTGGCCTCGGCGTCGCCCGTCTGGCCTGCGAGCACGCGCTTCAGGGCGACCGGAGGCCCCCCCGCTCGCAGCCTCGCCAGCAAGACCTCGGACCGCGCGCCCACGCCGAGTCGGTCGTGGACGAGGTAGGGGCCGAAGGACTGCGGTGCTGCCAAGGCGCGGGCCAGTTAGCACGGTGGACCGATCGTCCAAAGCGCTTTGCTCCGACCTCGCGTGCGCACAGGCGTGTGCCCGTCGGCCCGAGCGCGGCGCGGTCGCCGCCCGGGTTCAGTCGGCCTTCTTGAAGTAGCGCACGCGGTGCTGTTGTTTGGGGTACCACACGTCGCGGCCGACGACGGGGGTATCCTCGAAGATGCGCTTGCCACGGGCGGCCTCGGCGCGCACGAGCCGCAGCACACCCTGGCCGCTCGGCGGGTGGATCGGCTGCTCCTCGAGCGAGCTGTTGCCACCGAGCGCGACGGACAGCGGGTTCGCGAGCGTGATGCGCTGCGAGCAGCCCACGCGGCCCAGCAGCTCGCTCATCGCCCCGACGGGCGCTGAGGTGTCGCTCCCCTCGAGCTCGGCGTAGATCAGCATGCCGGACTCGTCGTGTACGCCGATGACGGCGCGCCCCTCGCTCGCCGTCGCCGAGCCCGAGGCGAAGCGGTGCGCCGACTTGCGCGGCGCCTCGCTGGCGATCGAGAACGAGCGCGCGTCGAGCCACACCGAGTCCGCGCCTTCGCTCGAGCGGGGATCGACGATCGCGACGACGGGGCGCTCGGCCTTCGGGTCGCGCGCCACCTCGAAGCTGCGCGGGTCGAGCGCGAGCACGCGGAAGCGCCGTTCGGGCGCGGCTGCGTCGGGGCGCACGAAGCTCGTGGCCATCGCGTAGGGGAAGCCATGCTGCGGCAGGCCCTTCACCCGCCAGCTCCCCTCGCCTTCGAGCGCAGGAGCGATGACGGTCGGGAGCGCCTGCCCGGGCAGCACGTGGCGCATCGTGAGGTAGAAGAAGTCGCGCGCTTCGCGCTTGATGTACCTGGGGAAGTTCATGAGGCCCATGCCTCGGATGAAGCGGCGCGAGCGGTAGTCCCAGCCCGGCATCTGCGGGACCTCCCCTTCGGCCTCCCAGTCGCGCTGCAGCGGCCTGTCGATGGGCGGCAGCTCGCCTTTCGGCGCCACGTTGTAGAACTCGAGCCCCGCGTGGCCTGCGTTCATGTCGAGCGCGAGCCCGTAGCTGCAGCGCGTCTGGATCATCGCCTGCGCGAGCGCGTCGGGGCTGAGATCGGCGCCGTAGAAGTAGGCGCTGAAGCCCTCCTTGGTGAGACAGATGCCCGTGCGCACGGTGTGCGTCTTGTCTTCGGCGCCGGGCACCGTGCCGCCCCACCAGGTGCGCTGGTAGGGGTTGAACTTCTCGTCCTGCACCATGACCGTCATGTTCTGGCGGTAGGAGACGACCTCGTCCGGGATGCTGGCGTCGTCCGGCCAGGTGCCGAAGGCAGTGGAGCCGTCGCGCAGGCTCGCCACGGTGGCGGCGTAAGGCTTGGGCGGCAGATACACGGTGCCATCGGCCATCATGCCGTACTCGCCGTGCAGCGCCTGGAAGCCCGCGTTCGACGCAGCGACGACCCTGCGCATCACGTCGGGCGTGCGCGGAATGAGCCCGGGGCCAGCTTTGCCCGTCGCGCTCTTGGGCTCCACGGTGCCGGCCATCATGTGCAGCTCGATGCGGCGCGGATCCCAGAGCACGACGTAGACACGCGTGGCCTTGCGACCTCGATCGCTGCGGATGAAGGTCGTGAGGAAGGCGCTCGGCAGACCCGGCTGGTTGCGGAACCACTCCGGCTCGTCCTTCGCGTTCCACTGCCCCTCGCCCGGCAGCGCGGGCGTGACCCAAGGCTCGAGCGGCGGCGGCGGCCAGCCGAGCTCCGGGTCGACCGGCACCTCGCGGGTCGGCGGCGCGAGGACCGAGCCGCCGAGGTCCTCGGCGATGGAGTCCTCGCCCGTGTCACCGGTGAGCTCCTCCTTGTTGCGCAGCACGAAGTCGAGCGCGGTGAACGCCACCTGCTTGATCGCCTGCATGCTGTCGTCGCCGATCTCGGCGCGCACACGATCGACCGCCCAGGTCGTGAGGTTGCCGGGGCGGGCGAGCTCGAGCGGCTCCTCGACGATCCACGCCGGCAGCGCGGAACCGTCGACGCGCGCGCTGCGGCCGTCGCTCTCGACGACGAGCGTGCCGCCTTCGAAGCGCGGCACGAGCTCGGCCTTGCCCTCCACGACGAAGAGTCGGCGCGCGACCCCGGCGAAGCGCCCCGTCTCCTGGAGCCGGGTGAGCGCCCCTTGCACGCGCTCGAGCCTGCCCCAACCCTCGGGGCGCGCCGCGCCCGCGAGGTCGAGCAAGCTGAGCATGCTCGGCGCGCCCTCGACCTCGCTGCTCGAGGCGAAGGCGACGAGCTCACCCCGCACGACCGGAAGCGACTCCTCCGCGCCGGTGGTGTTGCTGAGGTTGTAGACGCCGCCCACGTCGAGCAAGGAGCCCGCGGGCGAGAGGCGCGTGCGCACGAGGTAGATGTCGGTGGGCTGCTCCTCGCCGTCGTCGCCGGGCCTGGGCCGCGCCCGGACGACCGCGCGAGCGCGCGTCGCCGCCGAGCCCACGAGGCCCGAGGGACCATCGACGAAGACCACCGAGTCGGCGTCGGTGACGAGCCCCCGACGCGCGAGCACCTCGGCGAGCGCCGCCCGCCTGTCGCTGGCCTCGCCGCCGTCCTGCCCGAGGGTCGCGGCCAGCGCGACGGCGGCGCCGAGGCCGACGAGCAGAGCTCGGCCGATCAGGCCGTCGTAGCTCGCCCGTTGGGGCCGGGGGGTGCCCTCGTCGCCGCGCTCCACGGT
>ERZ761602.516-NODE-516-length-83334-cov-16.414438_pt1 | contig 83334 bp, 77 predicted proteins | sample MGYA00512165_ERZ761602 | MGnify/ENA primary metagenome ERZ761602 (study PRJEB28899, sample SAMN02445085) | bioreactor sludge metagenome | biome: EBPR sludge; isolation source: Thorneside wastewater treatment plant | place: Australia: Brisbane, Thorneside...
CGTGCTGCTCGATCAGCCGGCGACCTCCGACCAGTTCGGCCTCGCCGTCGAGACCTCCGTCTCCCTCGGCGCCCACGCGCTCGGCGTCGACGCCGGCGTCGCCTCCGGCGACGACGCCCCCGGCTTCGGCGCGTTCCCTCGCCCCGGCGCCGCCGCGCCGCAGCCCGGCGACCTCGACGGCCCGCAGGCCGACCCACCCGGCGACACCACCGTCGACAACTTCCGCTTCCACCCCGACTACAGGATCGATCGCATCCTCTTCGCGGAGATCATCGGCACGGTCACCGACGCGATCTACCTCCGTCCGCACGTTCGCCTCTCGCTCTCAGAGACCGGCCCAGGCCGCCTCTCGCTCACCGCCGCCGCCATCCTCTCCTGGGCCGTGCAGGCCACCTCGACTCCTTCGGGCGCGCGCGCGCTCGGCGTCGAGCTCGATCCGTCGCTCGCCTACGAGGCCGACGGCTTTCGCGTCGCGCTCGACTACGCCGTCCTCCTCCCCGGCGCCGCCTTCGACAACCCGGCATCCTCCCTCGACGCCACCGCCGCGCACCTCGTGCGCCTCCGCCTGGGGATGGTGTTCTGATGCGCCCCTCGCTCCCTCCTGCCCGTGCCCGTGCCCGTGCCCGTGCCCGATCTCTCTTCTCCCTCTCCCTCTCTCTCTCCCTCTCCCTCTCTCTCTCCCTCTCCCTCTCCTTCTCCCTCTCCCTCTCCGTTCTCTCCGCCTGCACCGAGAACCAGACCCCGCTCCCCTCCACACCACCACCTCCGCCCGTCTCGTGCCTCCCCGATCTCGACGGCGCGCTCACCGCCGCCGAGGTCCCGACCGTTCTCGACCTCCCCGCCGTCTATCTCGTCACCCCGCAGGCGCCCGTCGACGTCGCCGGCGCCGGCGCCGGTGACACACGGCGCTGGGACTGGAGCGACGAGCGGCGCGAGGACACCGCCGCCGACATCGTCGCCACCGCGCTCGACGATCAGTGGTACGCGCCCATGTTCCCGGGCGGTCAGTTCGTCACCGCCGGCACCGGCGGCCTCGACGGCGTCTACGCCCGCGACGTCGCCGCGGTCTACCTGCTCGGGGTCGCGTCGCCGGCCGCCGATCCACCCGGCGGCCGCACGCTCCTCGTCTACGATCGCCCGGTCGCGGTCATGCGCTTCCCGCTCGCCGAGGGCGATGTCTGGACCGAGACCGTCACCATCACCGGCGGCACGCTCGCCGGGCTGCCGTACAACGGCACCGACACCTACGCGTTCGCCGCCGACGCCAGCGGCGAGCTGCACCTGCCGTACGTGCGCTTCGCCGGCGCCTTGCGGCTGCGCACGCTCGTCACGTCGACGCCGGCGATCGGCGGCGGCGCCACCACGCGCCGGCAGGTGTCGTTCTGGTTCGAGTGCTTCGGCGAGATCGGGCGCGCGACCAGCCGCGCGAACGAGCCGGCCACCGACTTCACGACCGCCGAGGAACTCCGGCGCTTCGCACTCTGAAGGAGAAACGTCATGAACCTCTGGGACCAGTGGAAGAAGGGCTTCAACGCGTGGGAGACGGCGACCGCCTCCTACCTCGAGCAGGTGCTCGCCAACCCGTCGGTGCTCGGCCCCGCCGGCGCGATGCTCACGGCCGCGATGAAGACCAAGGCCGCGACCGACAAGGCCGTGCACTCGTGGTGGGCCGCGGTCGGCCTGCCCACGCGCCGCGACCAGGAGCGCGGCCTCCACAAGCTGAACCAGCTCGAGAGCCGCATCGCGGACCTCGAGGAGCAGCTCGCCGCCGCACGCCGGCCGCAGTAGCGCTCGCGCGCGACGAGAAAGGACCCGCCATGACCCTCGACATCACGCCCTTGCTCGCGATCCGGCCGGCGCCCTGCGCCGTCCTCGACGCGCTCCCGGCCCGCGCCGATCAGGTCCGCTTCCGTGTCCGGAAGCCGGACGGTTCGTGGACCGCGGTCACCTGGGGCGACTTCGCCGCGCAGATCCGCGCCGCCGCCGCCGTGCTCGTCGACGCGGGCGTCGCGGCGGGCGACCGCGTCGCCGTCTTCGGCGGCAACTCGGTCGGCTGGGCCGCCGCCGCGCTCGGCGCGCAGGCCGCCGGCGCGGTGATGGTGCCGATCTACCCGGCATCGACCGCGGCCCAGGCCGCCTACGTCCTCGGCCACGCGCAGTGCAAGGCGGTGTTCGTCGCCGACGTGCTGCGCGACCGCGCGGCCGCCGCCATCGCCGAGCTGCCGCACGCCGTGCACGTCTCGAGCCTCGACGACGCGTCGGTCTTCGAGCGCGGGCTCGCCCTGGATCGCGCGCACCCGGCGCGCGTGCAGATGCGCCTCGACGCGATCGACCTCGATCGGCCCGGCCTCATGCTCTACACCAGCGGCACGTCGGGCAACCCCAAGGGCGTGCCGCTCACGCACCGCAACGTTGGCGTCAACGGCGCCGACTGGCTGCGCAACAACGCGCCGCTGCTCGCCGCCGACGACCGCGATCTCCTGTGGCTGCCGATGAGTCACATCTTCGGCTTCGGTCAGATGTGCACCGGCAACCTGCTCGGCTGGGAGACGTGGATGACGACGCCGCAGGACGCGCTCGCGCTCTTGCCCGAGGTCGCGCCCCACGTCTTCTTCAGCGTGCCCGCGTACTGGGAGAAGCTGGCGCGCGCGATGCTCGCCGAGGCCGGCCCCGATCGCGCGTCGCGGCGCGCCACGCTCGCGCGCCTCACCGGCGGACGCCTGCGCTTCTGCCTGTCGGGTGGCGCGGGCCTGAAGATGGAGATCAAGGAGGCGCTCCTCGACGCCGGCGTGCTCGTCATCGAGGGCTACGGGCTGACCGAGACGTCGCCCACGCTCACGCTCAACCGCCCCGGCGACTACCGCTTCGACTCGGTCGGCAAGCCGGTCGCTTCCGTCGAGATCCGGCTGGCCGACGACGGCGAGATCGAGGCGCGCGGCCCCAACGTCTTCGGCGGCTACCACGACGACCCGGCGGCGACCGCGGCGGCGTTCACCGCCGATGGCTGGTTCAAGACCGGCGACGTCGGGCGGTGGACCGACGACGGCTTCCTGCAGATCGTCGATCGCAAGAAGGACATCCTGGTGACCGCCGGCGGCAAGAACGTGCCGCCGGCCAACATCGAGGCCCGCTTCGCCGACGACCCGGCGATCGAGCGGGTCGTGGTCTACGGCGACGCGCGCTCGTACCTCGTCGCCGGCGTGTGGCTCGCGCCGTCGGTGGCGCCGGCCGCGCGCGAGGCCGAGGCGGCGCGCGCCGTCGCCGCCGTCAACGCGCAGCTGGCCAGCTTCGAGACCATCAAGAAGTTCTGGGTCGGCGACGAGCCGCTCACCGTCGAGGGCGGTACGCTCACCACGTCGTTCAAGCTGCGCCGCAAGGCCGTCTACGAGCGGTACCGCGACCGCTTCGAGGCGCTCTACGCGTGAGCCGCCGATCATGACCGTCGACAAGAAGGGCTTCCTTGCCACGCTCGGCCACCTCGCGACGCGCCTCGGCCGGGGGCTGCCGGACGTCGGGCAGACCCCGCACGACGTGGTCTGGCACGAGAACAAGTGGCGACTCCTCCACTTCCGCTCGCCGCTCGCCGCTCCGCGTCGCTGGCGCACGCCGATCCTCCTGGTCCCGTCCCTCATCAACCGCTGGTACATCCTCGATCTGCGCCCCGGCAAGAGCTTCGTCGAGTACCTGGTCAACGCCGGCCACGACGTCTACTGCATCGACTGGGGCACGCCCACCGCCGAGGATCGCTACGTCACCTTCGACGACGTGTGTCAGGGCTACATCGGGCGCGCCGTGCGCAAGGTCGCGGCCGCCGGCCCCGACGGCGTCGCCCACGTCCTCGGCTACTGCCTGGGCGGCACGCTCGCCACCATCCACACCGCCGCCAACCCGACGCACGTCGCCTCGCTCGTCGCGCTCGCCGCACCGATCGACTTCGCGCACGGCGGCACGCTCGCGCAGTGGACGCGCTCGCCCGGCTTCGACGTCGGCGCCCTCGTCGACGGCTTCGGCAACGTGCCGTGGCCGCTCATGCAGGCGAGCTTCCACATGCTCAAGCCGACCCTCAACCTCGCCAAGCTCGTGACCCTCGTCGATCGCGCGTGGGACGACGAGTTCCTCGACGGCTTCCTCTCGACCGAGCGCTGGGGCAACGACAACGTGTCCTTCCCCGGCGAGTGCTACCGCCGCTACATCTCCGACCTCTACCGCGACAACCGTCTCGTCGCCGGCACCATGACCCTCGCCGGCCGCCCCGCGCGCCTCGACGCCATCGACTGCCCGACCCTCGCCGTCACCTTCGAGCACGACCACATCGTCCCCACCGCCAGCGCCACCGCCCTCCTCGCCCTCATCTCCTCCCCCGACAAGGCCCAGCTCCACCTCACGGGCGGCCACGTCGGCGCCGTCGTCTCCCGCAAGGCCGCCACCACCCTCTGGCCCCAGCTCTCCCGCTGGTGGGCCGTCCGCGACACCGACACCACCCGCGGCCTCCCCGACATCGGGGACAGGCTCCAGGGGTCCACTATCCCGTAACCCCACACGAATTCGCCGCAACCGCGACTGGGAGATCGTGTTGTTGCTCAGCGTCGCGTGGGCCGGCGCCGTGCTCCTGATCGCGTCGCAACAGGACGGCTACGTGATCCACCGTATCTGGGGCGATCCGACGCGGTACTGGCGCTACGTGCACCCGGCGGGGGGCGTCCTGAGTGCCGTCATCGGCGTGGGCGCGATGGTGACCGGAGTCGGAGCGCTGCTCCTCGGCGCGGAACGCGCGGCTGTGTTCGCGATGTCTGTCTCCTCGGGCTCGCGCCGCTCTGCGGGATCGAGATCGCCGTCATCGACGACATCCGGCTCTCCCGGTACGAGGTCTACGACGGACGGCTCGTCGAGCAGCTCTGGGCGGCCCGGCTGGTCGACGACGCGACGCGGATCATCGCGTGGTCGAGCTTCGCCCTCGCACCCGTCCTCGCCGTGCTCCACACCCTCCAGCGCCGGAGCAAGTCTGCACCGATTCCCCGCGCCTGTGTCATCTCATGAGCGAGGCACGACCCATGGACGAGGAGCTCACCGGCGCCAGGCGAAGCGTGATGCGCGCCGCCTGGTGGAGCGTGCTCGTGTCGGGCGCGTGGCTCTTCGTCGCGTGGCCGATCGACGCCTACGACGTCGTGTTCCGTTGCAGTCCGGCCCACGTCAAGGACGTCGACGCGGGCAGCTGGGCCACGCTCATCCTCTCGCTCCTCGCCATGACCGTGGCGTACGCCGCGCTCCGCGGTCGGGGTGCCGCCGGGTGGCACCCCGCCGGCTGGCTCCTCCTCGCGGCACCGCTCGCCTTCGCCGAACGGCTCCACCTGTCGTTCGAGCTGAGCCATCGCTGCCGCGAGCACCTGACCGCGTCGTGGATCGCCGAGCCGACGCGCGACGCCGTCCTCGCGATCGCCGTCGCCGGCCCCGCGCTCATCTCCCTCGGCGCCGGGCTCCGCTGGCTGGAGCGACGGCGGCGAACGCCCCTGCCGACCGCGCGCGCCCTCGACGTCAGGTCGACGCCTCCGCCCCCGCCGCCGCCGCCGCCGCAGCGCTAGCCGGCGCCGACGCGTCACGCACGCGCCCGGTCCACACCGCCAGGCCCACCTTGATCGCGACGGTGAGCACGAGCATCCCGAGCGCCCAGATGCCCGCCGTCACCTTCCACTCGGTCACCGTCGGCACGTACTCGACGGTCTCGTGCAACGTCGACGGCACGAACCCGGGCACGATGAGGCCCATCCCCTTCTCCAGGTACACGCCGGCGAACGCGCAGACACACGCCGCGATCAGCCAACGCTTGTCGACGCGCGTGCGCGGCAGGTAGAGCAGCACCGCCGACGCCACGTTGAGCGCCACCGCCGTCCAGATGTACGGCACGAGCGCGCTCTTGCCGTGGCTCCCGAAGAACAGGTACGTCACCGCCGTCGCGTGCGAGCCGCCGGTGTAGAGCGCGGTGAACAGCTCCGACATCAACATGAAGAGGTTGAGGAGCACCGTGACCCGCATGATGCTCGACAAGGTCCGGATCGGACCGTCGCCGAACGTGAGCCGCCCGCTCCACCGCACCACCTCGAGCAGCACGATCACGAACGCCGGTCCGCTGATGAACGCCGTCGCGAGAAAGCGTGGCGCCAGCAACGCCGAGTTCCAGAACGGCCGCCCGCCGAGCCCCTGGTAGAGGAACGCCGTCACCGTGTGGATCGAGATCGCCCAGAAGATCGACAGGAACACGAACGGCAGGTACCAGCGCTTGCGCGGCGTCCGCCCCAGGTACCGCTGGTACATCAGGTACCCGGCGATGTGCAGGTTGATGAGCAGGTAGCCGTTCAGGACGACGACGTCCCAGGTCAGCATCGACACCGGCCAGTGGAAGCGGCCGATGCCTGGCACGATGTGCCACATGCGATCCGGCCGGCCCATGTCGACGACGATGAATCCCAGGCACACCACGATCGCCGCGATCGCGAGCAGCTCGCCGATGATCACGACGTCGTGCATGTCGTGGTCGTCGTACAGGTACGCCGGGATCACCATCATGACCGCGCCGGCCGCCAGCCCCACACCGAACGTGAAGTTCGCGATGTAGAGGCCCCACGACACGTGATCCGACAGGTCGGTCACGCGCATGCCATTCAGGAGCTGATGCCCCCACGCGTTCAGGCCCACGAGCGCGATCGCGGTGAGCACGGTCATCCACGCGTAGAAGCGCCACGTGCCCGAGAAGGCGCGGACGACGACCATGCCCAGGAAGCGAAGATAAGAGAGCGAGCTTGCGTTCGGCATGCGCGGCCTCACTCGTCGAAGAAGTAGAAGAACCGCGGGCGCGTCCCGAGCTCTTCCTTGAGGATGTAGACGCGCTTGTTCTCGAGCACCCAGCGGATCGGGCTCTTCGGATCGAGCAGGTTCCCGAACACGCGCGCCCCGGTCGGGCACGCCTCGAGGCACGCCGGCAGGAGCCCCTTGCGCGTCCGGTGCAGGCAGAACGTGCACTTCTCGACGACGCCCTGCGGCCGGATGCGATTCGACAGGAGCCCCTGCACCGGGTTGATCTCCTCGGCCGGGATCTCGGGCTTCCGCCAGTTGAAGCGCCGCGCGTGGTACGGGCACGCCGCCTCGCAGTAGCGACAGCCGATGCACCAGTCGTAGTCGACGACCACGATGCCGTCCTTCTCCTTCCACGTCGCCTCGACCGGACACACCTTCACGCACGGCGCGTCGTCACACTGGTGACACTGCACCGGCATGTAGTACTTGCCCGGCGCCGGCACCGCGTGGTCGTAGTCCGCCGTCCCGCGCTCGAGATCGAAGGAGCCCTGCTCCATCTCGAGCACACGGATGTACGAGTTGTTCGTCCGCCGGTCGTGGTTGTTCTCGTGGTGGCACGCCTCCGCGCACTTCCGGCACCCGATGCAGACGCTCAGGTTGAGCGCGTACGCGAACGAGACGCCTTCCTGCGCCGGGACGTCCTCGATCCGGACGTCGACCCCGTGCTCCTTTTTCGTTTCGGCTTCCAGACGGCGCAGGAGCTGCGCGATTTCGTCGGCCGTCAACTCCTTGTAATGACGGCGCAAGGTCTCGGTGAGCGAAATTCCTGCGGCCCATTGCGCCACCGGCTGTCCGGCGTAGGCGAACGCGCCCGCGCCCAGCGTGCCGCCGAGGACCTTGAGCGCGACACGTCGCGTGGAGCCGGACATCAGTGATTCCTCCTGCTTGGTTCACGTGTGAGCCCGTGATCGCGCGGCGGCAGCACGGGTAACGTCGGCTGGAACGCGGGCACGTGTGGGTCGTGACAGTCGACGCAGTGGTTGCGCGTCCGATCTCCCACCGACAGATCCCAGTGTCCGGTCATCCCGCCGTGCGAGCCGCGCTCGTAGTCGCGGTGCTGCGGGCCGTGGCACTGGCGGCACAGCGACATCGCGTCGCGCATGTCGATCGCGCTGCCGTCCGCCAGCCGCAGCGAGCGCTGATCGCCGGCGACGTGACACGACGCGCAGCTCAGGTCGCCGTGCGCGAAGCGCAGTCCCTGGTGGAACTCGTCGAGCTCGTCGACCGTCGTCGGGAGCTGCGCCGGCGTGCGCAGCGTGTGGCACGTTGCGCAGGCGACGCGTGCCGGACGCCCGAGCGCGTCGAGCTCGCCCGTCTCGATGCTCGTCAACCGCGCTGGCTCGTGGATCCGGACCGAGCCCGTGGCGGCGCCCGGCGGTGGCCGCAAGGCGCGCGGCTGATCCCGACCGCAGGCGGCGAGCACGACGATCGACGCGAGAAACAGAACCCGATGCACCGCCGCACGCTTTGCACCCGCCGCGCCAAGCACGTCGGGGCCGGCTGGCCCGCTGCTTGCTGATGAAGCCGCGCGATGGTGACCAGCGCCCTGGTGCTCACGCTCACGCCGCATCCCGTGGAACGGCTGCGCGCCCTCGCGCGGCTCGCCGCCGATCCTCGCCTCGAGCTCGGCGAGCCGGTGAAGGATCGTCTGCCCGTCGTCGCCGAAGCCGCGTCGGCCGCCGACGGCGCCGCCCTCTGCGACGCGCTCGGCGCGCACGAGGGCGTCCTCCGCGTCGACGTCGTCGCGATCGACTTCGGGGAGGACGCGTGATGGATCGCCGCGACTTCATCAAGGCCACCGCCATGGCGACCGCCGCCGCCGCCGCCGCTCGCCTCGCGCTCCACGACGACGCCGGCGCGCAGCCCCGCGTCGCCGACGGCGTCACGTGGGACAAGGCGCCGTGTCGCTTCTGCGGCACCGGCTGCCACGTCCAGGTTGGCGTGAAGGGCGGCAAGGTCGTCGCGATCGCCGGCGACCAGAAGGCCGACGTCAACAAGGGCCTCCTCTGCGTGAAGGGCTATCACGTCGGCCTCGCCCTCTACGGCAAGGACCGGCTCACCCGCCCGCTCCTGCGCAGGAACGGCAAGCTCGAGCCGATCACGTGGGAGCAGGCGCTCGACGTCGTCGCCGATCGCGTCATGGCCAACCCCGCCGGCTTCGCGATCTACGGCAGCGGGCAGTGGACCATCCCCGAGGGCTACGCCGCGCAGAAGCTCATCAAGGCCGGCATCGGCAACAACCAGATCGATCCCAACGCGCGCCTGTGCATGGCGTCGGCCGTCACCGGCTTCCTCTCCACCTACGGCGTCGACGAGCCCGCCGGCTGCTACGACGACCTCGACCACTGCGACGTCGTCCTCATGTGGGGCAACAACCCCGCCGAGATGCACCCGGTGCTCTTCTCGCGCATCATCGATCGCCGCAGCCGCGGCGAGAAGGTCGTCCTCGTCGATCTCACGACGCGGCGCACGCGCACCAGCGGCTTCTGCGATCGCACGATCCTCTTCGAGCCGCAGGGCGACCTGGCGATCGCCAACGGCATCGCGCACCTCCTGCTCGAGCGCGGCACATGGGATCGAGGGTTCGTCGAGGCGTTCTGCAACTTCCGCAAGCCCACCTCTCCGCCCACGCTCGACGGCCAGGCGATGACCTTCGACGAGTACCGCCGCGAGATGGCGGCGTACACGCCGGCGCGCGTGCAGGAGCTCGCCGGCGTCGCGCCCGCCGACCTCGCGTACCTCGCCGATCTCTTCGGCAACCGCGCGCTGCGCATCACCAGCCTCTGGTGCATGGGCATGAACCAGCACACGCGCGGCACCGCGATCAACGACCTCGTCCACGGCATCCACCTGCTCTCCGGCCACTTCGGCAAGCCCGGCGACGCGCCGACCAGCCTCACCGGCCAGCCGTCGGCGTGTGGCACCGTGCGCGAGGTCGGCACGCTCGCGCACGCGCTGCCTGGCGGTCGCGTCGTCGCCAAGGAGGATCACCGCCAGGAGGCCGAGGCGATCTGGAACCTGCCGCCGGGCCGCATCAGCGCCAAGCCCGGCTACCACACCGTGGAGATGTGGCGGCGCTTCTCGACGCCGAAGGAGCAGGGCGGTGACATCGACACGATCTGGGTCCAGGTCACCAACCCGGCGCGCAGCCTGCCCAACATCAACGAGCTCTTCCTGCCGAGCCGCAAGCTGCCCGGCAAGTTCCTCATCGTGTCCGACGTCTACCCGACCGCGACCGCGATGGCGGCGGACCTCGTCCTGCCCAGCGCGATGTGGGTCGAGAAGAACGGCATGTTCGGCAACTCGGAGCGCCGCACCCAGCAGTGGTTCCGCATGGTGCCGCCGCCGGGCGAGGCGCGCGACGACTGCTGGCAGACGATCGCCGTCGCCCGCCGCCTCCACGATCGCGGCCACCCCGGCCTGAAGGACAAGGACGGCCGCTTCCTCTTCCACGTGGTCGACGCGCGCGGCGCCGCGGTGCCGGTGTGGGACTGGCGGCGCTACTACGACGTCAACGTCGACGAGCAGCTCTTCGAGGAGTACCGCAAGTTCACGCGCAAGAAGCACAAGGACCTCGCGCCGTACCAGGAGTACGTGAAGACGCGCGGCATGCGCTGGCCCGTGGTCGAGCAGCCCGACGGCTCGTGGCGCGAGACCAAGTTCCGCTTCGCCCGCTTCGACGACCCGTACGCCACCAAGGCCGACATCCAGTTCTATCACTCGGTCACCAAGGACGACCGCGCGCTGGTCTGGTTCCACCCGTGGGAGGCGGCGCCCGAGACGCCCGACAAGGACTACCCGCTCTGGCTGTGTACCGGGCGCGTGCTCGAGCACTGGCACACCGGGACGATGACGATGCGCATCCCGCAGCTCCAGCGCGCGATGCCGCAGGCGTACTGCGAGATGAACCGCGCCGACGCGCGCGCGCTCGGCGTCCACGACGGCGAGGTCGTCGTGATCGAGAGCCGGCGCGGGAAGCTCGAGCTGCCGGTGTGGCTCGGCGGCCGCGGCGAGCCTCCGCGCGGCTCCGTGTTCGTGCCGTTCTTCGACGAGACGCTCGCCATCAACCTGGCGACGCTCGACGCCCACGATCCTCTCTCGAAGCAGCCCGACTACAAGAAGTGCGCGGTGCGCGTGCGCCGGCGGGGCGCCGCGTGACGAGCTCGCGCGGTCTCGAGATCGGTGTCGTCATCGCGGTCGCGGTCGCGGTGGTCGGCCTCGTCTCCGGCGTCGAGAGCTCCGGCCGCGAGGTGTCGTCGTACGTCGATCACGCGCCGCCGCCGCCGTCTGATCGTGTGGCGGGCGCGCGCTCCTACCGCGATATGCGCGATCAGGCGTTCGGCCCCAACGCCGGGTTGCCGGTCGACTGGTGGAAGCGGTTGCGGGGCGGTGGCGTCGATCTCTTCGCGGCCGTGGTCCAGACCGAGCGTGACCGCGCCGCGTCGCTCGCCGCGCGCGCCGACCGCCGCGCCTACGACGGCGCGCCGCCCGTCATCCCGCACGCGGTCGACCAGCTCGCGGTGCCGGCGTGCCTCGCCTGCCACGAGGACGGCGTCGTCGTCGCGTCGCGTCGCGCGCCGCTCATGAGCCACGGGCGCAAGGACAGCTGCCTGCAGTGCCACGTCGTCGCCGCCGATCCGCGCCGGGACGCGCCGACGGTGGCGCCGCCGGAGACGTCGTTCGTCGGCCTCGGCGCGCCGGGCCGCGGCGAGCGCGCGTGGCAGGGCGCGCCGCCGACGATCCCGCACCCGACCTGGATGCGCGAGCGGTGCGAGGCGTGTCACGGCCCCGGCGGCTGGCACGGCGTGCGCTCGACGCACCCGTGGCGATCGTCGTGTACGCAGTGCCATGCGCCGTCGGCCGTGCTCGATCAGCGTGCGCCCGTCGCCCTCGGAGCTGCGCCGTGAGCGCACGCGTCAGCCGCCGCGAGCTGTTCGGTTTCCTGCGCCGCCCACCGGCGCCGGCGCGCGCGCCCGCCGACCCTTCGCCATCACCTCGTCCGCCGCCGGCCGCGTCGCCCGCCGCGTTCTCGCTCGACGCGTTCTACGGCGCGCGCACGTCGCCGCCCGCGCTCCCCACGTTCACGGTCCGCACGCCCGATGCGCAGGCGATCGCGACGCACGCGACGCGCGTCGGCGCCGGACCGTCCGCGTGCGCGGAGCTCGCGGGCGCGGGGGCCGGCGAGGGCCGTGAAGTTGTCAAAGTTGACACCGTCCCCGAAACGAAGATCGCGCCGGCGCAGGTCCCCGTGGTGCTCGAGAGCGCGTGTCTCGCCACGCGCTCGTTCTGCTCGGTGTGTGTCGAGCGCTGTCCGCGGCCCGGCGCGATCGTCGTCGAGCTCGGGCGCCCGCGCGTCGTGCCCGAGGCCTGCGACGGGTGCGGTCGCTGCGTCGCGGCGTGTCCCGCGCCCGTGCTCGCGTTCGCGCTGGAGGCTCGCCGTGTCTGAGTCCATCGACGGAACCTCGCCCGTCACGCCGGTCACGCCCGTGCAGGAGGCGCTCCTCGACGAGCCGACGACGCGCCAGCTCTTCTTCGACATCGAGCACGCCGCCGAGCTGATCGACGTCGTCTACAAGGGCCCCGGCGCACGCCGCGCCGACCCCGTGCCGGCGACGCCGTCGCTGGCCGACGCCCATCGCGCGCTCGCGAGCGGTCACGCCGTGCAGCTCCGCTATCGCTTCGGCGGGGAGGAGTGGTGGGACACGCTGATCGGGACCGAGGCAGGTGTCCGCCTCGTCCGCATCAGCCATTCCCGCGCCCTCGCCGTGTCCGACCCACCGTGAACCAAGGAGTCCCATGCGTCGCCTCACTTTCTCCGCGCTCCTCTCCGCGCTCGTCGCCGCCCTCGCGGTGCCAGGCACCGCCGTGGCTGCGCCCGGTCTCACCTTGCCCGCCGGCAAGGTCAACGTCGCGCTCAACGTCGAGGTGGGCATGAACGACGGCGCCGCGGCCAAGCCGATCTCGCTGTCGCCCGACGTCTCGTACGGCGTCACCGACGAGCTCACCGTCGCGCTCGTCCACTCGCGCTTCGCGGCCACCGGCTTTCGCGCCGTCGCCGGCGGCGGCCTCTGCCTCACCGGCGAGGACGGCGGCTGCGCCAACGTCTACGACAACGCCGGCGTCGAGGCCTGGTACAGCCTCGGCGGCGACGCGGTGAAGCTCGCGGCCGGCGGCGGCGTCCACGCTCTCAGCCTCGACGGCGGCTTCTACGCGGCCAAGCTCGGCCTCCGCGCGCGCTGGCAACGCGACGCGCTCGCCGTCGTCGCGCTGCCCAGCCTCTTCGTCGCGGTGACCGAGCGCGACGAGGTGATGGGGGCGCGCGTCAACCCCGAGCGGCTCTGGGTGCCGGTCCAGCTCCTCTATCGCGTCGCCGACCCGGTGACGCTCGGGCTCGGCAGCGGCCTCAAGGGGCCGCTCCAGGGTTTCGGCGATGCGTGGGAGGTCCCGCTCGGCTTCATGGGGCAGTACGCCGTCGACAAGTCGCTCGGCCTCGGCGCGTCGCTCGTCTTCGGCAAGGTCGTCGGTGGCGCGGACGCGACCGGCTTCGACTACCGCGGCGTGCAACTCTGGGCGAGCTACACGATGTGAGGCGGTGCGCGTGACGCCTTGCCAGCGTCGCGATCGTGCTTACATTGCAAGGGTTACTTCGGTTGGCCCTCGAGCAGCGCGACCCATCACGCGTGTCGGGCACGGAGACGTCCACGAGCATCGCGACGCGGTGCTCCGTCCTTCCACCCCTTGCTCGAGGAGCCACGCATGCACCTGACCACGAACGATCGAACCGACACCAGCAACACCCTCTTCCAGCACGTCAAGCGTCCCGACTGGGGGCTCGCGACGATGGTGTGGCGAGTCGACGACAAGCTCGCCTTCCAGTTCCAGGACGGTCAGCTGCGGATCTTCAAGTCCAGGTTCGACGCGATGCTCCGCCCGGTCGATCGCCCCGTCGACGAGCGGGACCGGGTGCTCGCCGAGCTCGGCAAGGTCAGCGACCGTCGAGACGCGGCCAGGCGCATCGCCGGCCAGCATCGGCCCATCGATCCGCGCGAGCAGATCGCGTACTTCTCGACGCGCTTTCCCAAAGGCTTCCAGGGGGCGAAGTGGGCTCGCACGCATCGGGGCATCGACGCACGCAAGCCACTCAAGCGACACCGCCAGCCCGTCATCGAGGCGGCGGCGGAGCTCCTCGCGCCCGAACGACTGCGCGCGCACGTCGATGGTGATCTCTCCCTGATCATCATCGACCGCCTGCGCACGCTCACCGACTCGACCGATCTCGTCACCAAGGCCGCCGCGCGCGGCCTGGACCGCGTCGACGCGGTCGCCGGCGCGCGCCTCGTCGGCGCGCTCGCGGACCTGCTGACCGACGACCGCGACGTCGCGCCGGCCTTCGACGCGTGGGTGATGGCGCTCACCCGCGCCCTCGATCGCACGCCTTCCTGGGAGCTCGCGACGTCGATCCCCGCCCTCGCGCGCCCCGATCGGTTCACGGCCGTCAAGCGGAGCACGTTCACGCGCGCCGCCGCCTGGCTCGCGCCCAACCTGACCATCGACGCGTTCCCCGCGGGTCAGGTTTACCAGCGCATGCTGGACATGATCTCGACCCTCACGAGGTTGCTCGCCGAGGCCGGGCTGCGCCCGCGGGACCGCCTGGACGTCTACGACTTCGTCCAGCTGACGCTGTCCCCGAAGGCCGTCGAGCAGATCGCGGCGAGCCGGCACGCCGACACGGTCGAGCGCGCCGCCGCCTGAGCCCGGTCGTGCGGCGTCACTGGTACATGTAGACGACGAAGCCGACCGGCACGAGCAGTCCCGCGCCGACGAACCACTTGCCGCGGCCGAGGAAGCCGCGGTCGCCCTTCATCATGATCATCCCGGAGATCGCGAGGAACACGAGCGCCACCGCGAACACGTCGGCGACGTACGTCCACACGCCCTTCAGGTTGTTGAGGTGCAGCGCGTTGACCTCGAACAGCACCGGGCGCTTGTGGATCGACTTGAGCTTGCCCTTGCCGGTGCGCACGTCGAGCCGCGCCTCCTGCCCCTCGGGCAGGAACACGCGCAGCTCGGTCTCCGACTCCTGGAAGTGACCGCGCACCTCACGCGGGTCGAGCCGCAGCCGATCGATCACGAACGCCGCCTGCTCGCCGCCGGTCGCGCCCGGCACCGGCCCGAGGTCGAACGCGCGCGTCTCGAACGTGTAGCTCGGGTTCCAGTCCTCGATGTGGTTCACCGCCAGCCCCGAGAGGCTGTAGGCGAGGATGAGGGCCACCGCCACGTAGCCGACGTCGCGGTGGATGGCGCGGATCCAGCGCCGCCACTTCACGACGTTACTTCCGGTCGCGGAGCTGCGCGCCGGTGCCGTCGATGCGCACGATCACCATCGGCTCGGTGACGCTCGCCGGATCCTTCTCCGCCCCGTACTCCTTCTGCTGGTACGCGACGTACTCCCTGGTCTCCTCGAGCGTGAGCTCGTTGACCGCGACCACGCCCTCGACCACCGCGTGCTTGCCCTTGGCGTCGACGGGGAAGACCATCTCGCCGTCGGTGACCTTGAAGCGGACCTTCTGGCCCGGTGCGTCGCCCGCGAGGTCCATCCAGCATCCGCGCTTGGGGCACACGTCGACGACCTGCCCCTCGACGCGCACGGTCTTGCCGACGTGGGCCTTGGGGTCCGCGAGCAGCGTCGCGACCGGCGTCGTCTCGGTCAGCTTCACGCCGGCGCCGAACGACTGGCCGGGCGCGGGCGCGGCCGGAGCCGTCGCGGACGCCGCGGGCGACGTCTTGGCCGACTTGGGCGGCGACGCCGTCGACGAGTCACACGCCGTGCCGGCGGTCGCGAGGGCCAGGATCAGGAGCGGACGAACGAAGCTCATGGGCCTGTGCATACTACTGTCGGGCCTGGCCGCCAATAGGGGCCGGTGACCCCGGTGGCCGCCGCCCCGGGCCCTCGACGTACTCGACCGTGTCCTCGCAGGACAGGCTCTCGAACGCCATCAGGCTGTCCCGGTCGCTGAACACCTGCGGGCACTCCTCGCGGCACGCCTTGCCGACGTCCTTGCTCACGCCACCCTTGCACCGGGCGTAGTGGTCGCACGCGCCGTCGCACGTGCCGGTCAGCTTCGGCCCGGTGACGTAGCGCACGATGCACCCCGAGAGCAGCGCGGCCAGCGCGAGCGCGACGACGAATCCCCGAGCGCTCACTCCGCGGCCCCGTGTCGGCCGGCGCCGGCCGCGAACCGCGCCGCGCCCGCCATCCCCTCGGCCAGCGCCTTCATCCCGTGCTGGAGCTCGTTCGCGAGCGCCGCCTCGTAGTCGAGGTCCCACTGCTGGTACGCGCTCAGGCGATCGCCGCGCATCGCGGCCTGCGGCAGCCTCGCCAGCTCCTGCGCCAGCGCCTCCGCCGCCGCGCGCGCCGTGCCCTTCGGCACCACGCGGTTGACGAGCCCCATCGCCAGCGCTTCCTCGGCGCCGACCGCGCGCCCGGTCAGGATCAGATCCATCGCGCGCCCGTGCCCGACCACGCGCGGCAGCCGGATCGTCCCGCCGTCGATGAGCGGCACGCCCCAGCGCCGGCAGAACACGCCCAGCACCGCGTCCTCGTCGGCGACGCGCAGGTCGCACCACAGCGCGAGCTCGAGCCCACCCGCGACCGCGTGCCCGCTGATCGCCCCGATCACCGGCTTCGACAGCAGCATGCGCGACGGCCCCATCGGCCCGTCGCCGTCGGGCAGCACGCGGTTGGCGCGCCCGGCGGCGAAGCCCTTCAGGTCGGCGCCGGCGCAGAAGGTGCCGTGCGCCCCCGCGAGCACGCCGACCCTGGCCTCCCCATCGGCGTCGAACACGCGGAAGGCGGCGGCCAGCGCCTCGGCGGTCGGACGATCGACCGCGTTGCGAACATCAACACGATCGATGACGACGGTCGTGACGGGACCATTTTTCACCACGTCGACGAGCGGCATCGCCGTCTACTGTGCCATACGATGCGCGCCCATGGCACCACGCCCTCAGCGCATCGCCATCCTCACCAGCGGCGGCGACGCCCCCGGCATGAACGCCGCCATCCGCGCCGCGACGCTCATCGCCCGCGCGGCCGGCGTCGACGTCGTCGGCATCGAGCGCGGCTGGCGCGGCCTGATCGAGGACGCGTTCGTGCCGCTGGCCGCGCAGGACGTGCAGGGCATCCTGCGCGAGGGCGGCACCATCCTCGGCTCGGCGCGCTGCAAGGAGTTCCACGAGCGCGAGGTGCGCGACCGGGCGCGCGCCATCCTCCACAACCGCGGCGTCGACGGCCTCGTCGTCATCGGCGGTAACGGCTCGCTCACCGGCGCCCAGGCGCTCGCCGATCCCAGCGAGGCCGGCGATCGCCCGCCGCTCGTCGTCGGCGTGCCCGCCTCGATCGACAACGACCTCGGGCTCACCGGCCTCGCGATCGGCGTCGACACCGCGATGAACACGATCGTCGAGGCCTGCGACAAGATCGCCGACACCGCCACCGCCCACGATCGCACCTTCATCATCGAGGTCATGGGCCGCGACTGTGGCTACCTGGCCATGACGTCGGCGATCGCCGCCGGCGCCGACCTCGCGCTCTTCCCCGAGGCCGGCCGCGATCGCGAGGCCGTCGTCGACTCGATCGTCGACACCGTCATCGCGGTGCGCACGCGCCCGCGCAAGAGCCGCCGCGTGATCATCGTCAAGGCCGAGGGGGTGCAGGTGCCGATCGAGTACCTCAAGACCGCCGTCGACGAGCGCCTGCGCGCCCGCGCGCCGGAGGCCGATCCGGCCTCGATCGAGACCCGCGTCACCGTCCTCGGCCACGTCGTGCGCGGCGGCCGGCCGTCGGCGTTCGATCGTTTGCTCGGCAGTCGCCTCGCCAACGTCGCGGTGCGCGCGCTCGTCGCCGGCCAGTCGCACAAGATGGCGGCGTGGATGCCGGCGGTCGAGCTCCCCGAGGAGGTCGGCACCCGCTCCCCCTACGATCCGTACATCTGGCTCGTCGATCTCGGCGCCGCGCTGGTCGAGACCGACAACCTGCTGCGCGGGCGTTCGCCCCTCGCGCGCTGGCGCGCCGGCGTCTTCGAGGAGATCGAGGACGCGCTCCTCATGTAGCCGCGCGCCGACGCGGCGCCGACGCGCGGCTACTTCGCTTCCATCGCGGTCGTCGTGATCACGCCGGCGCGCGCGTTGACCGGGTGCTCGTAGTAGTCGACGCCGCCGCCCTGCGCGTCGACCATGATCGTACCGACGTCGGTGTTGGCGATGAACGCCGTGCCGCTCTCGTCGGTCTCGGTCGCGCTCTGGCTGGGCAGGCTGTTGCGCGCGTAGAGGATGCGCGCCGTGCCCATGGGGCTGATCGTCACCGTCGCGCCGGCGACGCCGTTGCCCGCGGCGTCGACGACGAGCACGCCGACGAAGCCCTTGGCCGAGTCCTGGGTGACACCGCCGAGCGTGCCCAGGAGCCCGAGCGTCTGCTGCGAGATGAGCAAGATCGTCGCGTTGTCGCGATCGGCCGTCAGGGGCTTGGGCGGGTAGAGGTAGTTGTCGATGAGCCCCGCGCTCGTGCCCTTGAGGTAGCCGTCGATCGCGGTGCCGTCGGTGGTGAGCGTGATCGCGTAGTTCCCGTCGGCGCCCGAGGTCGCCGTGCCGATCGGCGTCGCGGTGCCGTTGCGGTACGCCTCGATCGTCGCGCCTTCGAGCGGGACGGTGCTGGTGCCCGACACGGTCTGGGCCTGGCCGGTGACCGTCAGCATCGTCGCCGCCGGCGGCGCGTCGATGGTGGCCCCGTCGCCGTCACCGTCGTCGCCGCCGCCGCACGCGGCGAGGGACGCACCGAGGAGGAGCGTGACGGGGAGCACGAAGCGAGGGTTGTTCATGCCAGCACGGTACACCCGCGCTCAGCACGCCGTCGACGGCTTCATCAGGATCCACGTGTGCGAATGCCCCTGGTCGCTGATGGTCTTGGTCACCGTCGAGCCGCTGCCCAGCATCGTGAGCTCTGCGCCCGTAACCGTGACCATGTGGACGTGGTTTGCGCTCTCGCTCGTGGTGTAGCGCACATCGCTGCCGCCGAAGTCGGCGCACACGACGGTCATCGTGTGGCGATGCCCGGACGAGTTGGTCTCGCTGTTCACCTGGAAGCTGGTCTGGAAGTTGGCGTCGGGCTCGCCGTCGCCGCCGCCGCACGCGACCGCCCAGAGCACGGCGGGCACGGCGGTACTCGCGAGGAATTCGCGTCGCTTCATCTCGACCCCCTTGGTCAGCAGCCGTCCGGGAACGACGTGTCGAACACGTCGTCGATGTCGAAGCTCCACTTGCCGCCCGCGTAGCCGTACCAGAGCTCGGCGTACGCGTTGGTGGCCGGCGCGCCTTTCGCGATCGCCTTCTGCCACACCTGCTTGGCGTTGCACTTCGGCAGCGGGATCGCGGCCTCGCAGCCGAAGCCCTGCATCGGGATGACGGTCACCTCGTCCTTCTCGACGAAGATCTGCACCATGCAGCGCGGCTCCCACTTCACGCCGGCCGGATGGCTCGCCGGCTTCTTCGCCGCCGCCGGCGACGTGAAGCGGTAGAGCACGTCCCAGTCCTCGTCGATCGTGAAGTCGACGAGGCCGTCGGGCCTGACGCCCTGCGCGTCGATGCGCGCGAGCTGCGCGTCGGGGAAGTGCTTCTTCGCCTCCGCGTGCGCCGTGGGCAGCCACTTCATGAAGTCGAAGGCCTTGGGGTTGAAGCCCGCGATCGTCATCTGGTACGGGCCCTTGCCCACGGGAGGATCGGGATCAGGTGGCGGGGTCGGCGGCGTCACCGCGCTCGCGCCACCACCGCCGCCGCCGCCGCCGCCGCCGCCGAGCGTGCATCCCATCGCCGCGGCCGCCTGCCTCATCGCGTCCGCGCCTTGCTGACACGACGGCCCGGCCGACGCCGCCACCTGCTTGCGCGTGGCCGCGTCCATGTTCTTCCACTGCGAGAACCCGTCCATCATCTGCTGCGCCGACTGCGCGTACGTGTCGCGCATCGACGCGAGCTGCGGGCACTTCAGCAGCTCGAGGAACACCTTCACGTAAGCGTCGCACTGCGGGACGCCCGAGGAGAACGAGGCGAGCTTCTTCTCCAGCGGATCGAGCGTGCCACCTGCCGGCGGCGGCGTCGCGCCACCTGCCGACGGCGTGGTCGACCCACCGCCCGACGGCGTGCGCCCCAGCGCGCGGGCCGCCGCCGCCGTGTCCACGGTATCGAGCGCCTCCAGCTGCTTCTCGAGCTGCTCGAGCCGGGCCTCGGCGTCGTCACCCTCGTCACCCTCGTCGTCCGCGTCACCGATCGCGGCGCTGGCGATGTCGCTGCCCGTCGCGACGCCGCTCGCGAGCTCGATTCCCGACGCGCTGCCCTCGCCGGCCGCGGTCTTCGCCTCCTCGCCGCCCTGCGAGAGCACGACCGCGGTCGCCACGCCGCCGCCGACGAGCGCCAGCCCGACGAGCCCGATGAGGAGGCCCTTGTTCGACTTCGCGCGCGGCGGCACGACCTGCCCGGCGGCGAACGAGCCCGGCGGCGGCGGCGGATACGAGCCCGGCGCCGGGGGAGGATGCGACCCCGGATGGCTGCCCGGCGGCGGCGGTGTCATCCCCGGCGGCTGCGACTGTGGCCACGTGTTCTGCGAGCCCCAGCTCTGCGGCCCGGCCTGCGCGGCGACGCGCGAGCTGCCGCTCGGCGTGATCGCGCCCCACTGATCCTGCGGCAGCCCGTTCGTCGCGTGCATCAGCGCGTTCGCCAGATCCGTGCACGACTGGAAGCGGTGCGCCGGATCCTTGGCCAGCGCGTACATGATCACCTGCTCGAACGCGGGCGGCATGTCGGGCCGCAGCGACCGCGGCGGCGGCGGCGGCTCGTCGACGTGTCGCCGCAGCAGATCGAACAGCGAGTCGGCGACGAACGGGCGCCGCCCGGTCGCGCACTCGAAGAGGATCACGCCCATCGCGTAGATGTCGGTGCGCAGGTCGACCGGCTTGCCCAGCGCCTGCTCCGGCGACATGTAGTGCGGCGTCCCGAGCAGCGACCCGGTCTGCGTCGCGCTGCCGCCGAGCTCCGGCCGCAGCTTGGCGATGCCGAAGTCGAGCACCTTGGGACGCCCCGCCGGCGTGACATAGATGTTGTCGGGCTTGAGGTCGCGGTGGACGATGCCCTTCTGGTGCGCGGCGGCGAGCGCGTCGAGCACCTCGGCCATCAGCCGCGCCATGCCCCCGAGTGGCAGCGGCCCGCGCTTGCCGACGATGTCGGCCAGCGGCGCCCCGTCGAGGTACTCCATGATGATGTAGGGGCGGCCGTCGGGGAGCTGGGCCAGGTCGAGCACGTTGACGATGCTCTCGTGGCGGATGAGGTTGACGGCGCGCGCCTCGGAGAAGAAGCGCTCGACCAGATCCGGGCGGTCGGCGCACTCGCGCGACAGCACCTTGACCGCGACGCGGCTGCCGATGCTGGGGTGGACGCCCTTGTAGACGCGCCCCATGCCGCCGACGCCGAGCAGCTTGGCGATGCGGTAGGCGCCGACCTGCGTCCCGACGATGACGTCGTCGCCACGCGCCGCGAGCTGGCTCTGATCGTTGGGACAGGCCCCGGCGGCGGGCTGGCTGTGGCCACAGTCGGGGCACACGAACATGGGCGCCTGCTGAGGGTAGCACGGCGCCTCGCGTCCGGCGGACCGGCCACCTGCCGGCCGGAAATCCGGACGCGTCCGGAACCCGGACAAGCCAAGTCGGCGTCACCATTCTCCTGCCCCGGTGGTCCGCGGCTTGCTCTGCGCCCGCGTCATGGAACAGGAACCGCACGATCGCCCCCGCGAACGCTGTTACTCGGCCGGCCCCGACCATGTCTCCGACGACGAGCTCATCGCGCTCGTGCTCGGCACCGGCACGCGCGGCAAGAGCGCCGTCGCCCTCGCCCGCGAGGTCCTCGACGACAGCGGCGGCGTCTCCGCCCTCGGCCGCGCGCTGCCCCAGGCCCTGGCCCAGCACGCCGGCATCGGGCGGGCGCGGGCGGCGCGGCTGGCGGCGGCGTTCGCGCTCGGGCGGCGCGCGCTCACGCGCGAGCGGAGCCGCGAGCGGCCGATCTTCACCCCGCGCGACGTGCACGAGCACGTGTGGCCGCGCCTCGCCGGGCTGCAGCAGGAGGTCTTCCTGATGATCGCCCTCGACGTGCGCTCGACGCCGATCGCCGACGTCGAGATCTCGCGCGGCACGCTCACCGGCGTCGAGGTCCACCCGCGCGAGGTCTTCCGGCCCATGATCCGCGTGGGCGCCGCCGCCGCGATCGCGGTGCACAACCACCCCTCGGGCGACCCCACCCCGAGCGAGGCCGACGTCGCGCTGACCCGCCGCCTGGTCGAGGCCGGGGCGCTCCTGGGCATCCCCATCGTCGACCACGTGATCGTGTCCTCCGGCGGGCCGATCTCGGTGGCGGAGTGGCTGCCGGTCCGGAAACTGGACAAGGGCTGATCGGCGAGGAAGGCTTGGGCCATGCGTCGTCTCGCCGTCCTCCTCCCCGTCCTCGCGGCGGTCCTGGTTCCGGTGGCCGGCGCGCGCGCCGACGCCGACAGCCTCAACGATCCTCTCGGCCCGCGCGAGGTCGCGCTCGGCGAGGGGCTGCGCGCCGGCGCCGTCGGCGCCATGGCGACGACGCTCAACCCCGCCGGCCTGCCGCTCACGCGCGAGCTCGTGTTCGAGGGCAGCTTCGGCTACCGCCCCGACGACTCGGCGTCGATGGTCGGCCTCGCCGCCTGCGACTCGACCAACGCGATGCCCGGCTGCTTCTACTACCACTACGCCGGCATGTCGCCGGAGATCGGCGGCATGGCGCTCGGCCGGCGCACGCACGTCGGCGGCATGACGCTGTCGCGCCCGATCAACCAGCGCGTCAACATCGGCGCCGGCGTGAAGTACTTCGACTTCGAGAGCGACAACATGGCCGAGGAGAGCGCCTCGGGCTGGAACTGGGACGTCGGCGTCACCGTCCGCCTCACCGACATCCTCAACGTCGCCGGCGTCGGCTACAACCTGGCCGGCACCGAGTCCCTCGAGTTCCCGCGCGCCGCGGCCGGCGGCATCCTCCTCCGCCCGGGGCAGGGCTTCTCCCTCGGCTTCGACGCGCTCTGGAACCTCGATCGCGAGGGCAAGACCGGGCGCTACGGCGGCGGCGGCGAGTACTTCATCTCGACCCAGGGCGGCCGCACCGGCTATCCGCTGCGCGTCGGCGCGGTGCACGACGTCGCCACCGGCACCTACGTCACCGGCGGCGCCGGCATCGCGACCATGAAGCTCGGCTTCGACGTGGCGGCGCGCAAGCAGGTCTCCGACGGCGACGAGCTGCTCGTCACCGCCAGCCTGCGGGTCTTCGGCCCGCGGCTCTGACCCGGTTCCGCGAGAGACGAGGAACCTGGACCGCGGGTTGGTGTCCAACCGGGTCCATGGATATGCTCGTTACCGGGCATGAGCACGGATGACCGGCAGCTCGTCCGGCGGTTGCGGGACCGCGACGAGCGAGCCTTCCGCGAGCTCGTGGCCGCGCACCGGGACCGGGTCTACAACCTGACCTTCCGCATGCTCGGCAACCGCGCCGAGGCCGAGGACGTCGCCCAGGAAGTGTTCATCCAGGTCTTCAAGACCATCGACACGTTCCGCGAGGAAGCCAAGCTTTCCACGTGGCTCTACCGGGTGACCGTCAACCTGACCAAGAACCGGATCAAGTACCTGGCCCGGCGCCACGATCGCGACCGCGATCAGCTCGACGAGACCAACGAGGCGGCGGCGACCTCGGCCATCGCGGCGCCCGGCGGCCCGACCAAGCGCCCCGATCGCGCGCTCGAGGGTGCGCAGATGGAGACGGTGCTCCAGGACGCGATCAACAAGCTCGACGAAGATCAGCGTCTGCTCGTCGTCCTCCGCGACATCGAGGATCTCTCGATCGAGGAGATCTGCGCGATCACCAACCTGCCCGACGGCACGGTGAAGTCGCGCCTCCACCGCGCGCGACTCCAGCTTCGCAAGAAGGTGACCCCGCATCTATGATCAGGAGGCGGCCATGAGTGAGCAATCGACCGCAGCCGACGACGCCGAGACCGAGCGCATCGAGGCGATGCTCTCGGACTACGTCGAGGGCACGCTCTCGCTCGAGGAGCGCAAGGAGGTCGAGGCGCACCTGGCCAGGCACCCCGAGCTCGCCGCCGACGTCGAGGCGATGCGCGAGGACCGGAAGAAGCTCGAGAGCCTCAACAGGACGCCGGCGCCCGAGGAGCTGGGCAAGAAGGTCGAGGAGCTCATCCACCGCCGCTCCCAGGGCCGCTTCTTCGGCCGGCGCGCCTTCGGCGACCGCGTGCCCTTCGGCGTCCTCGCGATCGTCGCGATCGTCATGGCGATCATCATCGCCCTGCTCCTGCGCTCGTCGTCGACCGGCTCGCTCCGCCGCGACCCCGACGACAAGCCGCGCCCGTCGGACGAGGCGCGCGAGTCGATTCCGAAACCCGATCGAGTGAATTGAGCATCGCTCATCCGGTACGCTCGCGCGCGATGAGATCAGGCTTCGCGCTCGGGCTCGCGCTGGTGATCGGCGGTATCGGATGTGGTGGCGGCGGGGGCGGCGGCGACGCGACCGAGCCCGACGCGCCGGCGGTGGCGGTCGGCGCCGACGCCACCGTGGTCGCGCTCGACGGCGAGCACGTCTACTTCGGCGATCCCAACCGGCGCACCGTCGACGTCGCCGTCACGTTCCCGGCGCCCGAGCTGCGCTACAGCCGGGTCACGCTCCGCCTCGGCCTGCGCTGCCCGACCGGCGGCTGCGACTGGTGGGATCGCCTCGGCCACCTCGCGCTGGTCACCGGCGACACCGAGCTCGAGCTCGCGCGCTTCATCACGCCGTACCGCGTCGGTGGTCAGTTCGAGGTCGACGTCACCGATCTCCAGCGCGTGCTCGAGGGCGAGCAGACCGTGCGTGTCTTCATCGACACCTGGGTCGGCCCCGGCCACGCCAACGGCGCCGGCTGGCTCGTCGACGCGTCCTTCGACTTCGTCGGGGGCGTCCCGTCGCCCGATCCGATCGCCGTCATCCCGCTGTGGGCGCCCCAGCGCGTGGTCTACGGCGACCCCGCGCGCCCCATCGACGTCACCGCCACCGCCACGCTCCCCGACGGCCTCACCGGCGCGCGGCTGCGCGCGCTCGTCACCGGCCACGGCCAGGGCAACGCCGAGAACTGCGCCGAGTTCTGCGCCAAGGACCACACGTTCACCGTCGACGCCGAGACGATCACGCGCGAGCTGTGGCGCGACGACTGCGCCACCACCGCCGTGCCCAACCAGCAGGGCACGTGGCGCTACGCCCGCGCCGGCTGGTGCCCGGGCGCGATGGTCACGCCGTGGAGCGCCGACGTCGCCGGCACCGCGGGCGCGCGCACGATCACGTACGCGGTCGAGACCTACGAGAACACGTGCCGCCCCGACGCCGCCACGTGCGGCGGCTGCACCCTCGGCACCGGCTGCAACTACGACGGCGGCTCGCACACCGAGCCCGGCTGGCAGCAGTCCGCGGTGCTCGTGCTGCTCCGCTGAGCCGGCCGGTCACCCTGAGCGAGCGAAGCGAGTCGAAGGTTCACCCTTGGACCGAGCCCGAGCACGGTCGGATGCTGTGGTTCTCTACACCGGAGGGGGGGAGCCTCGCATCGGGCGACAAGGTTCCGCCACGTCTCGCTGCGAGCGGGACCACGCTGATCGCGCTCCACGAGTACCGAGTGGACGTGATCACCGAGACCGGACAGCGTGTGGCCGAGCGTCCGCTCGCCGTCAATGACGCAAGTGCGCCAACCACGACCGCCGAGATCGAGCAGATCGCCCACGAACTGCTCGAGTAGGGCACCGGCTCAGGGACGAGTTCAGGCGCGCCGAGATCGCCGCTCGGATCGCGACGCTCTCGCGCGCCGAGCTCGAGGCACAGCTCGCAACACAACGCGGTTGGCGCCCACGAGGTGCTGCACGCAATGCGTCTCGGCGAACGACGCCGATCTGACCACGCTCTCCGATGACGACCTGCGCGAGCGGCTCGTCGATGTCGAGGCCTTCGTGGAGCGGATGGCGCCGGAACATGGCGGTCCGGGGAAGGGAAACGCGCGGCGCGAAAGCCGACGCGCAAGGCGAAGGACCACGACGAAGGGATCCGCGAGGAGGTCGCAAAGGCCACCGCGCTCCACGTGTTCACGCGTCTCGGCGTGACCGATCCGGGGGACATCGATCTCGACGCGATTGCCGCGGAGCTCAATTCGGAGATCGTGTTCGAGGTACCCGTTCACCGGGTGGGGAGCAGGGAAGGCGCCTGTCGGCCGCGTAGGCGGCAGTGCATGCCTGAGCGAGATAGCCAAGGACGGGTCGATGTTGCTTGCGGCACGTCTGGATGACGGACTTGATGCGGGCGGCGTAGGTAGCGTCGCGATCGCTCTGGCTGCCGTAGCTGCTGCGACGCCACAGCACGAAGCCGCGGAGCTCGCGCGCGGCGTGGTTGTTGGTCGGGTCGACGGTGGGGTGGTCGACGAAGTACCAAAGCGCGGCGCGGTACGAGAGGATGTCGCGGCATGCGCCGCCGACGCCCGGCGTGTTCGACGCGGAGCCGAGCTCGAGCAGGTGCTCGATGAGCACCCGCAGACTGGCGGCCGTGGCACGGAACTCGGAGCGGGTGAGCGTGCCGTCGCGCGCACGGTGCCACGCGCGCAGCAGGACCCGCGACCAGAACAAGAGGTCGCGGCCCATGACGCCGACTTGGCCACGCCGCTCGGCGAACGATGCGAACTTGCGAATGAGGTGCGCCCAGCAGAGCTGGCGACGGTCTTCGGTCCAGAAGTCGAACTGCTTGCCGCGATCGCTGACCAGCACGCCCCGCACTCTGTCGAGCCACGTGCGCAGCGTCGCTCGGGTCGCATCGGTGGCGATCACAAAGACCGTGACGGCCGACGTTGCCAGCGTCCACAGCGCGCGGTACTCGCCGGCCTGGTACCAGGTCGTGCCGTCGGCGTGCTTGACTCGCGCAGCGAGCGCGTGGGCGGTCGCCTCGTCGACTGCGGGCGCCACCGCCTCGCTGATCACTTCTTCGGCCTCGCTCAGCGCGCCGAGCGAGACGTCGACGCCGTGGACATCGCGCAGTAGTGTCTGCACCTTGCGTCGGCTGACATGACAATCGCCGACGAGGACCGCGATCAGCGCGAGCAGGTTCGGGCCGAACATGTGAGCGGGCACGCCCACCGGCAGTTCCCCGCACGTCGTCTCGCCGCAAGCGCACTCGACGCGGTGCCTGACGTACTCGTCGGCCGACGCCGCCGTGGGCGGCGTGTCGATCACCTGGTGCCGGAGCGGGTGCCCATCGGGCCGACGCGGAAGTCGCGCCTGGCAGCGGCGGCACTTCGACGGATAGCAGTGCGTCGTCGACCTGACTCGCTCAGGCGGCAGCAACACGCGGCGGTGGCCCTTGTGGCCCTTCTGCCCGTCACGCGGACGCCCCGACGGGGTCGACGGCCGACTGGCCCGTGCCTCCGGACCGTCCGAGGACGGTGGCTTGTTCGAGTTCGACGAGTTCTCGCCCAGCCGCCGCTCCAACACCTCAAGTCGCGCCAGCAGCCTCGCGATCTCCGCGTCCTTGGCTTCGATGATCGCCTGCTGCGCCTCGACGAGGCGCTCGAGCTTGGCGAGTCGATCCTCGAGGCTGCTCACCCATACGTTAGATCACGCCGCGATCCCCAAGTCGATCCCCCGCGCGCCGCGGGGAGATCCGGACTCCACCCGGTGAACGGGTACTGTTCGAGGATCTCAAAGGCGCCACGGCGCGGGTGATCCAGATCGGCGACCGCGCTCGGATCATCATTTCGACCCGCATGGTCGATGTCGGCTCCATTCGGTTCTCGATCGCGCACGAGATCGGTCACATCCTGTGCCGGCCCACTGACACGCTCGGAGCGCCGGCCTCGGGCTCAAGCGGCGGAGTCGCGGGCGCCACAGGGGATTCTCAGCAGCCCGCCAGCGGCTGGCAAGACTCGCTCAACGTTGGGCATCAGGCATTTCGGCAGATGCCTCAGTATCGGAGCATCTCCAGCTCCCGAACATCTGAGGCTTTCGATTCCGGCATGCGGTGCAGTAGCTGTGTCCCCCCTCGGGCGTTTGCGGGGTTACCTTTGTTGAGGACGCGCCGAATGCTTGTGGATACGGATAGAAGATGTGCTGTCCTCCGTCGTTGAGCGAACACTTGGGGCATGATTTTATTGTTCGCCCTTGTGCGTAGACACTCTTGTTCAGAGCCACTGCACAGTGGCCGCATATAAGATGAGCGCGATCTCGTGGCCGAGGTTTTCGCTTATGGGAAGCGCAGTCCAGGCTGGCTTCTTCGTTGGCCTCGCCTACACCTCCTGACGAGAAGTGACCCCGTTGCGAGATCGCTGGCTCATCCCTTCTCATGGCCCCCGAGTTGACATCGCCTCGACCGCTGCCGTTCTCGTGGGAGCGCCCGAGCTGCCTGCCGCTGCGGAACTTCATGATCGAAGCCTAGCTCGATTCTCGAGCTACGAGGGCTCCTCACCCGGTGGTGGACAGATTCGGGGCGTGTCTTCCGAGAGTGGGCTTCGGTGAAGTTTCTCTGCGAGCCGCCATGGTCGCACGGAAGGGGCCGTGGGCACCAAGCTTGCGGTGCAGTTGTTCAGAATCATGGGGCTCGGCGACACTGTTCAGATATTCAGACCCGCAACCCAAGAAGATGGGCCAAGCATGTGGGTGCCAGCTCGATGCAGTAAGCTGGCCGTATCGCCGGGAACTGTCAGACCCTACGGCGAAAAGGGCACATGCGCCACCGCCGTCAGGACCCGTCGCTCGTGTCTCTGTTCGCTGGAGCGGGCGGGCTAGACCTCGGACTTGAGAACGCTGGGTTCACGACGGTTGTCGCGAACGAGCTTGAGGCGCACGCGTGTGAAACGCTGCGTGCCAACCAGCTCCTGCCGAGCTTGGGGCCTAACGAATTTGAAGCCTGGTTCGCCGAGCAGGCGAATCAGCGGTGCTACGACGGCGCACCCAAGTCGCTAGTGGAGCTACGCCGAAGGATCTCCGCAGGCCGTCGTCATTCCTACCTGAGGAACGCGCGGATCATCCAATGTGATATCCGGAAGCTCGGTGCCAATGACATATGCTCCGCAGCAGAAATCCGGCGCGCGGAACTGTTCATGCTGGCGGGTGGGCCACCTTGTCAGCCGTTTAGTAGAGCTGGCAAACGCGAATCCGTCGAAGTCGCAGACGGTCGCCTGTTCTTGGAATTTGTGCGGTTGGTGAACGAACTCAAGCCACGGTGGTTTCTATTCGAGAATGTCAAAGGACTTCTCCTCACTCGTACCGATGTCGTTTCGGGAAGCTGTCCTAGCTGTAACGAGACCCGAACTGTCACCTTCGATGAGCGCGAGTGCCATCTGCAGGGAGAGGACTGCAAGCCGCGCTGCCACGTTTGCGGAAAGGGCTTGACTGCACTGAGAGCGTCAAACGAACGAGGTGGCTCATTGGACATCATCGTTCAGGAGTTCGAGAGAACGGGCTACTCCTGCGCTTGGCGCGTCCTCAATGCCGCAGACTTCGGCGCACCACAGATACGCGAACGACTGTTTCTCGTCGGCAGTCGCGACAACGAGCGGTTTTCTTGGCCGCAGCCAACACACGGAGAGACCGGTAGCGGCGACGCCTCGCAGCTTTCGCTGTTCACGGGAGCGCACAAACTTCCGCCTTGGAGGACGATGATCGACTGCCTGTGGCCGAAGAAGCGCCACAACGTCTTCGGCCGCCTCGATCCTGATAAGGCTGTGCTTTGGGTCAAGAACGTCGTGCGTCCGCACGACGAACCGGTCACCTGGACACTTCGGCGCGCAGCGCCAACCATTGGCGCTCATCAGGCTGCAAAGCTCGCAATCGCACCTAAGGGGGTCCCCGAAGCGCAGCTCCGGCGCCAGCAATGGCATGTGCTGGGGAAACGACAGGGTGACACACCTCCCGTACCGGTTGTTCACGAGTATCTCTCTGACGAGGAGCTACTTCGTCTCCAGACCTTTCCAGAGAATTGGTATCTCTTTGGAACACGGATGCAGCGGGCGTTTCAGATAGGAAACGCTGTCCCTCCGATGCTTGCTCAGGCTGTTGGGGAGGAGATTCTCAGGGCAAGCGGGATCGCGCACTCCGGCCAAAGAGCCGCTCGCCACGCATGACGACTACCCTACCCGCATTTTCCGACGCCGAGAAGCTAAAGTCCCATCGGCTGCTGGCAGCTCAAGTCGCGCGGATGATGGGCCGGAAGCTCGAGGAGGACGACTGGGCCACCGTCTATTGCGTCGCGAAGGGGATTCCCAAACAAGGTTGGAGCAACCTCAATCTAGACATCATGCATGGAAGGCTTGGTATCGAACACAAGATGATCAAGCGATCTGCGGATCGACCGTTGATGTCGTATTGCGGCGAAGGAATCATGCATCCATCCGCCACAAGGTCGATTCGCATTCCTACAGGAGAGAACAACCCCAATAAGGTTATGAAGGCTGTGCTCACGCAGTATGCCGACCTCATTGAGCAACGTCGGGCGAAGGTAGAGTCGCAGTCCTCCGGAAAACCGGCCGATATGCGTACCGGGTGGCTCCTGTGGCAAGAGACACTGCGAGAGTTCCTCTACTTTGAGGAGCGAATGGAGATCCCGGACACGAAGGGTCTATACGCAGTCTGGAACGAGCGAGAAACGAGAGGGTCGCGCAAGGCGAGTCGCAATCTTTGGATCTATGACAGCGAGTCGAAGGAGAAGAAGTACTCCGTCACGACCGACGCGGGAGCCAAGATACAGCCATACTTCAAGGTGCCATTACCGGACGACAAGCATCTCTATCACTTCGTTGTGCAAGGCGAGCCATACGACCAAGGCGTTGTTCGCATGTGGATTACGCCGGCCACGGCTGCACAGCTGCAGCATATTCTGGGTAGCCTCGATTGGGAGACCGTGAGCGACGCGGTTCTTGCTGCAAGGTTGCAGAAGGTCGCGGCCGACGAGTTGACGGCGAACCCTGACATCGTTGAGGTTTGCATAAGCGAAAAGGCCTACGAACGCCTTCGTCGCGATACAGAGGGCGTTTCCGACGAGCATTGTGTCCAGTTACTCGTGCGTCAGTTGGGGGCGAAACGGAAGAATGGCTGACCGAGTTTCGTCGAAAACGCGCTCCAAGATCATGGCGAGCGTCAAGGGCAAGAACACGAAGCCCGAGCTTGTCGTACGAAGTGCTTTGCATCGCCTGGGCTATCGATTCAGTCTCCGACGCCCGGATCTTCCGGGGCGCCCAGACTTGGTGCTGGTATCTCGTTCAGTAGCGATCTTCGTCCATGGGTGCTTCTGGCACGGCCACACAGGCTGCCTCGCAGCAGGTCTTCCGGTTGCTAACCATGACTACTGGGCAAAGAAGCAAGCGACGAACCGGAGGAGAGATCGGCGCGTAAGAAGTGAACTTCGGCGAATGGGATGGAAGACAATCGTAGTCTGGGAGTGCCGACTCCGCCGTCCCACACATTGGCTCGCGTCCTTGGTACGTGCGATCGAGAAGAAGGAGAACTGAGTGCGCGCAGCTGAGTTCAAAGCCTGGCTAACCGGTCGCTTCCGTGGGCGCGATGGCTCCCCAATGTCAGCGAAGGCCGCATCCGATGCCGCCTCCCGTTGCAGACGAGTAGAGGACACTCTCGACATCGATCTCGACGACGCGGTCGCGACGGAGTCGAGCTTCGTGCATCTACTTAAGCAACTCGGGCATGGCTATGGTTGTTCGAGTCGTGCTGGACGCCGGTTCAAGGTCGCTGGCCAGGTTCAGACAGGAATGGCCGCCCTTCGTCATGCCGTCAAGCTGTATGCAAGGTTCGCGAAAGGCACCTTGTGGAAGGTCGCCGTCGAAGGTCGCAAGCGTTGAAACGGAGACACCCTGTCTTTTCATCCATGTGACGCGGCCAGACACAGTAAACAGCCGTCTGCATGCTCGCGTACGATCGAACCTGGGCCGCGTAGTTTGGGAAAGTGGCTTGCACATCGCCCATCTCAGTGCGCCGCGAGGATCAGCGGTAGCCGCATGCCGAGGCCGGCGGCGACGAACGAGGCCGTGCCGCCGGTCGGCTGCTCGCGCAGCCCGGTCTCGGCCCACGCCGACAGCGCCACGGTGCCGAGGATGAGCGCGTTGCGATCGCCGGCCGCGGTCCCCGTCCAGATCTCGATCGACGCGCGCGCCGCGCCGCCGAGCCCGCTCACCCGTCCGTGATCCATCAGCTCGCCGCGCCCGCCGATCCACGTGCGCCAGTACTTTCCGGCCGCGCCGCGCACCGCCACGTCGATGTACCCGCCGACCGCGCTCTCGTCCTCCTCCTCGGCAACGACGCGCGCCGTCGCCATCGTCTCGTCGGCGGGGCGGAACGTGGAGATGACGCCCACCGAGACGTCGACCGGCGTGGGCTTCGGGTAGAGCGACGCCCAGCTCAGCCCGACCAGGAGCTGCGTCGACTCGAGCTGGCGTCCGTCGGGCGCGCCGGTCACGGCGTGACCGAGCTCCACCTCGAGCGGCGGGATGAACGCGCCGCGCCCGGCGGCGGCGTTCCCCGCGGTGACGGCGAGCACGGTCAGTGCGGCGGCGATCCCGACCCCGATGCGCATCGCGCGCGTGCGTCGCAAGACGCGTTCCATCGTCGCGGCGCGACGCGCGCGAGCAGTCACGCAGACTTGCTCACGGCAGGTACCGTATCCGCCGCACCACAGTGGGCCCCGCTCGTCACCCGTTCGCCCTGAGCGAGGCGCGTAGCGCCGAGTCGAAGGGCTCGTGCTGCGACATCGCGCACGCGCCGAGCGGGGATGTGTGAATGTCGGCGGACGCCGCTCGTACCTCGCCTCATGCCTCGCCTCACCTCGCTCGCCGCCACCGTCACCGCCGTCGCCGGCCTCGGCGCCTTCGCCATCGCCGCCTCGCCCGCGGCGGCCGCGCCCTCGGAGAAGGCCGAGAACGCGCTCGTCTGGGGTGGCACCGCCCTCGAGCTGTCGACCGCCGCCGTCTTCTACCTCAACTTCGGCACCGACCTCGTGCCGAACCACGGGCCGGGCATGATCGTCAACTTCACGCCGATGGTGATCGCGCCCGCCGTCGGCTATGGCCTGCGTCACGCCGATCCGCGGCCCGCGCTCGCCGTGCACGGCGCCGGCTGGCTCGGCCTCGACCTCTTCCTCCTCGGCACGCTCATCGATGGTCGCCACGATCGCCACCGCATGAAGGTCGGCCCCGCCGCGCTCACGCTCGGCGCCGCCGGCGCGCTGGCCGGTGGCTTCCTCGGCGCCACCAGGGTCGGGCGCGGTGACGAGACCGCCGTGTTCATGGGCGCGCCGCCGCTCGGCTTCGTCGCCGGCGGGTTCGTCCTCGGCGGGATCCTGGTGCTCGCCGGCGGCCTCGACGGCGACAAGGCCTCGAGCCAGTTCGCCACCGGCGCCGTCGCCGGCCTGTCGCTCGGGCTGGGCGCCGCGACCTATCTGGCGCTCCGCGATCGCGACGGCGGCCCGTCGTCGTCCTCGTCGACCACGCTCACGCTGCCCACGCCGCGCGTCGCGCCGTCGCGCGAGCAGATCGTCGTCAGCATCGGCGGCGCCTTCTGATCACATCTTCGGCGCGGGGCCCCAGTCGACGCCGGTGACCGCGCCGCTGTAGATCCGGGTCGCCGTGCCGGTGCCGTCGGCGTTGGCGATGTACACGCCCGAGCCGCTCGAGCGCGTCGACGCGAACGCGATGGCGCGCCCGTTGGGCGAGAACGACGGCTCCTCGTTCGAGCCCTCGCCCTGGGTGATGCGCGTCATCTTCTTGGTCTTCAGGTCGAGCGTGACGATGTCGTAGCGGCCGCCGTCGCGCGTCGTGTACGCGATCACGCTCTCGCCCTTGGCCGGCGACCACGTCGGCGTGGTGTTGTAGCTGCCGTTGAAGCTGACACGCCGGGCGTCGCCGCCCGACGCCGACACCACGAAGATCTGGGGGCCGCCCTCGCGATCCGACACGAACGCGATCTGGCTGCCGTCCGGCGACCACGCTGGCCCGGTGTCGATCGCCTTGTTGTTGGTGATGCGCGTGAGGATCTTCCCGTCGCTCGCGCTGATCACGTAGATCTCCGGGTTGCCGTCCTTCGACAGCGTCACCGCGAGCTTCGAGCCGTCGGGCGAGAAGCTGGCGCCGGTGTTCATGCCGCGGTGGCTCGACAGCCGCTTGGGCCGGCCCCCACCCGCCGGGGCGATGTACAGGTCCGGGTTGTTGCGCATGTAGCTCGTGTAGGCGATCTGCCCGCCGCTCGGCGACCACGCCGGGAGCATGTTGGTCGACGTGTTGCGCGACACCGCGTACGGGTTGGCGCCGTCGAAGTCGACCGCCATCACCGTCGAGGCTCCCTTCTTCTTGGCGACGAACGCGATCTTCGAGCCGAAGAAGCCCTGCTCCTTCGTGTAGTAGAAGACGACGTCGTTGCACCACGCGTGGGTGATGTTCCGCAGGTCCGCCTTGGTGCCCTTGTACGTCTTGGTCAGGACCGGCGCGGTGCCCTTCGAGACCTCGTACAGGTTGGCGGTGAGCTCGAGGTTGGCGCCGCTGGTGACGACGCGGTACTTGATGACGCCGTAGGCGCCGACGTCCTTCCACTTCTGCGGCTCGATGCCGAGCTTCTCGCCCTCCAGATCGGCGAGGAAGCCGGCCGGGTCGAGCACCTTGAAGTACCCCGAGACGTTCAGATCGAACGTCTGGATCTCCTGCATCTCGCGCGCGACCGCGGCGTCGGAGCCGACCGCCATCGGGATCGCGATCGGGTACTTGCTGCGCTTGGCGCCGGTGACGTCGATGATGACGCCCTCCTGGGCGCTCACCGCCGTCGCGCTCATCGCGAACGCGACGAGCACCGCCAGCAGGCCGACTATTCCTTTACCTTCATTCGGTAGCATATCCACTTCCTCGTCGTGGGAATCAGGTGCGGCGGCACGGGGATGGGCTCCGCGTTGCGCACCTCCTGCAGCTTCTTGAGCGCGCGCTCCACCGAGTCGTCGAGCTCGAAGTTGCCGCTCTTCTCGCGCAGCTCCCAGGTCTCGATCTTGCCGTCGGGCTCCATGTGGATGCAGCCGATCGGCGTGCCGACGTCCGAGAGGATCTCGGGGTAGTTCCAGGCGCGCAGCAGATCCGCCTTGAGCTGGCCCAGGTAGCGATCGCCCTTGGTCACGTCGCCGAACCCGAACTCGGAGCCGTCGAACGCGCCGACCGGCTGCTCGGTCGGCTTGCCGACCGGCTCGTCGTCATTGCTGTCGCGCCGGAACTGCGCCAGCGGATCGACCGGGTCGGTCGGCTTCACGTCGGGCTTGTCCTCCGGCTTGTCCATCGGCTTGGCCTGATCGTCGCGTGTCGGCGCGACCGTCGGCTGCTTGGGCTCGGGCGCGCGGAACTGCTTCTGCGGCTGCTGCTCCTTCTTCTTGGGCAGCTCTGCGAGGGCGGCGTCGATCACTTCCATGTCATCGACGTTCGAGCCCCCCCGAAACTTCTTTCCGCTGCCGAACAGCGAGAGATCAGGCCCTTTGATCACGAGCGCGACCAGGACCGACGTGATGAACAGCGTTCCCACGCCGGAGTAGATCTGCATCTCCTTTTCGGTGACGGTGGTCATCACGGCCCCTTGTCGAGCACCGACGTGTCGATCCGCTCGGACGGATCCGTCAGTAACTGGACCTTGGGAACGCCCGCATCCTTGGCCAGCGCCATCGCGGTCACCACGACGGAGTAGGGGAGCGACCCGTCACCCTCGATGTAGAGCACCTTGTCCTTCTGGACCTTCTCGTTGGCCTTCAGCTTGGTCTGCAGCTCGCTCCAGGTGATCTGCGTCTTGCCGAGGAGCAGCTTGCGCTCCTTGGTGATCGACAGCACGAGCTGCTCCTTCTGCTCCTCCAGCTTCTGCGCCGGCACCTGGGGCAGATCGAGCTCGACGCCGGTGTTGAGCAGCGGCGCGGTCACCATGAAGATGATGAGGAGGACCAGCATGACGTCGACGAGCGGCGTCACGTTGATCTCGCTGTTCAGGTCGTCGCCACCGCCGGTCTTCATGCCCATGGGACTGGCTCCTAGTGCAGGAAGTGGCGCTTGATGATGTTCAGGTAGTCCTGCTCGAACATCTCCATCTCGCTACGCAGCACGCGGATGCGGCGCACGAAGTAGTTGTACGCCATGACCGCCGGGATCGCCGCCACGAGCCCGATGGCGGTCGCGAACAGCGCCTCGGCGATCGGCTGGCCCACGGTATCGATCGACGCGTTGCCCTGCGCCGCGATCTTCTGGAACGCGATCATGATGCCGATGACCGTGCCGAAGAGGCCGATGAACGGCGCCGCCGATCCCGTCGTGGCGAGGAACGGGGTGAGCTGCTCGAGCTTGGTGGTCTCGACCGTCTGCGCCTTGCGGAGCGCGCGCTCGATGTTCTCGAGGTTGCCGTCGCGGTCATGCTTCATGCGCTCGTCGGCCGCGAGCTTGGCCAGCTCGGTGTAGCCGGCGAGGAACATCTGCGAGATGGGGCTGTTGCGCAGCGTCTGCGCGTGCTTGTAGATCTGCTCGATGTCCCGCGAGCGCCAGAAGGATTCGTTGAACTGGTCCGACTCCCTCTTCGCCCGGTTCAGGTAGAGCGTCTTGTAGATGATGATGTAGAGCCCGAACAGGAACTGCCCGGCGAGCACCAGCATCACCAGCTGCACGATCCAGTGGGCTTCCTGGATGAGCGAGAGGATGTCGGTCTTCGCCTCCGCGGCTCCGGCGGCGACGCCTGCAATCGAGGAAATCTCTGGCATCTTCGATGGTTACGAAGTAGCATGGCCCCCACACCGAGGTCAAACGTGATCTCGGTCGCGTACACCGCGCCGCTCCGGACGCATCATGAATAGCTTGCCGCGCCGAGGGGTCGAACCAGGCATCTGTCGTTCCAGGGCCACGATGGTGTGGTGCGCATGGGCGACTGTTGTGTGTCTCGGAGTTCACGGATGCACGGAAGCCACTGGAGGAGCCGTCGAGCTGAGCTGGGCGTTGCGCTCGACGCGCGACGTCGGCCTCGACGACTGCGCCGGCGGCTCCATCGCGCAGATCCGGCTGTGGTGGGAAACGCCGACGACGAGGCGCTTCACGGCGTTTCCGTGCAGCGCAAATCACGGTGTGACGGCGTTCGACCTGCCGGCAGGCGAGGTGTCGCTCCAGGTCACACCCGAGTGTGTCGACGGAAACGAGCCACCTTCCGAGATGTTCGTGACGCCTCCGCCGATCGTGCGCGACGTGAAGGTGGGCGAGGCCGTCACCTTGGACGCCGTCTTGCTAGTGGTGAAGATCGACGACTGCACGGCCGTCAGTTGCATCTGTGGTCGCCCGTGCGCATGTCCGCAGTCACAGGTTGCGGGCCCGCCCCTTGCTACGAATCCAGGGACCAAGCATCCTGACCCCTGAGGAGAGAGGAACCATGAAGAATCTTATCTTGTCGGCTCTCGTGATTGGCGCGGCCTCGCAGGCCGCAGGTTGCATCATCGTCTCCGACGACGATGACACCGGCGACGCCCTGGTCACCTGGGATCTCCTGTCGGCCGATGCCAACGGCAACGCGATCCCGGCGAGCTGCCCGGCGGGCGCCACGTCGGCGATCGTCTACGCGCTGCCCGATGGCGCGCCGGCCGGTGACGCGTACATCGACAAGTACGACTGCGCGCGCGGCGGCGGCGCCGCGGCCGATCTCCCCGAGGGTCGTTATCTCGTCTGGGTCCGCCTCACCGACACCTCCGAGGCCACGCTCTACGCCGAGTCGGGCAGCCTCATCACCGACATCCGCGCGGGCTCGTCGACCGCGGTCGACCACAGCATCTTCGTCGACCACGCCTTCTACCAGCTGAGCTGGACGCTCAACCCGACCGGCGGCGGCAGCGTGAACTGCTCGCAGGTCGTGGGCGAGGACGGCGTCTCGATCATCGCGACGGTCGGCGGAGGTACGGTCGGCATCGATACGATCGTCGATTGTGAAGAGGGACTCTCTCCGGCATCGACGATCACGTCGCCGCTTCCGTCCAGCCTCTCGGGCGCGCAGTACACGGTTGTTGCGGAGCTGCTCAACGCGCAACAGCAATCGATCGGGACGTCGGAGGTGATTCCCGCCAGCCCCGACCTCGCCCTGAACTACGGCAACGAGTTCGAGGATCTTGGAACGCTCTCGATCGTGGTTCGCTGAACGCGAGCCTTCCTGAGGTCACCGTCACGGAACAGCCCGCGAGGTCCACGCCTCGCGGGCTGTCGCGTTTCTGATGTCCCTTGACTCATTCGCTTCAGCCGAGGGACGCTCGCGTCTTGCGATGAACGGTCGAATCATGGTTGTCGCGCTGGGCGTGACCGGGTGTGCGTTCCCTGCGTTGCCGCCGCTCGATGAGGACGCTCCACCAGCAGACGCGTCCGATGATGGCCAGGTTGCTCAGGATGCGACCGACGCGGCCCACGATGCGCCGTCTTGCGTGGACACGACCTGCAGCGATGGAGTTCTTCAGGTGTGTGTCGGCAACGAAGTCCAGAGCGTCGAGACTTGCCGTCTTGGCTGCTTTTCGAACGCACGCTGCAACTACGTCGACCCATCGAACGGTCTCGGTACGCAGCTCGAAGGGAGCGCTGGCCTTTCCGCGATCGCGATTCCGGCTGCGTCAACGATCGACACCGATACTGGGGTCGTCCGATCGAGTGGCGGCCAGGTCATCGCCGTCGCCACCGAGACCATCGCCCAATCGGGTGGACCGACGCTTCGCGTGTTGATGGCGAAGTCCTTCGTGCTCGAATCGATCCAGATCCGCGGTTCGTTGCCTGTCGCCTTCGTGGCCATGGACGATGTCGTCGTACAGGGCATCATCGATGCGTCGGCGGACGTCGGTGTCGCCGGTCCGGGAGCCGTCGATTGCGCGGGCAACGGCCGAGGGGGGCATCCCGCACAAGGCAGCTGGACCACCGCGCGTGCCGGGCACCTGTCCGAGCAGTATGCGTGGTCTTCCGGCGGTGGTGGTGGCGGCGGTTTCGGCACAATCGGGGCTCAGGGCGGAGCGGGAGGGAGCGGCGGCACCTTGCAGGGTGGCGCAGGTGGTGTGACCAGCGGGACGTCTACCTTGATTCCGCTTCGCGGCGGTTGCGGCGGCGGCGGCGTGAACAGCGGCAACGTCGATGTGGGGAACGGCGGACGCGCGGGCGGAGCGGTCCAGATCGTCAGCGGGAAGGGCGAGATCGTCTTGCGTGGCGTGTCTCCCGACCTTGGAGGTGTTCACGTTGGCGGAAGTGGCGGTCGAGGGTGCGGCAACGTCGGAGGGAACAACAATCCACCGGCCGGTGCGGGTTGCGGTCCGGGTGGTGGTGGTTCGGGCGGCGGCATCCTCCTCGAGGCAGCGTCGGTTCGATTCGAAACCGGAGCCGTCCTGCTCGCAGCGGGTGGCGGAGGAGGCGGCTCGGGCGGATGCGGCACGCTTCATGGGCAAGACGCCTCGTCCAGCGGAGCGCTGGCGTCCGGCGGATCTTGTCCCGCGGAGGCTTGGGGCACGCCCGCTCCCGGTGGCGCAGGCGCCGGCACGGCAGCGTCGCAGGTCGGCGCTACGGCGAGCTACTGGCTAGGCGGCAGTGGGGGTGGTGGGTCGGGCCGCCTTCGGATCAATACTGGTGACGGAACGTACGTCGGCGGTAGCAACCTCGTGAGCCGCGGAGTTCTGTCGACCGGTTCCGTCACGACGCGATAGAGGTTCCAGAACGACGCGGTCTGCCTCGGGCGGCCTGGCCGGATCCCCGGGCCGAGGCGAGGACGCTGGCGACGAGCCTGTCATCCGGCCGCGGGGGCGCGTGCTACGGTATCGGCGTGGCGCGGCGCCCCGTCTTCCAGCACATCGATCGCACCCAGCTGAGGATCACGCGGGTCGCGATGTTCCTCCTGTTCGCGCTGGTCGGGACGTCGCTCGTGTACGCGTTCCTCGACGGCAGCCCGGGCGAGCCCGGTACGCCAAAGGCGCGCATGGTGGAGCTCATCGTGCCGTCGGCCGAGGCCGTCTGGCGCGACTGGCGCGTGTGGACGCTTGTCACCGGCCCGTTCATCGAGATCCGCATCCTCTCGCTGCTGTTCCAGGGCCTGATGATCTGGCTCATGCTGCCGGCGCTCGAGCGCTGGTGGGGGCCGAAGCGCTTCCTCCTGTTCGTCGGGCTCACCGCGATCGCGGGCACGGTGGCCGGCACGCTCATGGGCGTCGCGACCGGGCGCAACGTCGCCATCGTCGGGCTCGATCCGACCTTGTTCGCGTCGGCGATCGCGTTCGGCATCCTGTACGCGCGCCAGCCGATCCAGTTCTTCGGTGTCCTGCCCATGACCGGGCGCCAGTTCATGTACGGGATGATCGCGCTGGTCGCCCTCTTCATCCTCATCGGCCAGGACTGGGAGGAAGGCGCGGGCATGGCCGCGGCGATGCTCGTGGCCGCCGGGCTCACGACCGGCAAGCTGGATCCGATCGCGACGTGGCGCCGCTGGCGCTACGACCGCGCGCGCGCGCACCTGAAGGTCGTGCCCGGCCCCGGCGCCGACGGCGGCGGCAGCGGCGGCGGCAAGCGCAAGAAGCGCAACACCGACGAGCGCTACCTCAACTGAGGCGGGGAACTGAACCCGGCCCGAGGGGCGTGATAGGCTGGCGCCGATGGACCAGAGCGACGACGGCAGCCCGGGGTTCGGTGAATCCTCGGGGTTGACCACGCTGTTCGAGGGCGAGTGGGCGACCGTCCGCCGTCTGCGCAAGGGCAAGCTGGTGGTGGTGGCGGGCGCGGATCAGGGCAAGGAGCTCGAGATCGTCAAGCCGCGGGTGACGGGCGGGCGCAGCATCATCAGCGACCTGGTCATCGCCGACAAGGCGGTGTCGGGCACGCACTTCGAGATCGCCGCGCGCGACGACGGTTACCGCCTGCGCGACCTCAACTCGCGCAACGGCGTGTACGTGGGCGAGCTGCGCATCCGCGAGGCGTACCTGCGGCCGGGCACGGTGTTCCGCATCGGCCACACGCAGATCCAGTTCCAGTCGATGCAGGACGTCGTCGAGATCGAGCTGTCGAAGCGCGACCGCTTCGACGCGATCATCGGCGGCTCGGCGGCGATGCGCGAGATCTTCGCCCACCTCGAGAAGGTGTCGCCGTCGGATCTCACCGTGCTCATCACCGGCGAGACCGGCACCGGCAAGGAGATGGTCGCGCGCGCGGTGCACAACACCAGCCCGCGCAAGCAGAAGCCGTTCGTCGTCCTCGACTGCGGCTCGATCCCACGCGAGCTCATCGAGTCGACCCTGTTCGGCCACGAGAAGGGCAGCTTCACCGGCGCGCACGCGCAGCACATCGGCTGCTTCGAGCAGGCCAACGGCGGCACCATCTTCCTCGACGAGATCGGCGAGCTCGACATCACGCTCCAGCCCAAGCTCTTGCGCGTGCTCGAGCAGCGCGAGATCAAGCGCGTCGGCGGCGACCGCACCGTCAAGGTCGACGTGCGCGTGCTGGCCGCGACCAACCGCGACCTGCGCGAGGAAGTGAACAAGGGCGGCTTCCGCGAGGACCTCTACTTCCGCCTGAGCGTCGTGCACGTCGAGCTGCCGCCGATGCGCGAGCGGCGCGAGGACGTCGCCACGCTCGCCAACCACTTCCTGCGCGACATCGCCAGCCGCCGCGGCATGCAGATGACGTTCGGGCCCGACGCGATGGCGGCGATGCTCTCGCACTCGTGGCCGGGCAACGTGCGCGAGATGCGCAACGTCGTCGAGCGCGCCGCCGCGCTCTCCGACGGGCCGGTGATCACGCGCGCCGACCTGGTCTTCGGGCGCGAGATGGGGCCGAGCGTGTCGGCGAGCCACGACCTGGCCAAGGCCGGCGCCGCCGCCGCGCAGCGCGCCGCCGCGCGCGAGGCCGGCGTCGAGCTGCCGCCGGGCGGCGGGCCCGCGATCTTCGACCAGGCGCTGCTCAAGCCCGGCCTCGGCTTCAAGCAGGCCAAGCAGACGGTGGTCGACGCGTTCGAGTCCGCGTACCTCGAGGCGCTGCTCACGCGCAACGACGGCAACATCACGCGGTCGGCGCACGAGGCCGGCCTGACGCGGTATCACCTGCGCGAGCTGCTCAAGCGGCACGGGCTCAAGGGCGGCGAGACCGAGGCGTAGCGAGCGCGGTGGCGGGAGTGTGAACGGGCGGGTCCAGCGGGCAGTGTGAAACGGCACGCTCGGGGCTCGCCGGAAATGAAAACGGCGCCCCGAGGGGCGCCGTCGTGGACTCGCTCAGGATGACCGGGTCAGCTGCCGCGGCGGCGCGGCGTCGGCGTGGTCGTCGCCGGCGGGGCCGCGGGCGGAGGCGCCGACGGGCGCGACGGGCGGTGCTCGGCGCCGCCACCGGAGCGGGGCGGCGGGGCGGGCGCGGGATCCGCGCGATCGTTGCCGGGCTGCGGAGCGCGCGGCGGCGGCGTGTGCGCCGGGGGCGCAGGACGCGGCGGCGGAGCGACCACCGGCGGCGACGGATCGTGACGCGGCGGCGGCGTATGGCGCGGCGGCGGCGTCGGCGCGGGCGGCGCGACGACGGGCGGCGACGGCTGATGACGCGGCGGCGGCGTGTGGCGCGGCGGCGGCGTCGGGCGCGGCGGCGGCGCGACCACCGGCGGCGACGGATCGTGGCGCGGCGGCGGCGTGTGGCGCGGCGGCGGCGGCGTCGGCGGCGCCGGGGGCGGCGTCGGGTTCGAGCGCGGCGGCGGCGCGACCACCGGCGGGTTCGGGGTGTGGCGCGGCGGCGGCGCGACCACCGGCGGGCGCGTCGGGTGCGACGGCGGCGTGACCACCGGCGGGGGGTTCGGGTGACGCGTCGGCGGCTGGTTGATCACCGGCGGCGGGCGCACGACGACGGGCGGACGGCCATCGCGGTGATCGCGAACCTGGCCACGGGCGGGCAGGCGATCGGGACGCGTCCAGTAGCCCGGCGTGTACACGAAGCGGCCGTCGATGCCGTAGTCGTAGTACGGCTGCACGTAGTAGTAGCCGCTCTGCTGCTGCACCCAGCGGCCCGGGACCCAGTCCCACTCGTAGCCGCTCCAGTGCCAGTAGCCGTCGATCCAGACGTAGCCGTAACCCGGAGACGGCGTCATCGTCTCGTACAGCGGCTGCGGCGGCATCGAGTTGACGTAGTACGGAGACGGCTCGCCCACGTAGATGCCACCCGACGCGTAGGTCGAGCTCGTCGACGCGTATCCGTAGCCGTAACCCGAATTCACGGGCTGTGCGTCGCGGACCACACAGGCCTGCGCGGCGAACGCGAGACCAGCGAATCCAAGGCATTGAAGCAAGCGGCGCATCCTCATGAGAGTTCCTCCGTATTTCCAGTCTCTTCGACGGGCCAGGCCGGCAAAGGATTCAGAGTCTAGTTGACGCTCACCCTGGTCACAAGTACACAGAAAGCCCCATGAAAACGGTCTTCTCAGGAATCCAGCCGTCGGGCGAGCTCCATGTGGGTAACTACATCGGGGCCATCGACAACTGGGTCAAGATGCAAGACCAGTACCGCTGCGTCTACTGCGTCGTCGACTACCACGCCATCACACAGGACTACACCGTCAAGGACATGGCGCCGCGTGTGCGCGACATGGCGCTCGACATCCTCGCGCTCGGCGTCGATCCGGAGAAGGCGATCCTGTTCGTGCAGTCCGCCGTCCCCGAGCACACAGAGCTCGCGTGGATCTTCAACGCGGTCACCGGCCACGGCGACCTGGAGCGCATGACGCAGTTCAAGGACAAGTCGGAGCACCAGCCCGAGAACATCAACGCCGGGCTCTTCAGCTATCCCGTGCTGCAGGCCGCCGACATCCTCCTCTACAAGGCGGAGCTCGTGCCGGTCGGCGCCGATCAGGTGCAGCACCTCGAGCTCGCGCGCCGCATCGCGCGCAGCTTCAACCATCGCTGGGGCAAGGTGTTCCCCGAGTGCGAGCCCAAGCTCACCGAGACGCCGAAGGTGCTCGGCCTCGACGGCAAGCAGAAGATGTCGAAGTCGCTCGGCAACCACATCCCGCTGACGGCGATCGAGGAGAAGCCGCTCAAGAAGCTGCTCGGCAAGATGGTCACCGACGAGAAGCGGGTGACGCGCGAGGATCCGGGCAACCCCGACGACTGCAACGTCTACTCGTTCCACAAGATGTTCTCGACCGAGGAGGACCGCGCGTGGGTGCGCGAGGGTTGCACCACCGCCGGCATCGGTTGCGTCGACTGCAAGGGCCGGCTCGCGCAGCGGATGCTCGAGCGCTTCGCGCCATACCGCGAGCGGCGCGCCGACCTGCTCGCGCACCCCGGTCGCGTCGACGAGATCCTGCGCGCCGGCGCCGACAAGGCGCGCGCGATCGCGCAGAAGACGATGGCCGAGGTGCGGGGGAAGCTCGGCCTGTGGCGCTAGCCCTGACCTCGCGGCGTCGTGCGATCGCGGCGGCGGCCAGCGCGGTCGCGGCGATGGCGCTCGCCGCGGCGGTCGTCGGGCGCGGCTGCGGCGTGACGTCGCCCGGGCCGGACGCGACGGTTCGCAGCCTGGTGGCGGCGGCGCGCGCCGGCGATCGCAAGGCGGTGTGGCAGCTGCTCTCGCCCGACACGCAGGCGCGGCTCGAGCGCCAGGCGAAGGAGGCGACCGAGCTGGTCGGCTCGAGCACGCGTTACGAGGCGCTGGATCTCATCAGCATCGGGTCGTCGGAGGACGTGCCGGCGCCGACGGAGATCAAGGTGCTGTCGAAGAGCGGCGACGACGCCATGGTCGAGGTCGCGGGGCCCACCGGGCGCGCGCAGCTCCCGCTCCGCCGCGTCCAGGGCCGCTGGCGCGTCCATCTGCCTTGAAGAGGCCTCGGGCCTCGGGCCTCGGGCCTCGGCCGGACCAGACCCAGACCCAGAGTGAGATCAGAGCACCGTGGTACGTGACGATGTGATCGCCGAGAACGTGGAGGTGGTGGAGCGCCCCAGGGGGGCCCTCGAGCGCGCGCTCGAGGAGGTGTTCGGGTTCACGACCCTGCGCCCCGGGCAGGCCGAGGTGATCGCCGAGGTGCTCGACGGCGACCCGGTGGTCGCGGTGATGCCCACGGGGGCGGGCAAGAGCCTGTGTTACCAGCTGCCGGCGGTGGTGCTCGGGCAGAAGGGCGGCGTCACCCTGGTCGTGTCGCCGCTCATCGCGCTCATGAAGGACCAGGTCGACGTGCTCACGGCGCGCGGCGTGCCGGCGGCGGCGCTCACCAGCGCGGCCACGCAGGAGCAGCAGCGCGACATCCTCGACGGCATCCGCGCCGGCCTGTTCACGCTGGTGTACGTCGCGCCCGAGCGCTTCCGCAGCCCGCGCTTCCTGGACGCGTTGCGTGCGATCGGCGACCGGCTGGCGCTGGTGGCGATCGACGAGGCTCACTGCATCAGCGAGTGGGGCCACGACTTCCGGCCCGACTACCGCCGCATCGGCGCGCTGGTGCGCGAGCTTCGGCCGCCGCGGGTGGCGGCGTTCACGGCGACGGCGACGCCCGAGGTGCGCGCCGACATCGCCGAGCAGCTGGCGATGACGAACCCGCGCGTGCACGTGCGCGGCTTCGACCGGCCCAACCTGTACTACGCGATCGAGAAGGTGCGCGGCATCGAGGAGAAGAGCCAGCGCCTGGTGCAGCTCGCGCGCACGCGCGACGGCGGCGTCGCGCTGGTGTACGCGGCCACGCGCAAGAACGCCGAGAAGTACGCCGACACGCTGAAGCGCGCCGGGATGCGCGTGCGCGTCTACCACGCCGGCCTCGACGACAAGTCGCGCGACGAGGCCCAGGACGTGTTCATGGCCGGCAAGCTCGACGCGATCGTCGCGACCAACGCGTTCGGCATGGGCGTCGACAAGAGCGACATCCGCGTGGTGATCCACGCCGACGTGCCGCGCAGCCCCGAGGCGTACTACCAGGAGTGCGGGCGCGGCGGGCGCGACGGGCGGCCCACGCGGTGCGTGCTGCTCTTCGGCGCGGGCGACGCGCGGCTGCAGGAGTTCCTGATCGACGCGTCGTACCCGAGCACCGAGCAGCTGCGCGGCCTGTGGAAGCTGCTCAAGGAGCGGCCCGAGCTCGGCGCCGGCGACGTGGAGAGCAAGGTCGGCGGGCTCTTGCCCGGCGAGCCGCACGCGTCGACGGTGAGCTCGGCGTTGCGGCTGCTCGAACGCCACGGGCTCCTGCGGCGCGAGGACGACGTCTACGAGGCGGTGCGCCCGGATCCGGGGCTGTATCCGCCGCTCGACGTCGAGGGGCTCACCCGGCGCGCCGAGGTCGAGCGCGGCAAGCTGCGCGCGATGGTCGAGTTCGCGTGGTCGTCGCGCTGCCGGCGGCAGATGATCCTCGAGTACTTCGGCGACGAGGAGTGGAGCGACCGGGCGCGGCGCTGCGGCGCGTGCGACGCGTGCGACGCGATCGCCCATGGCGGCTCGGCCGAGATGGACGACAAGACCAAGCGCGGCATCGAGCGCCTGCTCCTGCTCGTCGGCAGCCTGCACGGCCGGTTCGGGCGCACGCGCATCGCGGCGCTCGCCGTCGGCGCCCAGGACGAGGACCGTCGCTGGGACGACGTGCCCGAGGTCGGCTGCCTGAAGGGGTGGACGCAGCGCGACGTGCTCGACACGCTGCGCGCGCTCGAGGGCGCCGGGATGATCGTCGCGTCGCGCGGCGAGTATCCGACGATCTCGACGACGCGGCAGGGCGACCTCGCGAGCCTCGGCAAGGTCGACGTGTCGACGCTGGGCCTCGGCCTCTCGTTGAGGAAGACGACCGGGCGCCCGTCGAAGATCAAGCCGCGCGTCCGCAAGCGGACCTGACCGTCGCGATCGGGCGGATTTTCGCCAACGCCGGGCGCTACGCTGCATGTCCGGATCACGATGGCGAACGAGACCCGACCCTGCGATCCGCATGCCCTGCTGGAGCATTCGGCCTGGCTGCGGCGGCTCGCCCTGAGCCTGGTGCGCGACAGCGCCGCGGCCGACGACCTGGTGCAGGAGACGTGGGCGGCGGCGCTGCGGCGGCCGCCGGACCGCGAGCGTCCGCTGCGCCCGTGGCTGCGGCGCGTGCTCGAGAATGCCGCGCGCTTCCGGTGGCGCGGCGATCGCAACCGCGCGGCGCGCGAGGAGCGCGTGGCGTCGGTGGGCGACGACGAGGCGACGCCGTCGGCCGAGGAGCTGCTCGCGCGGCACGAGACGCAGCAGCTGCTCGCGCGCCTGGTGAGCGAGCTGGAGGAGCCGTTCCGCACGACGGTGCTGCTCTGCTACGGCGAGGGGCTGGCACCGTCGGAGGTCGCGCGCCGGCAGGGAATCCCCGCGGGGACCGTGCGCTCGCGCCTGAAGACGGCGATCGATCGCCTGCGCGAGCGCCTCGACGACGCGCACCGCGGCGACCGCCGCGCATGGATGCTCGCCCTCGCGCCGTTCGCGACCGCGGCGCCCCCGGCGCCGCACGCGGCCGCCAGCGCGACGAACGCGTCGCCCGGCGCGGGCTCCGCCGGCACGGGCGCGGGCGCGGGCGCGGGCGCGACACCCTGGGTGCTGCTCGCGCTCGCGCTGGTCGCGGTGCTCGTGGCGGTGCTGGTGATCGCGGCGCGACGCGACGAGGCGCGTGTGGGCGGCGCGGGGGCGAGCTCGGCCGCGCAGGTGGCGGCAGCGACGAACCGCGCGACGCGACCGGCGGAGCTCGGAGATCCGTTCGCACGCGTGGCGGCGATCGCGGCCGACAAGCCGCCGGGGTGGATCGCGCAGGAGGGCGTCCCGGCGCGGCGCATCGCGGGACGTGTCGTCGACGGCGGCAAGCCGGCCGTCGGCGCGCTCGTCCGGCTGACCAGCGAGCTGTCGCTCGCCGGCATGGTGCCGGCGCTCGAGCAACGCACCGACGCGGAGGGACGATTCGACTTCGGGGAGCACGTCGCGCGGCCGTACGCGGTCGGGGCCGCGGCGCCCGACCGCCTCGCGGCGATCCACCGCGTCGACCTGCGCGATCCGGGCCTGCGCTCCGACGCGCTCGAGCTCGCGCTCCTGCTGTGCGCGGGCGCGTATCACGGGCGGGTACTGGACGTCGGCGGCTCGCCGATCGCCTACGCGCAGCTCCGGCGCGAGGACGTGATCGGCACCGCGGCCGACGCCGACGGTCGCTACGAGCTGTGCGTCTTGCCCAGCGCGGAGCGCGTGGAGCAGCTGCGAGTCGTCGTCCGTGCTCACGGCTACGGCGCGGTCACGATCGAGCGAGCGCCGGCGGGACGCGTGCGGCGCGACATCGTCCTCACGCCGGAGGCGGTGATCGCGGGCCGCGCGCTCGACGAGCGCGGTGCGGCGGTCGCCGATGCCAAGATCTGGCTCGAGCCCGATCTCGACGGGCGCCGCCCCCCGAGCGAGCAGTCGGCCATGCTCCTGGCCGTGACCGACGCCGAGGGGCGCTTTCGCTTCAGCGGCGTCCACGGCGGGCGCCACCGCCTCGACGGCGCCTCGCGTGGGAGGACCGCGGAGCGTCAGACGCTGGTGGTCGCCGCGGGCGCCGACGTCGGCGACGTCGCGCTCGTCATGCGGGCGACGGGCCGTGTGCGCGGACGCGTGACGCGAGGCGGCCAGCCGGTCGCGGGCGCGCTCGTTCACGCGCCCGGAGATCTCTCCGACACGGCGGTGAGCCAGCCCGACGGCACCTTCGTGCTCGATCGCGTCGCGGCGGGCGAGCAGCGCCTCGTCGCGACGCCGTTCCTCGTGAAGCGCCCCGAGGTGATCGACGTCGTCGGTGGCGCGGAGCAGGAGGTCGAGCTCGAGGTCGCCGTACAGGCCAGCGTCTCGGGCACGGTGCGGCGGAACGGCGCGCCGGTGCCGTATGCGCGCGTCAACCTCAGCGGACCGACCCCGGTCTCGCAGCAGACCGACGGCGAGGGTCGCTACCGCGTCGACGGGCTGCGCGCGGGGACCTACGGCTTCTACGTCGATGACAAGCGACGACGGGCGTACAACCGGGGAGGTGGTCTCGAGGTCAAAGAGGCGGCGCACCACGTCTTCGATTTCGAGCTGGAAGCGGGCGCACGGGTCACCGGCGTCGTCGTCGACGGGCGTGGTCAGCCGGTGGTCGAGGTGATGGTGCTCTTCGCCAGCCGAAACGGGGACGAGGGGCGCTGCATGACCGACGCGCTCGGCGCGTTCGACTGCGCCACGATGAACGGGGAAGGTGCGTATACGGCGCGCGTGTTCCCGAGCGACCACGAGACCGTTGCGTTTCCGTTCGTCGGCGCGCCGCCGCCGCCCGTCACCCTCGCCGACGGCAACGCGCAGGTCGACGGGGTGCGCCTCGTGATCGACCCGCGGCGGCTCGCCATCCACGGTCGCGTCGTCGATGACGCCGGGCGGCCGGTCGCCGACGTTCCCGTCCACGCCTGGGGCGATGGCGTGCGGCGCGACCGCTGGAGCCAGGCGCCGTCGGGGGTCACCGACGTCGACGGCGGGTTCGTGATCGACGCGCTCGCGCCGGGCGCCTACGAGCTGGAGGTCGAGGCGCTCGACGGTTCTCGCAATCCGCGCAGCGTCGCGCAGGCCGGCGCGCGTGACGTCGCGCTCGTCGTCGCACGACCGACCTGCACCGAGGCCTCCCGCAGCTACCGCCTGCGCACCGAGCCCGACGGGATCGGCGCGCGCCCGCCCGCGCGCGTGGTGTGGGGGGAGCGCGCGGAGCGCATCGAGCTGGTCGGCTGGGACGTCCCGGCGACGGTGAAGCGCGGGCAACCGTTCGAGATCGTCGTCTACTTCCGCGCGCTCGCGCCGCTGGATCGGCCGTGGAAGGTGTTCGTGCACGTGGACAGCGTTCGCGATCGCGCGCGCCACCTGGCCGATCACGAGCCGTTGAACGGGGAGTGCCCGACCGCGGCGTGGCAGCCCGGCGACCTGCTCGTCGATCGTGTCACGACCACGATCCGCGACACGCTGCCCGCCGGCAGCTACGCGATGTGGATCGGCTTCTACACGGGCTGGCCACCCCGCTGGCGGAACCTCGAGGTCCACACTGCTCCCGCGGCCATGTGGGATCCGGCGTACGAACGCATCAAGATCACGGAGCTCACGGTCGAGTAGTCGCGTCGACGATCACGCCGAGGCCGTCGACGTAGACGTCGTCGACGGCGAGCTCGACGGCGATCGATTCGAACGCGACGCGCTCGCCCGAGCCGTACTCGTCGAGGTGCCAGCGGCGGCCGTCGCGGCGGTAGACGTCGATGCGGCGCTCGCGCTGCGAGACGAGCACGTACTCGCGGAGCGAGCGAAGGCGGCGGTAGTCGGCGAACGTGTCGCCGCGGTCGGCCGCCGCGGTCGTGTCGGAGAGGACCTCGATGATCACGGTCGGGTTGACGACGGCGTGGTCGTCGTCCGGGTCGCGCTCGATCTCGCTGCAGACGACGTGGAGGTCGGGGTACGTCGCGCGGTCGGAGGCGCGGATGCGGACGCGCACGTCGGCGGGCAGGACCACGCAGGGGCGGCCGTCGAGCGTGCGCGAGAGCACGGCGCCGAGGCGGCTGATCAGCCGTCCGTGCTCGACGCTACCACCGGCCATGGCGAGGACCTCACCGGCCACGTACTCGTGCCGCACGTCGCTGCCCGCCTCGAGCTCGAGGTACTCGGCGTAGGTCACGCGGCGCCGCGCGGGGCCCATGCGTCACCGTACCACGCGGCGGTCCGGGGACCGTCCGCCGCGAACTGCGCTACACCGGGGCATGGCCACGTCGCTCCGTCTCGCCGGCGCCCCGCCCGAGCCGGCGCCAGGTGTGCCCGCCTGGGCCGCCAAGGGCTTCCGCCCGTTCTTCCTGCTCGCGGCCGCGTTCGCGGCGGTGATCGTGCCGGCGTGGTTGTTCGCCATCGAGGGCGTCATCCGTCCCGATGGCTATCTCGATCCGATGACCTGGCACGCGCACGAGATGCTCGTCGGCTACACCGCCGCGGTGATCGCCGGGTTCCTCCTCACCGCGGTCGGCAACTGGACCGGTCGCGAGACCGCGGTCGGCTGGCCGCTCGTCGCGCTGGCGGCGCTGTGGCTCGCCGGGCGCGTGGCCTTCGCGGCGGCGGCGAGTTTGCCGGAAGCGGCCGTCGCCGCGCTCGACCTCGCGTTCCTGCCGGCGCTCGCGCTCGCGATCGGACGGCCGCTCGTCGCGACGAAGAACCGGCGCAACTACCCCGTGCTCGTCCTCGTGATCGCGCTGTGGGGCGCGAACCTCGCGATGCACCTCGACGTGCTCGGGTACGCGCCGGGATGGCGGTGGCGCGCGACGTTCGTGCTCGTCGATCTGAGCACGCTCCTCATCCTGTTCTTTTCAGCGCGCATCTTCCCGATGTTCACGCGCAACGCGACCGGCGTCGCGACCGTGCGCAACGTGCCGTCGCTCGACCGCGCGACGGTGGCGGCGATGGTGGCGCTCACCCTCGTCGACGCGGCGCGCCCCGGCCACGCGATCGCGCCCTGGCTGGCGGCGCTGGTCGCGGCGCTCGCGCTCGCGCGCAGCGTGACGTGGGGCGCGCAGCACACGGCGCGCCACCCGCTCCTCTGGATCCTGCACCTCGGCCACGCCTGGATCGTCGTCGGCCTCGCGCTGCGCGCGCTCGCCGCGGTCACCGACACCGTCACGCTGTCGTCGTGGGTGCACGCGCTGACCGTGGGGGGCATCGGCTGCGTCACGCTGGGCATGATCGCGCGCGTGGCGCTCGGTCACTCGGGCCGGCCGCTCGCGACCACGCCGCTGGTCATGGCGGCGTTCGCGCTGGTCGGCGCCTCGGCGCTCGTCCGCGTGGCCGGTCCGTTCCGGACCGGATGGTACGAGCCGGCGCTCCACACCTCGGGGGCGCTGTTCGCGCTCGCGTTCGCCGCGTACGTGCTCGCCTACGCTCGCATCCTCACGTCGCCGCGCGCCGACGGGAAGCCGGGCTGACGCTGCCGAGGCGGGTGATCTTGCGGTAGGGTGCCGCCTGCCATGGCGACGGAGGATCCCGAGCTCGCCGACATCCACCTGACCGACGTGCCGCGGCTGGCCGGCGGCGCCGGGGCGATCACGTCGACCGCGCGGTTCCTGCGCCGCGAGAGCGGGCTCGGGCGCGGGGCCAAGGCGCTGCTCGCGATGAATCAGACGAGCGGGTTCGACTGCCCGGGCTGCGCGTGGCCGGAGCCCGCGCACCGCTCGCGTTTCGAGTTCTGCGAGAACGGCGCCAAGGCGATCGCCGAGGAGGCGACCACGCGACGCGCGACGCCGGAGCTCTTCGCCGAGCGCTCGGTCGACGAGCTGCGCGCGCTCTCCGACTTCGAGCTCGGGCAGCTCGGCCGGGTCACCGAGCCCATGGTGCTGCGCGCGGGCGATCGCCACTACCGGCCGATCACGTGGGACGAGGCGTTCGCGCTCGCGGCGGCGGAGCTGCGCGCGGCGGGGCCGGCGGCGAGCGCGTTCTACACGTCGGGGCGCACATCGAACGAGGCCGCGTTCCTCTACCAGCTCGTCGGGCGCTGGTTCGGGACGCCGCACTTCCCCGACTGCGCCAACCTGTGCCACGAGTCGAGCGGCGTCGCGCTCGCCGAGACCATCGGCGTGGGCAAGGGCACGGTGCAGCTCGACGACTTCGAGCAGGCCGACCTCATCCTGGTGATCGGGCAGAACCCGGGCACCAACCACCCGCGCATGCTGTCGACGCTGCGCGAGGCGGCGCAGCGCGGCGCGACGATCATCGCCATCAACCCGCTGCGCGAGCCCGGGCTCGTGCGTTTCTCGCACCCGCAGAAGCCGCTCGACGTCCTGCGCGGCGGGGTCGCGCTCGCCAAGGAGCACATCGCGGTGCGCATCGGCGGCGACCAGGCGCTGCTCCAGGGCGTGGCCAAGGCGGTGGTCGAGCTCGGCGCGCTCGACCACGACTTCCTCGCCGCGCACACGACCGGCCTGGACGCATACCGCGCGCATCTGGCGGCGCTCGACTGGCGCGAGCTCGAGGTCCAGGCCGGCGTGCCCGAGGCGACGATGCGGTCGCTGGCCGAGCGTTACGCCGCCGCCGAGCGCGTCATCGCGTGCTGGGCGATGGGGCTCACGCAGCACCCGCACGCGGTCGCGATGATCCAGGAGATCTCGAACCTGATGCTGCTGCGCGGTAACGTCGGCAAGCCGGGCGCGGGGCTCTGTCCGGTTCGCGGACACTCGAACGTGCAGGGCGATCGCACGATGGGCATCACGGCGCGGCCCAAGCCCGGCTTCCTCGACGCCCTCGACCGCGACTTCGGCGAGGCGGGCTTCGTCGCCCCGCGCGGCGCCGGCCTCGACACCGTCGACACGCTGCACGCGATGCGCGATGGGCGTGTCACCGCGCTGGTCGCGCTCGGCGGCAACCTGGTGTCGGCGACGCCCGACACCGACGTCACCGCCGCGGCGCTCGACGGCTGCCGCTTCACGGCGTCGATCACCACCAAGCTCAACCGCACGCACCTCCACCCGGGCACGACCGCGCTGCTCCTGCCGTGCCTCGGCCGCACCGAGGTCGACCAGCAGGCGGGCGGCGCGCAGTTCGTGACCGTCGAGGACTCGATGTCGGTCGTGCACCGCTCGCAGGGTGTGCTCCAGCCGGTGAGCGAGCACCTGCGCAGCGAGCCGGCGATCGTCGCCGGCCTCGGCCGTGCGCTCCTCGGGGACGTGCTGCCCTGGGACGCGCTCGTCGGCGACTACGACCGGCTCCGCGACCTCATCGCGCGCACCATCCCGGGCTTCACCGACTTCAACGTGCGCGTGCGCGAGCCGCTCGGCTTCGTCCTGCGCAACGCGGCGCGGGAGCGCGACTTCTCCGGCATCGGCGGCCGCGCGCGCTTCACGATCGGCCATGCGCCCGACCTTCGGCTACCCCCGGGCCGCCTGCGCATGATGACCATCCGCAGCCACGACCAGTACAACACCACCGTCTACGGCCTCGACGATCGCTACCGCGGGATCAAGGGCGAGCGCCGGGTCGTCTTGCTCAACAGCGCCGACATGGTGACGCTCGGCCTGGTCGAGCGTCAGGTCGTCGACCTCGTCAGCGAGCACAACGGCACCGAGCGCCGCGTCGCCCGCTTCATCGTCGTCCCCTACGACATCCCCGCCGGCAACTGCGCGACGTACTTCCCCGAGGCCAACCCGCTCGTCCCGCTCGACTCGGTCGCGCTCAAGTCGAACACGCCGACGTCCAAGTCGGTCGTCGTGCGTGTCGTCCCGACGGCGGCCTAGAACTCGAACTGCACGACGCCGCCGACTTCCTTGGCGGTCACCGTGGGCGCGACGATGATGTTGCGCTTCTTGCGCGACGACAGCGGCCGCTCCGTGCCCGGCTTCTTCGGGGCGATGTAGCCCTTGTAGAAGAAGTAGCCGGCGGCGAGGCCGGCCGCGATCGTCACCGGCACGCCGATCTGGGTCAGCTTCTTGCCGGTGAGGCCGTCCTTGCAGGGCTGCAGGTCCGAGTCCTCGGGCGTCTCGTCGTGGCACTTCGACGGATCCGAGAGGTTGTCGGGCGAGCCCTCGTTCGGCTTGATGAGGCCGAAGTAGCCGTACGCCCAGGTGCCGGCGCCGATCGCCGTCACCGCCGTCGTCGTCCAGAACAGGGCGCGCGCGCCGCCGCCCGGACGGTCGTGATCCGAGATGTGGCCGGTGATGATGCGGCCGTCTCCGCCGCCGCCGCCGCCACCGCCGCCGGTGCCGACATCGCCGCCGCCCGTGCCGCCGCAGGTGCCGAGCGCGTTCTTGGCCAGGTCGACCTTCTGCGTCGCGTCCTTGCCACCCTCGACCGAGACCTTGCCCTCGTGGCGCACGTAGCAGTCGGACTCCACGGCGAGCTTGTAGTCGCCGGCGTCGAGGCCGGTGATGCGCGCCGTGCCGCCGACGAGGTTGCCGCGCGGCTCGCCGTCGAGGAAGACGGTGCCGGTCTCGACGTTCGCCTTCACCACCAGCGTGCCCTGCGTCGACGCGCCGGAGATCTTCGCATACAGCTTCTTGCCCCAGGTGGACAGCGCGGCGCCGGACGCCTCGCCGAACGGGACGACCTCGGTGGTGCTGCGCTCCGCCGACTTGGTCTCGACGTTGAGCAGCTTGAGCGAGACCTGGTAGCCGTTCGAGCGCTTCTCGACCTTGCCGTAGAGCAGGCGGTCCGCCGCGAGCTCGGCGCCGATGGCGGCCATGCACGCGTTCGCCTCGTTCTCGCAGTCCGAGAGGAGCTTCATCTCGATGAGATTTTTGTCACTGCCGGGGGCCAGGGCGAACGGACCCGTGCCGGCGCGCGCCCGCTGGCGCAGGGCCTCGGTCAGGGCCTCGGCGAACTGCGTCGCCTTGGCGTCCATGCTGCCGTCGTCGACGATCTCGAGGCCGAGGATGGCGATGGACGGCTTGCCCGCGAACGCAGGGCTGGCCACCGCGAGGATGGCGAACGTGACGAGGATACCCAGGACTCGCTTCATGACTCCCCCGGTTGCGCGGAGTATACACACACTACCACCAAGTGAGACCGGCTTTCCTCCGCACGCTGTCGGCTCGCATCCTCGCCGGGTTCGCGCTCCTGATCGTCGTGTTCGGCGCCACGATGATCTGGATCGTGGCCTACATGAATGACCTCCGTTCGGAGATCGAGGTCATCCGCACGCGCTACCTCAAGCTGACCATCGACTCGAAGGACCTCGCCGGCCAGCAGCAGCTCCTCTTCGCCTACCTGCGAGACGAGATGGCCGACGAGGGCACGCCGACGATGGTCGGCCGCCGCCTGCACCGCCTGCGCACGGCGCGCACCGATCTGCTCGACCGCCTCTCGTCGACGCTCGGCGCGATGCGCGACCTGCCGCGCGGCCACGCCACGGTCGTCCGCAAGTACCAGGACCGCACCGCGTCGATGAAGCGCGCGGTCGCGCAGCTCGGTGAGACGTACACCACGCTGCTCGCCGCGCCGCCGCTCGCCCGCTCGCTGTCGGCGGATCCCCCGACCGGCGATCCGGCCAAGCTCCAGGCCGCGGTCGCGGCCAAGCAGCAGCTGCTCGACGGCGAGTACCGCCTCTATCAGTCGATGGGGGAGCTCGCGGATCAGCTGCGCGTGCGGACGGAGCGCATCGCGGCGAACCTCGAGTACAACGCCTCGCGCCTGCGGCTCTACACCGGCGTGATGGGCCTCGTGGCGGTGTTCGCCGGGCTCCTCGTGACGGCGTGGGTCACCCTGTCCTTGCGCCCGCTCGGGCGCCTCCGCAGCGCGTCCCGGCGCATCGCCGCCGGCGAGTACGGCAGCCGCATCGACGAGAACGGGCCGGCCGAGGTCGCCGACCTCGCCCGCGAGTTCAACGCGATGGGGCGCGCCGTCGAGGAGCGCGAGCGCGAGCTGGTCCGCTCCGAGCGGCTCGCCGCCGTCGGCAAGATGGCTGCGATGATCACGCACGAGGTGCGGAACCCGCTGTCGTCGATCGCGCTCAACACCGAGCTGCTCGAGGAGGAGCTCGCGGAGTCGCCGGGCGAGGCGCGCGACATCTGCCGGGCGATCACGCGCGAGGTCGATCGCCTGACCGCGATCACCGAGGAGTACCTGTCGTTCGCGCGGCTGCCCAAGCCTCGGCTCGCCTCGGGCTCCGTGCCCGCGCTGGTGGACGACCTCGCCCGCTTCGTGCGCGAGGACCTGGCGGCGCGCAAGGTCGAGCTGGTCGTCGAGCACGAGGCCGACGTGCCACCGGCGATGTTCGACGACGGCCAGATCCGCCAGGCGCTGCTCAACCTGGTGCGCAACGCGTCGGAGGCGGTCGCCGGGCGCGGCGAGGGGCACGTCTGGGTGCGGACGTCGGCCACCCAAGATCGCGTGATCGTGGCGGTTGCGGACGACGGCACCGGCATCGCGCCGGAGCTGCGCGAGCGCCTCTTCGACCCGTTCGTCTCGACCAAGGACGGCGGCACGGGGCTGGGCCTGGCGTTGACCCACCAGATCGTCAAGGACCACGGCGGGGCGATCCAGGTGACGTCGAACCCGGGCGAGGGCGCGACGTTCGCGATCGAGCTCCCGCGCGCGTAGTCCGTGGAGTTGCGCCGGCGCGCTGCGCGAGAGACAATGTTTTCAGAGGGATGGACGACCACGACCCGCCGCCGCACGAGAAGCGGAAGCACCACCGCACCGGGGTGACGCTGCTCGTCGAGTACGACGCGCCGGAGGAGCTCCTCACCGACTACACCGACAACCTGTCGAGCGGCGGCACGTTCGTCGCGACGGCCCGCGAGCTCGAGATCGGTTCGTCCGTGCGCCTCGCGCTCTCGTTCCCGGGGCTGCTCGAGACGGTGGGCATCGACGGCGTCGTGCGCTGGGTGCGCGGCGGCGAGGAGCCGGGCGTGGGCATCGAGTTCCTCGAGGGTGAAGGCCGGACGCGACTGGCGGAGGTGATCGAGCGCATCCGCTCGAAGGATCCCAAGACGGTGTCGCGGCTGGTGCGCGTGCTCGTCGTCGAGGACAACCCCCACGTGGCGTCGTTCCTGGGCGACGGTCTGACTGGCTCGAGCCGGCGCAACTCCGACGTGGCCTTCCACGTGCGCACCGCGGTCAATGGCCGCGATGCGCTCGAGCTCCTGCGCAGCGAGACCTTCGACGCGCTCATCATCGACGTCTACCTGCCGGTGATCGACGGCGCCCACGTGATCGAGAAGGTGCGCACCACGCTCGGGCTGAAGACGCTCCCGATCATCGCGGTCTCGGCCGGCGGGCCGGGCGCGCGCGACGCCGCGCTGGGGGCCGGGGCCGACATCTTCCTCGACAAGCCCATGCGGCTCCGCCAGATCATCGAGACCATGCGCCAGCTCATGAAGCTGTGATGCCGATCTGATGTCGAGCCGTCGGGGAACGGGAGTAGATTCCGCGGCGATGAGGCACCTGGGACTCCTGCTGGCGTTCGCGTGCGCCGCGTGCGGCAGCTCCGCCACCGGCGTGGGCGGTGACGACGATGGCGTGGCGGCCGACGCGACCGGCGGAGGTGACGGCTCGGGCGGCAACCCCGACGCGGCCGGTCCACGCACCGTGCGCTTCGTCGCGATGGGCGACACGGGCGAGGGCAACAGCACGCAGGCCCAGGTGGCCGCGGCGATCAAGACGGTGTGCGACGCGGCCGGCGGGTGCGACTTCGTGATCCTGCTCGGCGACAACATCTACGACTCGGGCGTGAGCGGCGTCGACGACATGCAGTGGCAGATGAAGTTCGAGATCCCGTATCAGGACCTCGACATGCCGTTCTACGCCGCGCTCGGCAACCACGACTACGGCGGCGAGCTGCTCGGGCTCGACCTGGGCGGCCTCGGCAACGAGTTCGACAAGGGGCCGCTCGAGGTGCAGTACACGCAGGTCTCCGACAAGTGGGAGATGCCGGCCACGCACTACACGATCAAGCGGGAGAACCTCGGGATCATCGTGCTCGACACCAACTCGATCCTGTGGAGCAACACCGAGCACGGCGATCAGCGCGCGTGGTACCCGACGGCGCTCGCCGAGATCGCGGGCACCGACTGGAAGTTCGCGGCGGGGCACCACCCGTATCGCTCGAACGGCACCCACGGCAACGCCGGGGCCTACGACGCGCCGGAGCTCCTGGGCATCACGCTTCCGAACCCGCTGCCCATCCAGAACGGCAACGACCTGAAGGCGTGGTTCGACGATGTCGTGTGCGGCACCGTCGACGTCTACATCTGCGGCCACGACCACGAGCGTCAGTGGCTGAACGAGCCGGGCGCGCTGTGCGGCACCGAGATGATCGTGAGCGGCGCCGGCGCGAAGCTCACCGACCTGCAGGACCGCGGCAACCAGTACCACTGGCAGGACGACACCGAGGAAGGCTTCTTCCTGTTCGAGATCACCGGCAAGCGCCTGGTCGGCCGTGCGTACGGCAAGGACGCGGTGATGGACTACGAGCGCGTCCTCACCAAGCCGTAGCTACTCGCCGAGGAAGCCGCACACCGAGTCCGAGCGCGCGAGGTTGGCGAGGTCGGCGGCGGCGGGCCCGCAGACGTGCGCGCCCTGGCACCAGCCGCCGCCGGTACGACACGCGACCTCGCAGCGGTTCGCGCCTGCGCCGGCCGTGGCCTCGACGCAGCGGAGGCCGCCAGAGCAGTCCTGGTCGGAGGCGCATTCGCCGCGCGTCGACTGGTTGAGGACGAACGTGGGCGTGCACGCGCCGGTGGCGCAGGTGTAGCCAGGCGGGCAGGGGCGGGTGCCGTCGCACTCGGCGCCGTCGAGGCAGGTGCGGAAGTGACCGTCGGCGATGTCGAGGCACGAGCCGTCGTGGCAGTCGCGGTCGTGCTCGCACGGACGGGCGCACGCGAGGAACGGGCCGCCGAAGCCCATCGCGCCGAGGCAGCGCTCGCCCGCTGTCAGGTCGCAGTCGCAGTCGAGGGTGCACGGCGAGAGGCCGCAGGCGCGCCCCGGCGCAGGCCCGACGGTGATCGTGAACGACGCGGCCGTCGACGCGCCGCCGCCGCGCACGGTCCAGGTCCCGGCGGTGAGCCCGGAGAGGGTCACGATGCGCGTCTGCGACGCGGTGAGCGTGCACGTGGGCTGTCGCGCGAACGCGCGCGGCGTGATCGTGACCGTGCGGTCGGCGGCCTCGATCTCGACGTCGGGCATGGCCCAGAGGTCACACGTGAGGCCTCCGTGCTCGACGGCGACGCGGGTCGAGCGTCCCTCGGCGAGCGCGCTCGTGTCCTCGTAGCGGTAGAGCAACGTGGCGGCGCGCGGCTCGAGGCGCCAGGTGTACATGCCGGCGTCGGGGTTCGGCGTGCAGTCGGCGCACGCGTCGGGATCGCCGCCGCCGTTGCCGCCGCCGCCGCCGCACGCGGCGAGGAGGACGAACGCGAGTGCGCGCATCAGTACGGGCGTCCGCCGGTGTTGCCGCCGGGCGCGTAGTTGCAGACGACGGTCGACCCGTACTGGAGGCCGGGGCAGTTGTGGAGCGCGCAGCCGACCTTCGTCGTCGTGCGCCAGACCACCTGCGTCCAGTGGCCGCACACGCCGCTGCACGAGTTGTTCTGGTAGTTGTAGTTCGCCTGCTCCTGGATCCACAGCGCGACCGCCGCGGTGCCGCTCGCCTGGCCGCCCGAGCCGTAGATGTTCTCGCCGACGTACTCGGGGTAGCCCTGCGAGCGCCCGTCGTTGTGATCGACGAGGCCGATCGGCGGATCGACGTCGACGCACTGCTGCGCCCAGGTCTGCGCGATCTGGGCGAGCTGCGGATCCCAGACGAGCGGCGGCACGCCGACCTCGGCGCGCTCGACGTTGTGCGCGTCGGTCGTGCCCACGAGGCCCGGTGGCTCGCCGACGACCGGCGGCGCGTCGATGTTGCTGCCGGTCCCGCCGCCATCGCCGCCGCTGCCGCTGCCGGTGCCGCCGCCGTCGCCGTCACCGGGACCGCCGTCGATCTCGCCGGTACAGGCCGCGGCCACCGTGAACGCGATTACGGCATGGACGACCCGCATGCTCCGATGGTACACCGCCCGCGAAAGGAGCTATCGCCGAACTAGACGCTGCCACCGATGGGTGACGGGAAGCCGGTGCGAGACCGGCACAGCCCCCGCTACTGTGACCGAGGACGAACGCGGCACGAAGCCACCGGAAACGGGAAGGCGCCGCAAGTAGGACGAATCGGGAGTCAGGAGACCGGCCCATCGCGAAGAGCTCCGGGGTGTGAGTCCATGGGACGCCAGTCGGTCCACATAGCTCTTGCGTGCGCGTGCCTCTCGGCGCGCGCCGGGACGGCATCCGCCGAGCCCGAGCCGTCGCCGCCGCCCGACGAGACCATCATCATCGATGACCGGGCGCCGCGCGGCGGCGTCGCCGATCTGCTCGGCCCCGACGCGGAGGCTCGCGACCGGCGGCGCGCGCTCGCGGCGTCGTCGTTCCTGACCATCGTGCACGTCGACGAGCGCGCCGGGGAGACACGCGGGCTGGCGGAGGCGGTGGGCGCGGCGGTCGGCGCCGACGCGCGCTCGCTGGGCGGGCTCGGCAGCTTCTCGTCGCTCACGGTGCGCGGCGCCGCGCCCGGACACACGCAGGTGCTGGTCGACGGCGTCGCCCTGTCGCGCCTGGGTACGACGACGGTCGACCTCTCGCGCTTCGAGCTCGACGGGTTCGAGGAGATCGAGCTCTACCGCGGCGGCGTCCCGGTCGCGCTGGGCGGCGCGGGCGTGGGCGGCGCGCTCAACCTGGTGACGCGCGTCGGGCGTGGGCCCGGCGGCGAGCGGTGGCACGCCACCGCCGGGGTGGGCTCGTTCGGCGCGCGGAGCCTGCGGGTGCGCGCGGGCGACGGCGAGGCCGAGCGCGACGGCGGCGTCGCGTACGTCGCGACCGCGGGCTACGCCGGCGCGAACGGAGACTTCACGTACTTCGACGACGGCGGCACCAACCTCACCCTCGCCGACGATCGTATCGTGACCCGAGAGAACAACGGCTACGACGAGCTCGACGGCGCGCTGCGTCTCGCCGGTCGCCGCGCGGCGCTGCGCTGGGAGGCCGGCGCGCGCGCGTTCGCCAGGCAGCAGGGGCTGCCCGGCCCGGCCTTCGACCAGGCGATGCGCGTGTCGCTCGACAGCGCGGCGGCGATCGCCGACGGCGCCCTCACGTTCGACGAGCCGGCCGATGTCGAGGGGCTCGTCGTGCGCACCGCCGTGAACCTCGCCGCCGAGGCGCAGGCGTTCCGCGATCCCGACGACGAGGTCGGCAACGCCGCGCAGGATCGCCGCTACCTGACGCTCGCCGGCGGCGCCAGCGCGGCCGCGGTGCTCGCGCGCGGGCGTCACCGCGGCTCGGCGGCGCTCGAGCTGCGCGGCGACTACTTCCGCGATCGCGAGGTCGGCCCCAACATGCCGCTGCGCACGTACGGGACGCGCACCGGCGTCGCGCTCGCGATCGCCGACGACATCGGCGCGCTCGGCGGGCGGGTCGCGATCGAGCCGTCGGTGCGGGTCGAGCTCTTGCGCACCGATCCGCTCGCCGACGGCAGCGCCGGCGGCATGCCGGTCGAGCTGCCGTCGCGCACCGAGGCGCTCGCCAGCCCGCGGCTCGGCGCCCGCGTGCTCGTGCTCCCCGATCTCGCGATCAAGGCCAGCGCCGGTCGCTACGGCCGCGTGCCGACCGCGCTCGAGCTGTTCGGCGACCGCGGCTTCATCCTGGGCAGCCCGGACCTGCGCAGCGAGCGCGGGTGGGTCGGCGACGCCGGGCTGGTGTGGGCGCCGGGGCGCGCGCGCCGGTTCGTCGACCGCGTGTACCTCGAGGCCGCCGGCTTCTGGGCGCGGCCGCGCGATCCGATCGTGTTCGTCACCACCGGCGGCTTCGTCGCCCGTCCCGTGAACCTCCCGGGCGCGCGCATGCGCGGCGTCGAGCTCGTCGCCAGCGCGCGCGCTGCGCGCACGCTCACGCTGACCTCCAACTACACGCTCACCGACACGCGCGCCGAGTCGACGCAGCCATCGCTCGACGGCAAGCGCCTGCCCGGGCGCCCGCTGCACGCGCTCTACGGGCGCGCCGACGTCGCGCGCCGCGTGCTCGGCCGCGTCGCCGCGGTGTTCGCCGACGCGTCGTTCACGTCGGGCAGCTACCTCGACGACGCCGGCCTCGCGCTCGTGCCCGCGCGCTGGCTCTACGGCGCCGGCGTCAAGCTCGAGCTCGGCGCCGGCTTCACGCTCTCCATCGAGGGCAAGAACCTGCGCGACAACCGCATCGAGCTCGTGCCGCTCGATCCGGCGCCACGGCCCGATCTGGCCCGCATCCCGCGCGCCGTCTCCGACGTGGCCGGGTTTCCGCTACCCGGCCGCGCCGTCTATCTGCGTCTGGACTGGTCTCACTGAGCTCACCGCTCCCAGGAGTCATCGATGTCTCGCTTGCTCGCCTTCGCGCTCGTCGCCCCCGTCGCCCTCACCGCCGCCTGCGGCGGTGAAGACGAGAACATCCTGCCGTCGGTCGACGCCCCCGGCGTTCAGCCAGATGCCTCGGTCGACGCCGACACGACGCCGCGCCCCACCGCGGTCGCCGTCACCGGTGACTTCAGCGTCACCGGCATCCTGTCCACGATCGACGTCGCGAGCGGCTCGGTCACGCCCAACGCGCTGGCCGGCGTGGCCGGCGGCGAGCCGTGGATCCGCGCGATCGGCGACGAGCTCTTCATCGTCAATCGCGCCGGCGGCAACAACGTCACGATCGTGCGTCGCTCGCCGCTCGGCTTCGTCGACCAGTTCGGCACCGGCGCGGGCACCAACCCGCAGGACGTCGCCGTCGTCGGCAACAAGCTCTACGTGCCGGTGTTCGACGGCATGGGCGGTCTGCGCGTCATCGATCGCACGACCCGCATGATCAAGACCGTGTCGCTCGCCGCGCTCGATCCCGACATGGTGCCCAACTGCATCTCGGCGTACGCCGTCGGTGATCGCGTCTTCGTCGCGTGCGATCTCTTCGACGCCAACTTCGTGCCGCGCGGTCCGGGCAAGATCGCGGTGATCGACACCACCGACGATTCGGTCGTCACCTCGTTCGATCTCGCCAGCGCCAACCCGTTCGGACGCTTCGTGCGCTCCCCCGAGGGCAGCATGTTCGGCGGCGACCTCCTCATCCCGACGGTGCCGAACCTCACCAGCTACACCAACGGCTGCCTCGAGCGCGTGAGCGTCGGCGCGTCGCCCGGCGCCAACGGCTGCGCGGTCACCAACGCGACGCTCTCCGGCTACGTCGCCGCGGCCGACGTCGACCCCGAGGGCGACACGCTGTGGATCGCGGCGTTCGCGCTCAACGGCGACTTCTCGAACAACTTCGGCCGGCTCCGCCCGATCGATCTGTCCGACGGCACGCTCGGCGCCGAGGCCAGCCCGACCTCGCAGCTCATCTCGTCGGTCGCGGCGTGCCCCGGCGGCTACGTCGTCGCCGGCGACATCACGTTCGGCGCGTCGGGGGTGCGCATCTACCAGGACGGCACCGAGCAGACGACCGCGCCGCTCGACGTCGGTCGTCCGGTGAACGGGCCCAACGGCCTCGCCTGCTTCTGATCCGCGCGCGGCACGGCGGCGCGCTCACTCGCGGGGCGCGACGCAGTAGACCTCGCTCACGACCTCGATCGCCGCCTGCGGGCTGGTGTTGCGGTAGTCGCAGCGCCAGCCGGCCTGGGTCGCCGGGTCGCCCAGGTGCACCGGGCGCGCGGCGACGAGCTCCGCCATCCACATCGGATCGGCGTAGCAGCCGCCGGTGATGACGAGGTCGCGCGCGCGCTCGCACGTCGCGACCACCGACGCGACGAGGCCGGGGCCGACCGACACGCGCGCGTCGCGGCGCGACAGATCGTTCTTGCCCGCGTACGCGCCCGGCGGTCCGGCCGGGCCCTTTGGCCCCTGCGGGCCCTGCGGGCCCTGGAGGCCCTGCGGTCCCTGCAGCCCCTGGATCCCCTGCGGGCCCTCGATGCCCTGGGGACCCGGCGCGCCGGCCGGTCCCGGCGGTCCCTCGGGGCCGGTGCCCGGCGGACCGACCGCCCCTTGCGGGCCCTGCGGCCCGATCGGGCCGGGTGGCCCTTCGGGCCCGCGTGGACCGGCGATGCCGGCCTCGGGGCCGAGCGCGGCCAGCTCGCGGGCGACGCGCTTGGCGTCGACGACGGTGCCCTGCTGCTCGATCGCGACGATGCGGCCCTGCGCCGCCTCGAGCTCGGCCTGGAGCTTGTCGACGCGCGGGTCCGGCGAGGTGCCGCGGCACGCGGCGAGCGTCAGCGTCAGCGCCAGCGCGAGGCCCGGCGAGCGAACGAGCATGGCGCATCGTAGCCGTTTTTTTGCCCCGTTCTCCCGCGCGCAGTACCAGGGAGTAGCCATGATCGAACTGGTCGGCGTGACGTTCGCCCACGACGGCGGTGCCCCGCTGTTCGAGGACGCCGCGCTCGCCGTCGCCGCCGGTGAGGTCGTCGTCGTCGAGGCGCCCGCCGGCGCCGGCGCGTCGAGCCTCGCCCGCCTGCTCGCGGGTCGCGTGTTCGGCCACGGCCAGGTGGCGATCGGCGGCCGCGAGCTCGCGCGCCTGCGCTCGTCGTCGCGCGCAGCGTTGCGCCGCCGGCTCGGCGTCGTGCCCCAGGATCTCGCGCTCGTCGCCGAGCGCAGCGCGCTCGACAACGTCGCGCTCGCGCTGGAGATCGACGGCGTGCCCCGCGCGCGCCGCCGGGTGCGCGCGGCCGAGGCCCTCGCCGCCGTCGACGTGCCGGGCGAGCCCGCGGTGGCGGCCCTGCCGATGGCGGCGCGCCAGCGCGTCGCCTGGGCCCGCGCTTTCGTCCGGAACCCGGACGTCCTGATCGCCGACCAGCCGACCAGTCACCAGGACGCCGAGGGCGCCGAGCGCTTCGCGGCGCTCACCGCCGACCTCGCCGCCGCCGGCGCCGCCTGCGTCGTGCTCGCCCGCGAGCCGCACCTGGTCGCCGCCGCCGCGCGCCGCGGCTGGCGCGCGCTCACGATCCACCAGCGCAAGCTCCTCGACATCGCCGCGGTCGTGCCCGAGGAGATCGACGCCGGCGCTCACGTCGTCGCCGAGATCCCGCGAGCGTTCAGCGCCGCGGAGGACAGCAACGTCGTGCCGTTCCCGGTGACGCGCACGGCCTCGGGCGGGACGCGGAGATGATCACGGCGTTCGCGTCGATCCTCACCCGTGCCGGGCGCACGCTCGCGCGCCGGCCCGCCGCGTCGGTGTGGGCGGCGCTCGCGGTCGCCGCCGCGCTCGTCGGCGTGGCCACGATCGACGTCGCCGCGCGCCACGTCGGCGCCTGGTCGCACGACCTGCGGGCCCAGGCCAGCATGGTCGTCTACCTCGACGAGCGCGCGACCCTGGAGCACGCCGACGCGCTCGCCGCCGCCCTGCGCGACGTCGACGGGGTCGAGGCCGCGCTGGTCGTCTCCACCGACGACGCCGCCGACCGGCTCCGCGGCGCCCTCGGCGCCCACGACGAGCTGCTCGCCGGGGTCGATCCGGCGAGCCTGCCGCTCTCGGTCGAGGTCACCCTCGCGCCCGGCGTCGCCGACGTGATCGGGCAGAGCCCGCTCGTCGCCGAGCTGCGCGCCGCCGGCGCGGTCGAGGACGTCGAGGTCACGCGCGACTACACCGCCCCGCTCGGCGACGCCCTGTCGCGGCTCGCCAGCCTGGCGTGGGCGCTGTTCGCGATCATCGGCCTCGCCGCCGCGCTGATCGTCGCGGCGACGGTCCGGCTGCGCGTCGGAGAGGCGAGCGGCGAGCGCGCGGCGCTCGCGTGGCTCGGCGCGGGCGCCTGGTTCGTGCGCGGCCCCGCGCTCGTCGCCGGCGCCGTGCTCGGCGCCGCGGGTGCGGTCGTCGCGCTCGCCGGCGCGGCCGCCCTCGTGCACCTGTTTCGCGTCGACGTCGCCCCCGCGCTGGGCAGCGCCGAGGTGGCGACCTGGCCGCTCGCGCGCGCCCTCTTGCTCGTCGGCGCCGGCGCGCTGCTCGGCGTCGTCGGCGGCGCCCTGGGAGCCGAACGTGTCGCTCGCGCGTGACTGTGTGATCGCGGCCCTGTGCACGATCGGCGTCGCCCACGCCGACGACACGATCGGCACGCTGCTCGACGCCCAGCGGGAGTCGGCGGTGAAGGCCGAGGGGCAGGTCGAGGCCAAGCGCCAGGAGGCGGAGGCGACGCGCGCCGCCCGCGCGCGCGCCGCGTACAAGCTCCTGCGCGGCGCCGGCTCGCCCATGACGGTGACGCCCGAGCGCCGCGCCGCCGTCGCGCGCAGCCGCGCCACCGCGCGCCTGCTCCTCGCGCGTGACCGCGCCGAGGCCACGCAGCTCGCCGACGAGGCCGCGCTCCTGCAGGCGGCCATCGCCCGCATCGACGCCGACCGCGCCGCCGCCGCCACCATCGCGCGCCCGGCGCCCGGCTCGCTCGCGCGCCCCGTGCGCGGTGACATCGCGCGCCGCTTCGGCACGCTCGAGCACGATCGCACGCGCGCCACGCTGTCGCGCCGCGGCCTCGACTTCGACGTCGCCGAGGACGCGCCGGTGGTCGCGCCCGCCGACGGCGTCGTCCGCTACGCCGGCCCGATGCGCGGCCTCGACCACGGCATCGTCCTCGATCACGGCACCTCGATCTCCATCCTCGCCAAGCTCGATCCCGTCGCCTTCGCCCACGGCGCGACGATCTCCCGCGGCACGGTCGTCGGCCACGCCGCGCGCCGCCGCGTCTACTTCGAGGTGCGCCTCCCCGTCGGTCCGGGCGGCACCCCGATCGATCCCGAGCCGCTGCTGGCGCCCGGGCTGCCGGAGTGAACGCCGCGTGAGCTCGGACGCGGCCCGCGCCGACGAGGCCCGCCGCCTCGCGACCCTGGTGGGCGACGACCACCGCGCCGCCTACGAGCTGGTCGAGCGCCAGCTCGCCGTGCTCGTCCTCCGCACGCAGGTGCTGCTGTCGCTCTCGGGCATCGTGATCACCGTGACCGGCTTCTCGGGCCGCGCGATCGCGCAGAGCGGTCCCGCCGCGCGCTACTCGATCGTCGTCGGCATCCTCGTCGTGCTGCTGGCCGCGCTCACCGCGATCGGCGGCGTCCTCCGCCTGCGCTGGCTCTCGCAGATCCTCGGCGCCGACGCCCGGACCACGCTCGAGACCGGCCTCGCGCTCCGCGACCAGAAGGCGCGGTACCTGGCGGTCTCGATGATCCTCTTCGGTGTCGGGTTCGCCGCCTACTGCGTCGCGATCGCGCAGCTGCTGCTGGATCCGTACTGAATCCGCGATACGATGAGCCTGTGTCCCGTGCGTCGCACGCCGCTGCCTTCGCCGCGGGCGTAGCTATCGCCGCGGCGGTGGGAGCGGTTGCGGCGCCGAAACGGCCGGAGGCGACGCGCTACAAGACGCTCGACACGTTCGCCCAGTCGCTCTCGTACGTCTCCAACCAGTTCGTCGAGCCCGTCGACGAGCGCAAGCTCCTCTACGCCGCGGCGCGCGGGATGCTCCAGTCGCTCGACGCGTACTCCGCGTTCTTCTCGCCGACCGAGTACCGCCGCCTGCGCGAGGACACCGACGGCGAGTTCCCGGGCGTCGGCCTCGTGCTCGGCCCCGGCGGCGACGACGACGCGATGCCCGACGCCAAGGAGTGGCCGATCGTCGACGAGGTCCTGGTCGGCTCGCCGGCGGAGAAGGTCGGCATCCAGGTCGACGATCGCATCCTCAGCGTCGACGGCGCGACGACCGTGAACCCCGACGGCAGCGCCATCAAGGACGAGCGCTTCTGGGACGGCAAGCTGCGCGGCCCGTCGGGCACGCGGGTGAAGGTCGAGTTCCTCCGCCCCGGCGGCAAGGCCACGCCCGCCGAGATGGTGCGCGCGCAGATCAAGGTGCCCTCGGTGCTGCACGAGACCCTCGCGCCCGGCATCGGCTACCTCTCGATCCGCCGCTTCCAGGAGGCGACCGCCGCCGACGCCGCGCTCGCGCTCGGCGCGCTCGACCGGGCCAGGGCCGCGCGCGTCATCATCATCGACCTGCGCACCGACTCGGGCGGCCTGCTCGAGCAGGCGATCGCGATCGCCGACCAGTTCCTCGAGTCGGGCCTCATCGTCACGATCCGCGGCCGGACCGATGCCGTCGAGACCCACACCGCGAAGGCCGGCGGGCTCGCGGTCGGCAGCAAGGTCATCGTGCTGGTGAACGCCGAGACCGCTTCAGCGGCCGAGATCCTCGCCGGCGCCCTCCAGGACCACAAGCGCGCGACCGTCATCGGGATGCGCACCTATGGCAAGGGTGCCATTCAGACGTACTTCGATCTGATCGACGGCTCGGGCCTCAAGCTCACGACCCACCGCTACGTGACGCCCGCCGGGCACCAGGTCGAGGGCCGCGGGATCACACCCGACATCGAGGTCCCCGAGTTCGAACCGGAGCTGGTGGTCGCAGGTGGGACGAAAGGCGACGGTACTCCGGAGCCGAGTGGAAAACCCGGTGGTACCCATGACATACTCGAAGCCCGGCTCGCTGAGGACTATCAGCTGCGTATCGCCTACCAAACGGCTCGGGGCTGGCTGGGGTCGAAGTAAGCACATCTAGCGGAGACGACAGGCCAGATGTTCAAGCTGGTGATCCAAGACGACGAGGGGAAGACGACAGTCGTTCCTCTCATCCGAGACGAAATCACGATCGGTCGGAAGGAGGGCAACACCATCCGTCTGACCGAGCGCAACGTCTCGCGCAAGCACGCCAAGATCAGCCGCGCCAACGGCGCCGTCGCGATCGAGGACCTCGGTAGCTACAACGGTGTCCGGGTCAACGGGACCCGGATCTCGCAGCGCACCGTCCTCTCGATCAGCGACCGCGTCCAGATCGGCGACTACCTGATCGAGCTCAAGGCCGAGGGCCAGGAGCAGCCGGTCCCGTACGAGGACGCCCGCACCCAGCCGATCGAGCGCCTCGACGCCGCGACGCTCGGGCGCGCGGCCACGCCGCAACCGGTGCCGGCGGCGGCGATGGCCCTGGCCGACACCGATCCCGGCGCGCGCGCGGCGACCGCGGTCCCGATGACCCCGGTGGCGGGAAACGCCCGGCTCGTCGTCCTGTCGTCCAACTTCGCCGGCCGCGAGTTCCAGCTGACCAAGCAGCAGATGGTGATCGGGCGGACCGACGAGAACGACGTGGTCATCAACCACCGCTCGATCAGCCGCAACCACGCCAAGATCGTCCGCGAGCCCGACACCGGCCGCTACACGATCATGGACCTGCAGTCGTCCAACGGCGTGCGGGTCAACAACGAGGACTACGGCAAGGTCGAGCTGCGCCGCGGCGACATGGTCGACCTCGGCCACGTGCGCCTGCGCTTCGTCGAGCCCGGCGAGGACTTCGTCTTCGGGCGCGACGCCCAGATCGTCGACGTCCCGACCGGCGGCAAGAAGGGCTGGATCTTCGCCCTCCTGGGGCTCGTCGTCGTCGGCGGCATCATCGTCGTCGCGGTGTCGTCGGGGGGCGGCGGCAAGAAGGACGGCGGCGGCACGGTCGCGGCCGGCGGGGCCACCGGCGGCGGTGGCGGTGAGGCGACCGCCGGCGGCGGCGTCGGCACGTCCGCTGGCGGCGCGGGTGGCAGCGACACGACCACGGGCGGCGACACGGCGACCGGCAGCGACGTCGCCAGCGGCGCCGGCACCGGCGGCGATGTCGCGAGCGGCGCCGGCACCGGCGGCGATGTCGCGAGCGGCACGCCCGCGGTCGACACCGCGCAGATCGCCAGGCTGATGGGCGAGGCCCGCTCGGCGATGCAGAACAGCGAGTGGACCAAGGCGTCCGGGGCGGCCAACGCCGTGCTCAAGCTCGAGCCGGACAACGTCGACGCCAAGGGCATCGCGCAGCAGGCCAAGTCCGAGCTCCAGAACGAGATCGAGTACACCAAGTTCATCGAGGCCGTGCAGCGCAAGCAGTACGAGCAGGCGGTCGCGCGCTTCGAGAAGATCGCGGCCGACTCGGTCTACAAGAACAAGGCCCGCGATCAGTACGATCAGATGCGGACGCAGTTCATCGCCGACAAGAAGGCGCAGGGGCAGCAGCTCGCCAAGGCCAACAAGTGCCGGGACCTTCGCAAGCTGGCGACCGACGCCGGCCGCGTGTTCCCCGACGTGGGTGACATGATCCGCGGCATCGACTGCGAGGAGCAAGTCGCCGGCGGTGGTGGTGGTGGCGGCGGTGGCGGCGGTGGCGGCAGCTCCGGTGGCTCCAGCGGCGCCGGCGGTGGCGGTGGCGGTGGTGGCGGTGGTGCTGCTGGTGGCGGCGGCAACCCGACGGAGCTCCTGGCCGACGCCGAGGCCGCGGCCAAGACGTCGCAGTGGGCGCGCGCGATGAAGCTCGCCGAGCAAGCGATCGGCGCCAAGCCCGACGGCGCGACCAAGGCGCGCGCGGCCATGGTCGCCGCCCTGGCCGCCTGCAACCTCAAGAACCAGGCGAAGGCCAAGTCCTACTACGCGATGGCGACCCCCAGCAGCAAGACGCTCGTGCGCCAGCGCTGCCTGTCGAACGGCATCGAGGTCCAGTAGGTGTAACCGGACCGAGGGGGCCCGCCACTGTCCCGGCGGCGCCCCCTGTCATCCGCATTGGGAGGCCGGATGTTTGACCCCCCGGCCCGACCTGGTGTAACTCAAGGCATCCCTTGGGGAAGGTGGAAGGGCGCGCCCTCACTTCCTCGCTCTCCCGGAGGCCTCGATGTCGCGTTGGGTCCTGTCTCTTCTGGCTGCCGCACTCGTGGCGGCGCCGTCGTCCGCGAATGCGCAGGGCGCTGACGTCAACATCAACCCCTTCCACCACGCGATGGACTCGCGCGGCTACCTCACGCTCAACGCGTCGCAGGTGCTGGGCCACAAGGAGTTCTCGTTCGGGCTCGTCACCGACTGGGGCTACAAGCTCCTCGAGTTCGAGAACGGCGCGAACACCACGTCGATCGACAACATCATCACGCCGACGCTCATCGCCGCCGCGGGCTTCAAGCTCGGACCGGCGGAGCTCGAGCTCGGCGTCGGCATGCCGTTCGTCGTCGTCGCCGGTGATCGCGACCCCGACTCCGACGGCGGCACGCCCGGCAACCCCAACGACGATCAGCGCTTCAAGATCGACGGCCAGGGCCTCGGCAACGTCGCGCTGCACCTGAAGACGCGCTTCCTCAAGACGACGCGCGGGCCGAAGATCGGCCTCGGCGTCGTCGCCAGCCTCTACCTGCCGACGGCGAGCGAGAAGTCGAAGTTCCTCGGCGAGGACAAGCTCACGCCGCAGGTGATGGGCATCCTCGAGAAGGAGCTCGGCAAGGACCGCCGGCTGCGCCTGGCGCTGAACGGCGGCGTGCGCATCCGCACCGGCAGCAAGACGTACACCGACAACGGCGACCCCAACAACGCCGCGGCGCCGTCCACCGGCGAGAGCTTCGACACCGGCACCGAGCTCCCCGTGGGCGTGGCGCTCGCGTACGCGGTGACGCCGCAGAAGTTCGACGTGCTGGCCGAGGTCTACGGCGGCGTGCCGCTCAGCGGCGACAACTACTTTCCGCTCGAGGCGATCGGCGGCATCAAGGTCTACCTCGCGCGCAACTCGTTCCTCACCCTCGGCGGTGGCGCCGGCGTCATGCCGGGCAACGTCGGCAGCGCCAAGGCGCGCGCGTTCATCGGCATCGTGTTCGAGCCCAACATCGGCGACCGCGACGGCGACGGCCTGAAGGACGACGTCGACGACTGCCCCGACGATCCCGAGGACTACGACGACTTCGAGGACGAGGATGGCTGCCCCGAGCCCGACAACGACAAGGACGGCATCCTCGACGAGGACGACAAGTGCCCGCTCAACCCCGAGGACAAGGACGACTTCGAGGACGAGGACGGCTGCCCCGAGGGTAACCAGAACGACCGCGACGGCGACGGCCTGCTCGACGACGTCGATCAGTGCCCGGACGACCCCGAGGACTTCGACAAGTTCGAGGACGAGGACGGCTGCCCCGATCCCGACAACGATCAGGACGGCATCCTCGACGTCGACGACCTGTGCCCCAACGATCCCGAGGACAAGGACGGCTGGGAGGACGAGGACGGCTGCCCGGATCCGGACAACGACAAGGACAAGATCCTCGACAACGACGACCGCTGCCCCAACGAGCCCGAGACCAAGAACGGCTTCGAGGACGAGGACGGCTGTCCAGATCGCGGACGCGTCGTCGTGACCGACACCAAGATCGAGATCCTCGACAAGGTGTACTTCGAGTACAACAAGGCGGTCATCAAGTCGGAGTCGTTCCCGATCCTCGACGCCGTCGCGGCGACGCTCGAGGGCAACCCCGACATCCAGCTGGTCGAGGTCCAGGGCCATACCGACGAGCGCGGCAACGACGCGTACAACCTGTCGCTGTCCGACAAGCGCGCCAAGGCGGTCGTGAAGTACCTGGTCGACAAGGGCATCGACGCGAGCCGCCTCGAGGGGCAGGGCTACGGTGAGACCCAGCCGATCGAGCGCAAGTCGAACGAGGCGGCGTGGGCCAAGAACCGCCGCGTCGAGTTCCTCATCCTGAAGCGCTCGAACGACAACTGAGGCGCGCTGCGCGCGCTGGCCTCGGGCCTCGGGCCTCGGGCCTCGGGAAGAGGGCCTCGGGCGAAAGCCCGGGGCCTTCGCGTTACAATGGGGAGCCGTGCGCCGTCTCCTCCGCTGGCCCGGGAACGTCGTCCACTTCCTGCACCTCTTGCTGGTGCTGGTGCTGGGCGGCCTCTTGTACCTGTTCGGGCGGCTGGGCACGCTCTTCATCTTCCCGAAGTCGCGGCGGGTGCGCGCCGTCGGCCGCCTGCGCGGCTGGTTGCTCGTCCAGGGGATGACGTCGCTCGGCGCGACGTTCATCAAGATGGGCCAGGTGATGAGCACGCGTCCGGATCTGTTCTCGCCGGAGGTCATCGCCAAGCTGCGCCACCTGCAGGACCGGCTGCCGCCGTTCTCGTTCGCCAAGGTGAAGCAGGTGATCGAGGCCGAGCTGGGCAAGCCGGTGCGCGAGCTCTACGCCGAGCTCGACGAGCGGCCGGTGGCGGCGGCGTCCGTGGCGCAGGTGCACCGCGCGCGGCTCCACGACGGCCGCGAGGTCGCGGTCAAGGTGCTGCGCCCCGACGTGCGCCGCCAGGTCGAGCGCGACGCCGGCATCCTGCTCTTCGGCGCCAGGGTGCTCGCGCTCCATCCCCGCGCGCGCATGTCCGATCCGGTCGGCCACCTGCGGCACTTCGTCGACGCGATCCACGACCAGACCGACCTGCGCATCGAGGCCGGCAACTACCGCCGCTTCCACGCCAACTTCGCCGGCGCGAGCTGGCAGGAGCGCGTCACCTTCCCCGAGGTGATCGAGTCGCACTGCGGCGAGCGCGTCCTCACGATGGAGTTCGTGCGCGGCACCAAGGTCGATGCGCTACCGCCGGGCCGCCACTCGAAGGTCGCCGAGTCGGTCCGCCTCGCGATGTTCAAGATGTGCTTCGACGACGGGTTCCTGCACGCCGACCTCCATCCCGGCAACATGTTCGTCCGCGACGACGATCGCCTGGTGATCATCGACGTCGGCCTGTGCAAGCTGCTGCAGGAGGACGTCCTCATCCAGTTCATCGACATGACCAAGTGCCTGTCGATGGGCAAGCCCGACGACCTCGTCGATCACCTGCGGCGCTTCCACGTCTACCTCGACGGCGTCGACTGGGACTCGCTGCGCAAGGACGTCGACGAGTTCGCGACGCGCTTCCGCGCGCAGGACATCGGCCAGCTCGACTACGGCGTCCTCATCAACGACATGTTCGCGCTCGGCCGCCGCTACCACGTCCGTCCCGTGACCGACATGACCCTCATCTTCGTCGGCATGATCACCGCGCAGGGCATCGGCAAGCAGCTCGAGCCCGACGTCAACGTCTTCAACGAGCTGGCGCGCTACATCATGCCGGTGCTCATGCGCCGCAACGAGCGCATCCCCGACACCGACGAGGCCCGCGCCGCGCGGGGGTGATCGGAAAACGGGCGCCACGTACGCCGCCGCGCTATCTTCTCGCCGTGATCCGCTCCCTGACCATCCTCATCGTCCTCGTGGCGCTGATCGTGGCCGGCGCGACCGTCAAGCTGGGCAAGCGCACCTTCTTCGGCCACGTCTCCGCCATCTGGAAGACGGACGAGGCCCAGGACATGAAGGAAGGCATCAAGGAGAAGGCCGGCCCCGCCGCCGAGAAGCTCGAGCGAGGCGTCAAGGCCGGCTACCGCGAGGCCACCCGCGAGCCCGGCTCCGGCTCCGCCTCGGGTTCCGGTACCGCGAAGTAGCTACTTCGGCGTCGACTCGACCTTCTGCAGGTTGACGAGCAGGAGCTCGCCCGACTCCGTGTTGAGCCGCACACACGCGAAGTCCGATCGCTCCGCCATGTTCACCGCGACGCACTCGGTGACGTAGCGCCCCGGCGGCCCGGCCGCCGCGCCAACCGGCCCGTTCGAGATGGCCAGCTTGCTCATGTCGACCTTGAGCACGTCACCCGTCCGCGTGTCCGTCCGCACGCAATAGACCTGCCCGGACGTATCGGTCGCGGAGCCTTCGCAGTCGAGCTCGAACGCTGCGGCCTCCGCCCTCGCGGCGCCGGGCCCCCCGGCACTGGATCCAGATCCACCTCCGGTGCACGCACCGAGGCCGAGCGCCACGCTCGCGACGAGACCGACCGGACGAACCATGCCCCGACGATAGCGCAAGACCATAACCATCTCCACGACTTGTGAGATTTCACGGGGCCGCACGCAACTCTGCGCGCGCCCCCCGATAATGCTGAGCATGAACGCGACTGGCTCTCAGAGACGCTGTTGCATCGGCGTAGCCATCCTTGTCGTGACTGGCTCTGTCTCCTCGGCACGTGCCCAGCCCGCGAGCGTCCAGGCCGAGCAGCTCTTCCGCCAGGGCAAGAAGCTCATGGGCGAGGGCAAGCTCGCCGAGGCGTGCAAGGCCTTCGAGGGCAGCTTTCGCAAGGACGAGGCCGTCACGACGCTGCTCAACCTCGCCGACTGCCGCGAGAAGAACCAGCAGTACGCGAGCGCTTGGGGCTACTTCCTCGACGCCGAGCGCAAGACGCGCGGCGACGCCTCACAGGCGTCCTTCAATCGCACCGCCCGCGAGCGCGCCAAGGCGCTCGAGGCGAAGCTCTCGTACCTCATCATCAACGTGCCCGCCGAGTCGAACATCGAGGGCCTGGCGATCACGCGCAATGGCCTGCCGGTCGACGAGGCCGAGTGGAACACCGACATCCCGGTCGACGGCGGCGAGTACGTCATCGAGGGCAAGGCCCCCGGCTACGAGGCCTGGTCCACCAAGATCTCCGTGAGCGAGTCGGGCGACAAGGAGTCGGTGAACGTCCCGAAGTTCCGCCAGCGCCCCACGGCCCCGGCGGACAAGCCGCCCGCCAACGTCGTGCCACCGCGTGTGGACCGCGCGACCGATCCCGCGCCCGTCTCGTCGTCACGCAAGACGATGGGCAAGATCGCCGTCGCCAGCGGTGGCGTCCTCGTCCTCGGCGGCCTCGCCGTCGGCTACATGGCCCAGCAGAAGTGGTCCGAGGCCAAGGACCTCTGCGGCGCCGACCTCGTCTGCGACTCGGACGCCGACCGCGCCGAAGGTCAGGCACTGGTCGATGCCGCGCGGACTCGCGGCAACATCTCCACGATCGTCACCGGGGCTGGAGTCGCCGCGGTCGGGGTTGGAGCGGCGCTCTGGCTGACGGCACCCTCCGCGGAGGCGCGGCCGAAGGGAAAGACGGCCGGCCTGGCAAGCCTGGTCGTGGGCGGTGGGGCACTTACCGGCGGATTGTTGCTTGGCTACTCCGCTCGTGAGCGCTGGCGTGAAGCACAGGCGCTCTGTGGCTCCGACAACTTCTGCGACGGTCCGGACAACTTCGCCCGAGGTCAGGAGCTCGCCGACTCGGCGCGTTTCCGCGGAAACCTCTCGACCGTGCTAACCGGTGCCGGCGTCGTCGGGGTCGGCCTCGGCGCGACGCTCTGGTTCACGTCGACGTCGAACCGCACCGAGTCGTCGAGCGCATCCCTCCGTCTTGTTCCTTCCGTCACCAATGACGCTGTCTCGTTTGTTCTTGGAGGTTCGCTGTGAGGACTTCGCTTCGCTTCCATATCCTGGGGCTCATCTCTGCAGCGACAATCGCGTCGACGACCGGCTGCAACCTCCTCTTGGGCGTGGAGGACCTGACCCAGAGCGATCCGGACGCCGCCGTCGACATCGATGCACCGCCAGGTACGGTCACGATCCGGTTTGTGAACGTCGTCCGCGACTTCCCCGGCAGCGGTACCATCGACGTGTACATCGGCGACGAGCCCACGGCGAGAGTCACTGCGCTGCGCCAGGTTAGCTCGTACGTCGTGGTCGATCCGTCGGTAACGAGGATCTCGCTCCGTCAGCAAGGGCAGAGCGGGGGGGCGCCTCTGCACGAGTTCACGGGGCTGACCCTGGCCGGGGACACGAAAGTCACGGCGGTCATCGCCGGTGTCAACGCGTCACAGTCTGCCGATGACCGCGTCCGCCTACTCCCCTTCGTCGAGGAGTTCGCCCAAGCGGGCACCGGGCAGGCTCAGGTCCGCTTCGTCCACGCGATCACCGACGTCACGGATGTTGCGATCGATGTGGGCCTCAACAACGCCGCCGCACCCGAAGTGGTCGGTTTGCCCCGGTTCGGCGCGAGCGCGGCCGCCGGGATGCAGGCGGAGGCAGGCCGAACGCTTCGGTTGGGACTCGTGGAGGGCGGGACCACGTTCACAGCCTTCGCGGCGAACGGTCTGGAATTAGGCAAGGGATGCTTCGTGATCTTCAGCGGTCAGCGGAGCGCAGCCTTCAACTCACTGGGCGTCATGACGTCGACCACCGTCTGCACGTCCCAGACGCCTGTCATCGGCTCGATGGGCGCTCGAGTCGCCGTTGGGCACGTGATCTCGGACGCAACCGCCTGCGACCTGCGGACCATCGACGGGAATCCGCTCATTGAGTCGCTAGAGGCGCGGGAACTGGGCACGCTCTGGCTGCTGGCAGAGGACGAGAACTTCGTCGGCGTCACCCTCATCTGTGCCATGCAGTCCGTCAGCGTCGATCTCAACTCGGATTTCGCGCTGGAGTCTCCGAGGCATATGATTCTCGCAGGTGGTTCTTTGTCACCGGACTTCACAAACCAGGCACGACTCATGGACGTCAGCATACCGTCCACGGGATTGCGCCACGCCTACTTCGTGAACCTATCCGCAGGCGTGGGGGATGGCATCCTCCGAATCGATGGCAGCGACGTCGTCGGCAATCAGGTGTTTGGTGCCTCGATCATCGGGCCAGCATTTGGACACGCAGCCTCTGTGCTCTCCTCCGGAGGTCACACTCTATCGTACGAGGACGTAGGCCAGTCCGTTACGATGAGCTTCACGGTCACTGGCGGCACCGGCGGAGCCACGCTCTTCGTCCTCGAAGGAGCGCGCGTGCCACAAGGCGCGCAGCGGCCGCTTCGTCTCACGCCGTTCGATCTTGGTGCGTTCCCACCCGCGGTGGGGACACCAATTGCGCCCAACTAACCCGTGCCGAAACGCCCACGAGCGGTCAGCGAGCGCTCCGGCTCACAGCACCGCGCCGCCGACGGTAGGTGCGCCGATCGCGCCGTCTAACCGCGTGACCCCTGGCTATCGGATTTCGTCAGTTTGGAATGAAGAACAACGACAAGTTGTGGTTGTACATGTCCGCGTTATCACCCGTCTGGTTGACCCGGCCGCGTGCGTAGATCGTTGTCGTCCCGGCAGCGACGGGGAAGACGTTGGTCGTGCTGCTGCGCGCGTACTCCGTCGCTTGGCCACCGTACGTAGCACCTAGAATGACTGCCGGGTTCGGATCAGCGGTCGATGAGGTCGTGAGCCCAACCACGTAGAAGACGGTAGTATTCGTGGAACTCAACGAGTTCGCCCGGAACATTCCATCGTACATGGCGACAACATAACCAGCCGAAGGCGTTGTGATGGACGCGCTCGACAGTGTGGTGAAGGTCGTGGCCGAAGTCGAGTTCACGAGGGTGTTGCTGAATACGGAGACGGCCGGTACGGACCCATTGAAGTCAGTTGGATCGATCGATAGCGTGCATGTGCCGGTGGTGCAGCCTCCATCGAGGCCGGAACCGCTGTTGGTGGTGATGCCCGTGATGTCGCCACCCGTGTCGTTGTCGGCGGCGCAGCCCCAGGTGCCGGCGCCGGTCGACTTCAGCACCTGTCCGATGGTGCAGGTCGTGAGGCCGATCTGGGTACCGTTGAACGAGAGGCCGCCGTTCGCCGTCGCGCTGTAGGTCGTGTTGTCGTTGTTGTCTGTGGCGCACTGCCACTGGCCGGCGGTCGCGGTCGCCTTGAGCACCTGGCCGTTGGTGCACGTCGTGAGGCCGAAGGCGGTGCCAACGAGTGAGAGGCCGCCGTTGGCGGCCGCCGAGTATGTAGTGTTGGTGTCGGCGTCTGCGGCGCACGCCCAGCTGCCACCGACCATCTTGTAGATCTGGTTCGCGCCGCAGGTCACGAGTCCAACGGTGCCGCCGGCCACCGAGATCGGCGCGTTGCCCGTCACCGTCGTGCCGGTGAGGGTGACCGTGTTCCCGGAGCGGTTCGCCGAGATGCCGCCGCTCGCGTTCACCGTGGTGACGACGTCGCCGGGAGCGATCGTGCCGAGGGTCTCGGCGGTGTTCGCGACCTCGGAGCGGATCGCGTACGGCACCGACTGCAGCGGCAGGCGGGGCGTCAGGATCTCGGCGCCGATGTGGATCTCGAGGTAGAGGGGCGAGTTGTCGAGCACGCTCGAGTCGAGCGTCGTCATGGCGCCGAGGTCGGCGTAGACGAGGCCGGTGGAGGTGGCGGTGAGGCTGCGCGTCTCCGACCACTGCTCCGTGCCGTTCATCGCCAGGTCGAACAGCTTGAAGGTGACGGTGACCGAGCCCGAGACCGGACCGGTCGACGTGCTCAGGCGTCCGGTGAAGGACACGGTCGAGGGAACGGCCTGGGCCTCCGCGAACAGGCAGAGGACGGCGAGCCCGAGGATTGTGCTGATGCGGCGCTTCATCTGGTTTGCCTCCTGATCGCGATCAAGGCTTGACGGGCGTGTTCGCCTCGAGGCGGAACGTGCTGCCCTGGATCTGTTCCTGTCCGTGCGGGTGACCGAGCTGGACGTCCATCGTGAACGTCGGGCCGCCGACGCGGCCGGCAGCGCCGGTGAACTCCTGCCCGGGCGATGGCGGTGCCGAATCGACGGCGGCGTCGATCGGCGGCATCGCGTCGACCGCGGCGTCGGTCGTGTCCGCGTCGACGGCAGCGTCGGCCGGCGGCGGTGGAGCGTCGGGATTGTTCTTCACGTTGCCGCACGCTGCGAGCGCAGCGATGGCGAGCGTGAGCGCAAACGTGGTGCGGCTCATGGTCCCCCCAAGGACGAAGCCGAGGATACGGCGCGGGCGGATGTGGGTGCAAGCAGACGGAAGGTCGAGGACGGCTGGGACCCGCTCCCGGAGCGGAAACACTTCTTCACCGGGCGCCGGCCTCCCGCGAAACAGAGGGGCCTCAGGCTGGGATGTGAAGCCAAGGAGGCAAGTGATGCTGGGATTTCTCGTCGGAGCGGCGGCCGTGGCCGGGTTCCTCATGATCAGGCGGCACCATCGGTTTCACCACCAGGCGATGGCGGCGTGTGGCGACTCGTGGTCCGGCGGCTGGCACGGTGCTGCAGGGCACGGCAGGCACTGGCATGGGCCGGGGCACGGGCACGGGCCGAGCTGGCGCCGCGGATGGGGGCGGCGCGGGGTCGAGTACCGGCTCCTGGCCGAGCTCGACTGCTCGCCGGCGCAGGAGAAGCTGGTCCGCGAGGAGCTGCGCGGGCTCGTCGCGATCGCGCGCGGGATGCGCGACGAGCGCGAGCAGTCACGCGAGGATCTGGCGCGTGCGATCGCCGGGCACGAGCTCGATCGCGCCGCGCTCGTGGAGATGTTCACGCGCCACGACAGGCGGCTCGTGGAGCTGCGCGCCGCGCTGACGGCGTCGCTCGAGCGCGTGCACGCGGCGCTCGACGAGCGGCAGCGCGAGCGGCTGGCCGAGCTCGTGCGCGGCGGGCTCGGCGGGCGCTGGGTGGGCGGCGGCGGAGGCGGCCCGTATCGCGTATGACGCGGGCCGTGCGCGCGCAGGCTACAGTTGCCCCCGTGGCCGCCATCCGGCTCCTCCTGATCGACGACGACCTGCGCCTCGGCGAGCTCCTGCGCGGCTACCTGACGCCGCAGGGCGTGGCGCTGGAGCAGGCGTCGAGCGGTGAGGCCGGGCTGGCGGCCGCGGGGGGCGGCTTCGACGCGGTGCTGCTCGACGTGATGATGCCCGGCATCGACGGGCTCGAGACGCTGCGGCGGCTGCGCGCGAAGCACCAGCTGCCGGTGATCATGCTGACCGCGCGCGGCGACGAGGCCGATCGCGTGGTCGGGCTCGAGCTCGGCGCCGATGACTACGTGGCCAAGCCGTTCTCGCCGCGCGAGCTGCTCGCGCGCGTGCGCGCGGTGCTGCGGCGGGCGCAGCCGCAGGCGGCGAGCGAGCGCGTGACGGCGGCCGGGATCGAGGTCGACGTCGGCGCGCGGCAGGCGTGGGTCGACGGGCGTGCGATCGAGCTGACCGGGCTCGAGCTCGACGTGCTGGCGGCGCTGGTGCGGCGCGCGGGGCGGGTCGTCCCGCGCACGGCGCTGCTCGAGCTCGCCGGGCGCGACGACACGGTGGTCAGCGAGCGGGCCGTCGACGTGCACATCTCGCGGTTGCGCAAGAAGCTCGGCGACGACGACGGTCAGCGCATCAAGACGGTGCGGGGCGTCGGGTACGTGCTGGCGAAGGAGCCGGTCGCGTGAGGCGAGAGGCGCGCTGTTCGCGAGAGGAGAAGGTCCGCCGCTACCTGGAGCGGCACCGCCATCACCACCATCACGGGTCGCGGTGGCGTCCGCGCAGCTTCGCCGAGTGGCGGATGCGGTGGGCGATGCGGCGGCGGCTGTTCCTGTGGTTCGGCGTCGCGATCTTGCTGGGCGTGGGCGCCGGGCACCTCGCGCACGAGATGAGCGGCGGCAAGTGGTGGGCGTTCGTGGCGACGCTCGCCGTCCTGTGGATGGCGTCGGGGGCGATCGCGTACCGGCTGACGCGGCCGCTGATGATGGTGATCGACGCGGCCCAGCGGATCGGCGACGGCGACCTGACGACGCGGATCCCGGTGACGCGTCATCGCGGCGAGCTGGTGATGCTGGCCGAGTCGATCAACGAGATGGCGGCGCGGATCGAGAAGCAGCTGTCGGATCAGCGTGCGCTGCTCGCGGCGGTGTCGCACGAGCTGCGCACGCCGCTGGGGCACGTGCGCGTGCTGGTCGAGACGGCGCGCGACGCGCCAGGCGGCGCCACGCCGGCGGTGCTCGACGAGCTCGAGCGCGAGGTGATGGAGCTCGACCGCCTCGTCGACCGGTTGCTCGCGAGCTCGCGCCTCGACTTCGCGACGATCGAGCGGCTCGACGCCGACGTCGGCGCGCTGGCGGTGGGCGCGGTCGAGAAGGCCGGGGTGCCACCCGAGCGGCTCGGGGTCGAGGGCGACTGCACGGCGGCGGTGGAGCCGACGCTCGTGCGGCGGGCGATCGCCAACTTGCTCGAGAACGCCGAGACGCACGGCGGCGGCGCGGTCGCGGTGCGCGTCGAGCGGCGCGACGACGTGGTCGCGGTCGAGGTCGACGACGCCGGGCCGGGCGTGCCGGCCGCGGATCGCGCGCGGATGTTCGCGCCGTTCGAGCGGCGGGCCGGCGCGATCGACACGCGCACCGGGGGGCTCGGGCTCGGGCTCGCGCTGGTCGCCCGCATCGCGAAGGCGCACCGGGGACGCGCGTGGATCGAGGAGCGGCCCGGCGGAGGTGCGCGTGCCGGCTTCTCCGTGAGCGTGGCCGCGCTCGTCGGAGAGGAGCGCGAGGTGATGGAGCCCGAACCGCGGACCACGTGACGGCGGTCGACCGGATCCCGGACAAGCGGTGTCCGGGGCGCCGGACAGGACGGCCGGGATCCGGACATGGTCGACGGCCTTTCGCGAGGTTGTGGTCGGCACGCGGCTTGCGGAGCGTCGTCGGTGATGCCGACCCTCGACCACGAGGCGCCGCTGGAGGTGCTGCGCGCTGCACCAGAGCTTGTCCCGGCGCTGCTGCGCGAGGCCCTCGGTGTCGAGCTCCCCTCGTTCGCCGCGGCAGAGATCGCGAGCGAGGACTTCTCGCAGTTGTTGCCGACGAGCTTCCACGCGGATCTCGTGATTCATCTACGCAGCTCCGGGCCGGAGCCGGCGATCGTGGCGGGGATCGTCGTCGAAGTGCAGCTCGCGCGGGACGAGCGCAAGCGCCAGACGTGGCCGCTCTACACGGCGGCACTCCACGCGCGTCTGCGCGGCGTGCCCACCTGCCTCGTGGTCGTGACGATCGATCCTCGGATCGCCACGTGGGCTGCGACGCCGAACACGACGCTCCACCCCGGGGTCTCGTTCGCGCCGTTCGTGATCGGCCCCACGCAGGTGCCCCGGACCGCGCGCGATCGTGCGCAGCGGGAGCCGTGGCTGGCCGTGCTGTCGGCCCTGGCGCATGGCAACGGACCGGGCGGCCTCGAGCAGGCCATGGTTGCAGTGGAGGCCGCGGAACAGCTCGGCACCGAGCAGGCGACCTTCTGCTACGATCTCGTGTGCGCGTCGCTCGAGGACGCCGCGCGGCGAGCTCTGGAGGAGATGATGCAGCAACAGAAGCACAAGTACCGGAGCGACATCGGCCAGAAGATCTTCGGTGATGGGGAGGCGAAAGGACGGGAATCAGGGCGCGAGGAAGGGCGCGAGGAAGGGCGCGAGGAAGGGCGCGAGGAAGGGCGC
>ERZ761602.517-NODE-517-length-83146-cov-8.374974_pt1 | contig 83146 bp, 81 predicted proteins | sample MGYA00512165_ERZ761602 | MGnify/ENA primary metagenome ERZ761602 (study PRJEB28899, sample SAMN02445085) | bioreactor sludge metagenome | biome: EBPR sludge; isolation source: Thorneside wastewater treatment plant | place: Australia: Brisbane, Thorneside Wastewater...
CTCCTCCTCGCCGAAACCCCGGACGATTCCGGTCCGCGGGCGCTCGCCTCCAAGTCGGCCGATCCCTTCTCCGGCGTCGCCCGGGGGGCACCGGGGCATGCCAGCGCCACCGGTCAATGCGGGTCTGACCGGTTCCAAAGTCGACAGGGGGCTGCCTGGCCGCCTGCACGACTCGATGATGCTCGCATCCGCGACGACCGGGCCGAAGGCGGGAAGGCAAGCGGCCGACTTGGGCTCGAGCGGACGGAGGCCGGAATCGTCCGGGGTTTCGGCGAGGAGGAGTGAAGGTTTCGCCCGGATCCTCCATTCGGGCGGAACGCTCGAGAGTTGGACCATCCGCAGCCGCCGGACGATTCCGGCTTCCGGACGGCACTCCGGAGCGCATGCGAAGGTGCGTCGAGACGCAGGAGGCCGCTTGCCTTCCCGCCTTCGGCCTTCGGCCTTCGGCCTTCGGCCAAGGTCCCTCGAACCTACTTCCGCCAGAAGGCCGGCGTGAGCAGCACGAGCACGGTGAAGAGCTCGAGGCGCCCCAGCAGCATCGTGAAGGTGCACACCCAGGTCTGGAAGTCCGTGAGGGGCTGAAAGGTCCCCGCCGGTCCCACGACCCCCAGCCCCGGACCGAGGTTGTTCACGCAGGCGATCGTCGCGGATACGGCCGTCACGATGTCCAGGCCGCTCGCGAGCAGCACCATCGACATCACGATGATCGTGCCGCCCCACATCAGCATGAAGGCGAGGACGGCGAAGATGACGTTGTTCTCGATGACCTGCTCGCCGAACTTGACCGGCACCACCGCGCGGGGATGGATGGTGCGCGTCATCTCGCGGACGGTCTGCTTGAACAGCAGCACCGCGCGGATCATCTTGATGCCGCCGCCCGTGGAGCCGGAACTCGTCACGAAGCAGGACAGGAAGAGCATCCAGATGGGTGCGAAGGCGGGCCACTGCGCATAGTCGACCGAGGCGTAGCCCGTGGTCGTCGCGACCGACACGACATTGAAGGTCGCGTGCCGCAGCGCCGTCCCCAGGTCGGCGTAGGTCCCGTTCGCCACGAGGACGACGGACACGAGCAACGACGACACCGCGAGCCAGATGACCACGCGGCGCGCCTCCCCGTCGGCGACGTAGGCCAGCGGGGATCGCCGCCTCAAGGCGAGAAAATGCGTGGCGAAGTTGATGGCCGCGAGCGTCATGAAGGCGATGCTGACGGCCTCGATGGCGGGCGAGTCGAATCGCCCGATGCTCGCGTCGTAGGACGAGAATCCGCCCAGCCCCATGGTCGTGCCCGCGTGCACCAGTGCGTCGATCCACGACATGCCCGCGAGGCGATAGGCGAGCACGCAGATCGCGGAGAAGACGAAGTAGACCAGCCACAGGCCCTTGGCGGTATCGGCGATCCGTGGCGTGATCTTGGTGTCCTTCATGCAGCCCGGCGTTTCCGCCTTGAAGAGCTGGCTGCCGCCCACGCCGAGAAGCGGCAGGATCGCCACCGCGAGCACGATGATGCCCATCCCGCCGATCCACACCATGAGGGCGCGCCAGAGGTTGATCGACGGCGGCAGGCCGTCCAGGCCCGTGATGACCGTCGCGCCCGTGGCCGTCATCGCGGACACGGCCTCGAAGAAGGCGTCGGTGAAGGCCATGCCCGGCACGACCTGCAGGAGCGGGATCGTCGCGAAGCCCGGCACCACCGTCCAGACGAGCGTCACGAGCAGGAAGCCGTCCCGGGGCTGGAGCTCCCGCCGGTGTAGCCCGCGCGTGGCGAGGAAGACGACCAGCCCCGTCACGAAGGTGACCAGGAACCCCCGTTCGAACGCCGACGCCGCGCCGTCGCCGAGCAGTCGCGAGACGCCGAGGGGCACGAGCATGGCCGGCGAGAACAGGAGCACCGCCGCCGACAGCACGTGCAGCACCGGCGCGAAGCGAAGCGCCATCGCCGCGACGCGGCTCGCGGGCGTGACGGCCGGGACGGCGGGTCGCGCCATGCTAGAAGAACCCCACGCCCACCTCGAAGAGCTTCTCGACCTTCGGGATCATGCGGCGTTGGGTGAGGAAGACCACCACGTGGTCGTCGGGCTCGATCACGTGGTCGTCGCGCTGGGCGACGATGGCCTCGCCGCCGCGGATGATGCCCACCACGGTCGCGCCCGGGGGCAGGTCCAGCTCGCGGATGGTACGGCCCACCACGCGCGAGCTGCGCTTGTCGCCGTGGGCGACGAGCTCGATGGCCTCGGCCCTCCCGCGCCGCAGGCTGTGCACCGCCGCCACGTCGCCCCGGCGCACGTACTCGAGCAGGCTGCCGAGCGTGGCGTGGGCCGGCGAGATCGCGATGTCGATCTGCCCGCCCTGCATCAGGTCGCCGTAGGCCCGGCGGTTCACCAGGGCGATCACGCGCCGCGCACCCATGCGCTTGGCGAGCAGGGCCGACATGATGTTGTTCTCGTCGTCGTTGGTGACCGAGACGAACAGGTCCGTCTCGTCCACGTTCTCGTCGGAGAGCAGGTCCTCGTTGGAGGCGTCGCCGTTGAGGACCAGCGCGCGCTTGAGCTGCCCCGCGAGGTACTCGCAGCGGCGCTTGGAGGTGTCGATCACCTTCACGTTGAGGCCGCCTTCGAGCGCCCGCGCGAGCCGCAGGCCGATGTTGCCGCCGCCGGCCACGATGACGCGCCCGACGGGCCGGTCCATCTGTCGCATCTCGGCCATCACCTCGCGGATGTGCTCGCTCGCGGCCACGAAGAAGACCTCGTCGCCGGGCTGCACGAGCGTGTCGGGCGTGAGGTCCAGGGGCCGGTCGTTGCGGTAGATGGCCGCCACCTTCACGTCGAAGGCGGGCAGCAGGTCCACGAGGTCCCGCACGGGGTGGCGCACCATCGGGCCGCCCTCGACGGCGCGGACGGCCACGAGGTCGATCTTGCCGCCGGCGAATTCCGCCACCTGCAGGGCCTCGGGAAACTCGATGAGCTTCTCGATGTACTCGGTCACGATCTGCTCCGGGCAGATCGAGTGGCTCACGGCGAAGCAGTCCTCGGCGAGCAGCTCCGGGTGGTTCTGGAACCACGCCGAGCGCAGGCGCGCGATGCGGGTGGGGATGTTGAAGGTGGTCTTGCCCACCTTGCAGGCCACCAGGTTCGTCTCGTCGCTCGCCGTCACCGCGAAGAGCATGTCGGTGTCGGCCGCGCCCGCCTCGGCGAGAAGCTCCGGCTGGGCGGCGTTGCCCACGACCGTGCGCAGGTCGAACTGGTTCTGCAGGTCCTTCAGGCGCTCGGCGTTCGTGTCGACCACCGTGACGTCGTTCTTTTCCGAGACCAGGCTCTCGGCCACGCTGGCGCCCACCTGCCCGGCGCCCAGGATGAGGATCTTCAAGATCGCTTCTTCGGGTACGAGGTGGGCGGATTCTACGCCCGAGTCGCCCGCCGCGCCGCAGGCGCCGTCAAAGCGAGGCGATGAGCTTGGCGGCGAGCAGCAGGATGAACACGGCGAAGAGCTTGCGCAGCGTCGCCACCGGCAGGCGGTGCGCGAGCTTCGCCCCGAGGGGCGCGGCGAAGACGCTCGTCACCGAGATGCCCAGGAAGGCGGGCAGGTAGACGTAGCCCAGCGTGAGGGCCGGAAGCCCCGCGAGGTTCCAGCCCGCGGCGATGAAGCCCGCGACGCCCGCCGCCGCCACGACGAAGCTGATGGCCGAGCCGGTGCCGATCGCCGTCTTGAAGGGGATGCCCCAGGACATCATGAAGGGCATCGAGATCATCGCGCCGCCGACCCCCGCGAGCCCGGAGAAGCCGCCCACGAGCAGGCCCGCCCCGAAGAGCCCCGCCCGGCCCGCCACGGGCCGCGTCCCGCCGGGCTTCATGCCGAAGACGATCTGCCAGGTGATGTAGACCACGAACGCGAAGAAGAAGCCCTTGAGCACGGTCGTGGGGATCACGCGGGCCACGGTGCCGGCCGCGAGGCCCGCGAGCACGATGCCCGGCGCGAGGCCCCGCACGAGGTCCCAGCGCACGGCGCCGTGGTGGTGGTGCGTGCGCGTTCCCGAGGCCGTCGCGGGCACGATGGCCGCGAGGGACGAGCCGATGGCCATGGGCATCACGTGGGCGGGCTCGAAGCCCGAGGCGACGAAGACGAGGCCCAGGATCGGCACCGTCATCGCGCCGCCGCCGATGCCCAGGAGCCCGGAGAAGAACCCGACGAAGAGCCCGAGGCCGGCGAACGTCAGCCCGGCGGCGACGTCAGGGGGCATCGCGCCACAGCATCTTCACGATGTGGGCCCACTCGCGCGCCGTGACGGGCGTGATGGAGAGGCGGTTGCCCTTCTGCAGGATCGTCATGCCGGCGAGCGCCTTCTCGGCGCGCAGTTCCGCCAGGCCGATGAGCCGGGTCTTCCTCACGAGCTTCACGTCCACCAGCATCCAGCGCGGGGCGGCCTTCGTCGACTTCGCGTCGTAGTAGGGGCTCTTCCTGTCGAACTGCGTGGCGTCCGGGTACGGCGCGCCGGCCACCTGGGCGAGGCCGGCGATGCCGGGCTCCTTGCAGCTGGAGTGGTAGAAGAGCACGCCGTCGCCGGGGCGCATGGCGTCGCGCATGAAGTTGCGCGCCTGGTAGTTGCGCACGCCGAACCACGGCGTGACCTGGCCGGGCGCCGCGACGAGATCGTCGATCGAGAACTCGTCGGGCTCCGATTTCATGAGCCAGCCGGACATGGCGTTGGAGGGCTTGGGGTCGGGGTACGGTGGGGGCCAGAGCCCTGCGGTGTTCGTCCGGGCCGCTCGCTCGAACCCAAGGGTCCAAGGCGGTTGCTCACCGGGTGCCGCAGGTACATCCGACGAGGGACGCGCGCAAAGGCACCGCTTGGGCGAGCATCCAGGCTGACAAGATTATCGGCTCGAAGATACAGGCCCGGACGAACACCGCAGGGGACGGGCTTTCGCGGCGGACGGCGTGCCGCTAGAAGAGCTTGTCCTGGTCGGCGGCGAGCGCCGAAGCCAGCGTCTCCTGCATCGCGGCGATTCTACGCCGATGCTCCGCACCGTCAACGGAAGAGGCCTTCGCGGGCTTGGCCGCGAGGTACTCGTGCGCGATGTTGAGCGCGGCCATGACGGCGATGCGCTCGTTGCCCACGACCTTGCCGCCGTCGCGCAGGTCCTTGATGCGGCGGTTGAGGAACTCCACCGACGCGGCGAGCTGCTGCTCCTCGCCTTCGGGGCAGGCCACGCGGAACTCGCGCCCCAGCACCTGGATGGTCATGCCGCGATCGCGCGCGTCGCTCACGATTCGATCTCCGGGATCTGCTTGAGCAGCGCCTCGATCCGCGCCTTGGCCGCCGCGAGCTTTTCGGCGAGCCTCGCGTTCTCGTCGGTCCGCGCCGCGAGCTGCTGCCGCAGGTCGCGACCTTCCGCCCGCAGCTGCTTGAGCTGCTGGACGGCCTGCTCGACCTTGGCCTCGAGGGCGGAAAGCTCGGAATCCATGGGGTGAAACCCTAGAGGAAAAAGCGTTCCCGGTCAATGGCTAAGCGTTGCTTTTGAAAGTGTTTTCAATGACATCGGTAGGAGTGGCCACGCGGCGCGGAGTATCATCCCCGCAGTCCATGGGTGTCCGGGAAGCCGGTGGGAAACCGGCGCTGCCCCCGCAACGGTAAGCCAGTGCGGACCGCCATCGACGCCACTGGGGCCCTTCGCGCCCCGGGAAGGCGGCGGTCAAGTCTGGCGAGCCCGGAGACCGGCCCTTGGGCAACGGGTCGCGCGCGCCCCTCGGGGCGCCGCGACGAACGAAACCTGTGGGCTTGCGGGGACGCTCGCCCACGCGGATCGCAAGGACTTCCCATGAAACGCCTTTCCCTCGCGGGGCTCGTCGCCACGGCCCTGTCGGCGCACGCCCAGTCGCCATCGCCCTCGCTCGCCTTCCAGGGGCTGGAATCCGTCGTGGTCACCGCCACGCGACTCGCCCAGCCCATGACCGAGACCCTGCGCGACGTGACGGTGATCCCCCGCGAGCGCATCGCCGAGGCGGGACCCGTCACCCTCGCCGAGCTGCTGCAGCGCCACGCGCTCGTCGAGCTGCGAGGCACGGGCGGCGCGGGCCAGCCCGCGGGCCTGTTCCTTCGCGGCACCAACGCCGCCCAGACCCTCGTGCTGGTCGACGGGCTTCGCGTGGGCTCGGCCACCGTGGGCACCACGTCGATCGAGAACATTCCCCTGGACCTCATCGAGCGCATCGAGGTGGTGAAGGGCCCGCTCTCCAGCCTGTACGGGGCCGACGCCGTGGGCGGCGTGGTGCACGTGTTCACCCGGGCGGGCGCCAAGCCGCGCCTGTTCGCGAGCACCGCCTTCGGCAATGACGGCGAGAAGCGCGCCGCCGCGGGCTTCACCGCCATCGAAGGCAGCGTGACCACGTCCGTCTCGGCGGGCCTACGGAAGGCGGAGCCGGCGAGCGCCACGAACGCGCGCGCCTTCTGCCACGACCCGGACCGCGACCCCTACGAAAACGCCTTCGCCAATGCCCAGCTCGCCTGGCGCTACTGGCAGGGCGAGAGCGTGACGGTCGGCGCCTTCACCAGCCGCGGCAAGGCGCGCTTCGACGGCTGCCCCGATGCCTCGGGCCGCTTCGGCGAAGACCGCAACATCCAGACGCTGAGCGGCGCGCGGGTGAGCTCCAGCCTCTTCTACGCGCCGTGGTGGTCGAGCCGCCTCACGGTGGGCCACGGCCGCGACGAGCTGCGCATCGAGGCCTTCGAGCCCGCCCGCTTCGAGACGCGCCAGGACCAGGCCGCGTGGATCCACGAGTTCGGCACCCGCGTGGGCACGATGCTGCTGGGATTCGAGACGGTGCGCCAGAAGGTGCTCTCCGACACGGCCTTCACGCGCACGAAACGCGACACCGATTCGGTCTTCGCCGGCATCAACGAGAGCTGGCAGGGCCAGCGGCTCGAAGCCTCGGTGCGCCGCGACGACGACGGCCAGTTCGGCGCCCGGAACACCGGCAGCGTGAGCTGGGGCTTTCCCTGGCCGGGCTTCGCCCAGGTGGGGCTCACGCTGGGCCGGGGCTTCCGCGCGCCGACCTTCTTCGACCTGTACGCGCCTTCGTCGGATTTCTACGTCCCGAACCCGGACCTGCGTCCCGAGAAGAGCGAGAGCCGCGAGGTGACCCTGAAGCCCGCCGCCGGGTCGGCGTGGCGCGTCGCGGCCTACGACCACCGCATCGAGGACCTCATCACCTACGTCTTCCCGACGATGCAGAACGTGCGCCGCGCCCGCATCCGCGGCGTGGAAGCCGTCGCCGAGCGGGAGGTTGCGGGCGTCACGATCCGCGCGTCCCTCGCGCTGCAGCGCCCGCGCGACGACGACACCGGCAAGCGCCTGCAGGGCCGGGCGGAGCGATTCGGGCGGCTGGAGGCCGCCTGGCAGCGGGGCGCGTGGCGCGTGACGGCCGGCGTCACCGCGAGCGGCGACCGCTACGATTCGGCGAACGAGGCCGAGGGCACGCGGCTCGGCGGCTACGGCCTCGTGGATGCCACGGTGCGCTACGCGATCGACCGCCGCTGGAGCGTGGAATTCACGGGCTCGAACCTGGGCGACAAGCGCTACGAGCACGCCACGGGCTACGACGCCCCGCGCCGCTCCGTGCTGCTCTCCCTGCGCTTCGAGGCGGCTTAAGGCCCCGCCGCTTTGCCCCCCGGGGGGGCCATTCGCTAAACTCTCGCATGGTCCCCGATCCCATCGGCGTCGATTCGCTGCGCCGCGTGCTGGTGGTCAAGCTGCGCCACCACGGCGACGTGCTGCTCACCGCCCCCGTCCTGCAGGTGCTGAAGAACCGCGCCCCCGAGGCCGAGGTGGACGCGCTCGTCTACGCGGACACGCGGGACATGCTCGCCGGCCACCCGGCCCTTTCGCGCCTGCACCTGGTGGACCGCGAATGGAAGCGCCAGGGCCTGCTGGTGCAGGCCCGGCGCGAAAGCGCCCTGCTCGCCCAGCTTCGCGAGCGCCGCTACCAGCTCATCGTCCACCTCACGGACCACCCGCGCGGCGCGTGGCTCTCGCGGCTGCTGCGTCCGCGATGGTCCGTCGCGCCCGCGCGTCCCGGGCGCCTGTGGAAGGGCAGCTTCACCCACCGCTTCGCCGTGGTGAAGGACGGCACGCGCCACACGGTCGAATCCAACCTCGACGCGCTTCGCCGCCTGGGCCTTTATCCGGACGAGGGCGAGAAGCGCGTCGTGATGGTGCCCGGCTCCGAGGCGGAAGCGAAGGTGGAGGCCCTCCTCGCGCAGCACGGCCTCGCGCCCGGCGGCTTCATCCACTTCCACCCCACCTCGCGCTGGCTCTTCAAGGCCTGGACCGACGAGAGGAACGGCGAGATCCTCGCGCGCCTCGCGGCCGACGGGCACCGCATCGCGCTCACCGCCGCACCCAACGCGCGGGAGAAGGCCATCGTCGGCCGCATCCTGGAAAAGGCCGGCGTTCCCGTGGCGGACCTCTCCGGCCAGCTCACGCTTCGCGAGATGGGCGCCCTCGCCGCCCGCGCGCGGCTCTTCCTCGGCGTCGATTCGGCGCCGATGCACATCGCCGCCGCCATGGGCACGCCCGTCGTCGCGCTCTTCGGTCCGAGCGGCGAGCGCGAATGGGGCCCGTGGCAGGTGGCCCACCGGCTCGTGACGAGCGGCCACGCCTGCCGGCCCTGCGGCCAGGACGGCTGCGGCGGCGGCAAGGTGAGCGAGTGCCTCGTGCAACTGCCCGTGGACCGCGTGCACGCCGCCGTCAACGAGCTGCTCTCGGCCGCCCGATGAACGCCCCGCCCCGCGCGCGCCCGGCCCGCCCCGGCCCGCGCGTCGCCCTCGTGCGCAGCCGCTTCGACGCGTTCGGGGGCGCCGAGCGCTTCGTGCAGTCGGCCATCGCGGCCCTGTCGGCCCAGGGCGCCTCCCTCACGCTCGTCACGCGCAAATGGCCGGCCAACGACGGCACGGCGCTCGTCGTGAATCCCTTCTTCGTCGGCAGCCTCTGGCGCGACCGGGGTTTCGCCCGCGCGGTGTGCGAGGTCCTTTCGAAAAGGCCGTTCGATCTCGTGCAGAGCCACGAGCGCATCGCCTGCTGCGACGTCTACCGCGCCGGCGACGGCGTGCACGCCGAATGGCTCGCCCAGCGCGCCCGCGTGCAATCGGCCTTCGGGCGCTTCGCGACGGGCGCCTCGCCCCACCACCGCTACCTGCTGGAAGCCGAGCGGGCCCTCTTCACCGCGCCGAGACTCAAGGCCGTCATCTGCAATTCGGAGATGGTGCGCGGGGAGATCGGCGCGCGCTTCGGCACGCCCGCCGAGCGCCTCGTGCTCATCCGCAACGCGGTCGATTCGGCGGCCTTCCATCCCGGCCTTCGCGCCGAGTTCCGCGACGCCGTGCGCCAGCAGCTCGGCATCCCGCGCGAGGCGACCGTCTTCGTCTTCGTGGGCTCGGGCTTCGAGCGCAAGGGCGCGGGCCCGTTCCTGCGCGCGCTCGCCGCGCGTCGCGAGCCCGCCTGGGGCCTCGTCGCCGGCAAGGACAAGCACTCGGCGCGCTACGGCCAGCTTTCGGTGAAGCTCGGCATCGCGGGGCGCGTTCGATTCACGGGTGGCGTCTCGGACGTGAAGCCCTTCCTCGCGGCGGCGGACGCCTTCGTGCTGCCCACGCTCTACGATCCCTTTCCCAACGCGGCCCTCGAGGCGATGGCCTGCGGCCTGCCGGTGGTGACCAGCACGAAGTGCGGGGCGGCGGAGATCGTGCGCGAGGGCGAAAACGGCTTCGTGCGGGACGCGCTGGACGTCACGGGCCTCGCCGACTGCCTCGACCGCCTCGACCCGGAAACCTCGCGGCGCCAGGGCGAAGCGGCCCGCGCGACGGTGGAGCCCCTCGCCCCCGACACGATGGCACGCGAGTACCTCGCCCTCTACGAACGGCTCCTCGCCGGCAAGCTGGGATAATGGCGCCATGAGCGACGCGCCGGCCGACGGCCGCACCCTCTACCGCCGGCTGATTTCCCACATGTGGCCCTACCGGGCCGGCCTCTTCGCGGCCATCGCCGCGATGGTGGTGGGGGGCCTCGCGGACGCGGCGCTGGTCAAGCTGCTCGGCCCGCTCGTGAACGAGCTCTTCGTCGCGAAGAACCGCGAGCTCGCGTTCCTGATCCCGCTGGGCGTCATCGCGGTGTTCCTCGTGAGCGGCCTGGCGAGCTTCACCTCGGGCTATCTCGTCCAGTGGGTGAACAACAAGGTCATCCTGGACCTGCGCTCGGCCATGTTCGCCAACGTGCTGCGCCTGCCCCAGGCCTTCTTCGACGAGGTGGCCACGGCCCGCCTCGTCTCGCGCTTCACCCACGACGTGACGCAGATCGCCTCGGCGTCCACGAGCGTCCTGGCGACGCTGGTGCGCGACTCGGTGACCATCGCGGCCCTCCTCGCGATCCTGCTGTGGTCCAACTGGCGCCTCACGCTCATCACCTTCGTCGTGATCCCGCCCCTCGCCCTGGCCGTGCGCTACTTCAGCCGGCGCCTGCGGGACACGAGCCGCGCCGGGCAGAAGGCCGTGGGCGGCGTGGCCGAGGTGCTCGACGAGGCCATCTCCAACCAGCGCGTGGTGCGCGTCTTCGGCGGCCAATCGCGGGAAGCCGAGCGCTTCGCCGCCGCCGCGCAGCTCATCCGCCGCTACAACATGAAGCAGGCCGCGGCCGCCGCCGCCGCCGTGCCCGTCACGCAACTCTTCGTCGCGATCGCGGTGGCCGCCATCATCTACTTCGCCGCCGAGCTCGCCTTCGCCGGCCGCACGGACGTCGGCAGCTTCATCGAGTTCATCGCCGCCACCGGCATGCTGCTCCAGCCCCTGAAGCGCCTCACGGGCGTGAACGAGCACCTGCAGCGCGGGCTCGCCGCGTGCGAGAGCGTCTTCGGCCTGGTGGACGAGAAGCCCGAGGCCGACACGGGCACGGTCGAGATCGGCCGCGCGAAGGGGGCCCTGCGCTTCGAGGACGTCACCCTCACCTACCGCACGGCCACGCAACCGGCCCTGGACCGCGTGAGCCTCGACGTGAAGCCCGGCGAGACGCTCGCGCTCGTGGGGCCTTCGGGCAGCGGCAAGTCGAGCCTGATCCACCTGCTGCCGCGCTTCTACCGGCCCGATTCGGGTCGCATCACGCTTGACGGCCACGATCTCGCGGACCTCACGCTCGCGAGCCTGCGGCGGCAGATCGCGCTCGTCTCCCAGCACGTCGTGCTGTTCAACGACACCGTCGCGGCCAACATCGCCTACGGCGCGCCGGGCGCGTCGCGCGAGGCCGTGGAAAAGGCCGCCGAGGCCGCCCATGCCCTCGCGTTCATCCGCGAGCTGCCCCAGGGCTTCGACACGCCCATCGGCGAGAACGGCGCCAAGCTCTCCGGGGGCCAGCGCCAGCGCATCGCGATCGCGCGGGCCCTGCTCAAGGACGCGCCGCTCCTGCTGCTCGACGAGGCGACGAGCGCCCTCGACACCGAGAGCGAACGCGCCGTGCAGGCCGCCCTCGAGGGCCTGATGCGCGGACGCACCACGCTCGTGATCGCCCATCGCCTGTCCACGGTCGAGAGCGCCGACCGCATCGCGGTCCTCGCGGCCGGGCGCATCGCGGAGCTGGGCACCCACGCCGAGCTCCTCGCGGCCGGCGGCCTCTACGCGGGACTGCATCGCCTCCAATTCGCCGGATCCGCGCCATGAGCCCCCTTCGCATCCTGCACACCGAATCGTCGCTGGGCTGGGGCGGGCAGGAGATCCGCGTGCTCACCGAGGCGCGCGCGGTCGCTTCCCGGGGCCATGCCGTCACCCTCGCCGCGCCCGCCGAATCGCGCATCTTCCAGGCCGCGCCGAAGTACGGGCTGGAGGCGATCGCGATCCCCATCGGGCGCAAGAGGCCCGGCGGCCTGCACGGCATGATGGGCCTGCTGCGGAACCGCGAGTTCGACGTGGTGAACACCCACAGCTCGACGGACAGCTGGCTCGCGTCGGTCGCCTGCGCGCTGCTGCGGCGCTGCCCGCCCATCGTTCGCACGCGCCACATCTCGGCACCCGTGCCCGGCAATTTCTCCACGCGCTGGCTCTACCGCAGCGCCACGGCGCGCATCGTGACCACGGGCGAGCGGCTGCGCGAGCAGGTGATCCGCGAGACGGGCGTCGCGGCCGATCGCGTGGTGTCCATCCCCACGGGCATCGACCTGGATCGTTACCGGCCCGGCGACGCCGGCGCCGCGCGCGCGCGCCTCGGGCTCGACCCCGCAGGCACCGTGATCGGCATCGTGGCCACGCTGCGAAGCTGGAAGGGCCACCGCTATCTTTTCCAGGCCTTCTCGCGGTTGCCGGACCGCGAAGCGCGCCTGGTGGTCGTCGGCGACGGCCCGCAGCGCGAAGCCCTGGGCATTCTCGCGGGCGAGCTCGACATCGCGTCCCGCGTCCTCTTCACCGGCAATCGCGAAGACGTGGAGGCGTGCCTGCCCGCCTTCGACCTCTTCTGCCTGCCCTCCTACGCGAACGAAGGCGTGCCCCAGGCCCTCATGCAGGCCATGGCCTGCGGCCTGCCGGTGGTGACCACGCCCGTGGGCAGCATCGACGAAATCGTGGAGGACGGCGTGACCGGCGTGATGGTGAAGCCGGAGGATGCCGATTCGCTCCTCGCGGCGATCGGCTCGCTGCTCGCCGACGGCGACCGGCGCCGCTCCCTCGCGCGCGGCGCCCGCGAGCGGGCCCTGCAGCGCTTCGGCGAGGACCGCATGGCCGAGGCGATGCTCGACGTCTTCCGGATCGCCGCGCGGACCGGTCGTGGGTGAGCGTTTCGCGACCCGCGCAGCCGTCGTCGCGGCCGCCGTCTCGAATCGCCTTCGCGCGCGCGGCCTGGCCCGGGCGCCCTCGGACCCGCGCCGCATCCTCGTCGCCCACCACCTGCTGCTCGGCGACACGATCATGCTCTCGGCGCTGCTCGCGAAGCTGAGGGCGAACCACCCGGATGCCCGCATCGCGATGACGGTGCCCAAGGCCGTCGCGCCCCTGTACGCGGCGCGCCCCTGGGGCGTGGAGGCCCTCGCCTTTTCCCCCCGGGATTCCGCGAGCGCCCGAGCGCTCTTCGCCGAAGGGCCCTTCGACCTGGCCGTCGTTCCGGGCGACAACCGCTTCAGCTGGCTCGCCGCGGCGATGGGCGCGCGGCACATCGTGGCCCATGCGGGCGACGTGCCGGCCACCAAGAACTGGCTCGTGGACGACGCCCGGCCCTACGGCGACACCCCCGGCGCCTGGAGCGATCTCGTCTCGGATCTCGTCGCGGGCGAGGAGCCCCGGCCCTTCGCGCCCGGCGACTGGCCCGCGCCGCCCGCCGCGCCCGCGGACCGCCCGCGCAAGCCCTACGCCGTGCTCCACGTGGGTGCGAGCACGCCCCTCAAGCAGTGGCCCGCCGAACGCTGGACGATCCTCGCGGCGCGTCTCGCCCAGCGGGGCTTCGGCATCGTCTGGAGCGCCGGCCCCGGGGAGGACGCGATCGTCGAGCGCTGCGACCCGGACCATCGACACGCTTCCGTCGCCGGACGCCTCGATCTCGCGCAGCTCTGGCACCTCCTTGCCGGCGCGGCCCTGGTGGTCGCGCCCGACACGGGCGTCGCCCACCTGGCGCGCACCACTTCCACGCCGACGGTCACGCTCTTCGGGCCGGGATCTCCCGTGCTCGCGGGGTTGGGCCGGTACTGGCGCGACGCCCCTGTCCGGATCGTGGCCGAGGATCCGTTCGAATGCCGTGACCAGCACAAGCTCTTCCGGCGCGAAGTCGCCTGGGTGCGACGTTGCGGGAGGGGCCTCGACGCCTGCCCGGCCCCCCGATGCATGGAAGCGCTGGGGATCGATCGGGTCCTCGCCGCGGTCGAATCCCTGGAAGTCCGCCCCTGATACCATGACGAAGTTCGCCCGAACGAGGTCCGCCATGTCCCTGCGCCCGCTTCTTCTCGCCCCACTCGCCGCCGCCCTGGCGGCCACCCTGCCCGCCGCCGCGAGCGACGACGGTCCCCGCTCCGCCCGCGGCGCCGTCCACACGGCCCCCCAGAAGCAGGCGGATTTCACGAGCCTCGTCACGACGGAGGCCCAGGTGGCCGCCCGGTCCGTGCGGCTCACCCCGCCGGCCGAAGGCGCCTTCGTCGCCCGCAACGGCAAGGGCAACGCCTTCAAGCGCGTGGAGATCGGCTTCGGCCGCGAGATCGACGAGAACCTCGCCGAGGGCAGCGCCAAGAACCTCGGCTGGACCGTGGTCGGCGACAAGCGCGTGACCAAGCTGCGCATCGCCTCGCCCGGCGCCGCCGCGCTGCGCGTCGCGATCCGCTTTCCCGCCACCGACGAGCCCTTCGAGCTGCGGGTGGCCGGCAGCCAGGACGAGGCCAAGGCCCTCGGGCCCACGCGACTGGGCGGCATCGCCGGCCAGGACATCTGGTGGACGCCCCTCACGGAGGGCGAAGCGCAGGTGATCGAGATCGTCTCGTCCGCCAAGATCGCGCCGCCCGACGTTTCGCTGCTTCGCGTGTCGCACCTGGTGAGCGGCCCGTCGGCCCTGTTCAAGACGCCCTCGGAGATCGGCGCCTCGGGCTCGTGCAACATCGACGTCGCCTGCGTCGCGAGCCCCTCCCAGGCCCTGCTCTCGGCGGCGCGCTCCGTCGTGCAGATGCTCTTCACGGGCACCAGCGGATCGAGCGGCCTGTGCACGGGCACGGTGCTCAACGACACGCTCTCGTCCGGGACAGCCTGGCTCTACTCGGGCAACCACTGCTTCGACTCGTCCAATCCCACGGGGCCGTTCAACAGCCTCACGCAGATGACGAACGTGGCCGGCTCGCTCAACACGTTCTTCTTCTTCGACGCCGTGGCCTGCAACAGCACGGCCGTGCCCCCGGGCTACGTGCAGCGCTTCGGCGGCGCGGACTACCTGTACAACAACGTCGCCCAGGACGTGCTCTTCCTGCGCCTGCGTGACTCGCTGCCCACCAACGGCGTGTACCTGGGCTGGGACGCCAACACGCTCTCGTCCGGCTCGGCGATGACCGTGCTGCACCATCCCCGCGGCGACCTGAAGAAGTTCTCCACCGGCACCGTGCAGGGCGTCTCGCTCCTGTCGAGCGTTTACGGCTCGAGCGGCGCGCACCTCAATGCCGACACCGGCTACAACCGCGTCGTGTACAACCAGGGCACGACGGAAGGCGGCTCCAGCGGCTCGGGCATCCTCACCTTCAGCGGCAGCGAGTACCAGCTGCGCGGCGGCCTGTGGGGCGGCGAGGCGCTGTGCACCAACCTCACCGGGCCCGACTACTACTCGCGCCTGGACGTGGCGTTCCCGGCCCTGCGCCGCTTCCTCGCGCCCACGACCACGACGCCCGCGCTCGACGCGACGGACCTCTGGTACAACCCCTCCGAATCGGGCTGGGGCCTCAATCTCACGCAGCATGCGAGCGGCCAGGTGTTCGGCGTCTGGTACACCTACGCGTCTTCCGGCCGGCCCCTCTGGCTCGTGATGCCCGGCGGCGCGTGGAGCTCGAACGGCACCGTCTTCACCGGCCAGCTCTACAAGGTGGCGGGCCCCAGCTACGCGGGCACCTTCAATCCGAACCTGGTTTCGGTGCGCACCGTGGGCTCGATGCAGATCACCTTCAGCGGCACCAGCAACGCCACGTTCCTCTACACGGTGGACGGCGTGACCGGCACCAAGGTCATCCAGCGCCAGCCCTTCTAGGGACGGGTACGCCGAGGGGACGCACGGCATGGCGGGCGCCCCCTCGCTCAGCATCGCGGTCGTCACCTACGCGCCGGACCTGCGGCTGCTCGCGCGCACCCTCGCCTTCCTCGCCGAGTCCGCGCATCACGCCCGGGGCGCGGGGCGCCTGGGCGAATGCCACCTGGTGCTGGTGGACAACGGGCCCGAGGGCCTCGCAACGACCCTTGCGCAACTCGCCGCCGCGGCGCTCGAGCGCGCGCCGGGCATGACCTTCGAGGTGGCGAGCGGCCACGGCAACGTGGGCTTCGCGCGGGCCAACAACCTCGCGCTCGCGCGGTCGCGGGCGGACTTCCACCTGGTCCTCAATCCGGACGTCGAGATGGATCGCGACGCGATCGACGCGGCCCTCGCGCATTTCACCGCGCATCCGGAGGTCGGCGCCATCACGCCCGCTTCCCGCAGCGCCTGCGGCGAGCGGCAGTACCTGGTGAAGGCCTTTCCCACGCCGTTCGTGCTCCTCCTGCGGGGCTTCGCGCCGGGCTTCGTGAAGGCGATGTTCCGGCGGCGGCTGGACGCCTACGAGATGCGCGGGCGCGACTGGGACCAGGTGCAATCGCCCGTCGAGATCGCGAGCGGCTGCTTTCTCCTGTGCCGGCGGGAATCACTCGAGCGCGTGAAGGGCTTCGATCCCGGCTATTTCCTCTACTTCGAGGACTTCGACCTCACGCTGCGCCTGTCGCGCGTGACCACCATCGCCTATTGCCCGCAGGTGCGCATCGTCCACCACGGCGGTCACGCGGGCTCGAAGGGGTTCGCGCACGTGAGGCTCTTCGCGAAATCGGCGATGCGCTTCTTCGCCGCCCACCGCGCCGGCGCCGGCTAGCGGTCCGCCCGACGGCGTTGCGGACCCGCTTCCGCCCGCCGAAATCCCCCGTCGTCCTTCCGCGATTTCCGCGCGATCCCGCGAGGCACCCCGCCTAGCATCGGTCCCCATGCTGGCGCCCCTTTCTCGAGGGCGCCCCGGAGACCGCCATGAAGGAACTCACCCTCGCCGAAGTGAACGCCATCGCCGGCGGCCTGCCGCCCGGCGCGCTGCTCGACGAAATCCTCTTCCGCGCGCCCGCGGAGCCGCTTCGCGATCCCGCCGAGCTCGCGCGCCTCGCGACGGGCGAACGCACGCCGGCCGACTGAGCACGACCCGGCGCCCTTCCGGCGCCTGCGCCCGGACCGGCCCGGTCGCGCCGTCCCTGCGCCTATCCCGCGACCGCCAAAGGAGAGCACCATGAAGGAAATCGAGAAGAAGGACGCCCCCGACGTCGGTGGCGGCTACGTCCCCGCGGGCGGCTGCGTGCCGGAGTTCGGCGGCCTCGACTACCCGCCGTACCCGGGCAGCCCGATCCCGATCCAGCCGTGGGAGATCGATCGCGGCCTGATCGGTCCGTTCACCGGCACCACCAACGCCGCCTAGGAGGATGCCATGAGCCAGAACGACATCACGAAGGACGTCACGGCGGCGCCGGACGCGGGGCAGGTGCTGGATGCCACGCAGGTGGAGGGGGTGGGGGGCGGCGTCGACCTCTGCACCCCCGGACAGCTCGAGGAGCTGACCCGGAGCCTCACGACCGCCTACGAAAACCTGGTCGACTTCACGTCGCACGTGATCGGACGCGTGCTCGAGAAGTAGCACCATCCCGCCCTCGGGCCGTCACGGACGGCCCGATCTTCCTGGGGACAAGCCATGGCCAGCGGATTCCAGATCGCGTTCTTCGTGATTGCCTTCCATTTCGTCGCCCAGTTCATCGCGCGCCTCGCGAACGAACAATTGTCGTTGCCGCGTGAGCAATTCAACGAGATGGTCGTGATGATCTGGGTCACCCTGGCCACCGTCATCATTGCCGCCTTTCCCGGGTTGAGAGCCAACGCCCGGCGACAGCTTGCCGTGCCTGTTCCACTGGACCTTCGCTGGGAAACGGCATTCATCGCCGCCGCCAAGCTCGCCATCCCGCTTGCTGCGATCGGCGCCTTTGCGCTTGGAATGATCTTCGTTTCCAACGCGCCTTCCATGCTTCCATCGGCGACCACGGCGAATCCAAGCCAGATATGGAGCGCGTGGAAAGACCCGGCCAGCGTGCTCCTGATACTCGTCTTCACATGCGCCTTGGGCCCGGCCGTCGAGGAAATCGTCTTTCGAGGCTGGCTCTTTCGCGCGTGGGAGCGCCAGTGGGGCTGGAAGGCGGCGACAGTCGCAACAGCCATCGCCTTCGGTTTGTGTCACCCCAGCAGCCTGGTTCACATGGCATCAACCACCCTCGGTTCCGTGGTCTTCACGGCCATCCTGTTGCGGACAGGCTCTCTTCGCGCGTGCATCGCCGTCCATTGCGCGTACAACGCCGTGATGCAAGCCCCCCTTTTCGGCCAGATCGTCTTCCGCCAACGCTTCGGGGACTACACCGGCTGGCAGACCTGGTCCCTCGAATGGGCCTGCCTCGCCTTCGTGGCGGTCGCGTTGCCCGCCTACCTCGTCCTCGCGGCCCGGACACGCCGCGACAAGCTCGAAGCCGCCTGAGCCGCCATGTCGAAGTCCCTCTATCGGACCGAAGTGGTCCGCGAGCAGTCTCGCGCCTCGCTCGGCCGCATCCTCCTCATCCGCCCCCTGTCCTTCGCCTTCCTCACCGCCGCGGCGGCGGGCCTGGTGGCCGTGGTGCTCGCCTTCCTCGCGCTGGGGGAATACTCGCGCAAGGCGCCGGTCGCGGGCGTGCTCGTGCCGGCGGCGGGGGCGATCCGCATCGTGGCGCCGCAGGCCGGCACGCTGGTGGCGCGAGTCCCGGAAGGCGCGCTCGTTGCCGAAGGCGAGGCGATCGCCCGCATCGGCGACGGACGGCGGCTCGCGGACGGCGAGGGTTTCGCGGCGCGCATGGATGGGCTGGCCGCCGCGAGGCGCCTCGAAGGCCTGCGACAGCGAAGCGCCCTCGAGGCCGCGGCCCGGCGCGAGCGCGAAGCGATCACCGGCCGGATCGCGCGACTGGCCGAGGAGCGCGACGAGGCCCTTCGCGAATCGGCCCGTCTCGCGGAGCGGGCCGCGCTCATCGACCGCCGCGTCGCGCGCGCCGCCGAATTGGAAGCGAAGGGATTCCTGCCGCCGGCCCAACGCCAGGCGGTCGAGGAGGAACGCCTCGAGCACCGCGTCCGCGAGGCCCAGGCCCGCCGCACGCTCATCGCGCTTGCCCGCGAATCGGAAGCCGCGCAGTCCGCGCTGGGCGAAGCGGGCGAGCGACACCGCGCGCAGCTCGCCGCCCTCGACGCCCAGCTCGCCGCCCTCGCGCAGGAGAGCCTGGAACGGGGCCTCGCGCGCGAAGCGAGCGTGACGGCGCCGGCGGCGGGCATCGTCTCCGCCGTGGTGGCCGAGGCGGGCCACGCCGTCGCGGCGGGCGCGACGATCCTCACGCTGCTGCCCGAGGGTTCGCCGCTCGAGGCGCACCTGCACGCGCCGTCCCGCTCCGTGGGCTTCGTGCGTCCGGGCCAGGAGGTGCGCCTCCGCTACCCGGCATTTCCGTACCAGAAGTTCGGCAGCCAGCGCGGGCGCGTGACGGCCGTGTCGCGAAGCGCGGTGCCGCCCTCGGAGCTCGGCTACGGACCCGCCGAGGGACCGCGCGAGCCGCTCTACCGAATCCGCGTCGCGCTCGACGAGCAATCGGTGCGCGCCTACGGCAAGCCCGAGCCGCTGCAGGCCGGCATGCGCGTGGAGGCGGACGTGCTGCTCGACCGCCGCCGACTCCTCGAGTGGGTCTTCGAGCCCCTCGCGAGCCTCGCCGGCCGCACCTGACATGGACGCCCTCATCCGCCGCGCCCTCGGCGGTGGCCGCCGCCTGCCCGCCTTCCTCCAGACCGAGGCGGCGGAATGCGGCCTCGCGTGCCTGGGCATGGTCGCGTGCTGGCACGGGCACCGCATCGACCTCGCGGGCCTTCGCCGGCGCTTCACGCTGTCGATGAAAGGCGCGACGCTCGCCTACCTCATGCAGGCGGCGGGCAAGCTGCAGCTTTCGCCCCGGCCCCTGCGCCTCGAGCTGGACGAGCTCTCCCGTCTTTCCCTGCCCTGCGTGCTGCACTGGGATCTCAACCACTTCGTGGTCCTCGCGTCGGTGAGCGAGCGCGAGGCGGTCATCCACGATCCGACCGGCGGGCGGCGGCGCATCGCGATCGAGGAACTCTCGCGCCACTTCACCGGCATCGCGCTCGAGCTCTCGCCCACCGCGGATTTCCGCCCCGTCGACGAACGGCGCCGCGTAAGGCTTCGCGACCTCACGGGGGCGGTCACGGGGCTTTCGCGCTCCCTCGCGCAGGTGGTGCTGCTCGCGCTGCTCCTGCAGGCGGTCGCGCTCCTGTCGCCCTTCTACATGCAGTGGGTGGTGGACGGCGCCGTCGTCTCCGAGGACCGGGACCTGCTCACGGTGCTGGGTCTCGGGTTCCTGCTGCTCGCGGGCGTGCAGGTGGCGATCTCGGCGCTTCGATCGTGGGTGGTGCTCTACCTGGGCACCTCGCTCAACCTGCAGTGGCTCGCCAACGTGTTCGCGCACCTGCTGAGGCTTCCCGTGTCGTGGTTCGAGAAGCGGCACCTGGGCGACGTGGTCTCGCGCTTCGGGGCCGTGGCCACCATCCAGCGCACCCTCACCTCGAGCTTCGTCGAGGCCCTCATCGACGGCGTGATGGCCGTGGCGACGCTCGCGATGATGCTCGCCTACAGTCCCGGCCTCGCCGCGGTAGCCGTGGGCGCCGTCGCGGCCTACGGGCTGCTTCGCGCCGCCTACTACGGGCCCCTCAAGCGCGCCACGGAGGAGCACATCGTCCACGCAGCACGCCAGCAGAGCCACTTTCTCGAGACGGTGCGCGGCGTTCAGTCCATCAAGCTCTTCGGCCGGCAGGAAGAGCGCCGCGCCCGCTGGCTCAACCTCGCCGTGGACGCCGTGAACCGCGACGTCGCGGTGCAGAAGCTCACTTTGGGCTTTCGGTCCGCGAACGGAGTGGTCTTCGGCGCCGAGCGCGTGGCGGTGGTGTGGCTCGGCGCACTGCAGGTGCTCGATTCGGCCTTCTCGGTCGGGATGCTCTTCGCGTTCCTCGCGTACAAGGAGCAGTTCTCGGCGCGGGTGGCGGGCCTGGTGGACAAGGCGATCGAGCTGCGGATGCTGCAACTGCAGGGCGAGCGGCTCGCGGACATCGTCCTCGCCCCGGCGGAGTCGGATCCGGCCTCGGCCCCGCCGCCGGTGGAGGACGCCTCCATCGAGGTGCGGGGGCTCTCCTTCCGCTATTCCGATACCGAGCCCTTCGTGATCCGCGACTGCAGCTTCCGCATCGAGCCGGGCGAATCCGTCGCGATCGTCGGAGCCTCGGGCGGGGGCAAGACGACGCTCGTGAAGATCATGCTGGGCCTTCTTGCCCCCACCGACGGCCAGGTGCTCGTGGGCGGCGTGGACCTGCAGAAGCTCGGCGTGGACGCCTATCGCCGCCTCGTGGGCACGGTGATGCAGGAAGATCCCCTGTTCGCCGGCTCCATCGCGGACAACGTGAGCTTCTTCGACCCGGACCCGAGCCAGGAGGCCGTCGAGCGCTGCACGCGCCTTGCCGCCGTGCACGAGGACATCGCCGCGATGCCCATGGGTTACCACACGCTCATCGGCGACATGGGCGCGGCCCTCTCCGGCGGCCAGCGCCAACGGATCCTGCTCGCCCGCGCCCTGTACAAGCAGCCGCGCATCCTGTTCCTCGACGAAGCCACCAGCGCCCTGGACGTCGAGCGCGAGCGCCAGGTGAACGCGGCCGTGCGCGGCCTCGCGCTCACCCGCATCCTGATCGCCCACCGCCCCGAGACCATCGCGTCGGCCGACCGCGTGATCGTGCTGCAGGGCGGGCGCGTCGCCCAGGACCTGCGCCGGGCCGCCTGAGGGGCCCCCGTATAATCGGCGCTTCCCCGGGCCCGCCCCGCGCCACGCCGCCGTTCCATGACCTCCTCCTGGATGCTCGTCGCCGGATTCCTCTTCGCGACGATGGGCGTCTTCATCAAGATCGCCGCCGCGCAGTTCGACGCCGCGGAACTCGCGCTGTACCGCTCGCTCTTCAGCCTCGTCGCGGTGGCCGCGGTGGCCCTCGCCCGCGGCGGCACGGCATGGAGCCCGCACATGCCCACGCACCTCGTCCGGGGCACCGTGGGCGCCATCTCCCTGATCGGCTACTTCTACGCCATCGCGCACCTGCCCCTGTCGACGGCGCAGACGCTCAACTACACCTCGCCCCTGTTCCTCGCCATCGCCACCACCGTCGTGATGGGCGAGCGCTTCACCGGCCGCCTGGTCGCGGCGATCGTCCTGGGCTTCGCCGGCGTGGCCCTGCTGCTGCAGCCGAACTTCGACAAGGGCCAGTCCACGCCGGCGCTCTTCGGCCTGCTCTCGGGCATCTTCGCCGCGTGGGCCTACCTCGCCGTGCGCACGCTGGGGCGCCTGGGCGAGCCGGACTGGCGCGTCGTCTTCTGGTTCGGCGCGCTGGGCACGATCCTGTCGGCCGTGTGGCAGTTCACCACCTCGACCTTCCACCCGATCCGCTGGGACAATGCCTGGCTCATCGTGGGCATCGGCGTCACGGGCACCCTCGCCCAGCTCGCGATGACGCGGGCCTACCGCACCGGCAACACGCTGGTGGTGGGTTCGCTTTCCTACTCGACGATCGTGTTCGCCACGGTGTTCACGATCGCGCTGTGGGACGAGAAGCTCTCGGCCCTGTCGTGGCTCGGCATGGCCGTCATCGTCGCCTCGGGCCTCGTGGCGATGCGGGAAGAACGCAAGGAAGGCGCGAAGGAGGGCGGTTTTGAAAGCTGACATGCTGGTTTCACCCGCGGCGCTCGCCGCGCGGCTGGGCGAGGCGGACACCCTCGTCTTCGACGTGCGTCACGACCTCGCCGACACGAAGAAGGGCCGCATCGCGTACGGTGCCGGCCACATTCCCGGCGCGTACTTCCTGCACCTGGACGACGACCTCTCGGGTCCGAAAACCGGGACGAACGGCCGCCACCCGCTGCCCGATCCGCACGCCTTCGCGCGCCGCGTCGCCGCCTGCGGCCTCGCGCCCGGCCGCCGCGTGGTCGTGTACGACGATGCCTGGGGCATGGTGGCCTCGCGCCTGTGGTGGATGCTGCGCTGGCTCGGCCACGAGGACGTCGCGATCCTCGACGGCGGTTATCCCGCCTGGTGCCGCGAGGGCCTGCCCGTGGACAAGGCGGTGCCCCCGCCCCGCGAGGGCGCCTTCGATCCCCGCCCGCGCCTGGGCGCCCTCACGGACGCGCATTACGTCGCCGCCTTCCGCCACAGCCCGACGGTGCGCGTGATCGACGCGCGCTCGCCGGAGCGCTACACCGGCGCCAGCGAGACGATCGACCCGGTCGGCGGCCACATCCCCGGCGCCGTGAACCGCTTCTGGCAGGAAAACCTCGACGACGAGCACCGCTTCAAGTCGCCCGCCGAACTTCGCGCCGAATACCTCGCGCTGCTGGGCGAAGCCAATCCCGCCCTCGCGGTCCACAGCTGCGGCTCGGGCGTCACGGCCTGCCACAACCTCTTCGCGATGGAGCTCGCCGGCCTCGGGGGATCGCGCCTCTACGCCGGGTCGTGGAGCGAGTGGTGCGCCGATCCCGCGCGCCCGGTGGCCAAGGGCAACGAATGATGCGCCGCATCCTCGCCGCGCTCGCCGTCGCCGCGGGCCTCGCGCAGGCCCAGTCGATTCCGATCCCGCCCGCCCTGGTGCTCGACGGCGTGCCACCACTGCCCGTCGCCATCGCCGAGGCGGTCGCGCCCTATTCGGAGTTCCGCACGACCGCCGTGCAGGGCTGGCACCCGGACCGCCGCGAGCTGCTGGTGAGGCAGCGCCTGTCGGAATCGAACCAGCTCCACCGCGTGACGGAGCCCGGGCGCGCAGCCACGCCGCTCACGGACCTTCCCGACGCGGTGGCCGGCGGCACCTGGCATCCGCGGCACGGCAAGTTCGCGATCTTCTGGCGCGGCGCGGGCGGGGACGAGGCGTTCCGCCTGTTCCGGCTCGACGCGGACGGTTCGGCACCCGTCGCGATCTCGGCGCCCGACACGCGGGCCTCGGCGCCGGCCTGGAGCCCCCGCGGCGATCGCCTCGCGTGGCTCACGGTGCCCCTCGACCGCACCGGCCCGATCGAGCGGCTCGAGACCACGCTCTGGCTCGCGCCGGGCGACGATCCGGCTCGCACCCGCGCGGTGGCGCGCCTGCCCGGCGGCAGCTGGACGGGCCTTCGCTTCTCGCCCGACGGCAAGCGGATGGCGCTCGTGCAGCACGCCTCGGCCAACGACAGCGCGATCTGGCTGGTGACGCTCGCCAACGGCAAGGCGCGCCGCGTGACGCCGCCATCCAAGGGCGAGCCCGTGCATTACGCGGACCCGCAGTTCGCGCCCGACGGCCGCGGCCTGTACGCCATCAGCGACCGGGCGAGCGACCACCGGCACGTCGCCTACGTCGACCTCGCCTCGGGCCGCGAAAGCGCTCTGGCGACCAACCTGCGCTTCGACGTGGAAGACCTCGAGATTTCGGCCAAGGCCGGGCGCCTCGCGTTCGTCACCAATGAAGCGGGATCGCACGTGCTGCGCTTCCTCGACCTCGCCACGCGCAAGGAAGTGCCGCGGCCCGCGCTCGTGGACGGCGTGATCTCCTCGCTCCACTGGCGGCCCGATGGCGGCGAGATCGCCTTCACCCACGCCTCGGCCCGCTCGCCGGGCGACGCCTTCAGCTACGACGTGAAGGCCCACCGCGTCACGCGCTGGACCAACGGCAACGGCCCGCGCGTGAACACGAGCGAGTTCGTCGAGCCCCGCGTGATCCGCTGGAAGAGCTTCGACGGGCGCGAGATCACGGGGCTCTACTACCACCCGCCGTCCCGGTTCGAGGGCCAGCGTCCCGTGCTCGTGAACGTGCACGGGGGTCCCGCCGCCCAGGCGAGGGCCGGCTGGATCGGCCGCCACAACTACCTGGTGAACGAGCTGGGCGTCGCGCTCGTCTATCCCAACGTGCGGGGATCCTCGGGCTTCGGCAAGGCCTTCCTCGCGCTGGACGACGGGCGCAAGCGCGAGGATTCCGTGAGGGACCTGGGGGCCCTGCTCGACTGGATCGGCGCCCAGCCGGGCCTGGACGCAAGCCGCGTGATGGTGGCGGGCGGCAGCTACGGCGGCTACATGGCCCTCGCGGCGAGCGTGCACTACGCGGATCGCATCGCGGCCTCCGCGAGCACCGTGGGCATCTCGAACTTCGTCACCTTCCTCGAGCGAACCGAGACCTACCGCCGCGACAACCGCCGCGCGGAATACGGCGACGAGCGCGACCCGGCGATGCGCGAGTTCCTCGTGTCCATCTCGCCCCTCACGCACGCGGGGCGGATCTCGAAGCCGATGCTCGTGGCCCAGGGGCGCCGGGATCCGCGCGTGCCCTGGACGGAATCGGAACAGATCGTCGCCGCCCTCAAGGCGAAAGGCACGCCCGCCTGGTACCTCCTCGCCGCCGACGAGGGCCACGGTTTCCAGAAAAAGGCCAACGCCGACTTCCAGTTCCACGCGCTGGTGGCCTTCATCCGGCAGCACCTGTTCGTTCCCTGAGGGGCGCCCCGCCAGCCCGGGCGACCCTCAAGTTTTCCCATCGCCGGCCGTAAAGGGGTCGTGGGCGGAAACCATCGCCCGGACTCTTCGCAAGCGATGCGCTCCCCCGCCCCCTGGTATGGCCTGGCCGCCGTCTTCGCCTTTCTCGTGGCGATGGCCGGCATCGACCTGAACGCCGAGCGCGGACGGCTCGAATCGGCTGCGCGCCATGAGCTTTCGACGCTCGCCGCCGTGATGGCGGATCACATCGGCGCCGAGCTGCGCCAGGTCGAGGGCGCGCTCTTCGCCACGCGCGACGACCTGCCGGCCCTGCTCGGCCCCGGCGCTGACACCGACGCCACCCGGCGCCAATTGCGGGCCGTCGCCCATGCGCTGCCGGGCCTGGATGCGATCGCGATCATCGCGCCCGACGGGCGCGTGCTCGCCTCGAGCTCTCTGGCGGTGACCGGGCGCCGCATCGAGCAGGGGCAGCCCCTGAGGACGACGCCGCCCCCCGGGGGGCTGGGTATATCCCCGCCCTTCGTGTCCGCCCAGGGCAGCTATGCGCTCGCCCTCACCCTGGCGACCCCGGACGGCCCGCTCGTCGTCGCGCAGCTCGACACGGACTCGTTCCAGCACCTGCTCCACCTGGTGGGCCTGAGGGGCGACATGCGCGCGGGCCTCGTCGACGGCCAAGGGCGGGTCTTCGCGCGCTATCCCGATCCCGAGGGATTGAAAGGGAACGACGCCCGCAGCCTGCGGAGCCCCCATTTCGCGCGCCACCTGGAGAGCGGGCAAGCCGTCACGGTCCACGACGCGCCCGCCGAGGGCGCGCTCGCCGAGCGATTCGTCGCCATTGCCTCCATCGGCAAGTCCGGTTCCGCCGGCGCACCCGCCCTCGTCGCGTTCGCGACGACCGATCGCGCGCCGGTTCTCGCGCCCTGGTGGCGCGATGTCGCGAGGCGCGCCGCGCGTCTCGCCCTCTTTCTCGGCCTGGCCGTCGCGGCCCTCGGGGTGCTGGAGCGACGCCGTCGACGCAACGAACGCCTCGAGCGCGAGATCGCCGCCACCCGCGAGTCGGCCGAGCGCCAGTTCCGGGAGAGCGCCGAGCGCCTGCGCCTCGCCTTCGAGGGCGCCCAGCTCGGCAGCTTCCATCGCGACTTCGCCTCCGGACGCATCGAGCTGTCGCCGCGCGCCCTCGCCTTCTTCGGCCTGCTGCCCCACGAGCGCATGACCCACGCCCTCTGGCTCGACCTGCTGCACCCGGCCGATCGCGAGCGCGCGGCCGCGGCCGTCGACCGCGCCCTGGGTTCCGGCGAGGACTACCGCGACGAATTCCGCGTGCAGTGGGGCGACGGCCAGGTCCGCTGGCTGCAGGCGATGGGCCGCGCGTCGATCACCACGGAGGGCGGCGGGCACATGGAAGGGGTCCTCATCGACGTGACGGCGCGCAAGTCGGTGGAAGACGCGCTGCGGGCCTCGCGCGAGGAGATCGATGCACGCCGCCGGCAGGTGGAGTTGCTCAATCGCCAGCTCGAGTCGCGGGCCGTCGACGCCGAGTCCGCCTCCCGGGCCCGCGACGCGTTCCTTCGCAACATGAGCCACGAGCTTCGCACGCCCCTCAACCACATCCTCGGCGGCATCGAGCTGCTGCTGCTCGACGCGACGGGCGAGGAGCCGCGGGAATGGCTCGGCATCATCCAGGATTCCGCCCGCCACCTGCTGCGCCTGGTCGACGAGATCCTCGAGGTCGCCCGGGCCCAGTCGGGCCAGATGAAACTCGCGCGGGAGGATTTCTCGCCCGCCTCCGTGATGGAGAAGGTGCGCCTGATGCTGTCGCACCGCGCCGAGGCGAAGAGCCTTTTCCTGTCGGTGAGCGTGGCGGCCGACGTGCCGCCGCGGCTGGTCGGCGACCCGGTGCGCCTGGCCCAGGGGCTGCTCAACTACCTGGACAACGGCATCAAGTTCACCGCCGAGGGCAGCGTGCGCCTCGCTTGCCGCGTGCTCGAGCGCGACGGGGAGGGCGTGCGCCTGCACTTCGAGGTGCGGGACACGGGGATGGGCATCTCCCACGCCGACCGTGAGCGCCTCTTCCGCCCCTTCACCCAGGGCGACGAGACCCTCACGCGGCCCCATGGCGGCATGGGGATCGGGCTCGCGCTCACCCGCGAGATCGCCGCCCGCATGGGCGGGACGGCCGGATTCGACAGCGAGCCCGGCCGCGGATCGACCTTCTGGTTCACCGCCCGCTTCGCGTGGCCGGGGAACCCGCTCGCCTGCCCGGCCGAACCGGCGACCGCTCCCGCCTGATCGCTCCCGTCGCGCGACCCGGCATCGGCCACAATGGGGCCATGCTCGCCGACGCGATCCTCCTCGTCCACGGCGCCTTCGTGCTCTTCGTGGCATTGGGCCTTCCGGCCATCTGGGCCGGCATCGCGCGGGGCTGGCCCTTCGCGCGGTCCTTCGCGTTCCGCGCGGCGCACCTCGGGGCCATCGCCTTCGTCGCGCTGGAAAGCCTCGCGGGCGTCGCCTGCCCGCTCACGGTGTGGGAGGACGCGTTGCGCGGCAGGGACGGGGTGCCGGAGAGCTTCGTCGCGCGCACCGTGCGGGCGGCGCTCTACTGGGACCTGCCGGAGAGCGCCTTCACGGCCCTTTACGTGGCCTTCGCGCTCGCGGTCGCGTGGACCTGGCGGCGCTGGCCGCCAAGGCGGTAGCGCTCAGGCGTTGCCGAGCACCAGGTTCACGGCCTGCACGAGGGCGCTCATCCTGAAGGGCTTGCCCACGTAGCCGTCGGCGCCGGCGGCGAGCCCCGTCTTCACGTCGGACGCCCCGGCCCGGCCCGTCATGAGGATGACCGGCAGGCGCGCGAACCGCGGGTGGCCCCGCAACTTCGCGAGGATGCGAAGGCCGTCCGCGTCCGGCAGCGTGATGTCGAGCAGCAGCAGGTCCGGCAGCACCGGGCGGTTGATCTCGGTGTTGATCTCGGCGCGGTTCGCCGCGCGGCGCACCTCGAAGCCGGCGACGGTGAAGATCTCCGCGACGAGCGAGGAAAGGTCCGGGTCGTCCTCGATCACGAGCAGCACGTAGCGCTCGCCGTTGCGCGGCGGCACCTTCTGCGCGGCGCGCCGCGCGATGGCGACGTAGAAGCCGCTCTTCTCGAGCTCCGCCCCGCCCGAGGCGGCCTCCTTGCCCGCGAGCTCCAGCGCGAGCGGCGTGGGCGCCGGGATCGGGTGGGCCAGCGTCTTGGTGAAGTCGAGGTCGTCCTCGCGCGGCTTGTCCTGGCTCATGCCGCCTCCTTCTTCTTCTCGCCGATGCGGCTTTCCTCGCCGCGCAGCAGCTTGCCGATGTTGGCCCCGTGTCGCCACACGAGGACCGCGCTCATCGCGAGGCAGGCCCACAGCACGGGGCCCGCGCCGGCGAAGTGCCAGACCGCGACGGGCGCGGCGCAGGACGCCACGAGCGCGCCGAGGGACGAGTAGCGCGTGGCCACCACCACCCCGAGCCAGACGGCGAGCACGGAAAGGCCGATGCGCCAGTCGAGCGCGAAGAGCACGCCCGCCGCCGTGGCGACGCCCTTGCCGCCGTTGAAGCGCAGCCACACCGAGAAGACGTGGCCGAGGAAGGCCGCGAGCGCGACCAGGGCGATGACGACGGCGCCCAGGCCGAGGTACTGCGCGATCGCCACCGCCGCCCAGCCCTTGAGCGCGTCGCCCACGAGCGTGAGCAGCGCCGCGAGCTTGCTGCCGGAGCGCAGGACGTTGGTCGTGCCGGGATTGCCCGAGCCGTAGCTGCGGGGATCGGGCAGGCCCATCGCGCGACTCACGACGACCGCGAAGGGCACGGAGCCGGCGAGATAGGCGAGAACGGTGGCGAGGGCCGCGGTCATGACCATACTTTACAATACGCGCTTTCCTTCACGCCGCCCCGCGCTCCCGGCGCCGCCATGGACACGATCTTCATCCGCGAATTCCGCGTGGACGCCTGGGTGGGCATCTACGACTGGGAAAAGCTCCGTCCCCAGTCGATCGAGCTCGACCTCGAGATCGGCGTGCCGGGCCCCGAGGCGGGCCGCACCGACGACATCGCGCACACCGTGCACTACGGCCTGGTGGTCGAGCGGGTGCGCGCCGAGCTCGCCGAGCGCCGCTTCGGCCTGCTCGAGGCGCTGGCCGAGCACCTGGCCGGCATCGTGACGGGGGATTTCAAGGCGCCCTGGGTGCGCCTTTCCGTCGCCAAGATCGGCCACGTGCGCGGCGTGCGCAAGGTGGGCGTCACCATCGAGCGGCGCCGGGAAGGCCCGTAGCCCGTGCTCAAGTGGATCCTGGTGCTGGTCGTGGCGGTGGTGGTACTCGCCCTGTTCGCACCCCAGTTCTCCCGGATGGGCCTGGGCCGGCTGCCGGGCGACCTCACGGTGAAGTTCCGCGGGCGCCTGGTCTACCTGCCCATCACCACCACGGTGCTCATCTCCCTCGCCCTCACGCTGCTGGGGCGCCTCGTCTAGTCCCCGTCCGTCTCCGTGAAGACGGCGCGGTAGGACGCGTACGTCGAGGCCATGAGGACCGGGAACCACACGAGCAGCCCCAGGCCCAGCGGGATCGCGGCGACGATGACGAGCAGCAGCATCACGATGCCGTAGAGCAGGAAGCCGATGAAGTTCCGGAAGCACGCCCCGAGGCTCGCCTTCATCGCCTCCACCGGCGGCACGTCGTGCATCATCACCAGCGCCGGCGCGAACCAGTAGGCCGCCATGAGCGGCACCGCGAGCGCCGCGGCGACGAGGCCGCCGAGCACGAGCGGCAGCGAGACCGCGGCGAGCTGGGCGATGGCCTGCTCCTCGCCGCCCATGAGGAAGGCCGAGACCACCGAGAATCCCGCGAAGACGCCGAACACGAGCACAATCGCGACCATGCCGACGATGTAGAGCGCGCCCACCACCAGGAGGCTCCCGGTGCGTTGGCGGAAACCGGCGAACAGGTGCTCGAGCTCCAGCTCGCCGCCGGTCTCGAGGCTCCGGCACCCGAGCACGATCCCGCCCGCGAGGATCGGCGAGATCAGGTAGCCCGCGATGCTGCCCAGGAAAGGCACGAAGCCCAGGGCCACGTGGATCAGGAAGAGGATCACCGTGAGCACCACCCACATGAGCGGCGCCTTGCGGAAGAGGGCCCAGCCCTCCCCGATCCAGTCCACGCCGGCGCCCGCGCGGCAGCCGCGCCCGGGCATCGTGAGGACCGGGGCGCCCGAATCGTTGGCGGCATCGGTGGCAAGGGCGGTCGGAATGCTCATGGCAGGACCTTTCGCGTCGGGGCCGGGTTCGGCTCGCGGCCGAGATTACTCCTCGCGGCCCACCTCAACAAGGACGGGCGAGAGCAGCTTCTCGACGAGCGCCGGATCCATCCCCAGCAGGTAGCCGCGGCGCCCGCCGTTGATGTACAGGCGCGGCAGCGCGAGGATCGAGCGCTCCATGTAGACGGGCATCGCCTTGCGCGTGCCGAACGGCGAGCAGCCGCCCACGAGATAGCCGGAGTGGCGCGTCGCGTCCTCCGGCTTGCAGGGAAAGACCCGCTTCGCGCCGGCCACGCGGGCCAGCTCCTTGGTCGAGACCTTCCGGTCGCCGTGCATCAGCACGACGAGCGGCTCGCCCTTGTCGGTCTCCATCACGAGCGTCTTGACCACCTCGTGCTCGGGCACCCCCAGGCTCGAGGAGGACACGGACGTGCCGCCGTGCTCCACGTACGCGTATTCGTGCTCGGTGTAGGTGGCGCCGTGGCGGGCGAGGAACTGCGTGGCGGGCGTGCCGGCGTGCTTGGCCATCGGGAAGGGTCCTAGCGCAGGGCGCGCCAGAGCAGCAGCGCGCCGGTGGTGATGAGGAAGACGCCGACGAAGCGCCGCACCTGGGACTGGGTGAGGCGCTCGTGCAGGCGCGAGCCCAGGCGGATACCGAGCCAGGCAAGGGGCGCGACCAGGAGCAGTCCGGCGAACACGCTCGCCTTGAGCAGGAGCCCCGCCACGGCGTAGCTGGCCGCGCGGATGGTCGCGGAGATGGAAATCAGCGTGGAGATCGTCGAGCGCACCTCGTCCTTGTCCTTGAGGCGGCCGGACAGGTAGGCGACGTGGATGGGCCCGCCGGCGCCGAAGGCCGCGGCGAACGCACCGGCCGCGATGCCCGTGGGCACGCACCACCAGGCCGAGATCGTCCCCTTGGGCACCGGGTTGGCGATCGCGTTGAGCCCGATCGCGATGGTGAGGGCGCCCAGCGCGAGGTCGAGGGGCCGCTTGGGCGCGTTCACCAGCACCGTGACGCCCACGACGATGCCCACCGCCATGAAGGGCAGCAGGCGCTTGAGCTCCGCTGTCGAGACGTGACGCCGCCCCTGTCGCCCGATGAACGCCGCGCCCGCGAGATCCGTGAGCACCATGAGGGGCACGAGGAACGTGAGGGGCAGCCAGTGGGCGAGGATCGGCACGGCGATCGCCGTGGTGCCGAAGCCCGAGAGGCCGAAGACCGTGTACGCGAAAAGGATCGTGAGGGGTGCCACGATCCAGAACGCGACGGGGAGCTGCGCGAACTCGGTCATCCCCGGGGGTGGTGCTTCTCGTGCAGGCGCTTCAGGCGCTCGCGCGCCACGTGCGTGTAGATCTGCGTGGTGGAGATGTCGGCGTGGCCGAGCAGCAGCTGGACCACCCGCAGGTCCGCGCCGTGGTTGATGAGGTGCGTGGCGAACGCGTGGCGCAGCGTGTGGGGCGAAAGGGGCGCGGCGATGCCGGCCTTGGCCGCGTGGCGCTTCACCAGCGCCCAGAAGGCCTGCCGCGTCATGGGGCCGCCGCGCGAGGTGACGAAGAGCGCGTCCGACTTGCGGGCCCCGAGGATCGCGGGCCGGGCCTCGCGCAGGTACCGGCCGATCCACGCGACCGCTTCCTCGCCCAGGGGCGCGAGCCGTTCCTTGGCGCCCTTGCCCAGGACGCGCACCACGCCCATGTCGAGGCTCGCCTGCTGCACCTTGAGGCCCACGAGCTCCGACACGCGCAGGCCGCTCGCGTAGAGCGTCTCGAGCATGGCACGGTCCCGCAGGCCCGCGTCGGTCGCGACTTCCGGCGCGGCGAGCAGGGATTCCACGTCGGCTTCCGACAGGGACTTCGGCAGGGACCGCGGCAGCCGGGGCGACTCGATGCCCGCCATGGGATCGTCGGCGCGAAGGCCCTCGCGCACCGCGAAGCCGTAGAAGCGGCGCAGCGCCGAGACCAGGCGCGCGGTGCTGCGCGCGCTCGCCTTGCGCTCGGCCACCTGCCAGGCGAGGTATCGGTGGATCTCGGCGTCGCCCGCCGCGGCGAGGCCCGGACCGCCCGATCGCGCGAGCCAGGCGGAAAAGCCCGCCACGTCGCGGCCGTAGGATTCCAGCGTGTTGCGCGCGAGGCCGTCCGCGAGCCACAGGCCGTCGCAGAAGCGCTCGACGAGGGCGGCCTCAGCCGGGGAGGGCGCCTTCATGGGCGAGCAGCCAGCGCTTGATGGACCGCTCGAAACCGTCGCCGCGCACGCCCATGAAGCCCCCGAGCGTGCCGTCGTTGGCCACCACGCGGTGGCAGGGCACCACGAGGGGCACGGGATTGGCGCCGCAGGCTGCGCCGACGGCGCGCGCCGACGAGCCGATGGCCTTCGCGATCTCGCCGTAGGTGCGCGTCTCGCCGGGCGGGATCTCGCACATGGCTTCCCACACCGCGATCTGGTGGCGCGTGCCCGAGAGGCGAAGCGGCACCTCGAAGGGCCGCGTCGGATCGTCGAGGTAGGCCTGGAGCTGCACGCACACCAGGTGCGCGATCGTGTTCATCTTCGGCGCGAGGGCCGGCACGTCGGGCGAGAGGTAGCGCAGGGCCGTGACGTGGCTCTCGTCCGCGGAGATGCCGATGGTGGCGAAGGGCGTGCGCACGCAGGCTTCGAAAGGCGCCATCGGCTCAGCCCTCCCCGGCCAGGCGCCGGATCGTGGCGGCCAGCTCGTCGGGCAGGTCCACGCCGCCCGCGTTCTTCGCGGCGAGGGCGCGGCGCCGGTCTCCCGGCAGGCGCACGCCGGCATCGGCCGTCATCGCCGCGACGAGCGTCTCCACGCGCTCGAGGTAGGCCTCGCGGCCCGCGAGGGCGCCCGGGTCGATCGCGAGGAAGGCCTGCCCGATGCGGGTGGGCCGGCCTTCGGCGGTGAAGAAGCTGTCGGACTCGAAGCCGTAGGCGGCCCCCGCGAGCGCGCACACCAGCAGCTCGACGGTGAGCGCGAGCATGGCGCCTTTCGCGCCGCCGGCGGGGACCATCATGCCCGCGAGCCCCGCCTTGGGATCCGTGGTCGGGTTGCCTTCGGCGTCGAGCGCCCACCCGAGGGGAATGGGCTTGCCCTCGCGCGCGGCGACCATCAGCTTGCCGCGGGCCACTTCGGACAGGCTCAGGTCCACCACGATCGGCGGCGCGTCGCGGCGGGGAAAGGCCGCGGCGATGGGATTGGTGCCGAACAGGGCGCGCTTGCCGCCCCACATGGGCATGGCGGCCGGCGAGTTGCCGAACGCGAGGCCCACGAGCCCCTCGGCGGCGAGGGCCGCCGCGTGGTGGCCGGCGACGCCGAAATGGTTGCTGTTCGTGACCGCCACGAAGGCGACGCCGTGGCGCTTCGCGCGGGCGGCGGCTTCCTTCACCGCGAGATCGCACGCGCCGAAAGCGAGGCCGCCGCCGGCATCGACCAGCGCCGCGCCGTCGCGCGAGGCCGCGACGCGGGGCACGGCCGAGCCCGTGGCCCGTCCGTTGGCGAGGTGCCCGCAGTACTGGGGGATGCGCGAGGCGCCGTGGGAACCGAGGCCCTCGGCTTCCGCGGCCGCAAGGGCACGGGCCGTGGCCGAGGCCATGGCTTCGGTGGCGCCCGCGCGGACGAGCGCGCGGGTCATGAGGGTTTCGAGTTCGGCGAGGGGGAATCGGACGGTCATGTGGCAGGAGCGCCGCCCTTGGCGCGGCGGATGAACTGGAGGAAGAGGACGAAGCCGAAGAGCGCGATGCCCACGGCGTCGAGGGAACTCACGGGAACGATCACCAGCGTGCCGGCCGCCACGAGCAGCGCGCGCTCGAGGACGGTGGTCTTGCGGAAAAGCCAGCCCTGCAGGCCCGCGGCGAGCGCGGTGATCGCCACGAAGATGAGGCACAGCACGCCCGCCACGTCGAACCACGTGGCGCCCTTGGGCAGCGTGAGCAGCACGCCCGTGCCCAGCGGGTCGAGAACGAAGAAGAACGGCACGACGAAGGCGGGCATCGTGTACTTCCAGGCCTGCAGCGTGGTCTTGTAGGGGTCGCCGTTGGTGATGGCCGCCGCGGCGAAGCACGACAGGGCCGTGGGCGGCGAGACCTCCGACAGCAGCGCGTAGTAGAAGACGAACATGTGGGCCGCGAAGTCCGGCACGCCCAGCGTGATGAGGGCGGGCGCCGCGATCACCGCGCAGATGATGTAGGAGGCCGTCACCGGCACCGCGAGGCCCACGATCCACACGATGAGCGCGGTGTAGAGCGCCGTGAGCGCGAGGCTGCCGCCCGCGTAGTCGATCACGATGGACGAGAACTTGAGCCCCAGGCCCGTGAGCGTGACCACCCCCACGATGATGCCGGCCGAGGCGCAGGTGGCCGCCACGTTGAGCATGCCGGTGGTGCCCGCCTCCATCGCCTGCACGAAGCGGCGGGGCACCAGGGCCGTCTCCTTCTGGAAGAAGCTCACCGCGAAGGCCGTGACCGTCGCCCAGAACACCGAGAGCGTGGGCGAAAAGCCCATCAGCATGAACACGATGATCGAGGCGAGCGACAGGAAGTGGTACCAGTAGCGCTTCGAGAGCGACCAGGCGCTTTCCACGGCCTCGAAGGCCGATTCGCTCATCCCGTACTTGCGCGCGTCGAGCTCCACCATGAGGTAGAGCGAGAAGTAGTAGAGCACCGTGGGGATCGTGGCCATCTTCACCACGTCCAGGTACGAGATCTTGAGGAACTCGGCGATCAGGAAGGCCGCCGCCCCCAGCACCGGCGGCGAGAGGATGGCCCCCAGGCCCCCCGCGGCGAGCAGGCCCCCGGCCGCGTTCTTCTCGTAGCCGCTCTTCGCGAGCATCGGGTAGGCCACCGAGCCGATGGTGACCGTGGTCGCGACGCCCGAGCCCGACGGCCCGCCCAGCAGGAACGACGAGAGCACCACGGCCCGGCCGGCGCTCGTGGACTTGCCGCCCATCAGCGAGAAGGAGAAGTCGAGGAAGAACTTGCCCGCGCCGGAGTACTGCAGGAACGCCCCGTAGATGGTGAACAGGATGATGAGGGTGGCCGAGACGTCCACGGCGGTGCCGAAGATGCCCTCGAGCGTCATGTACATGTGGCCCACGAGGCGCGAAAGGTCGTAGCCGCGGTGGGTCCACGGGTGCGGCAGCCACGGCCCCACGAAGGCGTACACGAGGAAGCACCCGATCACGATGGGCATGATCCAGCCCGAGGTGCGGCGCGTGGCCTCGATCACGAGCACCATGAGCGCCACGCCGAAGACCAGGTCCCAGTTCGTGGGGGTGGTGTTGCGGTCCGTGAAGTCGTCGCCGCCCGCGAGCATGTAGGCGATCACCGCGACCGAGACCAGCGCGAGGAGCACGTCGAACCACATCAGCCGGTGGCGGAAGCGCTTCGCCACGGGAATCAGCAGGAACGTGAGGAAGAGGATCGCGCCCACGTGGATGCCGCGCAGCATGTCGGTGCGCACGATGCCGTAGGCCGCATACAGGTGGAAGGCCGAGACGATGACCGCGACCGCCGTGAGGGCGGGCGCGAGCCAGCCGCGGTAGCGGTTGAAGGCGCCCTCCTCCTCCTCGACGAATTCCTCGACCTTCCGGAGCTGGTCCTCCGACAGCGAGCCGGCCGGCGCCGCCTCGGCGGCGGGCGGGGCGTTCTGGTTCATGCGTCCTCCTGGTCAGGCACCCGTGTCTCCGGGGCTCGGGTCGTGCGCTCGACCGCCATTGTCCGCGAAAACGGCCCCGCCGTGACCGGGCCGCGCAAAGGAAAACGGCGCGGGGGCAGGCCCCGCGCCGCTGGCTCGACGACGGCCGAAGTCGTCAGGCGCTCTCGTACAGGCGCGTGAGGACGAACTCGCGGTGGCCCAGGGCCTCCGCGGCGGTGAGCCGGCCGTTGGCCGTGCGGAACATGCACTCGAGCAGCGCGTCGCCCGCCTGGTCCGGGCTCATCTCGCGGCGCAGCAGGCCGGAGACGTCCACGTCGATGTGCTCGGACATGGTGCGCACCGTGCGCGGGTTGGCGCACAGCTTGATCACCGGGACGATCGGGTTGCCGATCACGTTGCCCTGGCCCGTGGGGAAGAAGTGCACCACGTAGCCCGCGGCGGCGCACAGCGTCACCATCTCCGCGGCGGCGGAGGACGAGTCCATGAACCACAGGCCGGGGCCCGTGGGCGCCTCGGCCTTGTCGAGCACGCCGTCCACCAGGCACTTGCGGCCGATCTTCTGGATGTTGCCCAGGGCCTTTTCCTCGATGGTGGTGAGGCCGCCCTCGATGTTGCCCTTGGTGGGCTGGGATTCCGACAGGTCGCTCGTCTTGTGGCGCTCGACGACGGCCTGGTAGCGGTCGAACATGAACTGGAACTTCTTGCGCACTTCCTCCGTGCGGCAGCGGGCCGCGACGAGGTGCTCGCCGCCCGTGAGTTCCGTCGTCTCGCCGAAGACCAGCGTGACGCCGTGGTCGTAGAGCTTGTCGAAGGCGTTGCCCACCGTCGGGTTGGCGCCGCAGCCGCTGGTGGTGTCCGACTCGCCGCACTTGGTGGAGACCCACAGGTCCTTCAGGGGCCGCTCCTCGCGCTGCAACTCGCTCGCCCACTGGACGAATTCCTTCGCCTTGCGGGAGGCGCGCATGATCGTGTCGTGGTCGCCGTGCTGCTCGATGCCGAAGTACGCGACGGGCTTGCCGGTGGCGGCGATGCCGTCGGCGACCTTCTTCGCCCAGCCCTCTTCGATGCAGATCACCACCACGGCGGCGACGTTCGGGTTGGCGCCCGTGCCGATCAGCGTGCGGAAGTGCAGGTCGAGGTCGGCGCCGAACTGCAGGCGCCCGTAGGGGTGCGGCAGCGCGAGGGTGCCCTTGATGTTGTGGGCGACGGCCTCGGCGGCGGCGTTGGAGAGGTCGTCGACGGGCAGGATCACGACGTGATTGCGCACGCCGATGCGGCCGTTCTCGCGCTTGTATCCCCGGAAAGTGCTCTTGCTCAGGTCCATTGGCGTGTCCTCACCAGCGCTTCGTCTTGATGTTGTGCACGTGCGCGTGCTCGCCGACCCCGATGGGGGCGACGACCTTGCCGATGTCCGTGCCGTACTTGATCACCGTGTCGCCCTGGGCGAGCGGCTTGATGGCGAGCTTGTGCCCGATGGGGATGTTGCTCGCGGACTTGAAGGTGATCTCCCGGTCCTGGTCCATGATCCAGCCGGTCAGGCTGTCGCCGGCCTTCACGCCCTCGACCACGACGACCCCGACGGAATCGCCCTCGTCGTGCACCACGAAATGAATCATCTGGCTTTCCTCCTGTGACCGCGCACCGGCGCGGGGGATGAGCCGGCGATCCTAGGCGGCGCCCCGGCGGCCAGTCAACTAGATGATATGCATGATAAGCTCCGGCCATGCCCGCCCCCCGTCCCGCGCCCGCCGCCGCGCCGGCCCGCCCCCTCTACGAGGAAGTGCGCGCCCACCTCACGGAAGGCATCGCCGAGGGCCGCTGGAAGCCCGGCGAGGCCCTGCCGCCGGAGCCGGCCCTCGCCTCGCGCTTCAGCGTGGCGATCGGCACGGTGCGAAAGGCGGTGGATGCGCTGGTCGCGCAAGGGGCGGTCGTGCGCCGGCAGGGCAAGGGCACCTTCGTCGTCGCCCACGACAACCGGCGCCTCATGTTCCACTTCTTCCACATCGTGGGCGCCGACGGCGCGAAGGCCGAGCCGGCCGTGCGCACCCTGCGCTTCGAGCGGGGCCGCGCCGACGCCGCCGAGGCCGCCGCGCTCGCCGTACCGCGGGACGAGCGCGTGATCCGCATCCGCAACCTCCTCACGCTCGGCGGGCGCCCCGTCGTGCTCGACGACATCACGGTGGCCGCCGCGCTCTTCCCGGGCCTCACCGAGCGCATCTGGACCGCCCGCGACAACACGATCTACCACCTCTACCAGAGCCGCTACGGCATCAACGTGCTGCGCACCGACGAACACCTGCGCGCGGTGCCCGCGGCAGGCGAGGTGGCGCAGCGCCTGGGCGTCGCGCCCGGCACGCCCCTGCTCGAGATCCGGCGGGTCGCGCTCACCTTCCGGGACCGGCCCGTGGAGCTGCGCGTCTCGCGCGTCGATACCGCCACCCACGCGTACCACAACACCTTCGGCAAGGGCGAGGCGGCGTGAGCACGGCCCTGCTCGTGCTGCCGAGCTTCCTGCTGATCCTGCTGGGGCTCGTCCTCGCCCGGGCCTTCGACTACGGCCGCGGCTTCTGGGACGGGCTCGAGAAGCTCGTGTACTTCGTGCTCTTCCCGGCGCTCCTCTTCCGCTCGATCGCGGTCTCGACGATCGACCTGGCGGGCCTCGCGACCACCGTCGCCTGCGCGGTGGGGATCATCCTCGCGGCCGTGGCCCTCGCGGCCCTCGCCCGGCCCGTGCTCAAGCCCGAGCCGCGCCTCGCCGCGTCCTGCGCCCAGTGCGCCTTCCGCTTCAACACCTACATCGGCTTCGCGGTCGCCGGCAGCCTCTTCGGCCCGAAGGGCCTCGCGATCGCCGCCCTGATGGCGGGCGTCGTGGTGCCGATCGCCAACGTCTTCGCCGTGCTCTTTCTCGCGACCCACGGCAAGCGCGGCATCGCGGGCGAGCTCGTCCGCAATCCCCTGATCGTCTCCACGGTGGCGGGCTTCCTGTTCAATCTCGCGGGCTGGCGCCTGCCGGATTTCGCCGACCGCACGCTGGACCTGCTCGGCTCCTCGGCGCTGCCCGCGGGCCTGCTCGCCGTGGGTGCCGCGCTGCGGCTCGAGCCGCCCCACGGCGCCATGGCGCCCCACGCGTGGTGGCTCGCCGTGAAGCTCCTCGCCAAGCCGCTGATGGCCTGGGGGTGCATCCGCTTCTTCGGCCTCGGGGGGGTCGAGGCCGGCGTGCTGCTGCTGTGGGCGGCGCTGCCCACGGCCTCGAGCGCCTACATCCTCGCCGTCCGCATGGGCGGGGACGGCCCGGCCGTCGCCACGCAGGTCACCGCAGGCACCCTGGCCGCGATGGTCACCATCCCGCTGTGGATGCTGCTCGTGCGCTGAGGCGCCGGGCTATCATGGCCCCGCCATCGGCAAGGGAGGAACGCGCGTGAGGCTCGACGACCAGCGGGAAAGCGACCAGGTGGAGGACCGCCGCGGCGGCGGTGGCATGGTCTCGAAGGGCGGCATCGGCCTGGGCACGATCGTGCTCGCGCTGGTCGCGTGGTACTTCGGATTCGATCCGCAGCAGGTGCTCGACGCCTCCCAGGCCCTCGACCGGGCGCCGGTCGAATCGCGCGCGCCCGCCCCGTCCGCCGCCCCGGCCAATGACGAGATGTCGCGCTTCGTGCGCAAGGTGCTCGCGAGCACCGAGGACGCGTGGGAGGGCATCTTCCGGGAGGGGAAAGGGGCTTACCGCAAGCCCGGCCTCGTGCTCTTCTCCGATGCGACGGCCACCGCGTGCGGCACCGGGCAATCGGCCATGGGTCCGTTCTACTGCCCCGGCGACGAGAAGGTGTACATCGACCTGTCCTTCTTCCGGGATCTTCGCGACCGCTTCCGGGCGCCCGGCGATTTCGCGCAGGCCTACGTGATCGCCCACGAGGTGGGTCACCACGTGCAGAAGCTCATCGGCATCTCGGCCAAGGTGGACGCACTGAGGGGCCGGGTGAGCGAGGCGGAGTTCAACCGCGCGTCGGTCCGGCTCGAGCTGCAGGCCGATTGCTTCGCGGGCGTCTGGGCGAACCGTGCGCGCGAGCGGCTGGAAGCGGGCGATCTCGAGGAAGGGCTCGCGGCCGCCGCCGCGATCGGCGACGACCGGCTGCAGCGCGAGGCGCGCGGTCGCGTCGTGCCCGAGAGCTTCACCCACGGCACCTCGGCGCAGCGGGTGCGGTGGTTCCGGGCGGGCTTCGAGTCCGGCCGCTGGGCGTCCTGCGACACCTTCGCGGCGCGGACGCTCTAGGAGGCGTGCAGGGAGCCGGCGGCGTCGCCGGCTCCGCAGGGCATCAGGGACGCCCGGGCACCAGCGGCTGCTGCGGGCGACGCGAGGGCGAGACGGCCTGTTCCTTGGTCATCTTGTAGGTCCATGGCAATCCCGCGTTCTTCCAGCCGTTCACGTCACGCCGGCCGGCCTTGGACATGTCGCCCTCGAAGCCGTCGATCACCGTGTAGACCTTCGTGAAGCCCTTGGCGGCGAGCTCCTCCACGCCACGGGTGCTGCGCTCGCCGGAGCGGCACATCAGGATCACCACGTCGTCCTTGCCCAGGCCCGCGGCGGCCAGGCGCTCCTCGACGGAGGGCACGAAGCTCTTCTGCGAGACGAGCAGCAGGCGCTTCTTCTTGTCGTCCCACTCGAAGTCGGGCGCGAGCTCCACGTAGGGCACCACGGCGTCCGCGATCTCGGGCGTGCCCACGTACTGGGCCTCCGCGAGGGTGCGGATGTCGACGAAGAGCGCCTTGGCGCCGAGCCGCTTCTTGAGCTCGAAGGCCTCCTTCGCGTCCACGTACAGGCCGAGCTTGGTGCGCTTTTCCTCGGGAACCTTGGACGCTTCGATGGCGAGAGCCGGCAGGGCGGCAACGGCGAAAACCGCCAGGACGGCGGCCAGGAATCGGGTCATGGGATCCTCCGGGGGGTATGTGGCCGGCCGCCATGGTATCACCGGCGCCGGGCCGCACAAGCCCCCGGCCGGACGGGCGGGGGGCGGACCTGCCTCGCGCTTGATCGCGATCAAGTCCGGACGCGCGCCTGCCGTAGAACACCAAAGCACCACAAGGTCGCCGCGGCGCCGCCTTGCCGGCCGCGACGATCCCTCGGGGGAGGAAGCCGCCATGGCAGCCATGCTGCCCGTCGCCCGAAGGCTGGAAGCGTCCTTGCGCCCCCGGGGGGCGCCCCGGCCCTATCGCGCCCTGGTGCTCGCGATCTGGCTGGGCGCCGCCACCCTCGCCGCGACGGCGATGCATTTCGCCTCCCTCGCGATCGAGGAGGACATCGCCATCGTCGCCCACGAGCGCGGAGCCGCCCTCTTCCAGCTCGTGGAAATGGCCCGCGACTGGAGTGCCGGCCACGGCGGAACCTACGTGCCCGCCACGGAACGCACGCCGCCCAACGCCTGGCTCGAACATCCCCGGCGGGACGTGACCGATTCCCTCGGCCGCACCCTCACCCTCGTCAATCCGGCCTACATGACGCGCCAGCTGGCGGAGATCGTGGCGCAGCAGCGGGGCTTCCGGATCCACATCACGAGCCTCAAGCCCATCCGCCCGGGAAACCGGCCCGACGCCTGGGAGACGGAGACGCTGCAGCGGTTTGAGGACCGGTCCGCGTTCGAGCGGCTGGCGTTCTTTCCGGGCGGCGGCGGCGGCCTCACCGGCCCGGTGCACCGTTACATGGCGCCGCTCGCGGTGAAGGAGGCGTGCCTCGCCTGTCACGCCAAGCAGGGCTACGAGGTGGGCGACATCCGCGGCGGCATCTCCGTCACCCTGCCGGCCGACGCCCTGGTGGCGATCGGCGCACAGCGTCGCGCGCAGGCCCTCGTCCTGGTGACGCTGGGTGGCCTGCTGCTCGGCGGGCTGGGACACGCGGTCGCCTGGCACACGCGGCGACATCTCGTCCACCTCGAGGCACTCAACCAATCGCAGAAGGACGCCATCGCCGAGCGCGATCTCGACCTGGGCGAGGCCGGGCGGGAGCGCCGGATCGCCGCCGCCGTCTTCGGCAACGCGGCCGAGGGAATCCTCGTGACGGACCGGGCCAACCGCATCCTGCGGGTTAACCCGGCGTTCACCGCCATCACGGGCTACCCGGCCCAGGACGTGCTGGGCCGCGACCCCCGCATCTTCGGCGCCGGCCGGCATGACGCGTCGTACTTCGCCGCCCTGTGGCAGGCGCTCGAGACCCGGGGCCGCTGGGAGGGGGAACTCTGGAACCGCCGGCGCAACGGCGAGATCTGGATCGCCTGGATGACCATCACCGTGATCGAGGGCGAGGCGGGCGAGGCCCGCTACCTCGCCACCTTCACCGACATCACGCGGCGAAAGGAAGCGGAGCAGGCCATCCTGCGGCGCGCGAACTACGATCCCGTCACGGGCCTGCCGAACCGCGCCCTCTTCGAGGACCGTCTCCAGGGACTGCTCGCCGCCGGGCGACGCCACGGGCGGCGCTTCGGGCTGCTCTACCTCGACCTGGACCACTTCAAGCAGGTGAACGACACCTGGGGCCACGCGGCCGGCGACGCCCTGCTCGCCGAGGCGGCGCAGCGCATCGAGGGCGCCATCCGCGAGGCCGATACCGTCGCGCGCCTGGGCGGCGACGAGTTCGCCGTCCTGCTGCCGGAGCTCGAGGGACCCGAGGACGCCGAGGATGTCGGCCGGCGAATCCTCCAGGCCCTGCAGGAGCCCTTCGCCCTCGCCGAGGGGCCGGCCCGCGTCACCGCGAGCGTGGGCATCGCGTACTACCCCGTGCACGGCCGGAACGAGGCGGACCTGCGCAAGGCGGCCGACACCGCCCTGTACGCCGCCAAGTCGGCGGGCCGGAACGCCTGCCGCTTCGCGACGCTCGCGAAGTCCTGATGAGGATCCGCGGCGCCCATGAAAAAGGGCCGCTCGAGGCGGCCCTTCATCGGGGATCCGGCGAGCCTTACTTGGCCTCGGCGGATTCCTCGGGAGCGAGCACTTCGCGCGTGACGTGCGAGGCGAGCTTCTCGCGGATGCGCGCGCTCTTGCCCGAGCGGCTGCGCAGGTAGTAGAGCTTCGCGCGGCGAACGGCGCCGCGGCGCTTGACCTCGATGGAGGCCACGGCGGGCGAGTAGGTCTGGAACGTGCGCTCCACGCCTTCGCCGCTCGAGATCTTGCGGACGATGAACGAGGAATTCAGGCCCCGGTTGCGCTTGGCGATGACGACGCCTTCGTAGGCCTGCTCGCGCTTCTTGTCGCCTTCGACGACCTGCACCTTCACGATGACCGTGTCGCCCGGGCCGAAGTCCGGGATCTTGCGGCCGAGGCGGTCCATTTCTTCCTGCTCGAGCTTGCGGATCAGATCCATGGTGATTCCTTTCGTGGGTTCCGGGCCCTTCGGGGCCCTGGGTCCGGCAGAGCAGCCCTTCGGGCTGGTGCGCGGCGCTTCTTCTTGCGTGCTGCGTTGGCCTACTGTTGCTGCTGTTCCTGCGCCTGCCTTTCGCGAAGGCCCTCCTCGAGGAGCTTCGCGTCGTCCTTCGAGAGCGTCCGGTCCTCCAAAAGGTCCGGCCGCCGCAATTTCGTCCTCACCAGCGCCTGCTGCCGGCGCCACCGCGCGATCGCCGCGTGGTTGCCCGAGAGCAGCATGGCCGGCACCGCTTCCCCCCGCCACGACTCCGGCCGCGTGTAGTGGGGCCAGTCGAGCAGGCCGTCGGAAAACGAATCCGCCTCCGCGCTGCCCGCGTCGTTCAGGCTGCCCGGGAGCAGCCGCACGATCGCGTCCATCAACACCATCGCGGGCAGTTCGCCGCCCGAGACCACGTAATCGCCGATCGACACCTCGCGGTGGACCCGCCGCGCGATGAAGCGCTCGTCAACCCCTTCGTACCGCCCCGCCACCAGCACCAGGCCCGGCTCCTCGGCCAACCGCCTCGCCAGCGCGTCCGTGAGCCTTTCGCCCTGGGGCGACATCAGCACGACGAGCGGCCTTTCAACCCCCGCGGCCCGCTGCCTTGCCTCGGCGGCGTCCACGCAATCCTCGAGCGGCCCGGGAATCATCACCATTCCCGGTCCCCCGCCGTACGGCCTGTCGTCGACCGTGCGGTGCGGGTCGTGCACGAAATCCCGCGGGTTCCACGCCTTGAAGCCGAACCGGCCTTCTTCCAGCGCGCGCCGCGTGATGCCGTGGGCCGTGACGGCCTCGAACATCTCCGGGAAGATCGTGACGACGTCGAACTGCCGCATCACTCGTCGTACCCGGCTTCCCAGTCGACCGTGATGCGCTTCGCCTCGCGGTCCACCTTGTCCACGTAGATCGGGATGAAGGGGATGAGCCTTTCCCGTCCTTCGTCCTTCACCACCAGCACGTCGGCACCGCCGCCGCGCGTCAATCCGTCGACCCGGCCGAGCGATTCGCCCTGCCGGTTCACCACCGCGAGGCCTTCCAGGTCCACCCAGAAGAATTCGCCTTCGGCCGCCTCGCCGAGCGCCTCGCGCTCCACCGCCACGTCGAGGCCCCGGAGGGCTTCGGCCGCGTCGCGGTCATCGACGCCGTCCAGCTTGGCGGTGACCGCGGCGGGGCGCACCCGGAAATCCAGGCACTTCGCCGATCGCCAGCCCTGCGCGCCCCCGATCCACCACCGGCCATGGCCGGCCAGGCCGTCGGGCGTTTCCGTGAAGGTGCGCAGCTTGACCCAGCCCTGGATGCCGAAGGGACCGAGGAATCGGCCCATCACCACCAGTCGGGAGGCGTCGCCCTCGAAGGGCGTGCCGGCGGCGTTGTCAGGCAGCCGGCTTGGCGGCGAGCTGGGCCTTGCCACGCTTGACCAGCTTCTTCACGGCGTCGGACGGCTGCGCGCCGTTCTTGACCCAGTAGTCCACTCGGTCGAGCGAAACCCGGAAGGGCTCCTCGCCTTCGGCGGCCTTGGGGTTGTAGAAGCCGATGCGCTCGATGAAGCGCCCGTCGCGCGGCATGCGCGAATCGGCGACGACGACGCTGTAGAAGGGACGATTCTTCGCGCCACCGCGCGCCAGTCTGATCACGACCATGTTGGCTCCAATCCCGTTGTGAACGGGTAACAGTTGCTGTGGATGCTGCCGGAATCCCGCCGCCCGACCCCGGATACCTGCATCGGGACGAACGCGGAAAAGCCTTGCATTATAAGGGCTTGGGCAAACCTACGCAAGACGCCCGCTAGAAGCGGAATTGGCCGCCCCGCCCGATCACCGCGAGCTCCACGTAGCGGTTGCCGTGGCGCTGGTCCGGGCCGAAGGTGACGGTGTAGCCCCCCACGTCCAGCGTGCCCAGGCCGTTCAGGGCCTTGTAGAGGCTTTCCCGGGTGACTTCCTTGCCGGCGCGGCGCATGGCCTCCGTGAGCACCTTGGCGGCGATGCAGGCCTCGAGGTTGGTGTAGTTGAGCTCGGGGATGCCGGCCTTCTTGATGGCCTCCCCGCACTCCTTGATCACCGGAACGATGCTCTTAGCGGGCGGGGGCACCACGCCCGCGACCGAGACGCCCGCCGCGTCGGACCCGGCCGCCTTGGCGAGCTGGCTGGGGCCCACGAAGGACAGCGAGGTGATGTTGTAGGGCTTGCCCGCCGCCTTGAGCGCCTTCACCACCTGGGCCGTGGCGCCGTAGAGCGTGGTCGCCACGATCACCTGCGGGTCCGAGGCGATGATGGCGTCCACCTGGGCCTTCTCGACGTCGGCGTTGCGCTTCAACTTCACGCCCGTCGCCTTCTTGCCGGCGCGCTGCATGATGCGCTCGACCGTCGCGAAGTTCTGGTTGCCGATCTCGTCGTCGTAGTGCACGACCGTCACCCGGTCCGCCCCGAGGTTCTTCCAGTGCTCGAGGATTTTTTCCAGCTCGTCGGCGTAGGACGCGCGCATCACGAAGACGAGGTTGTTCTGCTTGTGGATGGCGTCGGCGCCGGTGAAGGGCGCGAAGAAGGGGACCTTCCTTTCCTTCACGACCGGCATGGCGTCGAGCGAGAGCGTGGCCGAGGCGAAGCCGAAGAGGGCGACGGCGCCGCGCTCGTTCACCAGCTTCACGGCGTTGGCGCCGGCGGTCTTGCGGTCGTTCCTGTCGTCGACGGAGACGAACTCGATCTTCTTCCCGCCGATGCCGCCGGATTCGTTGACGCGCTTGAACCAGGCGGCCGCGCCGTCGCGGATGTCCTTGCCGATCTCGGCGTTGGAGCCGGTGAGGGGCGCCGACTGGCCCACGACGATCTGGGCGGCGGCGGGGGCGGGGGCGAAAAGCGTGAGGCCCGCGGCGGCGGCCGCGAGCGCGTGCGCGATGCGATGCATGACTCCTCCCTGGGGCGGCGCCTGTACGGGGCGCTCTTCTTCGAGTTCGCGAAACGGATAACGCACGCTACGCGCCGGGGAGACGGCGCGGCGTTGACCCGCATCAAGCGACGGGGATGAGGCGACGAACGGCGTCCGACGGGCGACGGACGGCGGGCGGGTGAGCGCTAACGCATGCCGGGCAGCAGGCCCTTCATGTTGCGCATCATCTTGCCCAGGCCCCCGGACTTCATCATCTTCATCATCTTCTGCATCTGCTCGAACTGCGTGAGGAGGCGATTGACCTCCTGCACGGGCACGCCGGCGCCGGTGGCGATGCGGCGCTTGCGGGCGGCCTTGATAAGCTCGGGCTTGGCGCGCTCCAGCGGCGTCATCGAATTGATGATGCCCTCGGTGCGGCGCAGCGCCTTGTCCTGCAGGTCCGGCGACTGGGCCGCCGCGTTGGCGAACTGGGCCGGCATCTTGTCCATCAGCGAGGCCATGCCGCCCATCTTCTTCATCTGCTGGATCTGGGTGCGGAAGTCCTCGAGGTCGAAGCCCTTGCCCTTCCTGAACTTGTCGGCGAGCTTCTTCGCCTCGGCCTCGTCGACGTTCTTGCGGGCCTCCTCCACGAGCGAGACGATGTCGCCCATGCCCAGGATCCGGGAGGCGAGCCGGTCCGGATGGAAGGGCTCGAGGCCGTCCATTTTCTCCGACACGCCGGCGAACTTGATCGGCGCGCCCGTCACTTGCCGCACGGAGAGCGCCGCGCCGCCGCGCGAATCGCCGTCGAGCTTGGTGAGCACCACGCCCGTGAGGGGCAGCGCCTCGGAAAAGGCCTTGGCGACCTTCACCGCGTCCTGGCCCTGCATCGCGTCCACGACGAATAGCGTCTCGATGGGCTTCACGGCGGCGTGGATCGCCTTCACCTCGGCCATCATGGCCTCGTCGATCGCCAGGCGACCGGCGGTGTCGACGATCAGCACGTCGTGGTAGTGCTTGCGGGCCCAGTCGAGGGCGTTCGCCGCGATCTCCACGGGCTTCTGCGAGGCGTCCGAGGGGAAGACGTCCACCTCGAGCTGGGTGGCGAGGGTCTTCAGCTGCTCGATGGCCGCGGGCCGGTAGACGTCGGCGGAGACGAGCAGGACTTTCTTCTTCTGGGCCTTGAGCAGCTTCGCCAGCTTGCCCGCGCTCGTCGTCTTGCCCGCGCCCTGCAGGCCCGCCATCAGCAGCACCGCCGGCGGCGTGGTGGCGAGGTTGAGCGCGGCGTGGGCCCCGCCCATCAAGGCGACGAGCTCCGCGTGCACGACGCCCACCAGGGCCTGGCCCGGCGTGAGGCTGCCCACCACCTCCTGGCCGAGGGCCTTTTCCTTCACGCGGGCGGTGAATTCCCGCACCACGGGCAGGCCCACGTCGGCGTCGAGCAGGGCGAGGCGAACCTCGCGCAGGGCCTCCTGGACGTTGTCTTCCGTGAGGCGCGCGTGGCCGCGCACCGTCTTGATGACCGAGGCGAGGCGCTGCGTCAGGGTGTCCAGCATGGGCGGTCCGCGAGGGGAATTGGGGTAGAATCGAGAGGCGTCAGACCATGCCCGCCCCGACTCTCCATCTTATCACCGGCGCCTGCTGGCTCGTCCTCGCGACGATGGCCTGGCGCGCCGGCGTGGCCGCCTCCAGCGCCCCCCGCGGCGCGCCGCCGCCGGCGCTGCCCACCTTCCGGCTGGAAAGCGTGCTGCTGCCCGTGGCCCTCGCGCTGCACGGCCTGCTCGCCTATTCCAGCATCGTCCAGGCCGACGGCCTGCACCTGGGCGTCGCCAACGCGCTGTCGCTCATCGTGTGGCTCACCGTGGCCATCTACTGGCTGGGGGGCATCGCCTACCCGGGCCTCGCCACGATCCAGGGTTTCTGGGCGCCCATCGCGGCGCTCGCGGTCGGCTTCCAGTGGCTGGTGCCCTCGCTCTCGGCCGTGAGCTACGGCGGCGACACCATCTTCGCGCTGCACTTCGGCATCGCGATGCTCTCCTACAGCCTCTTCGTCGTGGCTTCGGTGCACGCGGTCGTGATGCTCGCGGAGCAGCGCTGGCTGCATCGCGGCGTCATCCCGCCGTTCATGCGGGGCCTGCCGCCGCTGCTCGAGATGGAAGCGCTCCTCTTCCGCATCCTGCTCGCGGCCTTCGTGCTGCTCACGCTCACGCTCGCCACGGGCGTGTTCTTCTCCGAGCAGCTCTTCGGCAAGGCCGCCAAGCTCAACCACAAGACCGTCTTCGGCATCCTCTCCTGGCTCATCTTCGGCGCGCTGCTCGCGGGCCGGCACTTCCGCGGCTGGCGGGGCAAGCGCGCGGTCTACCTCACGCTCGGCGGCTCGGCCGCCCTGATGCTCGCGTACCTGGGCAGCAAGTTCGTCCTCGAAGTCGTCCTGCAGCGCGCCTGATCCCTCGCCCGCACCGTCCGCGAGGCCTCCCGCCGTGATCGACCACATCCCGCTCGCCTGGCTCGCCGTCATCCAGATGACGCTGCTGCTGTCCTCGGGCTTCTTCTCGATCGCCGAGACGAGCATGATGGCGCTCAACCGCTACCGCCTGAAGCACCTGGTGCGGCAGGGCCGGCGCTCGGCGCGCCTCACGCATGACCTGCTCGACCACACGGACCGCCTGCTCGGCGTGATCCTGCTGGGCAACAACCTGATCAACGCCGCCTCCACGGTCGTCGCGACGCTGCTGTGCACGCGCCTGTTCGGGGAGGGCGAGATGACCCTCGCCATCGCCACGGCGGGCGTCACCTTCGGCATCCTCGTCTTCAGCGAGATCACGCCCAAGGTGATCGGCGCGACCTACCCGGAAGCCTTCGCGCTGCCGTCGGCGTACGTGCTCACGCCGCTGCTGCGCCTCGCATACCCGGTGGTGTGGTTCGTGAACCTCTTCGTGCAGGCGCTGCTCAAGGTGCTGATGGTGCGCCCGCGGGGCGAGGGCGACGGCCAGCTCTCGATGGAGGAGCTGCGCACGCTCGTGCTCGAAGGCGGCAAGTTCATCCCCCCGAAGCACCAGTCGATCTTCCTCAACCTCTTCGAGCTGCAGGGCATGACGGTGGACGACACCATGACGCCCCGCGGGCAGATCGAGGGCATCGACCTCGAGGACGACCTGGACGACATCCACGTCGCGATTTCCACCGCGCACCACACGCGCCTCGTGGTGTACGAGGGCAGCCTCGACCGCGTGCTGGGGGTGTTGCACGTTCGCAAGTTCCTCAACGCCTCGCGCCGCGAGCCGCTGGACAAGGACGGCATCCGGGAGATCCTGCGCTCGCCGTACTACGTGCCCGAGGGCACGCCGCTGCTCGAGCAGCTCTCGCAGTTCCAGGCGCAGCTGCGGCACGTGGGCCTCGTGGTGGACGAGTACGGCGAGATCCTGGGCCTGGTCACGCTGCAGGACATCCTCGAGGAGATCGTCGGCGAGTTCACCAGCCAGAAGCCCATGGCCGGGGGCCTTTTCCAGAAGGAGGCGGACGGCGCCGTGGTGGCCGAGGGCACCTGCCCGCTTCGCGTGCTCAACCGCAAGGCGGGCTTCCGCTTCCCCCTCGACGGGCCCAAGACCATCAACGGGCTGGTGCTCGAGGCCCTCGAGGACATCCCCGAGCCCGGCACGGCCCTGATCGTCTCGGGGCACCCCGTGGAGATCCTGCAGGTGCACGACCGCATGGTGAAGGTCGTGCGCATCCGCGCCTCGAAGGCGGCGGCGAAGGCGGCCTAGCTTTCCTCGTCCGCGCGATAGCGCGCGAGAAAGGCGCGGTCGATCCGGTCCTTCCACGCCCACACCCAGCGTCCCTCGAAGGAAAGCGGCCCGTACACGCCCACGGCCCGCCGGTCGCCGCAGGAGATCAGCGCGAGGAAGCGCCTTCGCGTCACGTGGTCGCGCAGCGGCTGGCCTGTGAGCTTCGCGCGCAGGTTGAACGCGAGGGCGGGTCCCGCGCGCACCGCGAACACGCCGGCCTTCGGGCGCGGGTTGTCGCGGCTCGTTGCGCAGTCACCCGCCGCGAGGATGTCCGGGTGGGAGACGGACTGCATGAAATCGTCGACGAGCAGGAAGCCTCGCTCGTCCGTCTCGAGGCCCGAATCGCGGAAGAGCGTGTGCGCGCCCGCGCCCGCCACCCAGAAGGTCGCGTCACTCGCGAATTGCAGGTTGTCCTTGAGCCGCACGAAGTCCGGCCCCACCTCGGCCACGCGGCTCATCGGATGCAGGCCCACGTTGCGCTTGCGGGCGAGGCGCTTCAGGCGCTCGCGCACGCCGGGCCCGTACTCCATCAGGACATCCGGCTGGTCCGTGAGCACGCGCACGTGGGGGGCTCTCGCGCCGAGTTCCGCGCGGAAGCGGTGATCCATCGCGAAGGCGATTTCAAGTCCCGCCGCGCCGCCGCCCACCACGGAGACGGATTGCACCGCGCCGCGCCGCGCGCGGGCGAGCGTCTCCTCCCAGGCCGTCACGAAGGTCTCCAGCGGGCGCACCGGGACCGCATGCCGCTCCACGCCGATGACATCGCCCACGAGCGGGCGCGAACCGATGTCGATCGACAGCAGGTCGTAGGGCACGCTTTCGCCGTTGGCGAGGATCACTTCCCGGCGGCCCGTGCTGATGAGCGCGCCCGCGGAACGCGCCACGAGCGCCCGCGCCTTCGCGGCAAGGGGGCCGAGATCCACGCCGCACTCGGCGAGCCCGTAGTGGCCCGCGACGAAGCCCGGGACCATGCCCGAATAGACCTGCACCGACACCGGCGAGACGAGCGTCACGCTCACCGTGGGATCGAGCGCCTCGCCGATGGCCTTGAGGACGTGGACGTGGGCGTGGCCGCCGCCGAGCAGCACGAGCCGCTTCACGGCCGCGCCTCCAGCCGGAAATCGCCGAACCAGGCCGTGACCCGCTCGCCCGTCTGGTCGGTGTCGTTGCCGATGGCGATGCCCGTCACGCGCGGCACCGGGCCCGCGCCGAAGGCCTCGCGGAAATCGCGGACGAGATCCCGCGACTCGCTCGCCCACGCGCCCGCGCCGCCGCTTCGCAGCACCACGGTGCGCACGCGGTCCGTGTACGGATTCCAGCGCGTGGTGCCGGGCGCGTGGCGGTTGTCCCAGACGTAGCACAGGGCCGCGGTGGGCAGCGCCTGCCCGTAGAGGTTGCGTGCCACGAAGTACTTCACGCGCGTGGTCCAGGGCATCGCCTCGGCGGGCACGTCGAAGAAGACGTAGACGCGGGCGGCGAAATCGTCGCCGGACTTTTCCGCGAGGTTCGCCTTCTCCACGACGCGGTCCACCTTCCAGCGCCACGCGAGCATCGGCCGCGCGTCCGGATCGTGCCCGAGCGAATGGGCGACGGTGCCGGCCGCACCCGAGGCGATCGAGCGAAGGACCGTGGTGCCGCCATCCGGCACGAGCGCCATGTCGGGAAACGGCACCTTGGGCAGTTGCAGCGGGACCCACGCCAGCTGGCGCAGGTCCGCGCCCGGGCGCGCGCCGGAGAAGGGCGCCGGATCGAGCGCGGGCGAGGTTGCCGCGGCAAGGCCTGACATCGCGACGAGCGCGATGGCGAGCGCCGCTCTCACGGCATGCCCTCCGCGAGCAGGCCCGTCTCGACGAGGCGGCGGTAGTCCTCCGGCCGGTCCACGTCCCAGCGCATGGGCAGCTCACGCCAGCGCAGCTTCGCCGTGCGAAGGCGCGAGCGCGTGTCCTTCATCACGCTCGCCTCGCCCCAGCGGATGCCCTCGAAGAGCGACGGCGCCGCCTGCGACAGGCCGACCATCACGTACCCGCCGTCCTCCGCCGGTTGCAGCACCGCCTCGTGGGTCGCGAGGGACCGCGCGGCCTCCCGCAGGTCGTCGGCCTTCAGGGCCGGGCAATCGGATCCGATGAGGAGGGCGCGACGGTTCGCGCCGAGCATGTCGGCGAGGGCCGAGGCCATCCGCTCGCCCAGGTGGCCGCCCGACTGGGCCCTCAAGGCCACGCCGAAATCGGCCGCGCAACGGGCGAAGAAAGGATGCCCCGCATCGGGCGAGCACCACAGGATCACCTCGCCCACGCCGGACTCCTTCGCCGTGGCGAGGGCGCGCCGCACGAGCAGGCCGTGCAGCTCGGCCGCGGCGTCCTCCCCCAGCACGGGAACGAGGCGCGTCTTGGCCTCGCCCGGCACCGGCGCGCGGGCGAAGACGCCGACGGCGACGGGCTCAGCGGGCCGTGCGATGCGCGCCATAGCGCTCCGCGAGGCGCGCGGGATCGGCGCCGAGGAAGTAGGCGAGCCGCAGCCGCCACATGAGCAGGATCGTGCGCAGCGGCCCGTGGCGTTCCCACCTTCGCCCGGAGGTGACGACGCGCTCGCGCAGGCACGCGGGCGCACCGGCGCGCTTGAGCGCGCGGCTCATCGCGATGTCCTCCATGAGCGCGATCGGCGGAAAGCCGCCGGCCACCTCGAAGACGCCACGCCGGACGAAGATCGCCTGATCGCCCGTGGCGATGCCCGTGAGGCGCGAGCGGGCGTTCATGAAGGCCGCCACCACCGGCAGCCAGCGCGATGCGCCCTCGATCGTCACGTCGAAGCGTCCCCAGGCGTGACCGTCAGCGAGCGCGCGAGCGATGGCATCCACCGCCCCTTCGGGAAGGCGCGTGTCGGCGTGCAGGAACAGGAGCGTGTCGCCCGTGGCGGCGCGGGCACCGGCGTTCATCTGGGCCGCTCGCCCCCGGGGACTGGTCACGACACGGTCCGCGCGGGGCTGGGCCACCGCAGGCGTTCCGTCACGGCTGCCTCCGTCGACCACGACGAGCTCCACGCCCGCCAAGCGCAGGGGCGCGAGCGCGTCGAGGGTCGCGGCGAGCCCCGGCGCCTCGTCGAGCACCGGCATCACGATGGAGAGCTTCACCCCGCGATTATCGCGGGAAAATCACTTCGCGTCGTTGAGCGACCAGTCGTAGGTGAGATGGTCGATGGGGGCCTTGCCCTCCGTCACGACCTTGCGGTGCTCGGGCCGGTCGGCGAGCAGGTCGGCGTAGCGCGCGAAATACTTCTCGCGACTCGTGACGGGCTCGCCCGTGCCCGCGAGGCCCCGGTAGCCGCTCGTCCAGTCGTCCTTGAACCACTTGAAGATCTCCGAGACCTCGAGCTTGCCGGTGGCGGCGTTGAAGCGGTTGCGCGTGCGGTCCGAGAGGAAGCGGCGCGCCTGCTCCTCGAGCTGGGCCTCGAGCTTCGCGGCGGTGAAGGCCTCTTCCCGCAGCATGGGGCAGCCGACCGAGGCGCAGTTGACCGCGTAGTGCACGCGCGGCTCGTCGTAGGCGCCGGGCTTCCGGAGCGTCTCGTGCTCGATGCGGTCGAGCCACCACTCCTCGCCGAAGAGCGTGAAGAACTTCTTCTTCCACGGGCTGTTGAAGACGATGTTGCCCAGGTCGCGGATGGACTTGAGGTCGGGGTACTTGGTGAGGATCAGCTCCACCGTGTACGCGTTGTAGGCGTTCACGAGGAAGGCCATGCGCTCGGCCTTCGTCCAGCCGTCGAACTCCGTGCGCTTCACCGCCGAGACCGTGGCGAGGTAGGCCTTGAGGGCGGCGCGGTCCTTCGCGAAATCCGCGTACCGCACCTGCGAGGCCTTGCCGCCGTCCACGAGCTTCACGTGCTTCTTCACCAGCGCGTCCCACACGGCGTGGGTGTGGTCGAAGGCGGCGGCGGGCACGGCCAGGGCGAGGGCCGCGGCGGCGAGGAGGAGGCGAAGGGTCGTCATGGGTTCACTCCAAGAGCGGAATCGGGGGTAGATCGAAATCGGGCAGCAGGACATGGGCTAAAGGAAATGGGCTGCAGGAAATGGGCTGCCGATGGGTAAGGGTTTCGTCGGGTCAGCGCGGCGCAAGCTCGGCCTCTTGCGGGATGGGTGCCCCGGTTTTTCGGGCGGGTCAACACACGACACGCCCGAAAAACCGACCCATCCAACGATTGCGCCCCCGTTGAAGCCGGGGCGCAATCCTGTGACGGCCGCGCCGCCATGACCCGACGAAACCCTTCCCCATCGGCAGCCCCCGCAAGAGGTGAAGCCGGCGCCGCGCTGACCCGACGGGATGCTTCCCCATCGGCAGGCCAACGCCGGTTCATTCGCCCCCCTCCTTCGCCGCCGCGTAGTACGGCCGCTTGTCGCCGCGCAGCGCGCCGAGCTTGCCGATCACCGCACCCAGCCCGCCCGCGCCCAGGCGCCAGTCCTGGAAGGCCGCGAGAAAATCCATCTGCCCGTGGGTGACGGTGCCGCGCTTCCAGGCGCCGGCGGCGTACTTGTTGGCCTCCGCGAGCGTGGGGTAGGTGTGGATGGTGCCGAGGATCTTGTTCAGGCCGATGCCGTGGCGCATCGCGAGCACGAACTCGGCGAGCAGGTCGCCGGCATGCTCGCCCACGACCGTGGCGCCGAGGATCCTGTCCGAACCCGGCGGCGTGATGACCTTCACGAAGCCGTGGGCCTCGCCGTCGGCGATGGCGCGGTCCAGGTCGTCGATGCCGTAGGTGGTGACGACGTGGGCGATGCCCTTGTCCTTCGCCTCCTGCTCGTTCAAGCCGACGCGGGCCACCTCGGGCTCCGTGAAGGTCGTCCACGGGATGACGGAGTAGTCCACCTTGAACTTGCGGAAGGAGCCGAAGAGCGCGTTGACCGCCGCGTACCACGCCATGTGGGCCGCGGTGTGGGTGAACTGGTACGGGCCGGCCACGTCGCCGCAGGCGAAGATGTTGGGATAACCCGTTTCCAGGAACTCGTTCACCTCCACCGTGCGCTGCTTGGTGACGGCGATGCCGAGTTCCTCGAGCCCGTAGCCCGCGGTGTTGGCGACGCGCCCCACGGCCACCAGGATCTCGTCGAAGGCGATGCGCCGCTCCACGCCTTCGCTCTCGACGACGAGGAATTTCTCCGCGCCTTCCACCACGACCTGCTTCGCCTTGTGGTTCACGAGCACGTCCACGCCGTCGGCCTCGAAGGACTTCTTCACCAGGGCGGAGACTTCCGGGTCCTCGCGGATGAGGATGCGGGGCAGCATCTCCACCTGCGTCACCTTCGCGCCCAGCCGCGCGAAGGCCTGCGTGAGCTCCGAGCCGATGGGCCCGCCGCCGAGCACGACGAGCCTCGCGGGGAGCTTGCGCAGGTTCCAGACGTTGTCGGAGGTGAGGGGATTCGCCTCCGCGAGCCCCGGGATGGGCGGCACGAAGGGCCGGGCGCCCGCGGCGATCACGATGTTCTTCGTCGCGAGCGTGCGCTTGCCGCCGTCCTCGCCCGTGATCTCGACGGTCCAGGGGCTCGTGATGCGGGCGGTGCCCGTCACGCAATCCACGCCCAGGCCCGTGTAGCGCTCGACGGAATCGTGGGGCTCGATGGCCTTCACCACCGCCTGCACGCGGTCCATGACCGCGGCGAAATCCACATCCGCCGTCGCGCCGGCCATGCCGAACTCCTTCGCGCGGCGCACGTGGGAGACGAATTTGGCCGAGCGGATCAGCGCCTTCGACGGCACGCAGCCGGTGTTGAGGCAGTCGCCCCCCATGCGGTGCTTCTCGACGAGCGTCACCTTCGCCTTCACGGCCGCGGCGATGTACGAGGTGACGAGGCCCGCGGAGCCCGCGCCGATCACGACGACGTGCCGGTCGAAGGACGAGGGCTTCGGCCACTTCGCGTAGACCTTGCGGGCCTTGGCGCCGTCCACGATGCGCTTGGCGATGAACGGGAACAGGCCCAGCAGCGCGAACGCGCCGAGCAGCCCGGGCGACAGGATGCCCTTGAGCGAGGTGATCTGCGCGAGCTGCGTGCCGGCATACACGTAGACCATCGTGCCGGCGAGCATGCCCACCTGGCTCGTGAGGTAGTAGGTGGCCGTGCGGATCGGCGTGAGGCCCATCAGCAGGTTCACGGCGAAGAAAGGGAAGACCGGCACCAGCCGCAAGGCGAACAGGTAGAACGCGCCTTCCTTCTCGATGCCCGCATTGATCGCCGCGAGCTTGTCGCCGAATTTCGACTGCACCCAGTCGCGCAGCAGGAAGCGCGAGGCGAGGAACGCGAGGGTCGCCCCGATCGACGAGGCGAAGGACACGAGCACCGTGCCCCACAGGAAGCCGAACACCGCGCCGCCCACCAGGGTGATGATGGCCGCGCCCGGCAGCGAGAGCCCCGTGGCCGCGACGTAGATCGCGAAGTACGCGCCGGCGGCGGCGAGGGGGTTCGCCTTCGCGTAGGCCGCGATGGCCTCCTGCTGGCTCTTCACGTAGTCGAGTGACAGGAAGCGGCCCAGGTCGAACGCGAAGAACGCGGCGACGGCGGCGGCGATCGCGACGACGACGAGCAGGCGGCTGGCTTTCATGGAGGCTCCCTGCGGGGCTCGGGCCCCGTTCGGTCTTGTGGCGGATGCGGGTGTGTCGCCCGGCGGGGCGTCGCGCTTACGCGGGCGGCGCGGCGAGGGCGGGCGTGAAATCCGGCCCCCGCTCGAGCCGGCCGAAATAGGATTCGTGGGCCGGCGACCCCGCGGGCCAGGCGGCGAGGAAGCGGCGACGGTACGCGTCGGCATCGTAGGCCACCGCGATCGCCTGCACGCGCACGCCCGCCACGGCCGTCTCGTAGAGCGCCGGGTGCGGGCCGGGCCCGGCCGCGATGCGCGTGACGATGCCGAAACGGGTATCGCGGAAATTGGGCATGCCCGTCGCGCCGTTGTTGGCGATGGCGAAAGGCCGCGTCGCGCCCTCGAAGCGGCGAACCGCCGGCAGGCACGTGTGGCTGCAGGCGAAGACGTCCGCCCTCGCGTCGGCGGCCACCGATTCGATCCAGCGGCGGTGCGCGGGGTCGTCGAGCGCGTCGTGGGCGAAACCCCACCCGGCGAGGGAGGCGGCATCGCCGTGGACGAGGGCGACGCGCGCCTCACCCACGCGGGCCACGAGATTCATCGGCAGCGAGGCGAGCGACTCGCGGGCGCCCGCGCAGCCCCGGGCCGTCTCCCGCAGCCGCGCGAGGATCTCGTTGGAGCGGTCCACGACCGCGTCGCTCACGTCGGCCGGATAGGCGCAGCCGCAGCCCGCGCCCGTGTCCTCGCCGGCGATCTCGGTCTCCACGTTGCCGCGAAGGCGGGGATGGCGGGCGGTGGCTTCCTCGATCCGGGCGAAATCCGCGGGCGCGACGTCGAACCAGTGGAAATCCCCGTTGAAGGCAAGCACGGCGCCGGGCTCGCGGGACACGAGCGACTCCAAGGCGGCGAGAGCCTCGACATTGCCGTAGAGCCCGCCGGCCACGTAGAGCGCGTCCGCGACGATGTCCGGATCGCGGTCGAGGCTCGAGGGCGCATAGCGGTAGGCGACCGGGCACAGGCGGCCGGGCGAATCGTCGCGGGCGGGAAGCCGCGCGGCGGCGACGCTCAAGCGAGCGCCCCGCCGCAGGAGGAGCCCTGCCCCGCCGTGCAGCCGTAGCAGTGGTCCCGCACGACGATCGGATTGCCCGCCAGGTCCCGGCCCGTCACGTCCCGCAGGTGGGGGCGCGTCTTGCCCGTCGCGGGCAGCGGCAGGTCGAGCATCTGGTTGAAGTCGCAGTCGTACAGGTAGCCGCGCCAGTCCACGCTCACGAGCGTGCGGCACATCACGCCCGCCAGGTTCTCATCGCGGTGGGCGCCGCGAAGCAGCGCCATGTAGTCGTTGAACTGGCCCTTGGTGACCAGCGTGGAGCCGAAGCGCTGGATCGGCATGTTGGCGAGCGTGTAGAGGCCGTTGAAGACGATGCCGAACGCCTCGCCCAGGATGCGCTTGTAGTCCGCCTCGAGCTTGGCCTGCGCCGGCGGCAGGCTCGGGCCCTGGGGGTTGTAGACGAGGTTGAGCACGAGCCCGCTGCCCTCGCGGCCGTAGCCCAGCGCGTTCAGGCGCCGGATGCCCTCGACGCTCTTCTCGTAGACGCCCTTGCCGCGCTGGCGATCCACGAGCTCCTCGGTGTAGCAGGGAAGCGAGGCCACGATCTCCACGCGCTGGGCGGCGAGGAAATCCGCGAGATCCTCCTGCCCGGGCTCCGACAGGATGGTGAGATTGCAGCGGTCGATCACGCGCACGCCCATCGCGCGGGCACGGGCCACCAGCGGGCGGAAGTGCGCGTTGAGCTCCGGCGCGCCGCCCGTGAGGTCCAGGTTGGCGGCGCCGCTCGCCTCGAGATACGCGAGCAGCTGCTCGATCGTCTCGCCGGACATGGTCTCGGTGCGTTTCGGCCCGGCGTTCACGTGGCAGTGCAGGCAGGTCTGGTTGCACACGTAGCCGAGGTTCGCCTGGACGGTTTCCAGCCGCCCGCGATGCAGGGCGGGAAAGGCGGTCTCGGCGAGCAGGGGCAGGATCGCGTGCATGGATTTCCTTGGTTCGCGAAGGGACTTACGGCGACGGCCCCGGTCCGGATGAGGCCGCATGGTAGCAAACGGATCCGACCGTCGAGGTGCTCGGTCGTTCCGCCGGCGCGCCGTACCGCCAAAAAAAATGCGCGAGGGCATGGGCCCTCGCGCAGTGCCGATCAGCGGCAGGGAGACTACCTATTGGCAGGTGCCCGGGCTCAGCAGCGCGCCGGTGTTGTCCTTCGGGCAGATGCGAAGTCCGTCCGGGTTCGGGTCGGCGGCCGTCGGAACCCACTTGGCGAGGCACGTCCGGTCCTTGGTGCACGGATCCGTCAGGGCCTTCATGAACTCCACCAGGTCCGCCACGTTGGCGTCGGTGAGGTTGGCATCGCGCAGCACGCGAGGCAGGTTCGCGGCCCGCTGGGCCTTGAGCCGGGTGAGGGCGAGCTGCGTGTGGGCCTGGGCGTTGGTCATGTTGATCGGACCGGCCGCCGTGGACACCGTGTTGAAGTTGAAGGCGTTGACCGACGCCTCGGCGTTCAGGTGGTGGCGGATGATGCCCTCGAGCGTCGGGAAGACGCCCGTGTGGCCGTAGGGGCCCGTCACTTCGACGTTGAGCAGCGTGGGCGTGCGGTAGGCCCACTTGTCGGCGTCGGCGAGCGTCACGTGGCCGCGGCCCCAGTCGTCGTTGGTGTCGGTGGCGCTGTTGGCGTCCGCCTTGCCGCGGCCGATCTGCGGCACGGCGAGCACCCAGTACTCCTCGTCCGTGAAGAAGTCGCCGCTGTGGCAGGAGGCGCAGTTGCCGCCGCCTTCGGCGATCGTGCGGTAGAAGAGCAGTGCGCCGCGCTTCTGGGCCGGGGTGATCGCGTTGTCGTCGCCCTTCACGTACTTCTTCCAGGGCGTCTCCGTGAAGGTCTGGGTCCGCTCGTAGGCGGCGATGGCCTTGGAGATGTTGTTGGCCGTGACGAGCTGCTCCGGCGTCGACGTGTTGTCGTTGAAGGCGGCCCGGAAGAGCGGCAGCCAGTTGTTGGTCGGCAGCTCGCCCGCGCCGGCACCGTAGTTGCCGATCCGCGCGGCGATGCGCTGGCGGACGGCGAGGTCGGTCGTGAGGGTCGAGAAGCCGCCGTCGCGCATGGCGGGGCGAACCGATCCCGGGAACAGGCCGTGGCCCGCGCTCACGCTCATGGCCGAGTCGAACTTCTGCTCGTACGGAATGGCGTTCGCGGTATTGATGTTGGGATTCGTCAGCATGCCGGTGACGGGCGGCGTGTCGAGCGGCGCGATGATGCGGCTGTCGGCCCCGCTGGTGCCGGGCGTGCCGCGCTCGCTGAAGACCGTGCCGTCCCAGGTGATCGACTTGTCCCAGAAGGCCAGGCCGAAGACCGTGGGGGAGTTGCGCGGCATGGGCGGGTCGCCGATGCCGAAGGGCGGGCTCTGCGTCGGGCCCTTGTTGGCTCGGATGCGGCCCGGCCCGAAGAGCGCCGGGTCCACCGCGTCGACGCCCACCGGGATCGCCAGGTTGTCGCCGCCCCCGAAGAACGGGTGGTGGCAGGTCACGCAGGCGGTGTCCAGGTTGGCGCTCACCGCTTTCGTGAAGAACAGGTGCTTGCCCAGCGCCGGCAGCGGATCGGTGATGTTCCCGATCACGCGGCCCTCGGCCGGGTCGCCCTTGAGTCCACGGGCCTGGATCTTCTGCCGCAGTTCCTTGTCGGGGCCGTCGTCGCCCCCGCCGCCCGAGCAACCGGCCATCGTCAATCCGACGGCCGCGGCCAGGAGCACCGGCCAGCTTCCTTTGGTCTTCATCGCGTCTCCCTCGTTGTTTGCGTTGTCCATGAAGCCCGGTCCCCGCGCGCGGAGGGCCGGGCCCTTCCCCTGCAGCTACAGGTCGAGCACCACCTTGCCGTGCGGGTGTCCGACGCAGGCGAGCACCCAGCCGTCGGCGATGTCGCCGTCGGTGAGCGCCTGCTGCTCGTCCAGCTGCACGTTGCCTTCCACTTTCATCGTCTTGCAGGTGCCGCAACTGCCCGCGCGGCACTGGGATTCGATCGCGATGCCGTTGGCCTCGGCGACGTCGAGGATCACGTCGTCGTGGGAGCACTTGACCGTCTTGCCGCTCTTGGCGAACACGATCTGGCTTCCGTTCGCGCCGGAAGGCGCGGCGACCGGTGCCGGGCGGGGCGCCGGGGCGGCAGCGGGCGCGGCGGGGGCCGGCGCCGCCGGAGCGGCGGCCGCGGGCGCCTTCGACTCGAAGGGCGACGGGGCATCCGGCACGGCCGGCGTGGCGGACATCACCGCGCCGTCGACGATGGCGACGCGCGCATCGGGGCTGAAGGCCGGCGCGGGCGCGGCGGGCGTCGCCGCGGGCTTCGCGGGAGCGCCGCCTCCGAAGGACTCCTGGTGGTAGCGCTTCGCCGGGAATCCGAATGCCGAGAGCGTGGACTTCACCTTGTCCATGAAGGGCGCCGGGCCGCAGACGAAAACCTCGCGCTGCGCGTAGTCCGGCGCGTAGAAGCGCACGGTCTCGGCCGAGAAGGGGCCGACGGGCCCGTTCCAGCGCTGGCCGCGGTTCACGCGCCCCGGGATCGTCCCGAGCCGCAGGCGGTCCCCCATGCGCGAGGACGTCTGGAGCAGTTCCGTCTCGAAGATGACGTCGTCGGGCGAACGCACGAAATTCAGGAAGACCACGTCCACGTCCGAGGCCGTGTCGCTCAGCCACCGCAGCATCGACATGAGGGGCGTGATGCCGCTGCCGCCCGCGATCATGAGCAGGCGGTCCGACGGCGCCTCGAAGCAGGTGAAGTCGCCGTTGGGGCCGGACAGGTTGAACTCGAAGCCCGGCGCCATGTTGTCGTGCAGCCAGTTGGAGACGAGCCCGCCGGGCACGCGCTTCACCGTGATCGACAGCAGGTAGGGGCGCGAGGGCGACGAGGAGATCGTGTAGCTGCGTCGGACGGTGCGACCGTCGATCGGCAGCTCGAGCGTGGCGAACTGCCCGGGCTTGTAGGAGAAGAGGCGCGCCGGTTCGGCGACGAAATAGAAGCTCTTCACGTCGTGGGTCTCGGGCACCACCCGAACGCAGCGGACTTTCGTCTTGCCGCGCGTCCAGCCTTCCGAGGACCCCACCACGAGCGAGGCGGCGGGCCAATGCGCGACGAGCCCGGACGGCTCGGCGGCTGCGGGGGACGACGGCGCGCTGGCGGGTCCCGCCGGCGCCTGCTTCGCCTCCCGGTGGATGGCGGACAGGACTCGCCGGACTTCGTCGAGCGCCTTGGACTTCGTGTTGGAGGCGAGCCCGAGCCGCGCGAGTCCCGTCGCACCGGCCTTCACGACGTCCTCGAGCACGCCGAGCAGGAAGGCCGTGAAGGCATTGGCGTCCGTGTCGGACATGCGCACGCGCTGAGCGGCCCACGCGGTGCCGACGGCGAACGGCGTGCGGTCGATCGTGCCGGACTGGTAATTGCGCCACAGCTCCGGGTACAGGCCCCGCAGGGATTCCATGGCCGACGAGACGACGACCGGCGCGCTGGGCGGGATCGCCGCCACCAGGTGCAGGAAGCGCTCGACCTCCCGCGGCCCCAGGCCCTCCTCGGCATCGGCGACGGCGACGAAGGACTGGAAGGCGAGGCGGCCCAGGTCGGCGGCCAGTTCGGGATTGGGTTGGCTCATGCCGGATCTCCCACGCGATCGCGCCGCTCACCCGGCTCGGGAGCGACGTAGTTGGCCACGCCCACCAGCATTCCCACCGCCACCGCGGAGTTGTTGCGCATGAGGCGACGCATGCGCTCCCCGTTGATGACGACGACGCGGGCGACCGTCGAGGTGATGCGGATGGACGCGGCGCGCGGCCGGCCCGTGATCACGCCGAGCTCGCCGACGATGGCGCCGGCGGCGAGCTCGCCGATCCGTGCCTCGGCGCCGTCGCGACGGCCCACCACCTCGACCGAGCCCGACTGGATCACGAAGGCGTCCGCGGACGTCTCGCCCGCGCGGCAGACCCAGGCGCCCTGCTTGTACATGCGCACCTCGGCGGTCTGCGCGATGTCGGCGAGCGACTCGAGGTCCAGCCCGTCGAAGACGCGCACGCCCGAGAGCCAGACCAGGCGCGAGACCACGTCGTAACGCTGGACCGTGTAGCCCTCGGCGCCGGCGGACGACCAGTTGGCGACGAGCGTGGGACAGGCGACCCCGCCCGCGCGCAGCGCGATGCGGGCTCCGGGCCGCAGCGTCGCCGTCCCGGCGCCGACGGGCGCTCCATCCACCACCGCCTCGGCGCCCGGATCGACGCACCGCAGCGCGACTTCGCCGCGATCGACCGACAGCGCGAGGTGGAAGGGCGACACGGACGGGTGCGCCACGACGACGTCGTTGGACGGGTCGCGACCGACCGTGATGTAGGGCTTGGCGACCGCATGCGTCGACGCCGGCGCATTGGGCGAGGCGACCGTGATCTCGATGGTGCCGTGGCCCTGCGAGGCGCGGGCCGCTCCCGTCTCACCCAGCACGCAGGCGAGCGCCTCCGCGAGCAGCCAGTGGGGCGCGGCGCCCGCGGCCTGTCGGAGCGCGCCGGCGACCTGCCGCGCGCGACCGACGTCCAGGTAGGACAAGGCCGTCACCGCGAGGGCCTTGATCCGGGGATCGACGTCCTCGGCGAGCTTCGCGAGGTTGCCGGCGAGGTCCATCGACGCGTCCATCACGCGGCGGTAAGGGATGACCGGGGGCAGCTCCGTCGCCGGCGCGCCCGCGAGGGGCTTCACCTTGCCGCCGCGCAGCAGCACGACGATGTCGGTGGCGAGCGTCTCCTCCCAGGTGGCGGTGGCGCCGGCGCTCACGGGCTCGGCGAGGGCCACGTCGAGATCCGCGCCGAGGGTGCTCGCGAGGTTGCCCGCGAGCCAGCGGGCCTCGTGGGAATCGCCCAGCGTGAGGAGCGTGGAGAGCTGGCGGTTGCACAGCAGCAGCAAGCGCTGCTGGAGCACCTTGGAGAGCAGGCGCGAGAGCGCGGCCGAATCGTCGTCGCGGGACATGAGGCTCGCGAGGCCGAGCCGCACGCTCGACAGGAGCACCATCGGCTCGATGAGCCCGCGGGCCCGTTCGAAGAGCAGGCCGCCGCCGCCGGTGACCTGGGCCATCACCGACTCGTGCTCGCTCGGCGTGATGCGGTAGAGCTCCCGGTTCTCGCGGATGGCGTCGCTCACCGACGGGACGTCGAGCACCTTCGCGAGCGGCACGCCCCCCTCGACGTGGGCGACGACCGCGAGCTCGATGGCGCGGCGGTAGCTTCCGAGGCGCACCCAGCTTTCCTGCGAGGCGGCCTGGTCCGGGTCGAGGGGCATGTCGCCGGAGGCGCCGAGCTCCTCGAGCACGGCGCTGTGCTCCTCGTCCGTGACGCCGAGCTCCGTGCGCACCTCGCGCAGCACTTCCAGCGAAGCCGACGAGTTGGTCTTGCCCCGCTGCAGCGCGTCCTCGAGGATGTTGCGGTAGGCGGCCACCTTCTGCTCGCGCGAGAACTGCGGCAGCGTCTTCGCGAGGACGTACACCTCGTCGGGCTTGAGCTCCTCGAGCTTGCGGCCTTCGAGGTAGCGGCTCACGTCCACCTTGAAGGAGCGAAGCTGCTCGAGCAGGCTGGAGGCCAGCCCCTCGCGGCGGTACTTGAGCGGCGAGCGCTGGATCACCAGCAGGAACCACGTGGTCGTGAGCATCACGATCAGGATGTCCACGAGCCGCAGCGCCGGCGTGGGCAGCAGGCTCAGGTTGGGCCGGCCGCCGAACAGGTAGAAGACGTTGATCGTGACGTACGCGCTGAACGCGAGGCACTGGTTCATGAACTCGGCTTCGGGCAGGGGCTTGCCGATGGCCGTGCGCAGGCGGCGGTACGCGTTCTCCAGCAGGATGCCCGCGCCCCAGGACAGCAGGATGAACGCGCCGATGATGAGGGGCGAGGTGACGAGCTTCGGGATGGCGTAGGACTGGCCGTTCAGGTACAGGCCCGGGCCCATGATCTGGCCGAGCTGGTCCGCCTCGTGGGTCCAGGTGCCGGAGAAGTAGTAGTCCCAGCCGCCGGAGTAGAAGTAGTAGAAGCAGTAGAAGCCCAGCACCAGACCGAAGAACATGTAGTACACGTTGCGCCGGGGCTTCTCGAGCACCGAGTCCCAGTGGGACTTCTCCAGGTCGATGTCGCCGCAGCTCGGCGTGCAGCCCACGCAGATGCTCTTGTCGCCGTCCTTGCCGGGCGCGCGGCACATCGATTGCGAGATGGGCTTGCGGTCGATGTGGGCGCTGCTTTCGAGGATGCCCCGGGGCTCGGTGTAGATCTTCTGGACGATGTTGATGGGGCAGACGTAGTTGCACCACGTCTTGCCGCCCCAGAAGTAACCGACCGCCATGGAGATCACGATCACGGCGATGAAGAAGCTCGCGAGCGCGATGCGGTCCGAGTTGACGAGAAGCACGCGCGCGTTGAGCGCGAGGTAGAGCAGGAAGAACTGGATGTACCAGACGTTGCGCCTGGCCCAGCCATCCCGGGCCGGCAGCGCGAGCAGCCGCGTGACCTTGCCGGACTTCTTGTCGAGGGACGGGCGTTTTCGCTGGATGCCCAGGTAGCGCGGAATCTGGGAGACGAAGGACAACGGGCACAGGCGCCGCCAGGTCTCGTGCCCCACCACCATGAAGGTGAGCGGCAGCAGCGGGATGATCATCGTCCACCAGATGCGGTTGGACATCGCGTAGGGCGTCTCCTCGACGACCTTGCCCTGGACGACGACCTGCTTGCCTTGGAGGTGGAACGGGCTCGCGACGTTGTCGGCCCGGGTGAACTCGGGCGTGACCGGGTCCCAGAAGAGCGACACGATGAGGACGAGCCAACAGACGACCAGCAGGCCGCGGACGGCCCGCAGCTTGCCTTCTCCGACGTGCGACAGCATCGACAGCCTCCCTGACTGACCGGCGCTTCGACCTGCCGGCCCTCTTGACGGGGCCGGCGCCGCCGGGATCTCCCCCCGGCAAGTGCCGAACAATAGGGGTTTTGGATCGGCTAGTCCATATGTCGGGACGAATTGCGGAATAGTCGACAGAGATGGGATACCCCCGGGAATATCCTTCGGTACAAAAGGGGATTCTTTTCGGCCGGATTGACCCTGCCGCCTCCCGGGGCAAATTGCGCAATTCCATGACGCACGCCCCATTCGGGTGCGCCCATGGTGCATAGTGCTTTCCATGATCGAAAAGCCGCCCTCCCCGAAGCAGGGCCGCCCCCGGGAATTCGATGCCGGTGCGGCGCTCGACGGCGCCATGCGCCTTTTCTGGCGCGTGGGCTACGAGGCGGCGTCCCTGCCGGACCTGGAGGCCGCCACGGGCCTCGCGCGATCGAGCCTCTACAACGCCTTCGGCTCGAAGCGGGACCTGTACCTGAAGGCCCTGGGGCGTTTCCACGACCGCCTCGCCGATGCGCTCTTCGTGCCCCTGGAGACGGGCGCCGGCGGCCTCGACGATCTCCACGCCTTCTTCGACCGTCTCGAGGGCGGGATCGGCGGCGCCCTCGGCGAGGGCCCGTTCCGCGGCTGCTTCATCGTGAACAGCATGGTGGAGTTCGCCGGGCGCGATGCCGACGTCGCCGAGCACGGCCTGCAGCTCTTCGTCCGGCTTCGCCTCGCCGCGCTGTCGGTCCTTCGCCGCGCGGCGAAGGCCGGGGAATGCGCCCGCACCGGCCACGTGAACCGCGCCCGCCTCCTCGTCATGGTGGCGATCGGCATCAACGTGAAGGCCCGTGCCGGGGAGTCGGACGCGGACATGGCCGAACTCTTCGAGGCCGCCCACGAGCTCATCGAGTCGTGGCGGATCGCGCGCCCCGCCCCGACGCGGGCGGCGCCGCGCCGGCGAAAGTGACCCGGCCGCCCGGCGCGGCGCCCGACGGCGCCCGCCTCGATTTCGAAGGCGAGATGAGCTACGGGGATTACCTGCAGCTCGACCGCCTGCTCTCGGCCCAGCAGCCCCGCTCCGGCGACCACAACGAGCTGCTCTTCATCGTGCAGCACCAGGCCTCGGAGCTGTGGATGAAGCTCGCGCGGCACGAGCTCGTCGCCGCCCGCGCGAACATCCGCACCGGCCAGCTCGCCCCCGCCTTCAAGATGCTCGCTCGGGTGGGGCGCGTCTTCGCCCAGCTCAACCAGTCCTGGGACGTGCTCGCGACGCTCACGCCGGCGGAATACTCGGCCTTCCGCGCGGCCCTGGGCAGCTCCTCGGGCTTCCAGAGCTTCCAGTACCGCGCGATCGAGTTCCTTCTGGGCCGCAAGGACGCGGTGATGCTCGAGCCCCACCGCCACCGCCCCGACCTGCTCTCGCCCCTCGAGCGCCTGCTGCGCGAGCCTTCGCTCTACGACGAGGCGATCCGCGCCCTCGCCCGCCGGGGCTTCGCGATCGACGCGCGCGCGCTCGAGCGGGACTGGGCGAAGCCCCGCGAGGCCGACGAGAGCGTGCGCGAGGCCTGGGTCCGGGTCTACCGCCACACCGCGGACTACTGGGATCTCTACGAGCTGGCGGAAAAGCTCGTGGACCTGGAGGACGCCTTCCGCCAGTGGCGCTTCCGGCACGCCACCACCGTCGAGCGGGTGATCGGCTGGAAGCGCGGCACGGGCGGCACCTCCGGCGTGGGATACCTGCGCCGGCAACTGGAGGCCGAGCTCTTTCCGGAGCTCTGGCGGGCCCGCACGGCGCTCTGAACCCCGAGGCGGGGCGAGGTGGAAGGAAGGCCGGATTCTGCGTAGGCTGGATCCGAGGACATTTCCCCATGCGACCGACCGAGACGGAACTCAAGCTCGCCTTCGACCCGGCCGACGCGCGCCGCCTCGCCGCATCCCCGGAACTCGCGGGGGCCCGTCCGCGGCGCGAGCGCTTCGAGGCGCTCTACTTCGACACGCCCGGGCGCGATCTCGCGCGGCGCGGCCTCGGCCTTCGCCTTCGCCACGAGGGGCGTGCGTGGGTCGCGACGCTCAAGGCCGAGGGCGATTCGGCCGCGGGCCTGCACCGGCGCCCCGAATGGAACCGCCCCGCCCGGGGCGCCACGCTGGACCTTGCCCTCTTCGCGGGCACGCCGCTCGCCAAGGTGCCCGGCGCCGCCCGCCTGCACGAGCGTCTCGCCGTCGTCACCGCGACGCGCTTCCGCCGCACCCGGTGGATCGTCGAGCCCGCTTCCGGATCGCGCCTCGAGGTGGCGATCGACGAGGGCGAGATCGTCTCCGGGGCGCGGCGTGCGCCGATCGCGGAACTGGAGATCGAGGTGCTCGAAGGCCCCCTCGACGCCGCGTTCGATCTCGCGGAGGCCCTCGCGGCCCGCGTGCCGCTGCGACCGGAGCCGGAGACGAAGCTCGCGAGGGGGCTCGCGCTGGCCGCCGGTGCGAAGCGCAAGCCGGAAAGGGCCGCCCCCGTGGATCTCCGGCCCGCGAACGACGACGCCGCCAGCGCCGCCCGGCTCGTGGCCGCGGCCTGCCTCGCCCAGGCGCAGGCCAACGAGACGGGGGCGATCGCGAGCGACGATCCGGAGTTCATCCACCAGCTGCGGGTGGCGCTGCGCCGCCTGCGATCGTCCTTCCGCCTGTTCCGCGCCGTCCTGCCTCCGGCGAGCCTCGCGCCGATCGCGGGCGAGATCGCCTGGGCCGCGCGCGTGCTGGGCGAGTGCCGGGACTGGGACGTCTTCGTGGCGGAATCGCTGCCGCCCCTGCTCGCGGCGCTGGGCGATGAATCCGCGGCGCGCGCCCTCGCGACGGCCGCCCGCCGCCGCCAGCGCGAGGCCCGCCACGCCGCGCGGGAGGCGATCGCGTCCGTCCGCTGGGGACTCGCGCTGGTCCGGCTCACGCGCTGGATCGCAACGACGCCGGCGGCGGGATCCGCCGGTGCGCCGCCCCTGTCCGATTTCGCGTCGGCGCGCCTTCGCAAGGGCGCCCGCGCCGTGCGGCGGGGTGCCCGCGCCTTCGACCGCCTCGACGCGCCCGGTCGCCACGACCTGCGCATCCGCGTGAAGCGCCAGCGCTATGCCGTGGAATTTCTCGCGTCGCTCTTCCGCGGTTCCGGCCCTCGCCGGCACGGCAAGGCCCTCGCCGCCGCCCAGGAAGCCCTGGGGCTCGCCAACGACGGCATCACCGCCCTCGCCCATGTCCGGGAACTGGGCGCATCGCCTTCCGTGGTGGATTTCTGCCGGGGCTGGTTCGCGGCGAGGGAAGCCGCGGGCATCGCGAGCGCGCGCCGTGCGTTGCGCCGGGCGGCGAAGGCCAGGCGATTCTGGCGACCGAAGCCTCCGGCGGCCGAAACGGTGGAGGCGATCCGGGAGCCCGGCGCCCCGCCTCAGGATTCGGGATCGGCCCCCTTGGGCGGCTCGTAGCGAACCCAGCGGCCCGTGTCCGCGCCGTGGCGCGCGACGACGCGGGCCAGCGCGTCGATCACGCGATTGTCGTACCGGGTGCCGGCGCCCTGGCGCAGCTCGGCGATGGCCTCCTCGTGGCCGCGCGCGGGCCGGTAGGGCCGGTGGGACGTGACCGCCTCGTAGGTGTCGGCCACGGCCAGGATGCGCGATTCGAGCCGGATCTGGTCGCCGGAGAGACCCCGCGGGTACCCGGTGCCGTCGAGCCGCTCGTGGTGCTGGCCCACGATGGTGGCGATGGGCCAGGGGAACTCGATGGCGCCGAGCACCTCCTCGCCGAGCACGACGTGCTGCTTCACGATCTCGCGCTCGGTGTCCGACAGGCGCGAGGGCCGCGAGAGGATCTCCGCGGGAACCACCAGCTTGCCGATGTCGTGCAGCTCCGCGGCGATGCGAAGGCCCTCGATCGCGCTCGCGTCGAGCCCCATCTCCCGCGCGATGGCCACCGTGACCTGGGCCGTGCGCATCTCGTGGCCGGCGGTGTAGGGATCGCGGATCTCCAGCAGGCGGGCCATGGCCTGCAGCACGCCCGTCAGCATCTTCTCGTAGCGCGTCTCGGCGAGGCGCCTCGCCTCGTGGGCGCGGCCGGAGACCAGGCCGTAGGCGAGGTCCCGCGCGAGGCCCTCGAGCAGGATCGCCTCGCCCTCCCGGAAGGCCTCGGGCCGGCCGTCGAAGGCGAGCAGCACGCCGAACGCGTTGCCCCGGTCGTCCATGAGGGGGAGCGAGGCGCACGAGCGCATGCCCTGCATGAGCGCGGTCTCGCGCCAGGGCGCGTAGCTCGGATCCGTCTCGATGTCGCCGAGGTACACGGGACGCTTCTCGCGGACTGCCCGGCCCGTGGGGCCGTTGCCGTGGGGCCCGGGGATCGCCTCGATGCGCTGGCGGCGGATCACGTCGGCCGCGGCGCCGCAGGCGGTGGCGATGCGCACCGTGCGCGCCGGGTCGTCGCCCACCATCCCGATCGCCGCGAGGCGGAAACCCCCTTCCTCCACGATCGCGCGGCAGACGGTTTCCATCAACTCCTTTTCCGGGGGAACGCGGCTGATCTCGCGGGCCACGGTGGTGATCATCGTGAGGACGTGGCCCCGCCGCTCGAGCTCCGCGCGCTGCAGCTGCAGGCGCGTGAGGTCGTTCACCGCGACGATGGCGCCCATCACCGTCCCGTCCCGGTCCCGCAGGGGCGAGGCGTTGGCCGTCACGTAGACCTGGCGGCCGCCGGGCGTCTCGATCAGGTAGCGCCGGTCGAGGATCGACTCCCCGCGGGACATGGCCACGTGGGCGGGCATCTCCGAGCCCGGAATGGGACGGCCCGACCAGTCCTTGAACTGCCAGCCCGTCATCTTGCCGACGTTCGCGCCCGGCGGCAGGTCCGCGAGGTCGAAGAGGTCGAGCAGCGCCCGGTTGCAGTAGACGATGTCGCCCTGCGTGTCCGTCATGTAGAGCCCGCCGGGCAGCGTGTCGGCGATGGCCGTCATGCGGGAGGCGGTGCTTTCCCGGGCGGCTTCCGTGCGCGCGAGGCGCAGGAACCCGCGCCGCAGCACGAAGGCCAGGATGCCGGCCGTGACCAGCACGAAGCCCAGGCCCTTGGCCATGCTGATGAAGACGGTGTAGCGGGGATCGACGGTGACGAGGCCCATGAGGGAATCGGACCAGACGATCCACGCCATGGCGACGACCGAATAGAGCCCGACGATCCGGAGGAGGGAGCGCCGGGCTTCGGGGGCGAGCGAGCCGCGGTTCGTCGGGGTCACGGTCGAGGGGCGCGCCGCTTGAGGTTGGACGGCGCGCGCCGGTTGAATGTACCTTGAAGGCTGGGGTCCGGAAAGAGGGAAATTCCATGTTCGAGTCGGCCCAGGTCGGGCACAAGCTGGAGAAGGCGGAATACCGCAAGCGCGAGCCGCGCCTGCGCCAGGACCTGCTCGAGGTCCAGTACGAGCTGCTCGAGAAGGCGTCGTTCCCGGTCGTGGTCCTGGTGAACGGGGTGGCCGGCGCCGGCAAGGGCGAGACCGTCAACCTCCTCAACGAATGGATGGATCCGCGCCACATCCGGACCCACGCCTTCGGGCCGGTCACGGACGAGGAGGGCGGGCGGCCCGAGATGTGGCGCTTCTGGCGCGCCCTGCCGCCCAAGGGACGCATCGGCATCCACTTCGGCTCGTGGTACACGGACCCGATCGTCTCGCGCGTCATGGGTCGCGAGAAGCGGGCCGCCTTCGCCCGGCGCCTGGAGCGCATCCGCCGCTTCGAGCGCATGCTGGCCGCGGAGGGCGCCGTGGTCCTCAAGGTGTGGCTGCACCTGTCGAAGGACGCCCAGAAGAAGCGCTTCCGCAAGCTGGCGGCCGACCCCCGCACGGCCTGGCGGGTGAGCAAGTACCACTGGGCCCACCACAAGCGCTACGAGGAATTCGTCGACGTCTGCGAGGACGCGCTGCGGGAGACCTCCACGGGCGAGGCGCCCTGGCACATCGTCGACGGCTCCAACGCCGAATACCGCTCGATCGCCGTGGGCCAGCTGCTGCTCGAGACGCTGCGTCACCGGCTGAAGGGCGGCGCGCCCGCCGTCGCGCCCCCGCCGCCCCCGCCGGCCGCGCCCCTGGACGGACGGGACGTGCTCCTGAATCTCGACTACAAGGCGACGCTGCCGCGCAAGCGCTACGAGAACCGGCTCGCCGACGCCCAGGCGCGCCTCGCGGCCCTCACCCGCAAGAAGGCGATGAAGAGCCGCTCGCTCGTCGCGGTCTTCGAGGGCATGGACGCCGCCGGCAAGGGCAGCACCATCCGGCGCCTCACCCGGGCGATCGACGCGCGCTTCTACCGCGTGATCCCCGTGGCCGCGCCCACCGACGAGGAACGCGCCCAGCCCTACCTGTGGCGCTTCTGGCGGCACGTGCCGCGCCCGGGCGAGGCCGTGATCTTCGACCGGTCCTGGTACGGGCGGGTGCTCGTCGAGCGCGTCGAGGGCTTCTGCCGCGAATCGGACTGGATGCGGGCCTACCACGAGATCAACGACTTCGAGTCGCAGCTCGCCGAGGCCGGCGCGATCGTGGTCAAGTTCTGGCTCGCCGTCACGCCCGAGGAGCAGCTGCGCCGCTTCAAGGAGCGGGAAAAGACGCCCCACAAGCGCTTCAAGATCACCGACGAGGACTGGCGCAACCGCAAGAAGTGGCCGGCCTACGAGCGCGCCATCTGCGACATGGTGGAGCGCACCTCGACGGACCTCGCGCCCTGGAACCTCGTCGCGGCCAACGACAAGCTGCACGCCCGCGTGGCGGTGATCGAGCGGCTGTGCGAGCGCATCGAGGCCCGCCTTTGAGGGGGCGCCCGTGAGCCTCACGGGACTGCTGCGCGACGAGCTCGCCTGGGCGATCGTCGCCGCCCTCGCGATGGGCCTCGTGCTCCTCGCCGTCCGCCGCGAGGACCGCCGCACCACCCGCAACACGCTCGTGCTGCTGGGGCTGTGCGCGGCCCTCACGCTCGCCGACGGCCTTGCCGCCGGCGGGGGCGAGACAGCCCGTCGCGTCGCCCGCGCGGTGGCGGAGGGCGCCGGCATCCTGGTGGGCGCGGCGCTCATCCGCCTGGCGGGCATGACGGCCTACCGCGTGCTGCTGCCGGCCGTGGGCATCCGGCCCGCCCGCATCCTGGAGGACCTCAGCGTCACCGGCCTCATCATCGGCTGGGGCCTGCTGTGGCTGCGCCTCGCCGGCGTGGACCTCGCGAGCCTCGTGACGACGTCCGCGGTCATCACGGCGGTGCTCGCCTTCTCGATGCAGGAGACCCTGGGCAACATCCTGGGGGGCGTCGTGCTGCAGCTCGACCAGTCCATCCGCGTGGGCGACTGGGTGAAGATCGACGACCTCGGCGGGCGCGTGGTCGAGATCCGCTGGCGCCACACGGCCATCGAGACGCGCAACCGCGAGACCGTGGTCGTGCCCAACGGCTGGCTGATGAAGAACCGCTTCATGGTGCTCGGCTCGCGCGCGGACGCCGAGACCCGCTGGCGGCGGTGGGTGTGGTTCGACGTGGCCCTCGACCGCCCGCCCCTCACGGTGTGCGACGTGCTCGCGAAGGCCGTCACGGAAGCCGACATCCCCTTGGTCGCCAAGGATCCGCCCGCCAATGCGGTGCTCATGACCGTGGGCGACGGCTACGGCCGCTACGCGATCCGCTACCACCTCACGGACCCGCAGGTGGACGACCCCACCGACAGCCTGGTGCGGGCCCACGCGATCGCGGCGCTGCAGCGCCACGGCATCGCGCTCGCGGTCCCGCGCGAGGAGCGCCTGCTCATCAAGGACAACGAGGCCCACCGCGCCGCCGAGACGGCCCGCGAGACGGCCCGTCGCCTCGCGGCCCTGGCGAAAGTGGACCTGTTCGCCTCGCTGTCGGACGTCGAGCGCGCCGAGCTCGCCGGGCACCTGGTGTACGCGCCCTTCGTGAAGGGCGACACCGTGACGCGGCAGGGCGCCGTGGCCCACTGGCTTTACCTCATCTGCGCGGGCCACGCGGACGTGTGGGTGGACACCCCCGCGGGCCGCACCCACGTGAGCACCCTCACGCCCGGCAGCGTCTTCGGCGAGATGGGCCTCATGACGGGCGAGCCGCGGCGCGCCACCATCACGGCCCACTCGGACCTCGAGTGCTACCGGCTCGACAAGGCGGGCTTCGAGAAGGTGCTGCGATCGCGCCCCGACATCGCCGAGGGGATCTCCCGGGTGCTCGCGGCGCGGGAAAGCGAGCTGTCCTGGCGCCGCGATGCCGCCGGCAACGGCAAGGCCGCGTCGCGGGACGCGGACATCCTGAGGAAGATCCGGGGCTTCTTCGGCCTGGAGGCCTGAGGCGCGGCCTCAGGCCGCGAGCGTGAGGCGGATGCGGTTGCGCCCGTAGAGGTAGGCGTATTCCGACGCGCGCGTGAGCCCGTGGGCGAGCAGCACGCCCAGGCCCCCTTCCCGCCGCGTCTCGGCCAGGGCCTCGAGCAGCTCCTTGGCGCCGGCGGCGAAGGGATTGAAGGGCGGGGCCTGGTCCTCGTAGGCGAGGTGGATGCCCGATTCGTCCGAGGACACCGTCACCCACACCGGGGCGTCGGCGCCCCCGCGATGGCCGTGCTTCACGGTGTTGAGGAAGAGCTCCTCGACCACGAGGTTCAACTTGAGCCCGGCGCCGCGCTCGATGCCCGCGCCCTCGCAGAAGCGCTCCAGGAATTCCCGGGCCCGCCGCAGCTCCGGCAGGCGGGAGTGAAACATCGACGAGCGGCTTGTGACCGGGTTCACAGTGCCTCCTTTTCGGGCATTATAGGATGGCATCCTCCCCATCTCCCAGCCCGGAGGCCGTCATGCGCAGCATCCTCGTTCTCGCCCTCGCCCTCGCGGCCCTGCCCGCCCTGGCGAACGACATCGGCGTCGTGAAGGTCTCGCGCGGCACGGTCGCCGTGGAACGCGCCGGCCAGAAGCTGCCCGCCACCGTCGGCATGGCGGTGCGCGCCTCCGACGTCATCGTCACGGGCGCCGACGGCTCCGCCGGCATCACCTTCACGGACAACAGCCTCGTGTCCGTGGGCCCGGGCACCGCGTTCGCCATCGACAAGTACCGCTTCGATTCCACCACGCACGCGGGCGAGTTCGAAGGCAGCCTGAAGAAGGGCAAGCTCGCCGCCGTGTCGGGCAAGATGGTCAAGCAGACGCCCGAATCGATGAAGATCCGCACGCCTTCCTCCGTGATGGCCGTGCGCGGCACCGAGTTCGTCGTCTCCGTCGAAGAGCCCGTGGCGCTCGCCGCCCGCTAGGTCCTTCCATGCGCCTCGTCGCCGCCGCCCTGGCCGGGCTCGTCCTCGCCGCCGGGTGCGCTGAGGCGCCGCCGAAGAAGGCCGCCGTCGCTCCCGAGATGGTCGCCGTCATTCCCGGCGCCGGCGGGCACGTGGGCGCCGTGGTGGTCCGTCCCGTGGGCGGGGGCGAGAAGGTGCTGGACAAGGCCTTCGCGTCCCACCGCGTGGATGCCGATGGCGCCACGGCCGCCGGCCCCGTCACGCGGGAGGCGATCCACGCCGTCTTCGCGAGCACCCTCGAGGCGCTGCCGGGCCGGCCCACCAGCTACACCCTCTACTTCCTCGAAGGCAAGGACGAGCTCACGCCCGTCTCGCGCGCCGAGCTCGACAAGGTCTTCGGCGACCTGCGCAGCCGCCCCGCGCCCGACATCCTGGTGATCGGCCACACGGACACCGTGGGCAACCTCGCCTTCAACGACAAGCTCTCCCTCGCCCGCGCCGAGCGCGTGCGCGAGATGCTGGTGGGTCTCGGCATTCCTTCCGACCGCATCCAGGCCGCCGGCCGCGGCAAGCGCGAGCTGCTCGTGCCCACGGACGACAACGTGGCCGAGGGGCGCAACCGCCGGGTGGAGATCTCGGTCCGCTGATCGCGGGGGCCGCATTTCCGGGCCACCGTCGCACCCGTCCCTTCCGGAGGATTCCCGTGGAACTCGTCGCCATCGACCGCGAGCCGGCCGAATCGATCCGCGCTGCCTGTGCCTCGAACGAAATCCTCGCGCAGACCGTGCAGGCGACACTCGATCTCTACGGGAGGCGGGGTTTCGTGCCGCCCTGGATCGGATTTCTCGGCCGGGAAGACGGCGCCTTCGTGGGCGGCTGCGGCTTCGCGGCGCCGGCTGCGCACGGCGAAGCGGAGATCGCCTACTTCACCTTTCCCGGCGGCGAAGGCCGCGGCATCGCCTCGCGCATGGCCGCGGCGCTGCTGCGCCTCGCGCGGCCCCACGCCGGCGGCATCGCGTTCATCGCGCACACGCTGCCGGAGGAAAGCCCGTCGACAAGCATCCTGCGCAAGCTCGGCTTCACGCTCGAAGGCACGATCGCGCATCCGGAGGACGGGCCCGTCTGGAAGTGGCGCGAGGCCGCGCGCTGATCGCGGCCGGTCCGCGGTAGCATCGCGCTTCGCGCCTTCGCCCGCGCGCCCCCGAGGAGCCCGCCATGCCCACCGGTACCGTCCGCTTCCACCGCGTCCTTCGCGCGCCCGCCGAGCGCGTCTTCCGCGCCTTCGTCGATCCGGCCGCCCTCGCCAAGTGGCTTCCGCCCGACGGCTTCACCGCGCAGGTCCACCACCTCGACGCGAAGGTCGGCGGCACCTTCCGCATGTCGTTCACGAATTTCACGACGGGCGAATCCCATTCCTTCGGGGGCGAGTACCTGGAGATCGCGAAGGACGCGAAGCTTCGCTACGTCGATCGCTTCGACGACCCGAACCTGCCCGGGACGATGGAGGTCGCCATCGAGTTCCGGCCGGTTTCGTGCGGCACGGAGCTTTCCATCGTGCAATCGGGCATCCCGGAGGTGATTCCCGTCGAGATGTGCACGCTGGGCTGGCAGGATTCCCTGGCGCTCCTCGCGCGGCTCGTGGAACCCGACATCAAGCCGGGGGCCTGAGCGCGCCGTGGCCGTCCCCCGCTACAGCGACCGCGTCGTGCCCGCCCACGGCGAGGCGGATGCGCCCGTCATGCTCGTGAACGAGGCGCCGGGGCCGGACGAGGATCGCGCGGGCATTCCGTGCGTGGGCCGCCAGGGCGGCGTGATCTACCGCGAGGCCCGGGAATCGGGCTGGCCCTGGGCGCTCGGGGCGCCCGCCTTTTCCTGGCCCATCCTCGACGACGCGAAGGGCGATCCCGACTACGCCGCGCGGCTCGACGCGAAGGCCCGCTTTCTCGCGCTTCGCGCGCGCCACGTCTGCGTCACCAACGCGTTCGACCGCTGGCCGCGCCCCGAAGGCGGCGACAAGGCTTTCTGCGAGCCGGCGGCTGAGGAAGTGCTCTCCGGCGCGAACCTCGCGAGGATGCGCGGCGAGGCCACCCCCGCGCGTCGCGTGCTGCTCGTGTGCGGGCGCCTCGCCTGGCTCGCCTGCACGGGCGAGGCGATCGAGCGGCCCGCGGCCCGCGAGAACGATCGCCTGTCGGCCGGAGAACTCGCCACGATCAACGAAAGGCTCGCGGCGCGCTTCACCCACGCCTGGTACATGGGTCACACGCGGCGCTGGTCGGCACACCTGGGTGAGACCCGGGCCGTGCTGCGGGAGGTGGCGGCCGCCGCGGGCTGGACTGCGGCGGGCGGTGCGCGGAAGGCCTCCGGGCGATGAGCGCCCCCACGAAGGACGAGCTCGCCGCGTTCCTCGCGCGCGAGTTTCCCCAGACCAAGTGCACGATCGAGGCGCTGTCCGACGGCGGGGCCACCGTGCGCCACGAGGTGGGTCCGGACGAGCTGAGGCCCGGGGGCACGGTATCCGGCCCCGTGCTCATGGCCGTCGCGGACGTGGCGCTCTACGTGGCGATCCTCGCGAGGATCGGCATCGTGCCCCTCGCGGTGACCACGAGCCTGAACGTGAACTTCCTGCGCAAGCCCCGTGCCGGTGCGGCGGTCGTGGGCACCTGCCGCCTGCTCAAGACCGGCAAGTCCCTCGCGGTGGGCGAGGTCACGCTCTTTTCCGAAGGCGACGAGGCGCCTGTGGCCCACGCCGTGGGGACCTACTCGATCCCGCGCGATCGATAGCGCCGGAGAAAAGGGGCCCGTCGCCCGAGCCCCTCGCGTCCCTCGGGATGCCTGCCCGCCGCGCCTTCAGTTCGCCTTGATGCCCGCTTCGCGGATCAACTTGCCGTAACGCTCGTGCTCCGCGCGCACCATCTTCCCCAGCTCGGCGGCGGTGGTGGGCGCGACGACCGCGCCCAGGGTCGCGAGGCGCTCCTTCACTTCCGGATCGGCGAGGGCCTTGTGGATCTCGGCGCGCAGGCGCTCCACCACGGCCGGCGGCGTGCCCTTGGGGGCGATGAAGGCGTGCCACACGGAAGCCTCGAATCCGGCGAAGCCCGATTCGGCGATGGTGGGTGCGTCCGGCAGCGTGGTGACGCGCTCGGCCGACAGGGCCGCCAGCACCTTGAGCTTGCCGGCCTTCACGTGGGGCTGGACCTCGACGGCGTTCACCGCCACGAGCGGAAGCTGGCCGCCCAGCACGTCCGCGATCGCGGGCGAGCCGCCCTTGTAGGGCACGTGCGTGAGCGAGATGCCCGCGGCGCGCGCGAACATCTCGATGGCCAGGTGCGGCGTGGAGCCGCTGCCGGGCGAGCCGTAGGCGAGGCTGCCGGGCTTCGCCTTGGACGCGTCGATGAGGGCCTTGAGGGACCCCACGTTCGACGAGGCGTTCGCCGCGATCACCACGGGCAGGAGCGCCACGCGCGTGATGGGCACCACGTCCGTGTTGGGATCGAAGGGCTGCTGCGTGTAGAGGAAGGGATTGGCCGCGAGGCCGTTGGCCACGAGCATCACCGTGTGGCCGTCCGGCGGGCTGTCGATCAGCTGGCGGATCGCGATGTTGCTCGCCGCGCCGGGCTTGTTGTCCACGATCACGGGCTGGCCCAGGCCCGGCGACATCTTCTGGCCCACGGTGCGGGCCACGATGTCCATCGCGCCGCCGGGGGCGAAGCCCACCAGGATCTTCACGGGTTTCGTGGGGTACTGCGCGATCGACGCCGGCGCGGCGAGAAAGGCGACGGCGGCGGCGAGGCCGGCAGCGGTGCGGGCGAGCAGGGACGGGCGAGTGGTCATGGGGCGGTTCTCCTGAAGGGGCGGTTGTCAGGCGGGCAACTTCAGGCGCGGATAGACGCGCCTCGCGTTGCCTTCGTAGATCCTCGCGCGGTCGGTGTCCGAAAGGCCCGGCGCGCGGTCGATGTAGCGCTTGGTGTCGTCGAAGTGGAAGCCGGTGTCGGGGTCCACGCCGCGCACGGCACCCACCATCTCCGAGGCGAAGAGGATGTTCTCCACGGGGATCACCTCGAGCAGCAGGTCGATGCCCGGCTGGTGGTAGACGCAGGTGTCGAAGAAGACGTTGCCCAGCAGGTGTTCGGTGAGCGGCGGCAGCTTCATGTCGAGCGCCATGCCCCGGTAGCGGCCCCAGTGGTAGGGCACCGCGCCGCCGCCGTGGGGGATCACGAAGCGCAGCGTGGGGAAGTCCTTGAAGAGCGTCGAGGTGAGGAACTGCATGAAGGCGGTCGTGTCGCCGTTGATGTAGTGCGCGCCGGTCGCGTGGAAGCACGGGTTGCAGCTCGCGCTCACGTGCACCATCGCGGGCACGTCGAGTTCCACCATCTTCTCGTAGAGCGGGTACCACCACCGGTCCGTGAGCGGCGGATCCTTCCAGTGGCCGCCGGACGGGTCCGGGTTCAGGTTGCAGCCGACGAAGCCCAGCTCCTCCACGCAACGCACGAGCTCCGGGATGCAGTTCGCGGGCGCGACACCCGGCGACTGGGGCAGCTGGCACACCGGCGCGAAGTTGCGCGGGTACAGCGTGCACACGCGGTGGATCGTGTCGTTGCAAAGGCGAGTCCAGTCCTCGCTGGTGCGCGCGTCGCCCAGGTGGTGGGACATCGCCATGGCCCGCGGCGAGAAGAGGGTGAGGTCCGTGCCGCGCTCCCTCTGAAGGCGCAGCTGGGACTTCTCGAGGCTCTCCCGCAGCTCGTCGTCGGTCATCGCCGGGTGCGGGCCGGGCGGAGGCGAGCGCCCGTCGAGGGCCTTCACCTGCGCGGCGCGCCAGCCCTCCAGGGCCTTGGGCGCGGTCGTGTAGTGGCCGTGGCAGTCGATGATCATGGCGCGGGGCGGACGGGGGGATCCGGCCGATCATTGCACCCGGGCAGGGTCGCGTCCAATATATCTTCCGCCCTCCAGTGATTCGGAACGCCTATAAGCATGGACATCCGCCAGCTCCGCTATTTCGTCGCCGTGGCCGAGGCGCTCAACTTCAGCCAGGCGGCGCGGCGGTTGAACATGAGCCAGCCGCCCCTGAGCCAGCAGGTGCGCGCGATGGAGGACGAGCTCGGCGCGCGCCTGCTCGACCGAAATCGCCGCAGCGTGCGCCTCACGGAGCCCGGCCGGCTCTTCCTCGCGCAGGCCCGCGCCATCCTCGCGCAGCTCGACGACGCCGGCGACACGGTGCGACGCGCGGCCCGGGGCGAGGCGGGCGAGATCCGCATCGCCTTCACCGGTTCCGTGCCGATGTTCGCGCCGTTCCCCCGCTTCATCCAGGCCTTCCGAGAGCAATTCCCCGCCGTGCGCGTGGAGATGGGCCACCTGTCCTCCGGCGCGCAGCTCCAGGCGCTGGCGGACCGGCGCATCGACGCGGGATTCCTGCGGCCCTCGCACCAGTTCTCGCCCGGCGCCCTCGTCGAGACCCGCACCATCTGGGAGGACGAGCTCACCGCCGTGCTGCCCGCGGGCCATCGTCTCGCCCGCGCCCGCGGTGGCGTGAAGCCCGCCGACCTGGCGGACGAGCCCTTCATCCTCTTTCCCCGCGGCATCGGCTGCGGCCTGCACGACCACGTGATGGGCCTGTGCAGCCAGGCGGGCTTCGCGCCGCGCCTTGCGCAGGAGGCGAGGGAGGGCGTCACCATCCTCGCGCTCATCGCGGCCGGCACCGGCATCTCGATCCTGCCGGACACCTATCGCAACGCGAGCATCCCGGGCGTCGTCCACAAGCCTCTCGCGACGGCCGACCGCAAGAGCCGGCTCCTGCTCGCGTGGCGCCGCGACGATCGCTCTCCCCTGCTCTCGCGATTCCTCGCGATGGCGAAGGGGTGGCCGGGGTTCGGCACCGCGCGTGCCACCGCGTCATCCGCGAAGGCGCGGGCTGCGTCCGCATGAGCGAACCGGCGGCGGGTTACGATTCCCTCATGGTCGCGAATCACGCCCCGGCATTCGTCTTCGAGCCTGCCGTCGAATCCGATTTCGACGCGCTGGCCGCCCTGCGCATCGAGGCCATGCGGGAGAGCCTCGAGCGCATCGGCCGATTCGATCCCGCCCGCTCGACGCAGCGGCTGCGGGCGTCCTTCGACGCGGCCCGCACCCGCCACATCGTGGTCGATGGCGTTCGGGCCGGCTTCGTCATCGCGCGCGTCGACGGCGACGCCTTCAGGATCGACCACCTGTACCTGCGTCCGGCCGTCCAGTCGAAGGGCCTGGGATCGTCGGTCGTGGAGGCCCTCGTGGCCGAGGCCCGGGCCCGCGCCCTGCCCGTCCGCGTCACGGCACTCATCGAAAGCCGCGCCAACGATTTCTACGCGCGCAACGGTTTCGACTGCACGGGACGCGACGGCTACGACGTCCACTATCGCCGGGAAACGACGCCATGAAGCTCGCCATCCGCCCCCTCACGCCCGAACGCTGGCCGGATCTCGAGGCGCTTTTCGCGGCGAAGGGCTGCTCCGTCGCCCGCGGCTGCTGGTGCATGTTCTACCGGCGAAGCGGCCAGGCGCCGCCGCCCCCGCCCGGCCGCACGAAGGCGGGCGCCAACCGCGCCGCCTTCCGGAAGGTCGTGGAGGCCGGTCCGCCGCCGGGCCTTCTCGCCTATCGCGGCAAGGAACCCGTGGGCTGGGTCTCCCTCGGCCCGCGCGAGGATTACGCGAAGCTCGCGAAGTCCCCGGTGATGAAGCCGGTGGACGACCGGCCCGTGTGGTCGATCGTCTGCTTCGTCGTGCCCTCGGCGCACCGCGGACAGGGCGTCGCGAAGGCGCTTCTCGCCGGCGCCGTGGCCTGGGCGGAAAAGCGCGGGGCGCGGCTCGTCGAGGCCTACCCGGTCGATACCGAAGAGCGCGCCGACGCCGAGTCGCTGTGGTTCGGGACGAAATCGATGTACGACGAGGCGGGCTTCACGGAAGTCGCGCGGCGTCGGGCCGAGCGGCCGGTGGTGCGACTCGCGCTCGCCGACGCCTCCCCGCGAGGCAAGCGCAAGTGAGCGACCGGGAAGAGAAGCGAAAGGCCTCCGACGCGAGGATCGTCGCGGACATCGCGAAATACGGCTGCCACGTGATCGGCGTCTTCGATCCGGAAGGCGAGCTCCCGACTTTCAACTACTCCATCGGCATCCAGGAAACGACGGGCGCGCCGGAGGCCATCGTGATCGGGCTGGACCCGAAGCTCGGCCACTCGGTCATCAACACCTACCACCGCCGCGTGCGGGACGGCGAGGTCTTCGCGCGCGGCACGCCGGTCGAGGGCTTCCTGCAGGGCTTTCCGGTACTCATCGAGCCGGCGAAGAAAGTGCTCGTGGCCGAGTACTCCTTCGCCTGCGCACGCCACTACGGCCGCAAGCCCTTCCGCACGGTGCAGATCGTCTATCCCACCACGCGCGGTGCGTGGCCCTGGGAGGCCGAGGCGTCGGATTCGTTCCGCAAGGGCCAGCCGATGCTGGGCAGGAAGCGTCCCGACCGCCCCTAGAAACGCGCGCCGCCCTCAGGCCGCGGCGGCCGGGCCCTTCCAGCGGATCGCGAGCAGCGTGAGGTCGTCGGCGGGCTCGGCCCCGTCGGCGAAGCGCTGCACGTCGTCGCGCACGCGCTTCACGATCTCGTGGGCGTCCGTGCCCTCGCTCACCCAGCCCAGCGTCGTGCGCAGGCGCTCGGCACCGAAGAAGGCGCGGTCGCGGTTCTGGGCTTCCGTCGCACCGTCGGAAATGGCGAGGATCCACTCGCCCGGAACCAGCGTGCGGCGCGTCGCGGGATAGGCGAAGGTCTCCATCACGCACAGCGGCGGTCCGCCCGCGGCCTCCAGTCGTTCGACGCCCTCGCGCGGGCGGTGGACCCACGCCGGCTCGTGGCCCGCGTTGGAAAGCTCCAGGTCTCCCGTCTCCAGGTCGAGGACGCCCGCGAGCGCCGTCACGAAGAGCGACTCGGCGTTCTCGCGCTGCACCTCGTCCTGGGCCCGCGCGAGCACGCCGCCCACCGTGCCTTCCACCGTGAGGGCCGTGCTCTTGAGGATCGACTTGACGGAGGCCATGAAGAGCGAGGCGGGCAGGCCCTTGCCCGAGACGTCCGCCACCACGAAGAAGAGGCGCCGGTCGTC